>Ga0233425_10001089_pt1 | contig 63806 bp, 61 predicted proteins | sample Watercolumn_Towu_2_FD_181712 | JGI IMG/M metagenome (GOLD analysis project Ga0233425, IMG submission 181712) | Freshwater microbial communities from Lake Towuti, South Sulawesi, Indonesia - Watercolumn_Towuti2014_140_MG | ecosystem: Environmental > Aquatic > Freshwater > Lake | place...
ACGACAGCGGGTAGGACAGGGCCACCAACTTCGCCCCTTCCGGGATCGGGTACACGCCTTTCTGGACAGCCTGCGCAGCTTCCGTCCCGAGAACCTCGGAGATCACGGTCTTCACATCGGGATGGCGAGCCCTGAATCGTTCGGCCCAGAGGTCTACGAGCTTCTTGGCGGTTTCGGAGCTGCCGATGAAGACCTGGCCGCTCAGCTTCGTGCCGTTGGCCTCATAGGGTTTGAGGGTCGGGTCCAGTTCCCGTTTCACCTGCGCCGAGGCCGGCGACACAAACAGGCCCAGACTCATCCAGACGGCAACGCCCATAACAAATTTGCTTGCCCAAGTGTTGGATCTTCGCATCGGTGTCTCTCCTCTAGGTTATCGTAGGCGCGGTGTTGCGCTTGTCAGATTTCCGGCCTATACGTATGCTCTCCGGCCCAGACAGAACTTCACCTGTCCACGCTTCCACGCTGCCTCGGCTTCATCGTGGAGCACCACACAATTAAGCGGGTAGGATACGGAGGCAGCCATTACAAAGTCGTCTGGCTCATGTTACAGCCGTGTAAATTTTTAGGGTCTCTCCGGCTCTGCCCTTTCATTAGTTAACGCCGATCTTACGCACGTTTGACACCGGCGGAACAAACCGGCGGTACGCTACCGGCGTGAACATGACCGGAGGAGGTGTGTGTTATGGACCTGATGCTCTTCATCGTGCCGGTCGCGGCCCTGCTCATCTTGCTGCGCTACACGGTTGCCACGCTGCTGGGGATGAACCGGAAGTCCGTCTATCCGCTGCTGCGCTTCAAAAAACAGGATGGAACGTTGTTGCTGGTCAAAGTGGAAAGTTAACAGCATCAAACCAAGGAGGGCATACATGGTCACAGCCAAGCAGCTCATGAAGCAGGACCTGGCGAGGGTGCCGGACATGGCGTCGGCGACGGATGCGGCCAGGATCATGCGGGAACGGAGGATCGGGAGCGTGTTCGTGGAGCAGAATAAGCGGATCATCGGGATCGTCACCGAGACGGATATCGTGCGCGAGGTCGTCGGGGCCAGCCTGCCCGCCTATCGTGTGTGCGTCCGGGACATCATGAGCAGTCCCGTCGTGGGGATCGACGAGCGGCGCCCGATCACCGAGGCTGCCGACCTCATGGAGCGCAACGGTACGCGGCACCTGGCGGTGTTCAAGTCCGGCGATATTGTGGGCGTGCTGTCGGTGCGGGATCTGCTGCATCCGATCGCGATCGATGAATTTTAGACGTGGGCCAGCCGTGCTATTGCCTGATCGAAGGAGGAGAATGAACCGAAGAACCAAAGCCGACTGGAGGCAAAGTAACCATCCGCCGCGATTTGATCGAACGCGGCGGCTCAACCGAAGGTTGGTATGGAGGCTCGCATGGCGTGGCTCGCGCAAACTCTAGAGGAAGCGGCTGTCGTGGACTTGACCAAGTTCTGGATGCGCGGCGTCAAACTGGTCCTGAGTCTCTTGATCCTCACGATCCTGGCGGCTCTGGCCGGGGGGGTCGTCAAAACCTTTCTGGACCTCAAGCTGCTCCTCAGCCATCCGGTCGAGGTGGCCCTGCGGCAGGTGCTCATCGATACCCTGATACTCCTGGCCGTCGTCGAGGTGTTCAAGACCACCCTCACCTATTTTTCCGAAGGGCGGGTCAAGGTGACCTTCATCGTGGACACGATCCTGGTCGTCATGCTCACCGAGGTAATCGCCCAGTGGTTCAAGGGAGGGAGCCTGATCCATCTGGCCGTGCTGGGCGGGATTCTCCTGACGTTGGGCGTCATGCGAGTCCTGGCAGTGCGGTTTTCGCCGGTTCACGGCGATGTCGGCCGGGAAGCCGCCTGACGTTCTGAAAAATTTACATGCCTGCAACGGTGCCTTAACGGGCTTGACACAAGCCCCCAGTATCGTGGTCACCATAGCGTTCCCCCTGTAGCCTCAGGCCCCCAGGGTTGTGCCCCCTGGGGGATCCTGAGGCAATCACGAGGCGAAAGGAGGTGAGACGGATGATGACCTGTCCCCATTGTGTCAACGGACAGACCAGCGGTGCGATTCTGCTGTGCGAGGAGGCGATCGAGCCTTTTGACTTCTCCACGTCGGAACGGTTCCACGGCTATCCGCATGATTGGAATGCCGGCGAGAATCTCGCGCTGGAGATCCACCGGGAGGTTACCCGAGCCATCGGGTAGCCTCTGTTCCTTTCGACCCGTCCTTCCGCTCTATTAAGGGGGAATATATGCCGCGCCACCTTATCAACTCTGAAACCCTCGTGCTGGACCTGTTGAACCGGGCCGGATCGCTCACCATCGACCAGATGACAGCCAAGCTCCCGGAGCTCAGTTGGAGCGAGCTGTTCGAGACCATCGACTCGCTGAGTCGCAGAGGAACGATCATCCTCCAGCGCCATGGATTCCAGTACGAACTCCGCGCCCGTCCGATTTCATCCAACTAATGTATTGATTTCATTGGTGAAACTGCTGGTTGACTTGTCCCCGTCCTCACTCTAAGCTCCATTCATGGCCAAGCTCGGCATCATCGATATCGGCACCAACTCAATCCACATGGTCCTGGCCGAGGTTGAGTCCGATTTCTCCTACAAGATCCTGGATCGCTTCAAGGACATGACCCGCCTGGGCGACGGGACGTTCCGGACCCGCCGCCTGTCGGAAGCCGCGATGGTGCGGGGCCTGGAGGTCGTACGCACCCTGGTGACGCTGGCACGCAACAAGGGTTATGAGCGGATCAAGGCCGTGGCGACCAGCGCCGTGCGCGAGGCCAGGAACGGCGGGGAGTTTCTCGATGCGATCTCCCGCCAGACAGGCCTGCCCGTGCGGGTGGTCAGCGGCGAGGAAGAAGCGCGGCTGATCTATCTAGGCGTCCGGCACAGCATGGACCTGGCCGACCAGCCCAGCGTGATCGTGGACGTGGGCGGCGGGTCGGTCGAGCTGATCGTCGGTGACCGCAAAAAATTGATCCAAGGGCAAAGCTTGAAGTTGGGCGCGATCCGACTCAAGGACCTCTACTTCAAACAGGACCCTCCCGCCAAGGCCATGCTGCGTGAGACCGAGAAGGCCGTCGAATCCCGGCTCAAAGCGGCGCTCCAGCCGTTCAAAGGCTGGCAATTCGACCGGCTCATCGGCACGAGCGGGATGGTCGGCAACCTGGCTGAGGTCATCCACCTGCGGCGGACAGGCCACCCCTTACACCAGCTCAACCTGGCGACGATCTCGCTCAAAGATGTGCGGACGGTCGAGGAGCTGCTGGCGCGCTCGAGCTTCAAAGAACGATTGGCTCTCCCCGGTCTGGACCCCAACCGCGCCGACACCCTGCTGCCCGCCTCGATGGTCATCCGCACCTTGATGGAGCGGACCGGACAGGACCGCATGACCATCAGCGACAAGGCCATCAGGGACGGGCTCATCTACGACTTCATCGAGCGCAACCGGGAGGGGCTCAAGGTCGAACGCGACATCCCCAACGTCCGGCGCCGACACGTGATCTATCTTGCCCGCCGCTGCCACTATCCGAAGGCCCACAGCCATCACGTGGCCAAGCTCGCCGCCAGGCTGTTCGACCAGACGCGCACGTTGCATGGATTGGGCGACCGGGAGCGGGAATGGCTGGAGTATGCGGCACTGCTCCATGACATCGGCTACCTCATCAACGCGCGGCAGCACCACAAGCATGCCTACTACCTGATCAAAAACGCAGACCTCTACGGCCTGACCGCCGATGAGGTGGAACTCATCGCAAACGTCGCCCGCTACCACCGGCGCGCCCTGCCCCATGACCGGCATGCCACGTTGCACGCAGTGGGCGTGAAGCGACGGAAAACCGTCGAGATTCTGAGCGCGCTGTTGCGCATCGCGGACGCCCTCGACCGCACGCAGTTCGGCGTGATCCAGAACCTCCATGTGCGGCTGGGCAAGCCGGTGACAATTGAACTGGACGCGACCGGCGACGCGGAATTAGAGCTCTGGGCGGCCCGCAACCGGGCAGACTTGTTCGAAAAGGTGTTCAAGAGGTCCGTGCAATTCGTCGTCCACGCGCGTGAAGGAGCCCCCGCATGAGCCAGCCTCCGCTGACGCTCGACCAGCCGCACCAGTTCCCCGGCAAGCTCATCATCGTCGAGGGAGTCGACGGGTCCGGGAAGAGCACGCAGCTCCTGCTGCTCCAGAAGTGGCTGGTGTCCAAGGGCTTCAATGTCTTCTTCACCGAGTGGAACTCTTCGGAATTGGTCCGGGAGACGACGCGGCGCGGGAAGAAAAGCAAGGCGCTCACGCCGACCACCTTCAGCCTCCTGCACGCGACCGACTTTGCGAACCGGCTCTACCACGATATCCTTCCCCCGCTGAAGGCCGGGATGATCGTGCTGGCCGACCGCTACGCCTACACCGCCTTCGTCCGCGACGCGGTGCGGGGGGTCTCGCCCGCCTGGGTCCGCAAGCTCTACAACTTCGCGATCCGGCCCGACCTGGCCTTCTACTTCAAGGTGCCGATCGAGGTCGCGATCAGCCGGCTCCTGGGCGGGATGCGGGGACAGTTCAAGTATTACGAGGCGGGCATGGACATGGGCCTGAGCCAGGACCTGACCGAGAGCTTCCGGATCTTCCAGTCCCGCATCCTGACCGAGTACGACAAGATCGTGAGCGAATATGAAATGATTACGATGGACGCGACCCAGGAGATCGAGGCGCAGCAGAACGAGATGCGGCAGCGGGTTTCACAGGCGCTGGAGCAGTACAAGCCGAAACGGGGTACCCATGGAAGACGCGAGACGCTATTTTGGCGACGGTTTGGCCTATCTAAACCTGAGTGACCTCAAAGGCAAGTTGATCGCGATCGAGGGCACGGACGGGGTCGGCCGCTCCACGCACATCGAGCTCCTGCAGGAGTGGCTGGAGGTGCAGGGGTACGGCGTGATCACGACCGGCTGGACCAGGTCCAGCCTCATGTCCAAGACGATCGAGGTCGCCAAGCAGGGCAACATCCTGGACCGCTGGTCCTTCAGCCTCCTCTACGCGACGGACTTCGCGGACCGGCTGGAGCACCAGATCATCCCGGCCCTCCGCTCCGGCTTCATCGTCCTGGCGGACCGGTACATCTACACCGCCTTCGCCCGCGACGCGGTGCGGAGCGGGGACCGGAAGTGGATCAGGGACGTCTTCGGCTTTGCGATCGTGCCCGACCTCGTGTGCTACCTGCGCATCGACGTGGACACGCTCACTCTGCGCGTCATCGAGACGAGCGGCATAAACTACTGGGAGTCGGGTATGGACATGAAGCTGGGAGGGGACCTCTACGACAGCTTCAAGAAGTACCAGGGGCTCCTGATCGAGGAATTCGACAAGATGGCGGAGGAGTTCAAATTCGAAGTGGTCGACGCCCGCAGGCCTCCCGAGGAAATCCAGGACATCCTCCGCGCCCAGATCGAGCCTTTGCTGAAGAGCAACGGGCAAAAGTCGGACGTGCACTCGGAAAGGCCGCCTTCCGGAGTCCTATCAGCTAGCTCTTCCCCAGACTCCTGAGCTGCGACGGGGCCAGCCACCACTGGAGGGCTCCATACCCCCCCGCCGGCGGCCGATCGAACCTGATGCAGCAGGCTCCGGCCTTCTTGAGCGAGAGCCCCTCCACCGGCCTGCCGAACAGCATGACCCCCGCCGCCTGACCCAGGTGAGGCTCATGGCCGACGCAGACGACGCAGGCGTTCTCCGGCAAAGAAGTCAGCAACGGAAACAGCTTGTCCGGCGGGGCGTCCGGCAGCAGCTCATCGCAGAGCCTGACATCGGTCTTGGCGCGGGTGAGCTCCCGGACCAGCCTGGCCGTCTCCACCGCCCGAACGAACGGGCTGGACAGGATATGGGTTGGAACTATCTCCAGGCGCACCAGCCCCCTGGCTGCTTGCCTGGTCCGTTCCACTCCCTTGACAGTCAGCGGCCGCTCCGGCTCAGGCCCATCCCAATCTTCTTGGTCCACGGCGATGCCGTGTCTGAAGAGGAGACAATCCATAATGCAATGATAAGGAGGTCCGGCCACAGAAGAATAGTCTTCCAAAAACCGGGAGGAGTCTAGCACATCCGCGAGTCGAATATGAAGCCGAATCTCAAGCGGCTTGATCCCCCTCCCCTCCCATGCTAGAGTCCGGCCTCTTCCGCTTGATGATCTTTTTGCCCTTGCCCTCGGAGGGAGCCGTGATCCTGCATCCACCGGCACCGGGAGACGATCGCGCTGGTCGGTACCGGACTGTCGTGCTGCGAGCCTTGGAGAGCCTTTCAGCGGGTGACGACCGGCCCAAGACCTTGCACCGGTTGAGGACGCACCTGCGACGGCTCCAAGCCTACCTGGAGCTGGTGGGCGAGGCCTCCAATGCCAGGATCATCGCCAAGTGTGTGTCCCGCTTGAGCCGACTGCGGACTCTCCACGTCTTCGAACGGTACCTAGTCTCTCTGGAGGCCCCGCGATCCGATCTGCGTCTGATCAGGAAACGTATCAGGACACGGCAGGCCAAGCTTCAAAGCCTGGATGTGTACCGAACAATCGAGCGGCGCGTGCAGCGTCATGCGATCCCTCCTACGCCGGGGAACCAGGGCTGGATGCGAGAGCGGTTGCTCGATCTACGACAAGCCAATGGGCAGGCCTTGGGTGAGTTGATCGCTCATGCTCAGGCCAAGCCGCGCCGGAAGCGGCTCCATGCCCTGCGGCTAAAGATCAAATCCATCCGGTACCAGGAGGAATGGGCCCTGGGCCAGCAAGAGGAAAGACCTGACCTCGTCGGCTGGTTGAAGCATGCCCAGTCGGTCCTGGGCGAGTATGAAGAGCGGACTCAGTTTCGCAAACTCGCCGACAAGATCGGCCTACAGTCGCTTCCCCGCATCGAAAAGGATTGGCGCGCCGCCAGAAAGAAGGCCAGAGTCTTGCCCGACCACTTGGCAGACCTGGCCGGAACGATGGCGCCTCGCTCTCTTAGGCTCGTCGGCAGCGACAGGATCAGGCAATTTGCCGTCGCAGGCCGGCATGGGTAACTCCGGCACTTGACTTATCAAGTTTTGTTGATATATATAGAACCATGCCCACTGCCTCAACCAAGGACCTCGCGCAAGCAGCCCGGTGGTTCCACGCCTTAGCGGACGAGACACGCCTGCTGATCATCGACTGTCTGCTGGAGTGCGAACAGTGCGTCTGTGATCTGACCGATACCTTACAGACCGGTCAGTCACGCCTGTCGTTCCATCTCAAGATTCTCAAAGAGGCCGGCATCCTGAAAGACCGGCGTGAAGGACGCTGGATTTACTATTCGCTGAGCGAAGAAGCGCTCGACCAGATTGGAGATCTGATCGAGTCCTTGAAACACAAAGGGCAGAAGCGTCGCCAGGCAACCTGCTGCGAGTGACTCTTTTTTTGCCCATATTCATCAATAATTATTGATGCTTCACAAGGGAGGGCGTATATGCAGAAAGAAGCTATCAAGCAATTCGTGAAGGGGCAGTATCGGCAAGCAGCCTTGGAGGCGAAGCGCAACGGCAACACTTCATGCTGCGGCGGTGATTCCACGGTTCAGCGGGACCCGATCACATCCAACCTGTACGGGGCTGAGGACAGAGCCGATCTGCCGGTCCTGGCCCTTTCCGCTTCTCTTGGGTGCGGCAATCCGACGGCCCTGGCCCAGCTCAAGCCGGGCGAGACCGTTCTGGACCTCGGCTCCGGCGGCGGCATCGACGTGCTTTTGTCGGCGAAGCGCGTGGGGCCGACCGGCAAGGTCTATGGCCTGGACATGACGGACGAGATGCTGGAGCTGGCTCGTGAGAACAAGCAGAAGGCCGGTGTCGAGAACGTGGAGTTCTTGAAAGGCGAGATGGAGCAGATCCCTCTGCCGGATGGATCGGTCGATGTCGTGCTCTCCAACTGCGTGATCAACCTGTCGGCCGACAAGGACCGGGTCTTGGCCGAGGCCTTTCGCGTCCTGAAGCCGGGCGGTCGACTGGCTATCTCCGACATCGTAGTTCGTGGCCCGGTGCCTCGGGAGGTGCGTCTCAGCCTTGAGCTGTGGGGCGGCTGTGTGGCCGGGGCTTTGGATGAGGCGGACTATCGAGCCAAGCTGGCAAAGGCGGGGTTCGCAAACATCGATCTGGAGCCGACGCGCATCTACCGGGCCGAGGATGTGCGGGAATTCCTTCAGGGCGCCGGTCTCGACGTCGAGGCTGTTGCGGCAGAGGTGGACGGAAAATTCATGAGCGCGTTCGTGCGGGCCAGCAAACCGCTCGGAGCGCAATGACAAAGGGGCAAAGGGAATAACGCATGGAAATAGCACTCTCAGCGGCACAGCCGGTCGCTTCGGAGAAACAGCTCAACCCGTTCGAGCGCTACCTGACCCTCTGGGTCGGCCTCTGTATGCTGGCCGGAATCGTGTTGGGGAAACTCGCGCCCGATTTGATGGGCTCGGTTCGCTCGATCGAGTTCGGCCGCGGCAGTCAGATCAACGGCCCCATCGCCGTGCTGATCTGGCTCATGATCATCCCGATGATGATGAAGGTGGATTTCGCCTCGGTGCGCCAAGTCGGCAGACGGCCGAAGGGACTGGTGGTGACCTTGCTGGTCAACTGGCTGGTGAAGCCCTTCTCGATGGCCTTCATCGCCTGGATCTTTTTCCGGCATCTCTTCTCCGCCTGGATCGGGCCGGCTGAAGCGGACCAGTATATCGCCGGCGCGATCATCCTGGCCGCCGCCCCCTGCACAGCGATGGTTTTCGTCTGGAGCTACCTGACGGACGGCGATCCGGCTTACACCCTGGTGCAAGTCTCCGTGAACGACTTGATCATGCTCGTGCTCTTTGCCCCCCTCGTCGGGCTCCTGGTCAGCGGAGCGTCTTCCCTCGCCGTCCCTTTTGAAATTCTCCTGTACTCGGTCGTGGCCTTCATCGTGATCCCCCTGGCGGCCGGGACGATGTTGCGGGTCTGGCTCATCAGGAAGCGGGGTTCAGCCTGGCTGGAAGAAGCCCTGCTGCCCCGTATGGCGCCGATGACCTACCTGGCCCTGCTGGCGACCTTGGTTCTGATCTTTGCGTTTCAGGCCGACAACGTCACCGGAAAATTTCTGCACGTCGTGCTGATCGCCATACCCATTCTTTTGCAAGTCTATTTCAATTCCTCGCTGGCCTACGGGCTCATGAAGTTTTTGAACGTGCCCCACTCGGTCGCGGCTCCAGGGGCGTTGATCGGAGCCAGCAACTTCTTCGAGTTGGCGGTCGCGACCGCCATCGCCCTCTACGGCCCCGGTTCCGGAGCCGCCCTGGCCACGGTGGTGGGCGTGCTCGTGGAAGTCCCGGTGATGCTGTCGGTCTGTGCCTTCTGCAACCGGACGAGACACTGGTTTCCAGGAAGCGCGGAACGCTGAACGATGAACGCTGAGTGCGGAGTGGAAAAATCCGGACGAGCGCCAGCAGATTCATCCTCCATTCATCGTTCATCATTCATCGCTCATCGTTGTCTTTTATGAAGAAGCGGGTGCTGTTTCTCTGCACCGGGAACTCCTGCCGCAGCCAGATGGCGGAAGGCTGGCTCCGGCACCTGGCCGGAAACCGGTTCAACGTGGCGAGCGCGGGCACGCACCCGGCTGGTCTCAACCTCGGCGCAGTCGAAGCCATGCGGGAGATCGGCGTGGACATCTCGCGGCAGGAGTCGAAGCGTGTGGAGCGGTTCTTCGGCCAGCAGTTCGACTATGTGATCACCGTCTGCGACCGGGCGAAGGAGGCCTGTCCGACGTTCCCCGGAGCCAGATCCCTGCTCCACTGGAGCTTCGACGATCCGGCTGCGGCTCAAGGAACGGAAGAAGAGCGGCGGGCGGTTTTCCGGCGGGTGAGGGACGAGATTGCCCAGCGGATCAGGCAGCTCGTCGGGGTCATGGACGCCGAATCAGGGGCGGATGTGTGAGAGTTGATAGGCGCTCCTGTCGGTTCCCAGGATCGCTCCCGCACAAACCGCCTGGTCCCTGAGCTTCTCTTCGAGCTGTTGGATCAGCCGGTCCAACTCATGTTCATGAACCAGCCCGTCCTCCCCCCACAGGAGCGAGCAGAGCTCTTCCCTCGGCACTGCCTCCCCGCCTGACCGGACCAGACGCCGGAGCAGCCGCCATTCCATGCCGGAAAGCGTGACGCGCTGCCCCCTGAAGACGACGTCGTATCGGTCCTGTTCCAGAACTAGGTCGGCCATAGCTAAGCTGGAGTCTTCCTCGACCGGCGGCCTCGTCCGTCGCAGGAGCGCCCTGACCCGGGCAATGATCTCCTGCTCGCCGAACGGCTTCACGATATAGTCGTCGGCTCCCATCTCCAAGCCTGCCACCCGATGGGCCTCCGAGGCAAGCGCCGTGATCATAATGATAGGAATCTGCCGTGTTTGGGGGTCGCTCCGAAGGAGCCGGCAGATCTCGTGGCCGTCTATTTCAGGCAGCATGACGTCCAGGAGGACGAGCGCCGGACGCAGGCGCTGCACGTCGCGGAGCCCGGTCCGGCCGTCGTGAGCCACGTTGGTCCGGAACGAGGTCTTACGGAGCGCCGCATCCAGGATACGCGCCTGGATCGGATCGTCTTCGATGATTTGAATGATTTCTAAGCTCATACGCCGATATTCGTTCCTTCGTATTATCGGCCCGAATCGGACAAAACTTAACCGCCGAACAGCCTTGTCCTGCCATGATTTAACCGTCCGTTAACCTTTCGGCAAGGGAGTTGAAACATCGTTTGTATAAGGTGATTGTGAATCAATACTCGCGTGTTTTTCACAGCAGGAGGGAATGGTGTATCCACGCAAAATTCTGGGGCGCGTTCTCCTTGCCGCGCTCACCGGTTTGGTGGGCTTGAGCCAGACAACCCTGCAGGCACAGCCGACGGCCCTGGTGAAGGCGGACGGATCCAGCACGGTCTTTCCGATTACGGAAGCTGTCGCAGAAGAATTCCAGAAGGCCAACCGGGGTGCTGTGAGGGTAACCGTCGGCATTTCGGGCACAGGCGGCGGTTTCAAAAAGTTCTGCCGCGGCGAGACGGACATCCAAGACGCCTCACGCCCGATCCTGGGGGAAGAGATGAAAGCCTGCAGGAGGAACGGCATCCAGTACTACGAGCTGCCCGTGGCCTTCGACGCGATGACGGTCGTCGTCAGCCGCCTGAACAACTGGGTGGACTCCCTGACCGTGGCAGAACTCAAGGCAATGTGGGAGCCGTCAGCCCAGGGCAAGATCGCAAAATGGAACCAGGTTCGGCCTCACTGGCCCGACGCTCCGTTGAAACTGTTCGGAGCCGGCCCCGATTCGGGCACCTTTGACTACTTTACCGAAGCGATCGTGGGCCACACCAAAGCAAGCCGTGGTGATTATACCGCCAGCGAGGACGACAACACTCTCGTGCAGGGCATTGCCAATGACAAATTCGCCCTGGGTTACATCCCCTTTGCCTACTATGAACTAAACAGTCAGAGGCTAAAAGCCGTGGCCATCGATGCCGGTCAGGGGAGCGTGTTGCCCTCTCACCAGACCGTTAAAAGAGGCGTGTACCAGCCCCTTGCCCGCCCGGTCTTCATATATGTAAACAAGCGGTCGGCGGAGCGGCCGGAGGTGCGCCGGTTTGTCGATTTTTACCTGACCCACGCAGCCGAGCTCGTCGCCGAAGTCAAATACGTTCCGTTGACGCAAGCGGCCTACCGGATCGCCCTGGAGCACTTTCAACAGGACAAGCTCGGCACGGCGTTCAACGGATCATCCGGAGCCGGGCTCGTGATCGAGGAGTTGCTGGCTCGCCAAAAAGCACAGTAGGCGAAAAGAGATGCGATTGCTGGGAGCCTCCAAGAGGCGCATACACGAGCGAGGCATTGAGCTCGGCCTTCTTCTGGCAGCGCTGGCGTCGGTGGCCATCACCCTGGGGATTGTAGGGGTCTTGGCGTACGAGTCCCTGGGGTTTTTCCGGCAGGTTTCCTTGATCGAATTCCTCACGGACTCTCAGTGGACCCCGCTCTTTTCAGAGGCCCATTACGGAATTCTGCCCCTGGTCTCGGGCACATTGGTGACCACGGTGGTGGCTCTGCTGGTGGCTGTGCCATTGGGCACCGTGGCCGCCGGGTATTTGAGCGAATATGCGCCCAGACCCGTCCGTGAAACCGTCAAGCCCGTCCTAGAACTCTTGAGCGCGGTCCCTACCGTGGTATTCGGGTACTTTGCCCTGCTCTTTGTGACCCCCCTACTGCAACGTGTCTGGCCTGACCTGCCCGGATTCAACATGCTGAGCGCCGGGCTGGTGATCGGGGTCATGATCATTCCCTACGTCAGCTCGGTGAGCGAGGACGCCATGCGGGCCGTGCCCATGCTCATCCGGGAAGGTTCCTACGCGATGGGTGGCTCTCGCTTTCAAACGGCTGTGCGGGTTGTCGTGCCCTCCTCATTACCCGGCATCGCTGCGGCCTATGTGCTGGCTGTTTCTCGGGCCATCGGGGAAACGATGGTGGTGGCCATTGCGGCCGGGATGCAGCCGACCTTGACATTCAACCCACTGGAGCCGGCGGCTACGTTGACGGCGTATATCGTCCAGGTCAGCCTCGGCGACCTGCCGTATGGCAGTCTGGGGTACCAGACAATTTTTGCGGCAGGCCTCGTTCTGCTGATCATGACGCTGGTCTTTAACATCGCCGGACACTTCTTGCGCAGGCGGTTCCAGCATGCCTTCTAGCACATCTCTGAAACAGCCATTGTCCGGAGCCTCTCAAAAACGGTTGGACCTCCTGGTTTCGCTGGCCGGACTCCTGGCCATGCTGGTCAGCATGGTTGTATTGCTCTTGCTGCTTGCTGGGCTCGTTGTGGACGGTGGGCCTTACCTCTCCTGGAAATTTTTCACCTCGTACCCGTCCCGATTTCCTGAAGCAGCAGGTATCTTGCCGGCCTGGGTCGGCACCTTACTCGTGATGACAGTGACCGCCGTGGCCGCTATTCCGTTGGGAATCGCAGCAGCCGTTCACTTGGAAGAGTACGCGCCGAAGAACTGGCTCACCGATCTCATTGAAATCAATATGGCAAATCTGGCCGGAGTGCCATCAATCGTCTACGGACTTCTGGCACTGAGCCTGTTCGTGTATCAACTGCGTTTGGGCCAGAGCATCTTGACAGCCGGCCTCACGTTGGCCTTATTGATCCTGCCCATCGTGGTCATGACCACCCGCGAGGCGCTGCGAGCGGTGCCCCAGAGTATCCGCGAAGCAGCCTTCGCGCTCGGCGCGACCAAGTGGCAAACGATCCGGCATCACGCGCTCCCGGCCGCCACCGGCGGCATCCTGACCGGATTGATCTTGGCCCTCTCCCGGGCCATCGGAGAGAGCGCGCCGCTCATGACGATCGGCGCCCTCTCTTTCATCGCCTTCCTGCCGCACGAACCCTGGCGGCCTGACTTCCCGTTTGTGTCGTTCGAATGGCTCCTCGACCCGTTCACCGTCATGCCCATTCAGATGTTCAACTGGGTATCCCGGCCTCAGGAGGCCTTTCACATGAAGGCCGCCGGGGCTGGGTTGGTACTCATGGCCATGACGCTCGCGATGAACGGACTGGCTATTTATCTGCGCGCACGTCATCGGAAACGGATTCAGTGGTGAATTGCCCGGCAGTGCCCGTGAACTCCCCTCCGGCCATAAAGGCCGAGGTCAAACAGCTCAGCTTCTATTATGGGGCGGCCCAGGCTCTGCGAGGCATCAATCTGGTGATCGCAGGGAACCAGGCGACCGCTTTGATCGGTCCCTCCGGATGCGGCAAGACCACTTGTTTGCGCTGTTTTAACCGCATGCACGACCTCTACCCGGGAAATCGGTACGATGGGCAGATCGTCCTCTATCCGGAGAGGGTGAATATCCTCGATCCTTCCATCGATCCCCTTGCCGTGCGCATGCGGATCGGCATGGTATTTCAGAAGCCCAACCCGTTTCCGAAGTCGCTTTATGAGAATGTGGCCTATGGGTTGCGCATCCGCGGCGTAAACCAACGCAGCCGGCTGGATGACAAAGTCGAGCAGGCTCTTCGCGAGGCCGCCCTGTGGAACGAAGTCAAGGATCGGCTTCATGAACCGGCATTTCACCTTTCGGGCGGCCAGCAGCAGCGGCTGTGCATCGCCCGCGCGCTGGCGACGGACCCTGAGTTTTTGCTGTTCGACGAGCCCTGCTCCGCCTTGGACCCGACCGCCACAGCCCGCATCGAAGAGCTTCTTGCCGATCTGAAACAACGGATCACGATCCTGATCGTGACCCACAACATGCAGCAGGCAGCACGGGTGTCGGATTATACGGCGTTCATGTACCAGGGCCAGCTCATCGAGGCCGGCAAAACCGAAACGATCTTTACCAATCCGGCCAACAAGCTGACCGAGGACTATGTAACCGGCCGGTTCGGATGACCGGCGCCGGGGACTCCTTGCTCCAGAAGTGCCTTCAACGAAGCAGTGGTCGGTCAGTCATCAGTTGTCAGATGTCAGTAACCTGAGAATTTATTGTTGCGATCATCCACCGTTCATTCCTAGGAGTACCATGCATCGACATTTTGACGAGGAGCTTCAAGACCTCAAAAAGCTGTTGCTCCAAATGGGAGCTCTGGTGGAAAGCCAGATCCAGGGCGCCCTTCGTGCGCTCGCAGAGCGGAATTCCTCATTGGCCAGCCAGGTGATCGATAATGACCACCGCGTGAACGCCCTCGATGTCAAGATGGATGAAGACTGCTTGCGGCTGCTGGCCTTGCATCAACCGGCGGCGCGGGATTTGCGTTTCATCACGACAGCCATGAAGATTGCCACGGAACTCGAACGGATGAGCGACCTGGCGGAAAACATCTGCGAACGCGCCATTGAGCTCAATGAAGAACCGCAACTCAAGCCTTATATCGATATTCCGCGGATGGCCAATTGGACGCTGCGGATGGTCAAAAACAGCCTGGATGCCTTCGTGCAATACAACGCGGACTTGGCCCGCAAAGTCTGCGAGGACGACGATTTCGTGGACGACCTCACCGAGCAATTGTTCCGGGAGCTCGTCTCGTTCATGCTCGAAAACCCGAAAACGATCACCCGAGCCATTCGCCTGACCTTTATCGGCAAGTACATCGAGCGGATTGCCGATCATGCCACCAACGTCGCCGAGCTGGTTGTATACATGGTCGAGGGCAAGATCATCCGCCATGCAGCCAGCGAGAGCTAACCCTCAGAGCTTGGTCTGTGCGGTGGAGTAAGCCTGCTGAGCCGGAACCCGATCTCGGGGACGACCGGGATGGCATAGATCCTGTCCTGACCGCTTTCGAACTTCTGTCTGAGCCCCTGAATGATCCGCTCCAGCTCATGTTCGTGGATGAGCCCATCCTCGCCCCACAGGGCCGAGACCAGGACCTCGCGCGGGACCGAGGAACCAGGACTCTCGGCCAGTTGCCGGAGGATCGTCCATTCGGGCGCGGTGAGTTCAACCCGGATTCCTCTAAAACTGACGGAAAATCGGCTTCCTTCCAGTACCAGATCTCCGCGCACGTATGATTCCTTCGGAATGACCGGGGGGCTGGCCCGTTGCAGCACGGCCTTGACCCGAGCGAGCACTTCCCTTGGACTGAACGGCTTGCCGATGTAATCATCGATGCCGAGCTTGAACCCGTTCAGCCGGTGCTCCTCCGAGCCCAGCGCTGAGACCATGATGATCGGGATAGTGTTGGTTTCCCGATCTTCCCTCACCCGTCGACAAACTTCATAGCCGTCCATCCCGGGGAGCATGACGTCCAGCAGAATCAACGCCGGGTGGAGGCGCTTGATGTCCGCCAGCCCGGTCACACCCTGGTCCGTCACATTGGTCCGGTACCGGGCTTGGCGGAGCGTATAGTCCAGCAACTGCGCATGCTGCGGGTCGTCCTCGATAATTTGAATAAGCTCCAGTGCCATGCCGGCCTACACCCTAGCAAACCTCTATTGCCGATCGATTAATCCCCCGTAAACACTCGGTTACGCCACCGCTGTTCCAGCCGGATCGACCGCCTATCTGATTTCCCGGCAGATAAGAAAATATTTACACATCTGTAACAGACCGGTCACCGGTCCGTCACACCTCCCCTCTACAAAGAGGCGGCGACCATGACGCGTGAACCGCGGCAATCGATGAACAACAGAGGGAGGACCCTGTGATGAAGCAGGCGACTTGCGGAGTCTCGCTATTAGCCTTCTTGTTCGGCTTCACGATTCTGCCGGTTCAAGCGGAAGAGCGGACCCTTCAGGGTCCGCCCGCCCCGACCGGACAGCTCGAAAAGGTGGCTGCTCCGCCCGCGCCGGGCGGGATGATCCAGCGCGGCGAGCAATCCATCGAAGCGACGCCGCTCGAGGACCTACTGCTCGAAAAGGGCATTATTACGATGGACGACTGGATCAGAATCAAGGCCGAACAGGAACGTCAATTCAGCGAGCGGTCGGTGGTGGCCGAGTTCACCGGCAGCCCTCGCTGGTTCGAGCGGATCACCATGTTCGGCTATGGGATGCTGCGGTACAACGTGACCAACAACGGACAGGTCAGGACCTATCAGGATGCGTCAGTGGGAGACGCAGCGAACGGTGCTCAGCCGGGTTTCTTCTTCCGCCGAATCCGTTGGGTCGTGACAGGTCAGGTTTCCGAGCACGTAGCCTTCTTCCTCCAGCCGGACTTCGCTACCAACGTCAGCGGCAACATTACTGTGGCAACCCTGCGTGATATGTACGGGGACTGGATCTTCGATAAGAAAAAAGAATATCGCCTCCGCGTCGGCCTTCAGCGTGTTCCCTGTTCCTTCGACAACTGGCAGGCCTCCCGCGTCCGTATGGCCCTCGACCGCGCTGACGCCACCAACTCCTGCGCAAACAGCGAGCGTGATGTCGGCGTCGCCTTCATGTGGTCTCCCACAATCGCTCAGGTCCGGTACAAACAGATGCTGGATTACATGTACGGACCCGGCGACTACGGCGTTTTTCACATCCAGGTGGACAATAACTCAGGTTTGAACGTGGCGGAGAACAACAAAAATAAGCGGGTCAGCGTGCGTCTCTCCTGGCCCTGGGAACTCCCCGGCGGACGACTCATGGAAACCGGGATGAACGCGGGGTACGGCACCTTTAACGCGAACATGGGCACCGCTGCAGCGGGCCGGACGTTGTATTCGGTCAATTCCTCGGCTTGCGTTGGAGCCAGTGCCGCCACATTTTCCGCGTTGAATTGCACCGCGTCGCGGAACTACTTGGATGAACGGATCGACTTCTACGTGTACATGCCTCCCCAGCCTTGGGGTTTCATCGCCGAGTACGTGACGGGACGACAACCGCAACGGAATTCGGCGGGCGTCGTCCAAACATCGAGCTTCTACGGTGGCTATTTCCAGGCTCATTACCAGTTGAAGTACTCCGATGTGGGAATTGCAAACTTCTACACCCGCTGGCAGGGCTTTCACGGGGGTCTCAAGTTCCAGACCGGCGCGCCGCAGGACACGATGCAAGAAACGGAAATGGGCATCGCCTGGCAGCCGGACCCCCAGTGGGAATTCACCATGGCCTACACCTTCACGCAGCGAAAGAACGTGTTCGCGACTGACCCCAACCAGACAGCGACGACACCGGGAACGCAGTTTGACGCTTACGGCAACCTACTCCGGCTTCAGGCCATCTGGTTCTGGAACTGAGCGATTTCACTTTCATTCCGCCTTCGCCGCCCGACAGAAGGTAGCAATGAAAGGAACTCAGCATGAGCTGTGAACGTTGCGGCGGCCTGAAGGTAGCGGAACGGTTCTACGGAACAGACGCGACAGTGCCGGCATGGACGTGCGACGGTTACCGCTGTATCAATTGCGGCGCTATTTTGTACGAGCCGTTCAGCGTCATAGAACGTCGCATGGCATATCGGTATGAGAGGGAGACAAGATAACCATGGAAGTTTTACAGGCTATCCAGTCGAATCTGCTGGCTCCAATCCCCATGTTCTTCGCGCTGGGTCTGTTAGCGACCCTGGTGCGTTCGGACTTGAAAGTGCCGGAACCCTTGTACGTCGGTCTGGTCCTCTACCTGCTTGCCGCGATCGGCATGAAGGGAGGAGCCGAGATTCATGAGGTGGGATTGGGAGCCATCTGGATGGCGCTCCTGGCGGCTGCATTGCTGGGCATCCTCATCCCCTGTATCGGGTTCTTCATCCTTCGCCGAGCGGGAGGCTTTTCGATCCATGACGCGGCCGCTATCTCCGGCCACTACGGCTCGGTGAGCGCCGTGACCTTTGTGGTCGCCTCGCAGTTTTTGGCGAGGCTCCAGTTGCGCCCTGAGGCATACACCTCGGCCTTCTTGGCTATCATGGAACCGATCGGGATCGTCGTCGCCATCTTTTTGGCCAGGTTCGCGCTTCAGACGGAATCCACCGAGCGCAACGGATGGCTAAGGAAGGTCTTACATGAAGTTTTGACCGGAAAGAGCACCCTTATTTTGCTGGGCGCATTATTGATTGGGTACTTCAGTGGGCCTCAAGGAGTGGCGCTCACCAAGGCATTCTTCGTGGATCCGTTCAGAGGAGTCCTGTGTCTGTTCATGCTGGAGATGGGTCTCTTGGCTGGGCAAAGGCTGGGAGAGGTTCGAAAGGTCGGCTTCTTTTTGTTCGCCTTTGGAATACTCATGCCCATCTTCAGCGGACTCTTTGGCGTGCTCACCGGTGGCGCCGTTGGGCTCAGCATCGGCGGAGCGACCCTCCTCGGAGTGCTGGCAGCCAGCGCCTCCTACATCGCCGCTCCGGCTGCGGCACGGATTTCTTTGCCAGAGGCTAACCCGTCTCTCTACCTGACCGCGTCCCTGGGAATCACATTCCCCTTCAATATTGCCTTGGGAATTCCCCTGTATTTCTGGTTCGCCAATGCCGTGGGGGGGGGATGAGGTAGATTCCTCCCAGGTGTTGCGGAAGCCTGACTGGCACAGTGTAGACGAGTGAGGGGGTCAAGGCTGCGGTGATAGCGCGGACGGCCTGGCGGGCGAAGAGGTTGCACCGGATTCTGCAAACAGATGCGACAGGTCAATGATCACCAGCTTGGACTCATCCAGATAACGCTCGTACCCATCTTTTCCTCTGACCTCTCCATTCGGAATCCAGGCCCGCGTGGGGCGAAACCCGAGCGCAAATTGAAATCGAGCGGTCGGCAGGAGCGGTTCGCTTCTCGTATCAACCTCGTAAGTCGTCTCATAGATCTTGGAGCTGGGCATCGTGCGAAAATTAGCCAGGATGAAGTAGAGGCGGCGTCCTCGGACGAAGAGCCCGCCAGAAGTGACCAGTTTCCCGTGTTCCCGATCCATAATGATCAAATAGAAAGTCGCCATGTCCTTGGGTGAAGCTTTCCGCAAGGCTTCGGAGAGTAGCGGGGCCAGAGTCTTGATCTGGACCGGTGTGAAAGCTGTCACCCAGTCCGTTTCATCGCCCTTGATTGTCCCAATGATTTGACTGCGATCTGCGACTAAGATTCCCTCCAGGATCTTTTCCATCCGTTCATGGGAGATAGCGACGGGGTGGCTGTGGCCGACGCCGGTCGCCGCCGGGTCGAATTTCAACCAGATCGAGTCATTCTTATCCTCATAGATCACGATGGGCGCCGGCTCCATGACGCACCCGGCTACGAGCAGACTCAGCATCACCCCTCCCCATCCCCATGCAATCGCCAACCGACTCGCCATGTTGAGGATACCCTTTCTCGATGACGCAACGGAGGAAATCATACCACCAGACCGGCGCAGCAAAACAAAGCGCACCGTGTGGGATTGCCCAGCACCGGTGCGCTATTGGCCGAGGTCTTATCGATTGTCAGTTTGCCGAAACATTGACCGACGCGGCTGTCATACCGGAAGCAGTCAGGCCCTGTAGATTTTTGGTCACCTGAGCAGCCGACAAGGGATAGGCCCCCGCTTTGACCACCGCGCGTTGGCCTTCACGGCTGTTCACGAATTTCAAGAACTCCAGGATCACTGGCGAAAACTCCTCTTGAAGACCTTTTTTGAGGTAGAGATAGAGAGGTCGGCTAAGCGGATAGGCTCCGCTCGCGGCCGATTCTGCGCCAGGCGCCACAAACGGCATACCGGCTTTCTCGGCCAACGGAACGGCCCGTACCATCGAGGTCTGGAATTCAATTCCCGCATAACCGAGCGCCAGGGCATCACGACTGATGGCGAGGATTTCCGTCGCAGAGCCTGGTTCTTCCCTCACAGTACCCTTCAGGTCGCCCTCCAGCAAGGCCGCGTGCTTGAAGAAAGTTCTGGTGCCCGATTGCTTGTCCCGTCCGTAGAGATGAATGGGCTGCTGGCCCCAGCCTTCAAGGCCAAGCTGGCCCCAGGTTGCGATATCCTCTTGGAGTCCTCTCTTATGCTCGGTCCCGAAAATCGCGTCCACTTGCTCCAGCGTCAACCCTTGGATGGGATTGTCGCGGTTCACGTAGAGCGCCACCGCGTCCATGGCGATCGGTATCTCGATGGGCTCGTACCCATGCCTGGCGCGAAAGCTCTTGATCTCCTCGTCGGTCAATTGACGGGAAGCGGCCAGCATGGATACATGGCCCGACGTCTGTGGTCCGTTAAAGTACCCATCCCCCCGCCTGATCTGTGATTGATCACTGATAAACTGCATCAGAGCGCGTTCTGTCCCGCCCCCTAGGACACCGATTTTGGTGTCCTTGTGAATCTGCTGAAAGGCAGAAGCCAATTTCAGCATCAACGGCTGCATCGTGTCCGATCCGGCTATGACCATGTTACCGGACAGGTTGGGAGGGGCTGCGTACGATGCGATCCCAGCATCCACCTTGGCTAAGCCGGCCTGCTCAGCAGCGGCGACTCCGACGAGACCCATCAAGGAGATGGCCGCGAAGGCCGTGCTCGTCATCAATCCTTTCAACCCCTTCCCCATCTGTCCCGCCTTCTGATTCATGTGGCAATCCTCCCATAAGGTAGCCCGACTGTTTCTGCCACAATGTCTTGTAGCGAATGGACTCTACCCCACGGAGATTGCATGCCTGTGACTTCAATGTTACAGCCGTGTAAACTTTTGCCTTGTGGGACGGCTATTGGACTTCCTTTAATGTCCACCCTTTTTTGAGCACGCAGCGCTCAGTTGCCTGCTGCAACAGAAGTGTGTTCCCCTGCTGAAGCTTGGGATCTTTCAGGATATCCTGATTGCATTGGTTCCAATCCAGCACGAAGTTTCCTTTGGGCTTGGTCGGGTGCACCCATTCGGTCGAGGCACAGCCGGTCAGCAGCAGCGCCGCAACGATGAATCCAAGATAGCGGAATTCAGCCATAATCCTCCTCCATACCGAGCTTGCTAGAACCGCCATACCAAACTTCGTTTGCTCGGCAGGCACTTCATCGTTTTATCGAGCGTGACGCCCGCCGAGAAACCCCTCTCGTGTTTCTTGACACTTTCCTTACAGGGGCGGATAGTTTTTTTCCACCGGTAGACTTGAACTCTTCAAACATGCCATAGTTGGTCGGAAGATACCCTGCGCGAGGGCCCCCGTCAAGCAAGGCGGCTGACTTTTCGGATGCCCAAGAAGCACTGCCGAACGGCCGTGTCGAGACCGACGCCGGCTTGACCATCCCGCTGGAAGACCTGTATAACTTGCAAATCCAAGCGGCACAGACGACCTGCAATCGCGCCCGTAGCTCAATGGATAGAGCATCAGACTACGGATCTGAGGGTTGGGGGTTCAAGTCCCTCCGGGCGCGCCATTGGAGCCGACACAGGCCCCTCTGGCGTTCGGCTACTCTCTTGACGCACTCGCGCCATATCCATATACTTTTGCCCCCTTCCCGTTTGTCGTCAGCGGGCCTTCATCTCATTCGCATTTGAGGCCATCCTATGGAAGTCCAGGAAAGGCGGAGAAGACCTGACAGACGAAGCACCGAAGATCGGCGACAGGCCGAGCGTCGATGCGGAGAGAGACGATGCACGGCTCGAGAAGGAAATGATCGAAGGGACAGGGACCGCAGGCGGGGCTTGCGACGAGGCAGCGGGAGAAGGCTCACGGATTGGAGCCGTGCGGATGTTCACGATTGCGCGCGTGATCTCGAAGCCAAGGGAACAGAAACGATCCTGGTGGTTGACGACGAGGAGCTTGTCCGCAACCTGGTGAAATCTCTCCTTGAAAGTCATGGGTACAAGGTTCTGCAAGCAGCGAGCGGCGCCGCCGCTCTCGACCTTATCTCCCGGTATCCTCACCCGCTTCACCTGGTCTTGACCGATGTGGTCATGCCTGGCATGAACGGAAGCGAGTTGAGCGACCGCCTGGCCTTGCTCAGACCGAACCTGAAAATTCTCTACATGTCGGCCAATCCTCGCGACATCCTTGCTCAAGGCAACGAACCTGGTTCAAGTCCCGCGTATCTTCAGAAACCGTTTACCGTCAAAGCCCTGCTGATGAGAGTGCGCAGCCTCCTTGAGCAATCAGGCCCAGGCTAGCGCGCGGCTTTCCGACGTTGCACCCATTATCTTGTCCTTCGACACGAAAATCCGCCTCGAAGCCGGCCTTTGACTCTCACCTCAGCCGCTCATCTCCCCGTTCCGCCTGGCAATCCACAAAATCGACATAGCCTGGTTCGCTCTGGAGAGCTAAACCGCACCGGCGGCGGGGCCGCCCGCACCGCCTGCCATGCCTCCACACCGGAGCACGCAGGACATCGCTAGCACCTAGAACGGCTCGTTTGGATTGGCCGCCAACCACTCAGCCAGGCCGGGCAAGGGAAAGGAGAGGAGTCGCTGGAGCTTGGCACAGTTCAGCGAGACGTCCTGCGGACGAGGCGGTCCCTGATAGTCGCGCCGCGACGCAGGCTGCAGTTTGGGATTGAGTTCCGGCCAGCGTTCGGCTATGAGCTGCCCGATCTGCCAGCGGGAGAGCCGTGCGGCTCCGCAAAGGTGATACAGTCCAGGCTGGTCTCTCGCGACCAGTTCCCACACTGCGCGCGCCGTCACGACCGCGGGGAGGGGCGAGCGGAATTCATCGATGAAGAGGGCCAGGGTTTCGCCGGCCTGCCAGGCTCGACGGATTTCCTCGTTGAACCCGCGATCCCCGGTCGGCGAGATCCCCCCATTCAAGGCTAAACGGAGGACGACGTGCCTGGGGTTAGCCAACACCAGGCGCTCAGCCGCCACTTTGGTCTCCGCGTAGAGGCTCAGCGGGTTGACCGGGGCGGATTTGTCGTAGCTCCCGGTCCGACCGTCGAAGACGAGGTCGCTGGAAAAGAAAAGAAAAGGGATATCCGCCGCCAGCTCAGCCAACATCCCCGTGGCCTCGACATTGATCTTACGGGCCAGTTCAGGCTCTTGCTGACAGACCCAGGTCTTACTGACGGCGGCGCAGTGGATGACGAGTTGAGGCCGAAGATCATAAAAGGCCTGGCGGACGGCCCGACTATCGGTCAGGTCCATATCCTTGCGCGTCAGGCCACGCACGTTCCAGGCCGGGGCAAAAACGGAAGCCGCCCGAACGAGATAACTGCCGATCAAGCCTCCCGCGCCCGTAACGAGCGCCAGTCCACTACCCATGTTGGCTGTTCAACGCACAACCCTGACGCAGGCCATCGATCACGACCCTGGAGCCTGGGCCTTGGGAAGCTCCATCCAGAACTGCTTCCCTGGCCAGGGGAAGACTCCACGCCCACCTGTCCTCCCATGTGCTCCACTCCCTTGCGCACGATCGCGAGGCCGATACCGGTTCCGGGATAGGCTTCGGTACCCCGCAGCCGTTCAAAGGCGCGGAAGAGACGGGTTTGCTGCGCAGGGGCAACGCCGATCCCGTTGTCCTCCACCCAGAGCCGTACGGCTTCCTCCCGCTCCTCCGCCCGTATTCCGACCTTCGGCTGGGCCAAAGGGGCGACAAACTTGAGGGCGTTGGCCAGGAGATTGGCCAGTGCCTGGACGAGGGTTCCCCGATGTCCCAGGACCGGCTGGAGCGGCTGCTCGACCGTGACCTGGGCCTTCTTCTTTCGGATCTCCTCGTCGAATTGAGCAAGCACCTCCGGCACGACCCAGGCCAGTTCGACCGGTTGTCGATGCATCTCAGCCCGACCAAGGCGGCTATAGTCCAGCAGGTCTTTCAGCAGCAGATCTAGACGCTGGGTTGCCTCCCCGATACTCCTGACGCACTCCCGTCCGCCCAACTCCAGGCGCGGGGCATGGGATTTCATCAAGACGTCGACCGCATGCCGGATACCCCGCAAAGGCGCGTTGAGGTCCTGGGACATGGAAGCAACGAAGGCTTCCAGGCCGGCATTGGTATCTTCCAACTCCTGGTTCTTGCGTTTGAGCGCATCCTGCGCCTCTTTCATCTTCAGGAGAGACGCCGTCCGTACCTTTAACTCGGTCTGGTCGACCGGCTTGCTGATGAAATCGTTGGCCCCCGCTTCGACCGCGCGCAGCCGGTCTTCCTTGTCCTCCAGGACGGTCACCATGACGATCGGCAACAGGCACAGGTCCGGGTCCTGCCGGATCCGCTTGGCCACCGTGAACCCATCCATGCCCGGCATCAGGGCATCCAGCAGCACCAAATCAACCCGCTGCTTCGCCTTGGCGAGCGCGTCGAACCCGTCCTGGGCCAGCACCGGCTCGTGCCCCAGTGACTTCACCATGGCTTCCAGAAGATCCCGGTTCGGCTCGCTGTCATCCACAATGAGCACGCGTTTGGGTCGGTCCATAGTCATCGTGTCTCCTCGTTCATTTCCTCCCGGCGGAGGCCAAGACTCGCGCCACCGTCGCGGGGAAGCCCCTGGTGTCGATCGGTTTCGTGATATAGCCTTCACAGCCCGCCTCACGCGCCTTTTCTTCATCCCCTTTCATCGCATGGGCCGTCAACGCGATGACCGGAATGGCCCTGGTCGCCGGGTCGGCTTTCAGCGCCTTGGTCGCGGCCAAGCCGTCCATGCCGGGCAGGCTCACGTCCATCAGGATCAGATGAGGCGAGCCAGTCTTGGCCGTTTGAATAGCCTCCTCCGCGGTCCCGGCCTGGCGGACCACGTAGCCGGCCGCCTCCAGCAGATCGGTCGCCAATTCCATGTTGAGGGGATTGTCTTCCACGATCAGAATCGTTTCGCCCGCCATGAGGCCTCCCCTCTCCCGTTCATACGCTGTCCGTTCCTTTGTCTTCCGGACACCCGGCTGAAGGAGGGCCTTCAGCTATGCGGCTTGGTCGCCACGGCTCAGCCGCCAGTGTTCGTCAGAGGGAACGGTGGCACCACGGCAGGTGCTTCAGTCCCCATCGGGAGCAGAACCGTAAAGGTGCTGCCCTGTCCCTCCCCTTCACTCTCCACCCAGATACGGCCGCCATGCAGTTCCACCAGTTGCCTGGTCAACGCGAGGCCGAGACCGGTTCCCTGCTGCTGCCGGGCGTAGGACGAGTCCACCTGCTCAAAGGCTCCGAAGATTCGCTCCTCGTCCTCCTTCTTAAGGCCGATCCCCGTATCGGTCACGGTGAGGCGGAGGACCCGGCCTGTGATTTGTCGGTCGGTCCCCTCGACGGCCCTGACGGTGACGCTTCCTCCAGGCGGCGTGAATTTGATGGCATTGCTCAGGAGGTTGTAGAGGATCTGTTTGAACTTGGCCTGGTCGGCCGTCACGGGCGGGAGGTTCGGCTCCACCTGGGTCTCAAGCGCGACGCCTTTTTTGCCGGCCAACTGTTTGACGATGGTGATGACATCCCCCACGGCTTGCCCGACATCGAACGAGGACCGCTGCAGCTCCATGCGTCCCGCTTCGACCTTGGACAGGTCCAGGATGTCGTTGATGAGCTGGAGAAGGTGGCGGCCGCTCGTCAGGATGTTGTTGACGTACTTGGCCTGTTTTGCATTCAACCCGCCGAAAGTCTGGTCCGCCAGGATTTCGGAGAAGCCGATGATCGCGTTCATCGGCGTCCGCAATTCATGGCTCATGTTGGCCAAAAACTCCGACTTGGCGCGGTTGGCCGACTCGGCCGTTTCTTTGGCGCCGTGCAATTGCTGCTGCTGCGCCTGGATGACGCTGTGCATCCGTTCGAAAGTCTCCCGAAGGTAGACCGTCTCATCCCCCGGAGGAGCTTCCGGGGATCGCTCCGACACACCCGGCTCCGAGTCGGCAATCCTTCTCATTCGTTCCGCCATGTCGGACAGCGGTCTTGTCACCACGCGATTCGTCCCCAAGGCCACAATGCCCAGCAAGACCAGGCAGAGGATCAGCCCGCCACCGAGGGTGGCAAGAAGGTCCGCCTCGATCTCTTTCACATACTGATCCATGGGCATGATGATTTCCAGGCCGCCCATAAGGTCGTTCAGTTTGAAATCATGCTTCGGACTCCGCGGATGAGCATTGTGACAATCCACGCAAGACTGGGCCGACGCAAGGTCGGCCATGAGCACCCGCATGACCGCCCGCCCCTCCATCGTATCGGTGCGGACGAACTCGCCCGTCGGATGGTCTGCCAGGTAGGCGAAGGCCTCTCGCTGAAACGAATCTCGTAGTCCTTTCTCCTTGTTGATGGCCCAGGGACTGATGAGGTTGGCCATGTAGCCGTCTTTGCGGACAGCGGTCAGCTCCGACACCTCGCGCACGAACGTGGCCGGGAGTGGAAAACGGCCGTGCACCTGCGCGTAGTCCGCTCCGACTGTTCCCCCCAACTCGGCCAGGCGAGGGATGATGACCCCGGCATAGTACCCGCGATCCGCCATGATCTGGGTGTGGAGGCTCTTGGCTCGCTGCGTGAGCCGCTCGCGCAGTTGCGCCTCGTCTTCCCGGTGCACGAAATAGGCGGCCACCAGGGTCGTCAAGAAGATCAACGGCACAGTCAGGGCGACGAGTTTCGTGCCGATCCGCCAGTTGCCGACACGCCGGTCGATGTTCATCGCATCCTTCCGCGCCGGGGGATCTCCACCGCCTCCCGCTGCACCGACCGTCTGCTAAGCAGCATTATTCTCCTTCGCCGAATATCCCGCAGCTTGCTGCGGGGGTGAAGGCAAGGAGAACCCTCCGTAGCCTTGGCGAAGGAGGGTGGCGGCTTCGGAGAATTTCGCAAGATACCCCACAGCTTGAGCTTCATTGCCTTTGCTCCATCCGCCTCAGCGCGTGCATCATCGCCTGATCACTCAGACCTACTTCGCTGAGCGCGTCCATGATATGAAGGCTCCTGGCTTCGACCAAGGCCTTGGCCTTTGCATACTGCTGCCGGTTGAAGCGCGCCACCGCCGGCTGGCCGTTGACAACCTGGCAGGCCAGCACGTCGCCGTCTACTTCGAGTGTCCCCCCCTGCTCCAACAGAGTTTTGGCTTGTGCGACCGTGACCCGATGAAGGGCGGCGAACTCGTCAATCCCCCCTGTCTCGACCAGCCGGCCATCCGGCATGATGCAGAGTCGTTTGAAATGAGGGGACCAGTCTTTCCGGAAATCGATGTATTTGATGTCCCCCGCGCGCGCGATTGCGCGGTCCAGCTTGGCATAGTCCAACCCCAGGTTCTTTTCCTTGAGCCTGGCTTGCAGTTCGGGAGGGAGCGTGCGGTAGAACACGCGGGCCGCCGCTTCCTCCAGGGTCAAGCCGTACGAGCGCGCCAATTGCTCCGCTTCGGCATACTGTGTGACATCCAACACCCAGGTCTGCTTCGGCGCCGTTCCGGTCCGATCGACCCGGCAGGCAAAGAGCCCCCGTGTGACCAACAGGCCCTCCTGCGGGTAGACATGGCATCCGCCTTCGGTCAACAGGCGCGTCATGACCTCAATGGGAATATCGTAGCTCTCGGCGAGCACGCGCGCGTGGGCCGGCAGATCCTCCGATTCGGTCATCGCGCAGACCGTCACGTTGCCCGGCGCGTCGAACTCCGTATAGTCCTCGATGACGTTGTAGAGAGCCGGCGGCTTGGCGGGACCAGCAATTCGTTTCTTAATCTTGTACACGCGGAGACTCCTTCACGAACGGCTGACAAGTTAACAAGTTCCAAGTCGCGAGTTCGGATGACTTGTCACCTTGTGCACTTGCCACTTGTCAACTTGTTTAGTGGTCCAAGCCATACGGCGGCAACGTCGTCAGGCGTGGATCCTCCACCGGACCCCCGACCGTGAAGTGGTAAAGCGATTGGAAGGCCGTGCCGGAGAGCCCGAACACCTGGTGGACGGGATCGTCAAAGAAGCATCCGATGCCCGTGGCCCGCAGGCCTGCCGCTTCGGCTTCCAGGTAGAGGACCTGTCCGATGACTCCGGTCTCCCAGAACAGCCGCCGATAGAACCAGGCTCCATGTTGACGCAGGCTTGACTCAAATTCCGCCACCATGCCGAGGGAAAAGGCGCTCTCCCCCGCGATGTCCTGGCCGCAACTGACCTGCGCGGCAACCCGTCGTGCGTCCCCTTCCTGGAGCAAAAACAGAGGGAGCTCTGGAGGGCAAGCCGGCGGCACGACCCACACGAACTGGTCGTGCATGGCACCTCGAAGCAGGTTTTTCTGTTTCCGGTTCCGAACCAGCACGTAAAGGCCCGGCGTCAATCCCTCCACGAGATGGACGAACAGAACCAAGTGCACGGCCGGTTCCCAGGGAATCGCATCCCACGGCATAGATCGCAACGGAATCGGCCGCCCATCTTGCGGCGTGACACGATCCAGCATCGTAAAAAAACGCTGCGCCGAGATGCCGGTCTTTCCGTCAAAGGCCAGGGCGCTGCGCCGCTGCCGGATGATCCGGCCAGCCAACGGGTCTCCCGAACTGACCGTCGCGACGGGCTCAGGCCGGCCGGAGGCAATCTCAGCCGACGGAGCCAGTTCCACGACCCGCCGGTCGGTTGCGGCCTTCCAGGATGCGGCAGCCGCCTCATCGATGATCGCCCACGGGACCTGCTCATCCGGGCTTAGGCGGTTCGCCCTGCCGTACCAGCGGCCGCCCGTTTCCTGACGGACCACTCCCTCGTCCAGAAACAGCGGAAGCGCGCCTTCTTTCCTCGGCAAGGTTCCTCCATCTTGGCCGACCGTCCAGACGACTGCCACGCAATCTGGATGTTCGCGCTCGGCTCCTTCGAAGTCACCGTCTCGGTCCAATCCCAGCAACTCTTGCAGCAGGTCATCGCCGACGCCTTCCAGGAGCATCATCCGCCAGCCCAGCGCCGCCGCCGCGATGCGGGCCGCTCCGATGGCATGGCCCACGTCATGTTGACAATAACGGAAGGCCCGCTCACCGTATTTCCAGGCTTCCCGCCAGTGGACGGAGGAGAAGGCCATCAGGAAAGCGTGGGGCGGAAAGGGCTTCATGAGTCGCGCAAACCCATCTTCCGACCAGTCCGCTCGACGCTCCAGTCCGTGTTCTTTCGGCGCATAGTGGTAGAAACCGGGAGTCGGGGCCACGCCGGCGACCGCGCCGATCAGCAGATATCCCTCCGTGGGATGCAGGTTGCCACTGGAAGGGTTGCTCCGCAAGGCCCACCGGACGTCCCCTGCCTGCTTCCAGGCCGTGATCGCCAGGACGTACTCGAAAAAACGGGACAGACTGCGTAACGAGAGGATCTGGGTCGTGACCGCGCCTGGGCGGTAGAGGTCCTCGTAGAGCGGGGAGACCGGCTCCTCCCCCGGCGCCAGAATCGGCAGGGGAATCAACGGCGCGCCATGATAGCGCCGGAACGGGTCCGGCTGGTTGGCCCAGTCCAGATAGCCGAGGGAACGCGCATACCGATAGAAATGGTGCTTGGTTGCTTCATGGTACCGGATCACCGCTGCCAGGGAGTCCATCGTCTCGGTCTGACCGGGCTCTGATTTTTTCATCGTGCCCATTCGGTGAAGCGGCATCAGCCGCCTTGTGGTGCAGTCTACCTGCCCGGTTGAGAAAAAGTAAACCGCCCGTCCTGTCGACGATTGACTATCTCCGCTCAGGGCGACAATTCAATCGACCGCTGGACCGGCCGCGGATATCCTTCCACACAGGCCTGGGATTGATGGATGAGGAGGAAGCCGAAGAAGAATACGAGAGGGAGGCCTTCAAAGGAAGGGACTCATATCGGAGCGGCTCACAGACGACATCGGTTCTTGGACGGGATCACGCAGACGAACCGGACTGCCATGCCTTGGTCTGCCACAAAACAATGTTGCTCGCTTGGAGCGATATAGACAGCGTCACCCGCCCCGAAGGGCTGCTCTTTTCCTTCCGTCACGACCTTGCCCTTCCCTTCCAGAATGAATACCTCATGCTCCCATTCATGGGTATGAAAGGGGGTGCTGGCCCCAGGCTGCACATCAAAAACCCGCAGAGAAAAGTTCGGAGCCCCATCTCGTTCCGTGATCATCTCGCGCAACTGCACCCCTTCCGGAACCCCCTCATAAGTCCCCGGCGTGACGTCGCTGTAGCGCTTGATCACCATGGCATCCTCCTCGCTGGATTTTGCAGCCGGCCCGCCTTATCCTACGCCTCGTGTCGGACGACGACAAGCACAAGGGGCAAACCTTCTTGCATCGAGGCGATCTGGCGCAGCCCCGGTTCTGGCATGAACGGACATTGAATGATAAGATGGCGCCTTGAACAGAGAAGAACGTATGTAATGAACTGAAATTTATCTATGTGTTTCAATATCTTATAATATATACATCGTGTTATGATTACATTCTTTATGAAGCGTGAAGGGCCATCGATCCCCCCATTGCCGTCGCCATCGTTCCGGTGGCTATGGCTCTGATCTGGTGTTCGATCTCCGGGCACGGCTTTGGGCATGCGGCCCAGGCGGTGCCGGTCTTGAACGAGTTGGGCCGGCTCATTCCCGGCCTTACGGTTTTCCTTCGAACGACCGTCCCGCCGCAATTCTTTGATGGCCGCCTGGAAATCCCCTGGGAGTTGAGCCAGGCTCAGCAGGACATCGGCTGCATCCAACTGGGCCCTCTTCACATCGACATTCCTGCCACCTGGGTCGAGCACGAACGATTCCATCGTAATTGGCCCGCCAGGGTCGAAGAAGAAATCCAGGCCGTCCGCGCGAAAAAACCTGACCTGCTCCTTTCAGATATCTCCTACCTGGCCATCGAAGCAGGCGCACGAGCAGGACTACCGACCGTAGGCCTCTGCAACCTGTCCTGGGACCTCGTGTTGGAGCCGTTCATAGATCACCACAACCCAAACCAGGCTGCCACCCTTCAGCTTATCCGACAGGCCTATGCCCAGGCTGAACTGATGATCCGATTGTCACCGGGTGTGCCGATGAAAGCGTTCCGGAAGGTTCTCGATATCGGTCCTGTCGCACGGCCCCTGCCGGAAAATTCTCAGCAGATTAGAAACTTGCTCGGTGCCGAGGGAGAGGAGATTATTGTCCTCATTGGGTTCGGAGGGGTTCCGATGGAAGAGTTGCCCTTCGCCGGTTTGGAAGGCATGACCGGATACCGATTCATCTTCAGCGGACCGGTTCCGCTGGGCCTCAAGCGAGTACATCCCCTTTCCCGCTTTCCCCTCCCATTCGGATCGCTCCTGGCCTCTACCGACCTGCTCGTGACCAAACCCGGCTACAACACGATCGTTGAAGCCGTTGCCCAGCAGAAGCCGGTCGTGTACGTCCGACGCCACAACTTCGCGGACGAGGCACGCCTTGTCGAGTACCTCCACCGGTATGGCCGTGGAGTTGAACTGTCCGCAGCAGACTTCGCCGCAGGCAAGTGGCTTGATGCCATCGAGATCGCCCTGGCGTTACCCCAGCCAACTACGCCGCCTCCCCCTCCCACCGGTGCGGTGGAGGCAGCGTCAATTCTGGCCAGCTATCTTCATTGATGGACGTGAGCAAGAAGCCGTCATGGATAATGGGTGACGCGTAATCGACTGAACATCTCATTCCATCCACGCGCGACCGTGTACAAGTCAGAATGTCGGTCCTGCTGGCAGATATGACCATCACGTGGAACGTGGAAGTTTGGGGAGCCGTCGGAAACAGCGCGAAGAAGGCTGCTTTTTCACACTCGACCTTCCAGGGAATGCTCCTGTCCAAGGAAGATCTGCAGAAAACCCGCCCAGACTTCGTGCCCAAACTCAACGCCCGGGGAGAAGCCAGGAGATCGGTCCTGGAACTGTGCGATGGACGGAAACCGCTGGAGGAGGTCGAACGAGAAGTCTGCCGTCGCCACCCCAAGCTGTTTCGTTCTTCAGCCGAGGCGGCAAAGTTCGTCGCTGAGGTCATCACTTCTTACACATCATGACTATCTCGCTTGATTACAAGAGGGGCGCTCGCTCGTACCGTGTCTGTGGGTTGATCCTCAGTTGCGACATTCCCCTTCCAGAACTCGCCCATGTCACTGCCGTGGAACCAAATGATGCCGTGGACGTCCGAGTTGAACTGCTCGGACGTCGCTTGAAGCCTTCACTTTCGGCCAAATGGTTCATGACATGGAGCCTTCCTTCGGGAAAGGTGTGGCTGTCCACCGCCAAGACCGACCAAGGATACCTCCTCCGATTCCACGACCTTGCCGATTTCACCGTGGACACCCTGGGACGCCAGATTGTCTGTTTCCCTGGTTCTGGCACACTCGACGGTACATTGCGGCATCTCCTGCTTGACCAAGTTGTGCCATTGGTCCTGACACTCCACGGACGTCATGCATTACACGCGACCGCCGTGCAGATGCCCCAGGGCGTGTGTGCTTTCATCGGACCGACCGGCGCGGGAAAATCCACCCTCGCGGCGAGTTTTCTCACCACAGGCTATCCCGTGCTCAGCGACGACTGTCTCGTCCTGCAGGAAGACCAGGGGCTACTGTCCGCTATTCCTGCCTATCCGGGGCTCAGGCTCTGGGATGATTCGCTTGAGGCCCTTCCGTCTGGTTTCTATGAGTCTTACCCGCTGACTCACAAGCACGACAAGTATCGGGTCCTGGACAAAAGCCGGCGGGCAACCTTTCCCAGCAACCCACAACCCTTGGTTCGGATTTATCTACTCCCGCCACCCCCGGACGTGGAGGAGGAGACGGATGAGAGGAAGCCGTGCATCGAACCGATCACGCATCGAGAAGGCTTCCTGAGTCTCCTTTCAAGCCTGTTTCCACTCGACATCACGGACAAGAGCCTCTTGGCACAACAGTTCAACTTTCTCAGCCGCGTGACGTCCCTGATTCCGGTCAGACGGCTACGGATACCCCGCAACTTTTCGGCGCTTCCTGCCGTCAGGGAAGCCATATTGGCGGATCTCCGCAACGGGTAGCCTTTGACCTTGCCGACTGTCCATCCGTTCCTCATGAGCCTGCTACGCGGGGCTGGCAACCAGTCTCTCCTTCCTCCTGCAACAGACAAACCCTCCTGGGAACAGATAATCAGCCAAGCGGAGAACCAGCAGCTCACGGCGCTGCTCCACCGCTGGCTCCATGAGTCCAGGACACTTCCTTCGTTGTCTCCATCCCAACGTGACGATCTGAAAAGCCGCCTGTCCTACCTGACCGCCTTCAACCTTATCTTGGCTGATGAACTGGCGTCGATCCTCCGAGCATTGGCGCAGAGGCAAGTCTCCTGCATACCCATACGTGGTCTAGCCTTAGCCGAACAACTCTACGGAGCCATCACCGCTCGCCCGATGGAAGACATCGACCTCCTGGTCCATCGGGCGACGCTGCCAGAGGTTGCTGAGATCCTCAGGGACCTGGGGTTCGAAGAACATCAACACAGGATGGGCTTTGCCCAGACTTTCTACTACACACTGGAATTTTTCAAAGAGCGCCACGGCACGATCCTGGTAGAACCCCACTGGTCGATCGCCTATCCCCCCTTTGTCAACCGGGTGGACATGGATGCAGTCTGGGGTCGGTCCGTCAAAGGGTTCGTCGCGGACAGGGAGATATCGCAACTCTGCCTTGCGGACCTGTTTCTGCACCTCTGTTACCACCTGATGCACTGGCGCGAACGAGCACCGCTCCTCTGGTTCTACGAACTCGATCAAATAGCACGTCTCGTGGAAGCCGCCGGCAAGTGGCCGCAGGTGATAGCCCTCGCTCAACAAGCAGACCAGACTTTCCTGGTCGCCCAGGTCGCAGAAGACCTCCGCAGTCTTTTCTTCACCCCAATCCCGGCGCCCAGCCCCTCTCAGCTTGCGCGACACGGCCAAACGCAACCAGGACAATCCCTGTCACGATGGATAGCGGGACAGGCCGAGCAGTTGCTGGCCGGCGAATGCCACCTTAGAGGCCGAGAGCAATTCGCGCTCCTGGTGAGGCTCCCGGACTGGCGGGCCAAGCTACGTTACGCCTCTGCCCTTCTGTTCCCGACGCCGGACTTCATGCGCTCCCGCTACGGACCGTCCGGCTGGGGTACACTGAGCTTCCGGTACCTGGCCCGCCTCCTGCGCCTCTCCTGGGAAGGGCTTCAATGGCTGGTCAGCTTGCTGACCTTACCGAGCAGGCCGCGCCACAACCAATAACTGCCTGCCCGAAGCCTTACGACGCCTCACCAGGCCGTTAACCGAACGTCTATCCGCTCGCTGCCGCAAACTGCGCACCCATCCACCCCATCTTGCCATTGTTTGTCCGACACACATCCTTTTGCCTGTCTCCGCCGTAGAGTGGTATGATGCGCCTCGCACCGGCCCCCTGTTGGAGCACTGATTCCGGTACGAGGCGCATGGACCCCCGACCCCGGCAGCCCTCTTCACCCATCGATCCCGCATTGATCGCCAGAGTGGCCAAAGGGGATCAGCAGGCATTCGGCGAGCTCTATGACCTGTCCAGCACACTCTTGTTCACGCTCGCGCTGAGAATTCTGGGTGACCGAGACGAAGCGGCCGACCTGCTGCAAGAGGTCTATCTGGAGGTGTGGCGGAAGGGAGTCCGCTACGATGTGGGGCGCGGCACCCCGACGGCATGGCTGGTCACCCTGACCAGGAGCCGGGCCATCGACCGGCTGCGTTCTCGCGCGTCGAAGGGGTATGGCGTGACCGACAGCATCGGCGACACCGGCGCCGCAGCACTGCCCGACCATACGCCGGGACCATTTGAAACCAACGCCGATCTGGAACAGCGGGCTCTGGTCAAGAAGGCCTTCGCGGAGCTGCCGGAGGCCCAACAACAAGCTCTGGAACTGGCCTACTATGAAGGGCTCTCGCACCAGGAGATCGCCTCCCGACTCGACCAGCCGTTGGGCACGATCAAGACCCGCATCAAGCTCGGCATGAGCAAGCTCAAGGACCTGTTGCGTCCCTGCTGGGAACAGCCATAGTCATGGAACACGAGGAACTCGAAGAGATCCTTCCGCTGTACGTGGTCGGCGCGCTGGACCGCCAGGAACGCCAGGCACTGGATGCGCATCTCCTGAGTGGGTGCCCCACCTGCCCGGCCGCGCTGAAGGAATACCGGGCGGCGGCCAGCCTCCTTCCCTATGCCTTGTCTCCGAACGCACCGTCGGACGAGTTGAAGGCCAGGATGATGGAGGCGATCCGCGCGTCCGCCTCGGAGCCGGCTGCCACACAAACAGCGCGGCTTCCCCGCCTGGGGCCGGGCGCCTGGCTCCGGCACGTCATCCCGCCCCCTCCTTCCTGGATTCCCTACCCGGCCATCACGCTGGTCGCGCTGCTGCTGCTGGCCGGCTCCTGGTTCTACACCCTGTCCATCCGGTCGCAGGTGACAACGCAAGCAGACCAGCGCCAGCGGATGGAAACGGCCCTGCACGGCGAAACAGCCCGCATCGCCGCGCTGCAAAAGCAGGTGACTGAACAGGAACAGTTGCTGGCGGGACTCCGTGAGGAAGTGGCCGGCCGGATCGGCGCCCTGACCGACTTGGAACGCGTCCTTGCCGAGCGGGAAGCGGAACTCGCGCAGTCGCGCCAGCAGTTGGCCCAGCGTGAGCAGGGAGCCAACAGCCTGCGTAAGGCTCTGGCCCAGCGCGACGAGATGCTCACGTTCCTACGTTCTCCCACCGTGCAGGTTATCTCCCTCGCCGGATCGGAGATGGCCAAGTCGGCCGGCGCGTTGCTGCTCTACGAGGCCGAGAGCAAGCAAGCATTCCTCTACGCCTTCAACATGCCGCCGCTTCCGGCCGGCAAGACCTATCAGCTTTGGGCCATTGTGGACAAGCCCATCAATGCCGGGACCTTCGGCACTGACGCCGGCCATAAGGGCCGACTCATCGTTCGAACGATCCCTGATCCCGCCAGGGTTGCCAAGTTCGCCGTCAGCCTCGAGCCGGAAGGCGGCCGTCCCCAGCCGACCGGGGAGATTTATTTGGCAGGCCAGCTCTGATCCGCTCCCGCTCCGCAGAATTAACCCGACCTTAACACCTTTGTGCTTGACGGTCGTGGCAGACGCGATTACAAGTGCCAGGCTTCTTATAGTTGGCTCGCTCACGAAGGCTGCGCGCAATCGCCATGCAACTCCATCGCCGCACTGAAACCGCGCTTCGGAAGTACCGGGCAGGCGCTGTGTTGGGCGCGTTGATCCTCCTGACTCCCCTCCACGCGCTGGCCCTGGAAAAGTACGGCCGTCCGCTGCCGCCGATCGACAATGTAGGGGAAGAAGGGGTAGCACGGAGCAAGGAGGATCTCGAACAGCCGGACCAACAGGAATGGCTGCGCGGGTACCTGCTGACGGCGGCCTTCCTCGACAACCCGACCTTCGCGGCCCGACCCGATAATACCGGACTGGTCGGGCTCAGACACATGGTCCATCTGGAAACGGACCTCTACAAGGAGTACTTGCAGTTCTACACAGACCAGAACTTCTTTTCTGACCGGAAAAAAGGCTGGATCATCCTGACCGAGTGGGACCAGACCTATGCCCTGACCGGCTCTCTGGGCAACTGGGGCTGGCGCATCCAGTATGAACGGGATGCCCCGCTGGACCGGAGCGGCACCAAGCAGATCTATGCGGACACGGTGATCACCTATGCGATCGACCCCCTGGGAACGCGTACCTGGTGGAGGCAACTCTTCCCCTACCAGAATCTTACGGCCTACGCAGGGGCCGGCTGGCTCTTCCACAACGACAACTATTTTGCCAGGCCGGACAACACCGGCCGCGCCCTCTACCGCTACGTGGCCCACGCTGACTTGGACCTCTACAAGAACCACGTCGTGACCTTCGGGGATACGAACTTCTTCACGGACCGGCAATCCAGCAACGCGGTCAAGCCCACGGAGCTGGACTGGATCGTGGGAATCGCGCTCCGCTGGGGACACGGGGAGATCAGCCTCTACCACGAGCAGGACATGCCTCTGGACCGGGACAGCCTGATCCAGCGGTACACGGCGATCCAATTACGGTACGAGTTCGAATGGGTCAAGCAGAAGCCTGCTCCCACCCAGTGACATGCCAGGGCTTCTCGGCTCCGGCTCGCTGTGGTAAGATACGGCGCTAATTTACCAGCGGATGCTAAGGGTTATGACGACCAAGGACCTTGAATACATGCAGTTGGCGTTGGAGACCGCGCGGCGGGCCCCGGCCCTGGGGGAGGTTCCGATCGGTGCCGTGCTTGTGCTGGACGGCCAGGTGCTCGTCCAGGTCCACAACTTCCGCGAGGCCTGGCAGGACCCGACCGCCCATGCGGAGGTCGTCGCGATCCGCGAGGCGGCTACGAGGCTGGGAACTTGGCGGCTGACCGGCACGACGCTCTACGTCACCATCGAGCCCTGCTCGATGTGCGCCGGCGCCATCATCCAGTCCCGCATCACCCGCCTGGTCTTCGGCGCCAAGGACCCCAAGGCCGGTGCCTGCGGCTCGGTCTTCAACCTTCCCGACGAGCGGCGCCTGAACCATCGGGTCCAGGTTGTCGGCGGGGTGTTGGAGCAGGAGAGCCAGGAGCTGATGCAGACCTTCTTCCGAAGCCTGCGGGAGGACGCGGAGGACTTGGCTACAGGTGGAGACAGCTCGTTATTCGTTAACCGTTAACCGTATCGGAAAAAATTCGGCAGTGCTCATCCCGTAATTCCCACTATTTACGTTTAACGATTCACGTTTCACGATTCACGTCTTCAGAGGAGCGGAGAGGTGCGAGAGTGGCCGAATCGGGCGGTCTCGAAAACCGCTGTCGGGGCAACTCGACCGTGGGTTCGAATCCCACCCTCTCCGCCATGACTTGGCGCGACAGAGGCCGTCGGCTCACCGGCCGGCAGGCAGTGACGCGCCAGCCGTACCAACCGGCAATGATGTTCCATGGCCATGAAAAGGTGTCGCTTCGCAACAAGCATCATACGGCTGTGGGGGCCACACATAGAGAGTGGGATTCCGAGGTACTTTGCACTTTTATTTGAGGCAAGCTGCGCTCCAATGACGTGAAGCTCCACGGCCTTACAGCCGTGGCATCTTGAAATTCTTCGGCGGAACCCGCCGAAGCGTATCCGCCTTCGCCGAGGCTTCGGCGGATACCCGCTCCGCATTCATCCACGGGCTTACACCCGTGGCTTTCTGCGAAGGCGGGTAAAATCGAACTGCTTTTAGCAGACATCGCGCATGAATCAACTCGTCCTCATCGCCCTCAAAAGACCCTATACCTTCGTCGTCATGTCCATTCTCATTGTGATATTGGGCAGCCTTACCATTCTCCAAATGCCGACCGACGTCTTCCCGAATATCGCGATTCCGGTCACCTCGGTGGTCTGGGCCTATGCCGGCCTGCTGCCGCAGCAGGTGGAAGGGCGGATCACGTACCTATTCGAGCGCTTTTTGACCTCGACGGTGGAAGGCATCAAGTACATCCATAGTCACTCCTACTATGGCGTCAGCATCACGAATATCTTTCTCCAAGACCATGTGGATGTAGGGAGGGCCGAAGCAGATATCGTGGGCATCTCGCAGAACGTCATCAATGCGCTGCCGCCCGATATTTCCCCGCCGATGATCATGCGGCTCGCGCCATCCTCCATTCCGGTGGCCATGATCGAAGTCAGCTCCGACGATATGACGCCCGCGGAGCTCTTTAACCTTGCCTACATGCGAATCCGTCCCCTACTGGTGACGGTCCCGGGAATCGTCCTGCCGCTCCCGTACGGGGGCCAGCCTATGCAGGTGATGGTCAATCTCGATCAGCAGAAATTGCTCGCCCGGCAGCTCACGCCGTCGGACGTTCATTCCACCCTCATGAAGCAATACCTCGTGCTGCCGTCCGGCGACGTCAAGATCAAGTCGACCGACTGGATCGTCCTCACGAATGCGTCGCCGATGCGGATCGAGGAATTCGGCGACATTCCGATCAAGCGGGAAGGCAACGCGTTCGTCTATCTGCGGGACATCGCCACCGTCCGGCTCATGGGCCGGGTGCAACAGAACGCCGTTCTGGTCAAGGGCAAGCAGAGGGTCATCATCGTCGCCATGAAGAGCACCGAGGCCTCCACGGTGGCGGTGGTCGACGGGATCAAGGAGATGCTCCCGCGGGCCCAGGACGTCGTCCCGAAGGGCGTGGAGATCAGACTCCTCGACGACGCCTCGACGTTCGTGAAGGATTCCATCAAGGACGTCGTCCATGAAATGCTCACCGCCGGTGCGCTGGTCGGGATCATCGTGCTCCTGCTGCTCGGGTCATGGAAGGCCACGGTCATCGTCTGGACGTCGATCCCGCTGTCCATCCTGACGGCGCTCATCGGCCTGCATGCGCTCGGCGAGACGATCAACATCATGACATTGGGCGGTCTGGCTCTGGCGGTCGGTATCCTGGTCGACGATGCGACCGTGATGATCGAGAATATCGACCGCCATCTCGAAATGGGGAAGCCGCTGGAGCAAGCCATCATCGACGCCGCCAACCAGATCGTCGTTCCGACGCTCGTCGCGACGCTCTGCATCGCGATCGTCTGGCTCCCGCTCTTCGGGCTTACCGGCGCCTCCGGCTACCTGTTCAAGCCCATGGCGGAGGCGGTCATGATTGCGATGATCGCCTCCTTCATCCTCTCGCGCACGCTGGTGCCGACCATGGCGAAATATCTCATGAAGAGCCAGCATCATGAACGGCCGCAACACACCACAAACGCCTGATCACGAAGGGCACCCCGGCGCGGCACCGTCGCGGAACGTCTTCGTCCGCTTTCAGAAGCGGTTCGAACGCGGGTTCAATCGGGTCCGTGAGCGCTACGGTGTGCTGCTCGAGCAGGCGGTTGCCAATCGAACCCGCTTCGTCGCCATCTGTCTGGCGCTCGCACTCGGCTCCCTGAGCCTGTTCTTGTTCCTCGGGCGCGACTATTTTCCCGAGATCCGGTCAGGGATCATTCAGATGCATATGCGGGCGCCGCTCGGGACACGCATCGAGGTATCCGCACGTCTTGCGACGCTGATCTCCAACAGCATCGAGGAGTTGCTGCCCGGGCAAGTGGAAAACATCGTCAGCAATTGCGGCTTGCCGTTCGGACCCCATAACCTCGCCTTCATTCCGACGCCGACGATCGGTTCGCAGGATTGTGATCTGACGATCCTCTTGAACGATGACAAGTCGCGGGTCTGGGACATTCGGCGCATTCTCCGCAAAGGCTTGAAAGAGCGCTACCCGGGGACCGAATTCACCTTCCAACCGTCCGATCTGACGGCGAAAATCCTCAACTTCGGCGCGCCCGCGCCGATCGACATCCAGGTCAACGGCCCGGATGTCTATCCCAATTACGAGTTTACCCGCAAATTGATGGCCCAGTTCCGGGACATCCCCGGCGCCGTCGACGTGGTGATCCAGCAGACGATGCGCACGCCGACGCTGTTCGTCGAGGGCAACCGCACGTTCGGACTCGATGTCGACAGGACCGAGAAGGACATCGCCGACAACCTGCTCATGACGGTCGCCGGGAGCCAACAGGTCGATCAGATCTATTGGCTCGATCCCTCGACCGGCATGTCGTACATGATCAATGTCTATAATCCGCAGCCGCAGATCAGCAGCCTCAACAGTATCAAGACCATCCCCGTCGATTCCTCGAACGGTGCCGTGAAGGATGACGTGCAACTCCTCGGCAATTTGGCCAGCATCACGCCGATAGGCACGCCGGGCGTGGTTACGCACGGGAATATCATGCCGTTGTTCGACATCTATGTCTCCGCCGAAGGGCGCGATCTCGGCGGGGTTCTTTCGGATGTCCAGAAAATCGTCGCGAGCATGGAGCACGAAAAGCCCCGCAGCGCCGCGGTCGAAATCCATGGCCAGGCCGCCTTGATGTACGATGCCTATGCGGAACTGATCTTCGGACTGCTCGCGGCGATTGTGCTGATCTATTTGCTGATCGTCGTCAACTTCCAATCATGGCTCGATCCCTTCATCATCATTACGGCCTTGCCCGGCGCGCTGGCGGGCATCGCCTGGTCCTTGTTCCTGACCCATACGCGGCTCTCGGAGCCCGCGCTGACCGGCGCCATCATGACCATGGGTACGGCGACCGCCAACTCGATCCTCGTCATCTCCTATGCGCGCGACCGCCTCCAGGAGCACGGCGACGCGCTGCGGGCCGCGATCGAAGCCGGGCAGACGCGCTTTCGTCCGGTGCTCATGACGGCCTCGGCCATGATCTTCGGCATGGTTCCCATGGCGACGGGCTATTCGCAGAATGCGCCGCTGGGCCGCGCGGTCATCGGCGGCTTGCTCGTGGCCACGGTCTTCACCCTCTTCTTCGTGCCCTGCGTCTACGCGATCGTCTACAGCCGGCGAGTCGCCCCTAGACAGGAGACTGTCTGAGATGACGGAGGGACCTGGAAGATACCTCGCGATCTCTGCGATCCTGCTCTGTGCGCTCTATCTCGGCTATCGGGTCTATGAGAACCGCAGCGATGCCGCGGCGCTCCGCCAACAGACGCTCGAGAACGCGATTCCGACTGTGGCCGTTGTCCGTCCCACGCCGGTGCCGGCCACCGAGTCCATTACGCTGCCCGGCAATATCGTGGGCTGGTACGAGGCGCCGATCTACGCACGCGTCACGGGCTACGTAAAGATGTGGCACAGGGACTACGGGAACCAGGTGAAGACAGGCGACATCCTCGCCGAAATCAGCACCCCGGATCTCGACGCCGAATATGCGCAGGCCAAGGCCGATTTGGAATCGGAGCGGGCTCAATATGCTCTCTCCGTGGTCACCGCAAAACGCTATCAGGCCATGCGCAAAACCCATGCGCTCTCTGAACAGGCAATCACGGTGCGAGAAAAAGAAATGCAAGCCCACGCCGCGCGGGTCAAGGCCGCGGAGCAAAAGGTTAAGAACATCGAGGCGTTCATTGGGTTCAAGCAGATCGTCGCCCCCTTTGACGGCGTCGTGATCCAGCGCAACATCAACGTCGGCGACTTGGTCAGTAAGGAGGGCACGCTCAGCACCCCCAATGCGAAAACCAACCTCTATACGGTGGCCGTCGTCGATAGGTTGCGCCTCTTTGTCAACGTGCCGGAGTCGTTTGCGCCCTTTCTCCAGCCGGGCATGAAGGCGGACGTGACGGTTCCGCAATTGCCCAAGCGCCGTTGGACGGCTGAGTTCCTCACCATCGCCCGTGGATTCGAAGTGAGTACGCGCACCGCGACCACCGTCTTCATCATAGACAACGAAGACCGGGCGCTCTGGCCCGGTTCCTATGCCGAGGTGCACCTCACGGCGCCGGTCGATCGGCAAGCCTTCACGATGCCGTCCACAGCCCTGGTCTTCCAGGAGCGCAACACGCAAGTGGCCGTGCTGACGGAGGACGACCGAGTCCATTTGAAATCCATCACGGTGAGCAAACTCATGGACCAAGTCGTCGAAGTGGCAGAGGGGCTGTCCGCAAACGACCGCATCGTAAACAACCCGAGCGCAGCTCTGCTTGAAGGCGACAAAGTGCGCGTGGTGACGCCGGCTCCCGGGTACGATCTCCTTAATACCACGGCACCGCGGCACGTATCTCAGCCGGCACGGGCGGTCCAGCCATCAGAGGCGCCGGAGCTGCGATCGCCGCCGCAGGCTCGGCAGCACGTCCAGCCATGATGTCGGTGCGTGTGGACATTGGAGGTGTGTGGTCCGGATTGGGCCGTTCTGCGCCCTGCTACGGCCTCCTGTTCGCGCTCACCCTGTCGGGGTGCAGCACCGACTGGCTGCCGCACGCCGATCTGGCCCCGAACTATCAACCGCCCCAGTACGTCGTTCCCGCGTCATGGCATGGCGCGAGTCCCTTCGTCGAAGCGACGCCGTCGGATGAAGAGCTGCGGCCGGATTGGTGGAAAGTGTTCAACGATCCGATTCTGGATGACCTGATCGAGCAAGCCATGGCGGCGAACCCGGATTTGCAGGCCGCCGCCGAGCGATTCGTCCAGGCCCGCGACATGATGATGATGGCCCGCTCGCGCCGGATCCCGCACCTGGGCCTCGGCGGGAAAGCCACAGACGGTAGGAACTCAGTCGATACCGGGCTGTATAAGGACCCGGACAGTCCGCTGACCGGGTCGCTGGCGGCCGGTGCGGGGCTCGCGTCCTGGGAGCCCGACTTCTGGTCCGCGATCCGGAACGCGACGAGGGTGGAGACTTATCGCGCCCAGGAGCGCGCCGCCGAATACGGGCTCGCGCGCCTCAGTCTGCAGGCGGAACTCGCGGCGAACTATGTCACGCTGCGCGGCCTCGACGCGCAGGCGGCGATCTACCAGCAATCGATCGACCTCTATCGACGGTCGCTCGACCTCATCAAGATCCAGTTCGCCGGCGCCATCGCCTCGGCGCTGGATGTCGCCCGCGTCGAATCCCTCCTGTACAGCACGGAGACGAAATACGCACAGATCCAAGGCCAGCGCCAAGTCACGGAACAAGCGATCGCCATCCTCATCAATAGGGCGCCCGCCAGTTTCACGATCGAGCCGGTTGATGATCTTCGAGTGGCCAATTTTGCGATCCCTCGGACCATCCCTTCTACCTTGCTCGAGCGGCGGCCGGACATTGCCGCAATGGAGCGTCGGATGGCCGAGGCCAACCGCGCTATCGGGATCGCCCGTGCGGCTTTTTTCCCAGACGTGCGGTTCTCAGCCGACGGAGGGTTGCTCGACTCTGGCCTCAATGCCGCCAAGCTCGCCGCCGGATTCTGGTCCTACGGGTCTCTCGTGTCCCTGCCGGTGTTCCAAGGGGGGTATCGCCGCGCTCAATTGCAGAAGTCCTGGTCGGCCTATCGCGAGACGGAAGACCGGTACCGGGCGACGGTGCTCAACGCCTTTCGCGAAGTCGAGAACGGGTTGAGCCTGACGAACCGGCTCACTATCGCGGCCGATCGCCAAGATGCGGCAGTCGGGGCCTTCTTCAAGACGCAGGAGCTGACGTCTGAACTTTACATGGGTGGCCTGGCTTCCAGCCTCGAGCTGATCTACGCACAGGTCCAAACGCTTGAGGCGCGCATCAACGCCGTACAGATCAAGGCCGACCTGCTGCGAGCCTCGGTGGGGCTCATCCGCGCGCTCGGCGGGGGGTGGAATCGCCGGCAACTGCCCGCCGAAGAGCAGATACAGCCTTTCAATACCCTCGAATATGACCTTGACACACTCAAAAAACCGACGCCGGCGGGCGGCATTGATGTCAACGCGGACAACAACTGGGTGAATAACGATCTGACCACGCCTCCCGCTCCTTAGCCGTCACTCACACGCTCGACATGGAAAGGGCAAAAGATTTTCACTCTAGCCTTTGATGTGGGTGGGGCTTACAATCATGACCGATGCGAAACGGTGGGGCTTTATCGTCCTCTTTCACTCTAGCCTTTGATGTGGGTAGGGCTTACAATACCGCACATGGTCGGCGATGTAGCCCTCCAGCTCCCTTTCACTCTAGCCTTTGATGTGGGTAGGGCTTACAATCCCGATGCAACCATCTTGACGCCTCCGGCGTTTTTGGCTTTCACTCTAGCCTTTGATGTGGGTAGGGCTTACAATAGAATGGGATGATGGAGCCGCCCCTGGTCCTGGAGCCTTTCACTCTAGCCTTTGATGTGGGTAGGGCTTACAATCGCTCCGCCGGCGGAAGACCTGCCTGGGCTGGGAAGCTTTCACTCTAGCCTTTGATGTGGGTAGGGCTTACAATGACCTGGCGGTGGAGTTCTGGGTCCGTGCCTATGGTCTTTCACTCTAGCCTTTGATGTGGGTAGGGCTTACAATTGAGCGATGTCAGGCGCGCCCTGCAGCTGGCGGGGCCCTTTCACTCTAGCCTTTGATGTGGGTAGGGCTTACAATGGACCACATGGAGCCTATCACCGTTGACGTCATTCCTTTCACTCTAGCCTTTGATGTGGGTAGGGCTTACAATCGCCGAGCTGATGATCTCGATGCCGACCTGGATGGCTTTCACTCTAGCCTTTGATGTGGGTAGGGCTTACAATTAAAAACGGCCGCGGCGGGGAGCCGGGGTGCCGGACTTTCACTCTAGCCTTTGATGTGGGTAGGGCTTACAATGCGTTGTCAATCCGGAGCCGGGGAGTAGCATTGCCCTTTCACTCTAGCCTTTGATGTGGGTAGGGCTTACAATGCAAGAGCGCGGTGCGGGGGGCCAGCCCGACAAAGTCTTTCACTCTAGCCTTTGATGTGGGTAGGGCTTACAATCGGCGGGATGGTGAACGACGGGGCGATCTGTTTCAACTTTCACTCTAGCCTTTGATGTGGGTAGGGCTTACAATTTGGCTGAGCTTTTCCAGCGCCTCGGACTCCACGGACTTTCACTCTAGCCTTTGATGTGGGTAGGGCTTACAATCCCGCCCACATCATCCGGTTTCTCCACCGCTTAGAAATGCCCTCATAGGACCTTTCTTCGCAGACTTTAAACCTGCGTGAATAGCGGTATGGTATGAGAAGTTTCATGTTGTAGTCGGGCTAGAAGTAGAAAAACTTCAATTTTTGTGCCGCTTCTCCACTATTAAGTTTCGGCTTTCACAATCCCTCGTCCTCAAAAAACATCTCCGCAGAAATTTCTGTATTCACACTGAGCGCACCGTGCCCGAACAGGTGTCGGATCAGGAAAGCTTTGCTCCTTCACAATCAACCGTGCGCCCTCCAAGCACTGCAACGTTTGCTGCCTCAGACAGCCATCAAGGTCAATTTTGACGAGTTCTTCCCCGTCACTTAACAGAACAAAGCCCTCGGGGCAAGGGCATTGAAAATGCCGCTCGGCAAGCAGCCCATAGGCGCAGAGCTGTCTTTTCCAATTCTCCGCCAATCCGCTCGCTGAAGCCTTAAACTCAACGACCCCTACCCGGTCTGGACTTTCAAGGATCAAATCTATTTTCCCCGTTAACCCCAAGGTATCGTCCGTGATCTGCATGCCGAAGTGACGAACCGCATCTTGGAACCCGTATCGGCTGAGAACCCGCCTCGGCTCCAAGCGAGCAAACTCGTCTTCCATACGATGTCCGCGCTGCATCAGAAACGTGGCGGGGGGATTTACGGGCATAACCCAGGTGTAATAGACAATGCGCGGACAATAGAGAAACTGCTTGAGATCATTCACGTTCAGCAAAGGGGCAAGCGCTTGCTGACTCTGTGTTGTCTCTGAAAGCACGTTCCGCACCGCTGGCTAAAACTTCAGGATAGTTGGTCTGGGAGCCCCAGGTTCGGGCCAGGCATCGCCTTTTTCCTGAGCCGATCCGTCTTCCGCCTGCTGTTGGAACACCAGTTGCTTCTCCACGTCATCATCGCTGATGGGCTGAAGCAAAATTCGTCCCGGTGTTGAGCCTAACAACTCCTTCAGCTTCAAAAACAGTTCTCGCCGCCGCGTGGGATCAAGCCGACCTGAAAAGGCACTGAATTGAAACCGCTCGAGCCCATAGTCCAGGTAGGCGTCGCTGATCTTCTGCCGAATCCGATCTTCAACGACGTCGTACACAACCAAGCACAGGGTCTCACCGTTCTGACTCATCGATCACCGCGCCTGCCAATGCCCCTACCATTTGAAGCGAAAAGCGTTGTACCGCACGAGCCGTCCCGACAGAAACGACGCGACTTGACGCGCCTGCATTTGAATAATCGAGCGCACTTGATAGTCTGCCCCCCTCCACCGCTCGCGGCTTTCCAAGCGATGCAGCAGCTTATCCACCAGGGTTGATCGAACGGTTGAATCAAGCGTCGGACCTGATCCAGCGTCAGGGGGCTGCAATTGTCCCAGCCGCAGCGCGGCAACGACCGTGCGATCCACCACAGGAGCACGGAACTCTTCCGTAAGATCAAGCACGAGACTTGGCTTGCCCGGCCGATCGGTGTGGAGAAAGCCTGCAAAGGGTTCAAGGCCTGCATTTTGAATCGCGCCCCAGACCTGGCTGTACAGTACGCCGTACCCGTAGTTGAGCAGGGCGTTGACGAAATCTCCCGCCCCCCGATGCGCGCGGGCCTTGAATTCCACTTGCTTTTCGACAAGGCGCGAAACACTCCCCCAATAAACCCTTGCAGCTTGACCTTCCAGCCCCATGATCGCCGCCCTCGCCTTGTCCAAGTCCGACCACGGCCCGCGCAGGATGTCCCGTCGCGCGCTCAGAATCGACGTGACGCTGCCCTGGATGTCTCCGAACAGCTCCGGCTGTGTGCTACGGATATTTTTCACGCAGTATTTCAGCAGCCGAGCTTGATTGAGCAGCTTCCCAGCCGCAAAGGCACGGGCCAGTATCAATCCACGGCCATTCTCAAGCGCTTCGAGCTGCGCCCGACGAATGGCCACGCTGGCAGTCAACATCGGAGAGGACATTTGCGCCACAGGCCGACCGTCATAGCCTAAGATCGACATACGCACTCCACGATCAGCGAGCGCCGCAAGCACGTCAACGGAGACGGAGATGCCGGAAGCCGCAAGCTGCAGTTCGTGGACGTGCTCGAAGGGAATCTGCCACACGACCTTGCCGTCCTTGTTCTTCAGCACCAACCGCTCGCTCCTCTTGCCCACGTACCCGCCGAAGCCTGAAATGCTGACGGTCATTCCCTCAGGACTTTGGACCACGCTCAAGCCGTCTTCCAGCACCAATTCCCGAACGCCCGGAGGAAATCGCTCAACGAGTAGATTGGGCAGCTCTTCTTCGCCGGTGAACAGATTGATTTGATGCGGGGCGGGAGGGAGGAGTTCGAGCGAGGGAGGGACAGAGGCAGATTCTTCTATCGTGTCCTTAGGCTTAGGAAGTGGCTCCGGGGTCATGATGTTTCTCCCCCTCGATCGTTGAAAAGTATTTTACAAGCGCTGTCTTGCCTAGACGCACTTCTTGACCGACGGAAGACGCTTGAGCAGATTCTTCGGCGTTTGCTCGCCTGTTGAGGTTCAGGCGCTTTGCCAATGCGTCTGGCATCGCACTCTCAGGCAAGAGCGTCACGGTCGCCTCATCAAATTCTTTCACCCTATAGAAGCCGGGCTTCTCCACAACCTCCGGCCCCAATCGAAGGAATTGATACCGCTCCCATGTTGCGAGGACTCGCGCCTCATTTGGAATCGACGGTTCATATCGAGCAACACCATGACCTGCTAGGATTGCTGGCCAGCGGAGGGATAATCTCAGCTTTGCCAACGGCCTCCCTTTTGCCACCCAAAAAATGACAGCTTCCGACGCCCTCTTGATTTCCACCTTACGTGGAGGTCCATCCTCTGGTTCCACACGGATTAGTTTCCCGCCAGGCTGCTTGCGCACCTTCACATGTCGGATTCCAGGAAACTCTTCCCGGAGATTCTTCTCTGGAAGAGTTCGCCCTTTCTTAAGGCCGAGCGCAGTCGCTACCGCCCGAAACTTTTTGTCCAGCATGGGATTGATGATTTCAGTCTCCGCAGGGTGTCTCTTACCATCTGGACCTTTCCCGCTGTGCGACATGTCGGCTATGGGCAAATATTGGATAAGGCGTTTGTCATCTAAGGAGTCGGGATTCTGACTGAATGTTAGATCAGCAAATTTTCTCTTCCAGCTAACAGGATACTGGCCAAGCACCTTAACCAGCGGCCACGTACGACGTTCCAAATACTCAGTCCAGTCTGGAGCAAGCTCAGGGATTGCAAGACCGGGGACTTGCTTCCAGGAACCACCCCAGATTGGACGTTCGGCGCTGTGTGTAAATATAAGGTCCCGCCAAGTGTGCGGTGGACAGGCAGCCATCAATGCAGCATCCTGTGCATGATTGAACAAGTCCCAATCATTCTTGGACGGGAAATTGTCCGTCGTACCATCCGCCTTCTTGAGCCAAGACTTGCGAAGCTGAGAAGTAGTACGTCCATCTATCCGCTGTATAAAGGGCGTGTCCGACGCATAATTCACGCTTGGCACAGCAACCCCGTGCTTTTCGAAAAGCGTCCGCAGAGCCACTACGAACTGACGTGGCCGAGCCCCCACATGAGCCAGAGGAGTAGGGTTATCGGGATATTCCATATCCTCGGAAAGTAGCAGTGCGCGCTTGCGCTCTGAGATGCGAACGGTTTCCCCTTTGCCATCCTCTCTCTCAACTTGAATTCCTTGAAAAGCCAAAGCCTCAACTCGCTGCGTAAACCTCAACCATCTGTCCCTATCGGCACCAAGCCACTCGAATGGCTTCCGGTCACCTTTCGCTGTATTGCAGGTCCGACAGACCGGAACGAGGTTGTCCCAAACATCGGGGCCGCCACGTGACTGCGGAAAGATATGATCCTTATCCCCAGCCGAGTTGGGGTTTGGTGAATCGCAATATATGCACGCGCCGTTGGTTTCCCTCTTGAGGCGTTCCATAAACGACTCAGGCTTTCGGGGTTTCTGCTCTCCCTTCCTGGCCTGCTCCGTTTGAGGCTTGGGCACTTCCAGCGTAATCCATTGTACAGGCCCATAGCGCCACGCCTCCTCTCCTTGTTCGTGAGGCTTGAACAGAATCTCCTCCAGCCGATGCAGGACACGGGCATCATGTTGTTCTCGACAAGGATTCGGTGCCTTGCGAACTTTGAGGCGCTGCCACTCGCCGACGACATCCTTCATGGTTCTGCCTTGCGCTGCTTCTGCAAGATGTTGAGAACACAGGCTCGCTCGCCCCTGAGGCTTCTCGTTCCAGAGGAGATCATAGAGTTGGCGAGCCATCTGTTCTTGAGCACCGAGTTTCTTCAAACGAGATTGAATCGCCTTGAGCTTCGGTACAGTCTGTGAGCCGCCCTTTCGAGATTGCTTCCGTTGTGAGATGTTTTCTTGAGGCTCGACATTCTGGCCTCGTAACTGCCACCATTTCATGAATTCCGCCAACTCTTCAGGCTTCAAAGGTCTAATAGCACGACCTTCACGTACACGAAGATTGTGAACGACTGCTTGATAGGCGACATCTCGCATCTTGCCTTTGCGAGGCGTTGGCTTCCCGCACCAAGCGCAACCAGTTCTCAGCCGATTGTCGAAACGCGCGGGACGCAATACTTTGTTCAGCAGGCCGCTGAGCTCTTGCTGCCAGCGCTGGATTGTCGCCTTTGGCAAGTTGATCGAGTTTCCAAATCCCTCTACAACCGAACGCAAGTCGGCTTCCTTGACACTCCTATGTTCTGCCACTCTTGGTTGTGGCTGCCGTTCGCGCGCCTGCTCCAAGAGAACGAGAAGTTCATCCGGCGGCACCTTTTTCTTTCCTCGCACCGAACTATCTGGGTCTTGCTGACGGCGCTGTATCTCTTCTCGGATATCACTAGCCAGATTGTCAGATGGCACTCTGGCCGTTTGGAGAAAATCCTTCATCTTCTCATCGGTCATCTTGGCTAACTCGATAGAGTCCCACTTGAACCCACGCTTTTGAAAAATGAGCGTGAGCGCTCGCACGAACCCGCCTGCATCCACCTTTCCTTGCTTTGCCAGATCAATCCAAGAAGGGAGGCCGGCCGGATTACGGCCAGGTGTTTGAAAAACTCCCGGCTGCACATGAAAACGCCTGTCTTTCATCACGATGTAAGGGTCGGGAAGATTCGGCAGCTTCTGCCGGAGCACCCATGATCGTAGGCGAGCCAAACGCATCTTCTTGGCCCGTCTGGTCCGGCGTCCTCTGCGAAGTTGACGACGCTGCGTTAGGTCTGAGTCATGGAAGTCAACGTATGTTTCGGCATGAAGGATATGATTGCCTTGCACAACCGCGATGCCGCCCGCGGATTCTCCGAAATCAATTCCCACACGGACGGTAGGCAGGAAGGAGTTGACCCGCTCTCGAAGGATGGGGGTCAGCAATATGGCACCAGAGGCGTGAGGTGAATAAAGGGTGGCGCTCCCCGCTCGTCGAGTGCGCCACCAACCCTTACCCTTTGCCGGGGTCCGAGTACCGGCCTGCGGGGCTGCCTACACCTAAGTGCCGATGCTGGGTTACAACGGCGAGGACGAGGGCAGCGCCTGGGCTTCTTTCACTCTAGCGGATATGAGGATAGACCTAGCTTGATTGTCCGTCAAGTACCTCTACCTGGCAGGGGGTTTATGCCGCACTTGGCCCTCAGTTCCCCTCCCTCATTCAGCCTCGCCCGGATCATCGCCCGTCTTTCTTCCAACTCTTGTCCCCCCAGCCTCTTCGGTTCATGCTTGTGCCCCCACACCGCTTCCAGCGGAGCCGGATCATCGGCCAGCCTCGGCACGACGTGCCAGTGGATGTGCGGGAGTTGGTTGCCGAGCAATCCATAGTTGACCTTGACGGGCTTGAACACTTCCGCCAGCACGCGAGCCACTATGTTGACCTCCTCGATGAGCTGGCCCCGCTCCTCCCGGCTTAGCTCGAACAACTCCGTCGCATGTCGCTTGAGCACCAGCACCGTCCAGCCGGGAAAGAACTGATCCTCGAAGAGATAGGCCACGGTCAGTCCGCAATCGCCGATCCGGTGATCCGCGGAGGGCCAGGTCCCAGCGCAGGCCTTGCAGTTCGAAGCGCTTGTCGTCGGGCCTATCATTCTGACCAGGCCACCTTGGAAAAGAGGGCTCTGCGGAGCTCGAGCATGGCCAGGCTATCCCGCCGGCAGTAGTTGAGCAGAGCCTCCCGGATCCGCTCCTTTTCGACCCAGTCGGTCTCCTCAAAGACCATCCGGTAATAGTGCTGAGCCGCCATGCCCCCTTCCCGGATGTCCAAATCCCCGTAGCCGAGCGACGGCACCAGGGCCGGTAGCACCGATTTGATCGAGAAAGAGCCTCCAAACTGCGGATGGTAGTACTGCTCCTGGATGACCGGAAGCAGGTCCCAGAGGCGCTCCACCACCTGCTCCAGCTCGCGCCGCAACGGGGGCAGGGTTTCAGCCAGACTTTTCAAAATTGCCTGCTCGTACGCGGAGTAGACGCAAATGCTCCCCTCCCGTCCCAGTGACTCCAGCAACCGCACCGCCAACTCTTCTCTCGGGTCCTTGGGGTCTCCACAGAGGTATTCGTGATGCTCCACCGATCCCTCTTCGGTCTCGATGTGGTTGGACCACTGGGTGGGGATCGTCTGGTAGGGCCTAGTCAGGGGGAACTTTGGGATGGCAGGCATGAAGGTCTCGAAATCCAGGTGGTGGACCGGGTAGCGCACCGTCTGGAGCATCGCCTTTAAGCGAGGCCCGATCCATTCAACGTTGTCCCTGACCCGTCGCTGAAGAATCGAAAGCCTGAAACCCGGCGGAATGTCATCAATGGTCTGGATGCCCCGGGCGGCCAGTTGCTGGAAGGTTCGCTCCCCGCCCGGCAAATGATAAATCCAGCGGTCCGGTTTGTCGTGCGTGCAATGGTCCCAGAACGGGCAATCATAGGGCTGGTGACAATGATTGCCCGGCTCGATCGCCGGAGCGGAGGGTTCCACCAGCATCCTCTTCATCGCGGCCAGACGGCTCGGCACCTCAGCCAGCCGACCGGCGACTTGCGCGGTGAGATCCTGCACCGCGAACAGTTGTTCCAGGTCGAGCTCGCCGCCGCGGTAAACATATTGATTGTTGACGTGCATGAGGCCGACGCCAGCCAGCGCGACCCTGGCGCCTTCCAGCACGTAGGATTGAACGGCCAGATCGTCCAGGTGCGCGTCCTTCACTCTGGTGGAGGACTTCACCTCGATCAAACGCCAGATGTTCCGCCCGACCCTTTCCAGAACATCCACCCGCACGAGCACCTGGTCGAACTCGAAGGCCCCTTCAAACACAGCCGGCACCGACGGATCGCCGAGCAGCTCAACCGTTTGTTTCAAGGCCTCGGTTGGATGGAGGTGATCCGCCTCGACCAGGACGCCGCCGGGAAATCGCTTCCTCGCCTCTTCCCCGACCGCTTTGCCCATGTCGAGGATGGCTTGCGTCTGCTCGTCCGGCTCGGAAGCCAGCTCACGATGGTGGATTTCCAGATAGAGGCGTTTGTGACACTGGAGGCCGGAAAGGAATTTTGATTTCGAGAGGCGAATACCGGAGGAACGAAGAGCTAGAGGCTCTGGCGGGAGCGCCATCAGTGCTTCGCCTCCCCTTTTGTCGAGGGCCTTGTATCCTTGCCGGCCCCGATCGTGATCTCGATACGCCCGACTCCCTTGACGTTCGCGCAGAGGTCTCCGAGGCCCGGCGCCACCAACCGGAAAGGGCCGCCCTTGGCCTCAGGCAGAGGTTCTCCGTCCAGTTGGTAGATGAGGACTCCATAGTCCACCGCTTGCTTGAGCGTCAGGCTGGCGGCAAACCGGCCGTCTTGCGAATGGAACGTGACATGGTCGGCACCGATGGCCAGAGCCGGCACTTCCAAGAGTCCCTTCATCCTGATGCCTCGGCCCTTCATCCCGGGCACGAGCCGGCTCACGTCCTCCACCTGATGCTCAACCGGCAACTTGGCGAGGGCTTCGCGGTTCAGCGCCACCGGCTGGATGACTGCGCCGTCGATCCTCACAAGACCGGGACCGCTCTTCTCCCGCTCCGTGATGACCTTGACGGCCGCGGTCAGCATCTCGTTGAGCGGGGTGGGAATGCCCAGTTCCCGTCCCTTCATGACGATAAGCCCGTTGAGGGCATCGATCTCGGTCGAGCGGCCGGTTTTCCAGTCGTCGTACATGGAGGTGTGGATGTCTCTGATCTCTTGAGACCAGCGCACGACTTTATCGGCCATGTCCTCCGAGAGCGGCACCTTGAGGCCGGCCGCCACGGCCGCCACCTCGCCGACGATCTGGTGGATGACCTCGACCATCTCAGGCTGGTCCAGAGCCTTCGCCACCCGATCATCGATGATGACCGTGAGCGGATTAAAGACGCAGTTCCAGCACATCTTCTCCCATTTGCTCCGGCGAATGTCTTCGGACAACTGACAGGGGACCCCGGCCGACTTGAACAGATCGACGATTTGGAGCACCCGATCACTCTTTTGCCCCATCAGTTCCCCGACCGCCACGGTCCCGCGTTTGTAATGCTCGATCACGCCCGGCTCGACGATCTTGGAATAGATATAGGCCACTCCGCCTACCACACAATCGCGCTGGAACCGGGTAATGAGCCGGTCTTCGATATCCACCCCGTTCTGGAGGGTCAGCAGGACGGTTTGCTCGGTCATGATCGACTCGATCTGGCTGAGGACTTCATCGAGGTCATAGGTCTTGACCGACAGGATGATGAGGTCCGGCCTGGGCAGGTCTCGTGGGTCGGAGGCAGCAGGCGGCCGGACCGTGAAGGTGCCGCCGGCACTGCGGATAGTCAGCCCTCGCTCACGGACCGCCTCCAGTGTCCTGGGTCTGAGCAAGAAGCTGACCCGGGGATTCTTCCTGGCCAGGTGGGCGCCGAAGAACCCTCCCACGGCACCGGCCCCGACCATCATGACATGCTGCATTGCGCCCCCTCAGTCCATCAAGTCGGAAAGTCCGAAAGTCGTAAAGTCATCGAGGTGAAATTTCAGGCTTGACGACTTGATAGACTTGACAGACTTTCAATTCTTAATAATTCTCGTGCCGTACTATAGCACGCGGGTTTCAGCCGGCAAAAGTGGGGTATAATCGCCCGCGCGGTGGAGCTCCCAGTCTATCAAGTCGAAAAGTCTGAAAGTCATAAAGTCATCGAGGTAAGCCCTCAGACTTGACGACTTTCCAATGGTTGACTCTCATGGGTCAAGAAGAAGCCATTCAGGCGGTCAAAGCCAGGCTGTCGCAGGCTGGTTCCGTGGCCGTGTTGACCGGCGCAGGCATCTCGGCTGACAGCGGAGTGCCGACCTTCAGGGGTGCCGACGGACTCTGGCGGAACTTCAAGCCGGAAGATTTAGCCACCCCGGAAGCGTTCGCACGGGACCCTCGCCTGGTCTGGGAATGGTACAACTGGCGCCGGGAATTGATCGCCACCAAGAGCCCCAATCCCGGCCATCTGGCGCTGGTCCGGATGGAAGCACGGCATGAGCGATTTCTCCTGATCACGCAGAACGTGGATGGATTGCACGGGGCGGCCGGGTCCCACAAGCTTGCGGAGATTCACGGCAACATCTGGAAGGTCCGCTGCACCGCCTGCAAGCAGGTCACCGAGAATCACGATGTCCCGATCGCAATCCCCCCATCCTGCCGTTCCTGCGGCGGCCTGCTGCGTCCCCACATCATTTGGTTTGGTGAGCCTCTGGACGAGCCGACTCTGGACCGATGCATGGGGGCCCTGGCCTCCTGCCAGGTGCTGCTCATCGTCGGCACCTCCGGCCTGGTCTACCCGGCCGCTTCGTTTGCGCCGATTGCCAAGGCAGCCGGCGCCTTTGTGGCGGAGGTCAATCTTGATCCCACCCCCAATTCCCAACTGGTCGATCTCTCGATCCAGGGAAGGGCCGGCGAGATCCTGCCGCAATTGGTCGATCCGGAATGAGGGAAGCAGTATGATCGGACCGGGAGCTGCTTAGCCCGGCCGGTTGGCTTGTCCGTTAAGACCGATGCTGAGGATGCGCTGCAGGAGGGCCCCATACGGCAGGTCCGCCTGTTCGGCTGATTCGGCAAAGTCCTCGCCGTCGGCGATCTGGGGGTTGGGGTTCGCTTCCAGCACGTAAATCTCCCCGGCCGGGTCGAGCCGGAAATCGATGCGGGCATAGCCTCTGAGCCCGAGCGCCTGGTAGACGCACTTGGCCAGATACTGGATCTTCTCCGCCTTTCCTTTGGGCAGGTCTTTCGCTTCCCCGGACGTAATCCCGTACTTGTCCTGATACTTCCGACTCCATTTGACCCGCTCCGTCGCAATGGGCCAGGCTCCATCCGGCATCCTGTTCATGCTCAGCTCCCACACAGGCAACACCTGCAAATGCCGGTTCCCGAGGACGCCCACGTACAACTCGCGCCCCTCGATATACCGCTCGACGAGCGCACCGGTGCCGATCTTGTTGTGGATAAAGGCGACCCGCTCGCGGAGCCTGTCATCATCCTCGACGATCGACGCCTGTGAGATGCCGAGCGAAGCTTCTTCCCAGACCGACTTCACGATCAGCGGGAAGGTCATCTGCTTCGGCCGTTCGACGGCACGCCCGATGGGGAACTCGACAAACTCGGGCGTCGGAATCTGATGATAGGACAGGATCTTCTTGGCCAGGCACTTGTCGTGGGCCAACATCAATCCGCGCGGGCTGCAGCCCGTGTACGGCATCCGCATCAGCTCAAGGTAGGACACGACGTTATGATCGTACACCGCCACGCCGTCGAATTCTTCGAGGAGGTTGAACGCAATGTGCGGCTTCCGCTCCTCAATGGATTTGCCGATGACCCGCAAATCATCGCGCACTCCCAGGGCTTCCACTTCGTGTCCCATCCCTCGAAGCGTGCTCATGACGTCGTATTCCGTTTTCCACTCGGCGCCGATCAAGTCCTCCTCGGAAGCGTGGTCCGGGGGGATCAAATCCGCGTGCATCAAGGCCATGATGCGCAGCTTTTTCATGGTTACAACGCTACCCGATGGCGGCCGCTGTGAAGGAAGTTCATCGTTTGCACCGTGAGGAGCACGGTGAAATCAAGCCTGGCCTGATCCTCCGGAACGGCCAGGCGGAGGTTCAGCTCCCGGCAGCGCCTGATCATGTTTTCGAGCACCCGGTCGATCGTGTACTGATATTCCCCCGTCCAGTCCGCCACCTTGCGCCGGACCTCTTTCCGAACACGACCCAGAAAACTCGCCGCCGTCATGTTGGCCGCCACTCCTGGAGCATCGGAGAAGAGCCTCCTCAGATCACGGTCGTAGAAGTGCGGGTGGTCCAGACCGTAGCGCCGCCGCTTTTCCTCGTAGTGCACCCGGAGGCTTTTTCGCAGGTCTGAGAGCGGATCCACACACTGCCCGGAGGTGACCAGGGAGGGAACCCCGGCAATCTCCTTCATCAAGCCGTCCACGTACTCGAGTTTCTTGATCGCCGGCCAGTCTGCGTAACGCTCCCGCCACATGGAGTCGGGATTCAGCCAGACGGCGAAGGTTTCCGCGAAGTCCTCGTCCGGGTGGCTTTGCGCGTACCAGGTGTCGAGGTGCAACACGAAGCTCTTGCTGTAGGGCCTCGGTGTGTAGTGGTCTGGATAGGGCACGGACGAATGGCCGAAGAGTCGCTGCCGGCGGCGACGACGGCGCAGGTGGTAGGCGTTTTCGATGGCATGCCCCGTCTCGTGCCGGAGAATCTGCATACACCAGTCGGGGGTGCCGCCTTCGACTTCGAACATCTGCTTGAGCTCGAGCCGCGCCAGCCGCTCATGGACCATGTAGAACGGCATAGCGATGCCCGGAACGCCGTCGGGCGTGAACCACTCATTCGAAAGCCAGAAGTGCGGGCGAAAGCGGATGTCGTGAGCTTCGAGTTCTCCGTAGAGCCGCTCGATCTGCTCTTGAACCGGGCTCCCCTCGATCTCGATCCCCAGATCACAGAGTCTGGTGTCTAACAGCCGGTCGTCGGGCCAGGCCGCCCACTTCGGGACGGGCGTCTTCTGCGCGCCGGCGACACCCTTCAGGCAGGGGCGGCGTGGATTCAGCAAGACACGCCGTCTTTCTTCACGAGGCACGTGTTTGTCGGCCAGCATTGCCGATCCTCATTCGGATTGAGTCTATGGAACCGCCGACCAGGAGCGATGGACAAACTGAGTCTCGGCTGGGTAGGCGTCCCCCTAGCCCACATTATTCATGATGGTTCGTGACGAAACCGCCAAGACGCCAGGCGAGACGGACGCGCGGAGCCCCAAGGGGCCGAGGCATACTTGAAACAGTATGTTGAGGCCGCGAGGGGCGAGCCCGCCCGCTTGGACGCGGCAAACCTGCGGCCAAGCTTGTCGCAGCGGCGTATCGGCGGTTGCAGTAGAAGCGCTCATGAATAATGTGGGCTAGATTCTTCCGTTTTATTCTCCTTCGCCGAATACCCCGTAGCTTGCTGTGGGGATGCCCGGCCTTCACAGCCGAAGCGGCTGCTTCGGCGGAGTAGGCAAGGCGAGGAGAACCCTCCGTAGCCTTGGCGAAGGAGGGTCGCGGCTTCGGAGAATTTCCCAGGATACCCCGTAGCTTGCTGCTGGGAGCTTCATCGGTCGCTTGGATTGATTATGTGAATCACGCAGACTGCCAACGAACTGCAACCAGGCTCATCAGATGATAACGGATAGGAACCGACATGACTCAGCGTCGTGCGGCCGCTTCTGGAGGACCCTTCACGTCAGCGATTTTGTTGAAGGAAGGACGGATACGGAAGGAGAGCGATGCAGTCCGCCTTATCAGAGAGCAGCAACCAGTGGGAGAAGTTCGTCCAGGTTCCGGATCGTCTGGATCGTCCCGCACCCTTGCTCCTGATCCCGGGCCGGTCCGCCGGTCGAGCGGCGGTCGATCAGCAGACCGGCAAAGCCGGCCTGACTGGCCCCTTGGACATCGTCCCGCACGCTATCCCCGACGTGCAAGGCTTCGTCCGGGTCCACCGCATGTTTTTCCAGGGCCACGCGAAAAATCTGCGGGGCAGGCTTGGCCGCCTTAGCCAGACTGGAGATCGTCACCGTATCGAACAGGCCGGTCAAGCCCAGGCCTCGGAGCACGTTGAAGAGCCGCGTGTCGAAGTTCGAGATGATCCCCAACTCGAACCCCTGCTCCTTCAACGTCTTCAGGACACCCAACGTTTCCTGGTACAATACCCAATGGTTCGGCCCGTCGAAGGCCTGGAAGACCTTGTCGAAGTAGTCGTCGAACCCCTCGAACATGCCCACCCGATAGAACACGTTATGCACGATGTCGAACCACCAGAGCCGCTCGCACCGTTTGATCTCGGCTGGCTCAGTGATGGAGAAGACCGGCGGGGGAGCATCACGAAACGCCCGCTGAAAGGCGACGGCGACCGCCTCGAGGAGTTGCGGAGTCCGGCGGACTCCATACGGTTCAGCATACGTGAGATAGACGTCCGCAACCGAGCCCTTCACATGGAAGAGGGTTCCTGCCGCATCGAAGAAGATGACTTTGATCCGGCTCACTTCAATAGTCCACGGTTAACAGTTCTCAGTTGTCAGCTTTCAGTCATCAGAGGTTTGCTTCGGACTGTTAACTGATAACTGACCACTGTGAACTTCTCCAGCTCGCAATCGCTCGATGCCTTCCTTACAATAGCCCAGGGGAAGCCAGCGGCATTGACCGCAAATACCGGGCAGGTCGTCACCTCGGACTGCCCGCCCGATTCGCTCCAGGATATCCCGCCACTGAACCGACATGCCCGTGTGCAGCCCAAGCAGAGCCAGCACATGCCGGTCCTGGGCCTGCATCGCTTTCTCGGATGCATCTCCGTTGAGAGTGCAACCGGAAACGGCCTGATGCGGACAGGCCCCGCACACTGCGTCCGGAGAATCAACAAGTTCGACCCACCGGTCAGGATTCTCAGTCAATTCCCGATGGATGGCGGCCAAGTTCTCGACAAAGTCTGGACTGTATCCCCTGCCCCGAAACCCCTGCAGGCACAGGAGCGTATGGCCTCTCAGCCGCAGCCTTCCCTGTACCAGAATCGCTTTCACAAAGGGATCTCCCCTTCCGAGCACCTAAAAGAGTGTTCAATTGTATCCAGCCAGTTCGGGTTAAGTCAAAAACGGTCGTCAGGTGGATTTCAACAAACCGACCCGGAACGGAATAACAATACGAGGTGAGACCTATCGGAAGGAGAGTCCGGTGGGGCCCGACGAAGATGCTGTGGCAACGCCGTCTGAAAGGGAACGCCGGCTATTTTTTGACTCGCTTCATACGCCTTGCCTTTGCCAGAGCCTTCATGCGCTTGATGTTCTTCCGATGCTTCTTGCGAACCCTCTTGTCTTTCTCTCGTCCCCGCGCCATGCTGAGTGCTCTCCTTTGCTCCTGGTGACTGTTTCGGACCGGCGAGCCTTATAACACAACCATCTCCGCCAGTACAAGCAACGTACCGTTCACCCTCATCTCTCTTCGAACCGCTACACTCGACTCCCCCACACTCCTTGTCGGCCTGGAAGTGCCGTGCTAAGATGCGTCGCCCAGCAGCTCAAGGGCTTACAACTACACATGGCGCTCCGGCAACTCGAAAAGACCTATGAGCCCAAGCAGGTCGAAGAACGGTGGTACCAGTTCTGGATCGACAAGGGCTACTTCCGCGCTGCCGCCGATCGTCCCCAGACCCCCTATTCCATCGTCATCCCGCCCCCCAACATCACCGGCTCCCTGCACGTCGGCCACGCGCTGAACAATTCGTTGCAGGACATCCTGATCCGCTGGCGCCGCATGCAGGGACGCAATACCCTCTGGATGCCCGGTACAGACCATGCGGGGATCGCCACGCAGAACGTGGTCGAGCGGCAACTGGCGGCGGAAGGAACCTCCCGTGAAGCATTGGGACGGGAGGCTTTTGTTAAGCGGGTTTGGGAATGGAAGGCGCAGTCCGGCGGGACGATCATCCAGCAGTTGAAGCGGCTGGGCGCTTCCTGCGACTGGGACCGCCTCCGCTTCACAATGGACGAGGGCCTCTCGAAGGCGGTCCGCGAGGTCTTTGTCCGCCTCCACGAAGAAGGGCTCATCTATCGGGGCGAGCGGCTGATCAACTGGTGTCCGCGCTGCCTCACGGCCCTCTCCGACATCGAAGTCGAACATGAGGAGACGAGTGGGAAGCTCTATCACATTTATTATCCGCTCGCCGATGATTCAGGCACAAAGCTGACCGTCGCCACGACCAGACCGGAGACCCTGCTGGGCGATACAGCCGTGGCGGTCCATCCGGAGGACCCCCGTTACAATCGTCTCATCGGCAGGCGAGTCCGCCTCCCGCTCACGACCAGAGAAATTCCGATCGTGGGAGACTCGATCCTGGTGGATCGCGAGTTCGGGACCGGAGCCGTCAAGATCACGCCCGCGCACGACTTCAACGACTTCGAAGCAGGCGAGCGGCATCATCTCCCGCGCCTGCCGATCCTGGATCATCAGGCACGCCTTGACCCGGTAGGACTGCGGGCCGCGTCGGTGGACCAAGCGGTCATCGAGGCCATCGAGCTGCTGCGTGTCAACCAGGCCAGGCCAAAGGTCGAGCACCTGCTGCAAGAGCGTGGGCTCCTGGCCAAGGTGGAAGCCCACAGGATGGCGCTGGGTAAATGCTACCGGTGCAAGACCGTGGTTGAGCCTTATCTTTCTCCCCAATGGTTCGTCAAGATCAAGCCGCTGGCGGAGCCGGCGATCAAGGCAGTGGAAGAAGGCCGCATCAGGCTGATCCCGGAAGCCTGGGTCAACAACTATCTTGGTTGGATGAGAGACATCAAGGACTGGTGCATCTCCCGACAAATCTGGTGGGGGCACCAGATTCCCGCCTGGTACTGCCGGTCCTGCAACGCGGACACAATCCTGGAAACGGCCCATGAAGGCATGGCCACGACCGAGGCCCAAGCCTTACCGAAAGCATCGCGCGAGCGAATCACGATCCTCTCAAACGCCACACCTCTTGTCGCCATGATCGCTCCGGCCCACTGTCCTTCGTGCGGTCAGCACGACTTCCTCCAGGACCCTGACGTGTTGGACACCTGGTTCTCGTCGGCCCTCTGGCCCTTCTCGACCCTGGGCTGGCCGGAGCAGACGCCGGAATTGAAAACCTTCTACCCCACCTCCGTCCTCGTCACCGGCCTGGATATTTTGTTCTTCTGGGTCGCCCGGATGATCATGATGGGGCTCAAGTTCACCAGCCAGGTGCCCTTCCGCGAGGTGTACATCCACGCTTTGGTGCGGGACGTGGAAGGCCAGAAGATGAGCAAGTCCAAGGGCAACGTGATCGACCCCTTGAGCGTGATGGAGCGGTACGGTACCGACGCGCTGCGGTTTACGCTGGCCTCCATGGCCTCGCCGGGACGCGACATCAAGCTGGCCGAGGAGCGGATCGAGGGCTACCGAAACTTTGCCAACAAGATCTGGAACGCCGCGCGGTTCATTCTGATGAATCTGGACGGACGCCGTGAGCCGGTTGCACTCAAGGACCGCCCCTTCCCGGACCGTTGGATTATGAGCCGCCTGAACCACACGATCCGGACCGTCAACGCTTCGCTGGAGCAGTATCGGTTCGATCAGGCAGCCAGCCACCTCTACCAGTTCATCTGGCACGAATACTGTGACTGGTACCTGGAGCTGATCAAACCGGCCCTGCAGGACAAGGAGTCTCACGAGGTTCCGCGGGTACAGCAGACCCTCCTTGAGTCGTTCGAGACCCTGCTCCGCCTGCTTCACCCGTTTATGCCCTTTCTCACGGAGGAAGTCTGGCAGGCCCTGCCTCACGAAGGCGAGAGCATCGTGATCCAATCCTACCCGACTCCGAAGCCGGATTGGGATTCTAAGGAGGCCGAGTCTGCCTTTACAACATGCGAGCGGTTCGTAACCACGGTCCGGACCGGGCGGGCTCTGTTGAACTACCAGCCGGCCAAGACCCTCGTCCTCTACGCAACTTCACGGGATGGCCAGGAATCGGCCGACCTCCAGAAACTCCGGCACTATCTCGCGCACCTCGGCCGGGGAACTGTCACTCTGCTTCCTCAGCAGGAATGGTCTGCCCCAAACGTCCTTCGATTGGCGGCTGAGAGCATGACGGTCGGCCTGCTGGTCGAGGGTGACGTGGACCTCCAGAAGGCATTGGACCGGATCAGGAAGCAGAGAGACGAAGGCCGACAAGAGTCGAAACGGCTGGCCGGCAAGCTCGCCAACGCCGACTTCACCAGCAAGGCTCCGCCGGAAGTGGTCGCCGAGCACGAAGAACGGCTCCGCCTGATCCACCACGAAGAGACGATCCTGACGGACAGCGAGCGGCAGCTCCACGCCATGATACGGTGACCCAGTGACGACCCAGGCGCCTCTTCAACAGATCCGCACGGCTGTGAAGGCCGCGCTGGCGGAAGACTTGAGCCTCGGCGATGTGACCACGGCTGCGCTGTTTCCGGAGCCCGTTCGCGCGCGCGGCACGATCATCGCCCACCAGCCGATGACCGTGGCCGGTATCGCCGTCGCTCGGCAGGTTTTTGCCCAGGTGGATGCGTCGCTCACGGTCACCCGCGCGGTCCGCGACGGTGCCAGGGTTCGGGCCAACGCTCCCGTGCTGATCGTCCAGGGCGACGCCCGCTCCCTGCTGATGGCGGAACGGGTCACGCTCAACTTCCTGCAACGTCTGTCCGGCATCGCCACCCTCACCGCCCGCTTCCGCGACGCCATTCGAGGCTATCGCACCAGGATTCTGGATACCCGCAAGACCACGCCCGGCCTCCGGGCCCTCGAAAAATGGGCGGTCCGGCTCGGCGGCGGCTGGAATCACCGCCAGTCGCTCGGAGATGGAATCCTGATCAAGGATAATCACCTCTCTGTGTTGCGCGCGCAACGCATCGGAGTGGCCGAGGCCTGTCGGCTGGCCAAGGAGCGGGGCACCCAAGGGTTGAAGATCGAGGTCGAGGCGCAGACCCTGGATGACGTGCGTGAGGCCCTGAACGGGGGTGCGGACCTCATCCTGCTGGACAATATGACGCCGGCCCTGGTTCGGCGGGCAACCGCCATTATTAAAGATCGTGCATCAGTTGAGGTTTCAGGTGGAATAACGCTAAAAACTGTGCACGAAATGGCTGCATCTGGAGCGGATTTTATTTCGGTCGGTGCGTTGACCCATTCGGCT
>Ga0233425_10001090_pt1 | contig 63776 bp, 44 predicted proteins | sample Watercolumn_Towu_2_FD_181712 | JGI IMG/M metagenome (GOLD analysis project Ga0233425, IMG submission 181712) | Freshwater microbial communities from Lake Towuti, South Sulawesi, Indonesia - Watercolumn_Towuti2014_140_MG | ecosystem: Environmental > Aquatic > Freshwater > Lake | place...
CACTATTCTGCAAAAGTTGCGCAAATAAATTTAGATCGGCTCAAGTTCATCCCGCAGGGCGGAAGTTGGCGTGATATTCCCTTTGACTTGCTCCCCGCAGGCTTGAAGCGTGCGCGGCGAAGCGATCACACTAAACGGTATGGTCGTCTCCATCCAGATGCGCTGTGTTCTACCGTTCTGACCAAGTGCGACCCACATTGGGGTAGCTTTTTTCACCCGATGCAAGACCGCGTCATTTCTGTTCGCGAAGCGGCGCGGATTCAATCTTTTCCTGATAGCTATCAGTTTTCAGGCAGTATCACGCAGCAATACGAGCAGGTAGGCAATGCTGTTCCGCCTTTGCTTGGCAAAGCCATCGGTGATGAGATTGCAGAACTCTTGAGGAGCCATTGATGTCACTCACACGCCCAATCAACAAAGACCTTGTGGAAATATTCGGATACGCCCCAGATGATTTGACGCCATCCGTTCGTAGTTTGTGGAAGCTAGGCGCGTGCCCGTTCATCAATAAGGCGTGCAGCAAGTCCAACCATGATTCGTCTGTCGTTTACGGCACATGCAGCGTCACCACGACTTTTGGTGATTGCATCATCTGCCCGAACCGGCTTTACGAAAAGGACTATGCAACGCTGCGTGCGGTCGCAGAAGATGCCTTTGGAAAGATTGCGAAGTTTGTGTTATTTGATGACTACATAAAACATCGAAACGAAAGCGGTATTTTCGTTGTCGCTCTAGGACAATACTCCGGCAAGGAGGTAAAGATTGGCCGCAGCCTTTCGATGGACTGGGTGTTGGCGAAGATTGAAAATAACCGATTGATTGAATACGTCGGCATCGAAGTTCAAAGCATTGACATCACGAACAACTACCGCGATGCGTGGTATGCCTATAAAAACCTGACTCCTACTACCAAGACAATCCCGCCCTCCGAACACGGAATGAACTGGGCAAATGTTCACAAACGACTAATTCCACAGATTATCCGAAAAGGCGTGGTGTATTCCAACTCCAAGCTAGTCAAGGCTGGCATGTACTTTGTACTGCCCGACATTGTGTATCGCAAGTTCGAGGACATCATTGGCGCGGATATTCCGCTCGTTACCACCAAGGGCGCGAATGTTCTGACTATCCATACTTACGATTTGTCTGCGCCTACGGAGCATGGTCAGCAACGTATTCTTGTTAACAAGCGAAGAATCCGCGTTTCGTTGGACGAATTTTCACAACGCTTCATCTCTGGTCCCAATCTACCCTCCGGTGAAGAACTGGATGAAGCTGTAAAACGGGTTATAGGATGCTCCTGATTGCAAAACGGGGGGACAAGCGGGCTAACAATTCGTTCCAGCGGACGCGCTAAAGCGCGCCGCTGAACTCAAACGTTAGGCTCGAAAATAAAATGGGGAAGAAGAAGCGCGAACAGTTTGGCTTCACATGGCTCGAATTGCTAATCGTGTTGTTCACAATGGTGTTATTCATACTTCTGCCCGAGTGGTACGCCCGCGATAGAACAAAAAAAGTATGCGAAGCAGTCCATATTGGCAGCAACTTGAAAGAAGTCAAAGATAACAGCCTGTTTTCTAGTGGCATGTATTTCTATTGTGGATTTGATGAAAAGACCCAAAGCGGTGCTGTAGTCAAGTTAGTTGGGGGATGGTTTCCATTCGGCAGAGATTTTTGCGTCGTTACAGTAGAGCAAGGTACCGTAATCGGCAAACACACTGTCTTTGGCAATATTGACCACGACTGTGATACTTGCAAAAAGGATATACGCCGTATTGTTGAAATTGAGCAAAGATGCCAAAAATAACGCGATAAGGTGCGCTACATAGGATGTGCTGAGGTACGAAACGCATCAATCCGCCTAACCCAACGCTCTGAGTGATCCCCACGATTTCACGCCCTGATGGGTTGCTGGGCGATGATGAGGGAAGGCAGGTCGCGCAGTGCTCGCAGCAATTCGCGAGGCGGGGGCAGGTATCGCATCCAGCGCAGGACCTGACGCCCGAGAAAGACGATGGAGAGCACGGTCTTGCGCCGTTCGGTGTTGGCCTGCAGGTGGCGGTGGATGCCGAGGCGCGAAACCGACAACCCAAACAGGATGAGGGCCATGAGCGCCAAAGCGCCGATGAGCAGCAGCGCCTCCAGTCGTGCGATACGCGCGCTGCGGGCATAGTGCAGGGCAAAGCCGAAGCGATGGCTCTTGGTGTCGCGAATGCTCTCCTCGATCTTCATGCGCAGCGCATAGAGTTTGATGACCCGGCGGGCGGAGGCGGCAGTGTGCGGCAGGGAGGTGGCGATGAGCCAGGGGTCGCGGTGCTGTTTGCGGCAGCGGTGGGCGGCGCCGCCACGGCCGTGGGACTTCGGCGGGCGGCCGGGGCCACGCACATGAGCACGGACCAGATACAGATGGCACCGATAGGGACGCTTGTGCGACAGCGCCCCATGGCCGAGGTAACGCGGGCGAGGGCTGGCCGTTCTGTACAGCGATTCGGTGTATGTCCAGGTTTGCCCATCGGTCGAGCACTTCACCTGATTTCGCACCCGCCCCACCCAGTCCCAACCCAGCCGTTCCACCGCGCGGAACCAGGGGCCGCGGAAACCGGCATCTGTGACCATGATCGGACGACATTCGGGCGGGAGGATCTGCGCGAGCGTCTTCAGGAACGCCGCGTGCGTCTTCGGGCTGTTGTAGCGCGAAAGGGGGTGCACTTCCTCGTAGATCGGGATTGCCCGGCCGTGTATCGCCACCGCCGCCCGCAGCATCAGAAACCGGTGACCGGGATTGCAGTCGGCCCAGTCCACGAGAATGACAGGACGGACATTGCCGGCAAGCAAGGCATGGGTAATCGCCCGATAGACCGCTTCGCGCTCGGCGGCCAGATGCGCATTGCCCAGCAACCGGTCGATGCTCTTGATGTGATGCTTCACATGCGCACCGCCCGGCCGCGCGCGGCCCAGCTCCGTCAGCGTCAGTCGCCCGCCCAGCAGCAGCGCTTGCACGGCGCGGCTCAACGCTGCCAGCCGGGCGGTGTGCATGAAACAGAAGGCGCGCTTCATCCATTTGTGCAAGAATCCGGTGTCGTGCATGCTGAGGCCTCCGTGACCGAGGTGGACTGTTTGCCGACATCCATTCGATCACAACTCAGCATGCACGTCGATCCCCTATCTCGTTGTCACAACGACAGATCTCCGCGTGAGTCGTGGGGATTCATCAGCGCGCAGGGTTACTCTCCGGGCTATAGCCTGATGAAAGACCTTTCGGATGGTTGGATTCCTGGTCCTTACCAATACATTTTTCCGTCCATTGCTGCGTTCGAGGTCGATGCATCAGTGTCGAGAATGCACCGCGAAGGAAAGAAGATTCTTCGCGAGTTCTACATCGTCGATGATCGTTCTGTTATCTACCCAATCGACCAAGACCTGATCCGCCGTTGCAGTGATCTTGTAACGATGGATGGTTTCTCAAAGCTTCGGGGTGCTGACTTAATTTTCGCCTGCATCGCGTACTTGGAAGGCGCATGCCTCGTTACGCTCGATGGCCACTTCAACGAGGTATCACAGCACCTCACTGTGCTCAACCTCAACGAAAGTCGCGACTCCCCAAAGTACCGTAAGGCATTTGGCATCTAAAGACATCGCTAATGAGCCACCGATCCCCAACCCATCATTCGAGCGGACCTGCGCAAAAAGCCGCGCAGACCGGTGAATTCAGACGCTGAGTGATCCCCACGATTTCACGCCCTGATGGGTTGCTGGGCGATGATGAGGGAAGGCAGGTCGCGCAGTGCTCGCAGCAATTCGCGAGGCGGCCGCCTCACACACAAAAATTCTGCGCCCCCGCCTGATTCAGCCAATGCTCATGGTATTGCATACTCCAGATTTGACTTTAGCCCCCGACGCGCTGATCCAGCCGCACGGGCTGTATGCGGGGCTGGGTCGGGACGCAGCTGAGCGCCAAGCGGCGCATCGGGAACTGTTTCGCCACGCTGTCGCTTGCCGTAAAATCGCCCGATCATGAACGCCACCACTGACCCCATCCTCCTTGGCCTGATGCCACCCCTGAGCGGGTTGGCGGATATCTATGGCGCGGAAATCGTGCGTGCCGCTCAGATAGCGCGCGACGAGATCAACGCCGCCGGCGGGGTGCTGGGCCGGCCGCTCGAACTGGTGATCGAGGACGACGGCAGCCTGCCGCAGACGGCGGTTCCCGCGGCGCACCGGCTGGTCAACGCCGGCTGCGCGGCGATCATCGGCAACCTGCTGTCCAACTCCCGCATCGCCGTCGATGACCATGTAGCGGAGCCGCGCGGCATTCCCTACCTGAACTTCTCTTTCTACGAAGGCAGCATTTCCGGACGGCATTTCTTCCACTTCGCCGCCCTGCCGAACCAGCAGATCGACCGCATGATTCCCTGGATGGCGCGGGAGTACGGACCCAAGATGATCTTCGCCGGCAACAATTACGAGTGGCCGCGCGGTTCCATCGATGCCGCCAAGCGCGCCTTGCTCGCGGCAGGCGGCGACGTGCTGGGCGAGGAGTACCTGCCGATCGGCTGTGCCAACGACGAGATCGACGCGTTGCTCGATCTCGTCGGCAGGTCCGGCGCGGACGTGTTCGTGCCCTACTTCGCCGGCGCCGACCAGATCGCGCTGCTGACGCGCTTTACTGAGTTGGGCCTGAAGCAGCGCATGGCGGTGGTGATGGGCCACTACGACGAGGTGATGGTCAGCCGGCTGCCGTCCTTCGTGCGCGAGGGCCTGTATTCCAGCAACACCTATTTCATGTCGGTCGATACGCCGCAGAATCACGCCTTCCTTGAACGGCTGGCCCGCCATCCGGGTATCAATGGCCTCTGGCCGGCCGGCAACGGCCTGCTGTCGAACTTCGGCGAAGGGACCTACCTGTGCGTCAAGGCGTTCGCGGCCGCCGCGAACGCGGCCGGCTCGCTGTCAGCGGATGCGCTCGTCGCCGCACTGGAGCGCGTGAGCATCGACGGGCCGCAGGGCCGGGTGACCATGGACGCCGCGACCCACAATGCGCACGTCAATGGCTATCTGGCCCGCTGCCGGGCCGACGGCGGCTTCGACATCGTCGAGTGCTTCGGCCGCATGGCGCCGCTGATTCCCGTCCGCTTTCGCCAGGAAAGCGTCGCTGCACAGCGCTCGCCGTTGCCGCCGAAGGCTGCGGATCACCTGACGGCTGTCGCGGTGGCGGCTGTACAGAGCCTGGGCAAGGCGCGCCAGATCATGACCGTCGCCGACATTGCGCTGATCGCTTGCGACGTCGCCGGCCACATCGTCGAGGCCAGCCCGCAGGCGGCCGAGATGTTCGGCTATACGCAGGGGGAACTGCTCGGCATGTCGGTGCATTTGCTGCTGCCGCCGCACCAGCGCGCCGCTCACGCGAACCACATGGCGGGCTTCCTGGCCGGTACGGACGCCATTCGGCGCATGCGCGATCGCAGCGAGGTGACCGGCTACCGCAAGGACGGCAGCTTCTTCCCCGTCGAGGCGTCGATCGCCAAGGTTCGGGCCGGCCCTGGCTGGCTGCTGGTGGCGACGCTGCAGGACGTTTCGGAACGCAAGCGGGTCGAGGAAGCGCTGGTATGGAAAGCCACCCACGACGCGCTGACCGGCCTGCCCAACCGCTCGCTGATCCGCGAGCGTCTCGCCAACGCCTTGTGGCGTTCGCGCCGGCAGATCGAGAGCGTGGCGCTGCTATTCATTGATCTCGACGGCTTCAAGGCGATCAACGACGCTCTGGGCCACGAGGCGGGCGACGAACTGCTCAAAGTGGTTGCCCAGCGTCTCGGCGAACAGGTGCGTCCGGGTGACTCGGTGGGCCGGCTGGCCGGAGACGAATTCGTGGTGCTGTGCGACCGGGTCGAGCAACCGGTGATGCTGGCCACACTGGCCGAGCGCCTCAACGATGCACTGCGTCAACCCTTGACACTGGCCAATGGGCACGAGATCAGGGTTGCCGCCAGCATTGGCGTGGCCATCGGCCACGGAAGCACCCACGCCGCCGACGATCTGCTGCGCAATGCCGATACGGCGATGTACGCGGTCAAGTCGCGCGGACGCGACAGCTGGCAGTTTTTCAACGAAAGCATCGAGGCCGAAGCGCGCCAGCGCGTCACGATCCTCACCGGCCTGCGCACGGCGCTGGAACGCGACGAGTTGTCGGTCCGTTACCAGCCCATCGTCGCCGTCAACGGGCGTCGCGTCGTCGGCGCCGAAGTCTTGCTGCGCTGGACACCGCCCGAGGGACCGGTATCGCCCGCGGTATTCGTGCCGCTGGCGGAGAGCACGGGGACCATCGTGCCGATCGGCGCCTGGGTGTTCCGCCAGGCGTGCCAGACCGCCGCCGACTGGCGCGCCCGCTTCGGCGACGATATGCCCTATGTCGCCGTCAATGTCTCGGCGCGCCAACTCGACGTGCCCGATCTGGCGGCGAAGTTCGCGGCCATCCTGCGCGACACCGGCGCGCGGCCGGCGGACCTGCTGATCGAGATCACCGAGTCCGCGCTGATGTCCGACATCGAGGTCAACCTGCGCACCTTGCAGCAGATCGCCGAGCAGGGCCTGCGCGTGGCGGTGGACGATTTCAGCACCGGCTATTCCTCGCTCTCCCATCTGCTGCGGCTGCCGGTCAGCGTGCTGAAGGTCGATCGAGCCTTCGTCAACGAGATCGACACGCGCCAGGACAGCCGGGTCGTGGCCACCGCCATCGTGCGTCTGGGGCAGACGCTGGGCTACCGCCTGGTGGCGGAGGGGGTCGAGAACGAGGCGCAACTCGCCGAACTGCGGGCGCTCGGCTGCGACTACGCCCAGGGCTACCTGTTCGACCGGCCGCTGGAACTGCCGTCAATGCTGGATGCCGTTATGCGCAGCCGGGGGGTGGATTCCGCCACGCCGGACCCGCCTCGATTGCACTACCTGATTTATGCCAGCGACGCGAGCGCGGGTGTCGACGCGGTGATCCTCGAAGATATCCGGCGGCAGGCGGCGAGCTTCAACGGGCGCGAGGGTATCACCAGCCTTCTGCTCTACCAGAGGGGCTGCTTCATGCAGATGCTCGAAGGCGATGCGGATCGCCTCGCCGCCCTGATGGAACGGATCCGTCGCGACCCGCGCCATGGCAACGTGCGGGTGCTGGTCGAGGGGCCGGCAGCGCACCGGGTATTCCCGGACTGGACCATGAGCGTGCGCGACCTGGACGAAATCGAGCGGCGCCTGGAGCTGGGTGCTTTTGGGGGGCAGCGCCGTTTTCTGGTGGATATCTCCGTCGATCCGGTGCTCGCTTACGCCTATATCACAGGGTTTGGTCAAGGTAACGTAACACGGCATCGGGTGGGCTCCGTCAGCAGCCTGCAAGAGATCGCCTTCGGGGCTACGGATATGTAAGCGCTGCTGTACATATGTGCCGGCCGCCTGTCCACACTGCTCCCGTGGCGAGAGGCGAGGATGCGCGTTCGTCGGCATGACGGCAGGTGGACTCGTTCAGAATTTCGCTACACGTCCGGCAGTTGGTCGAGCGCGGCGATTTCCGACGCGGTCAGGCCGATCCGCACCGCCCCCAGGCTGTCCTCGATACTCGCCACCCGGCTGGCACCGGGGATGGGCAGGATGTGCGGCCCCTTGGCGAGCAGCCAGGCGATCGCCACCGCATGGGCCGAGACCCCATGACGACCGGCAATCTCGCGCAGTACCGGATTCTTCGCCAGGCGCGCGTGGCCGAAGTGGCCGCCCACCGGGCTGTGCGGGATGAAGGTCACGCCGCGATCGGCACAGAGCTGGACCATCCCGGTGGCGAAGTCACGCTTGTGCAACGGACTGCACCGATTCTGGACCGACACCACCGGCAGATGCATCAACGCCACATCGAGCTGCATGGGGATGATGTTGGACAGGCCGACGTGGCGAATCTTGCCCTCGGCCTTGAGGCGCGCCAGCTCGTCGAGCGTTTCGGCAAACGGGACCTTCGGATCGACGGCATGCAGCTGATACAGATCGATGCACTCGACGCCGAGGTCGCGCAGGCTCTTCTCGCAGGAGGCACGCAGCCACTCCGGCCGGCCGTCCACCTCCCAGGCGCCGTTCGGCCGCGTCAGCCCGCCCTTGGTGGCGACAACGATCCGGTCGCGCACGCCCAGCTTGCGGAGCGCCCGGTCGATCAGCGCCTCGTTGTGCCCCATGTCGCGGTTGTCGAGGCAGTAGGCATTGGCGGTGTCGATGAAATTGCCGCCACCGTCGATAAAGGCCTTGATGACGGCAACGGCCCGGGTTTCGTCCGGCCGCCCCTGGATCGACAGCGGCATGCCGCCCAAACCGACCGGAAACACCTCCCAGCCCGCCAGCCTCGTGGTTCTGGCCATAGCTTCAACCCTCCTGATAGGCTCGCCTGACCTCCTCGGCGAGGATGCGAATGCCGTCGCGGACGACCGCCCCGTCCTGCGCGTAGGTCAGGCGCAGGCATTCGTCGCGGTGCCGCCACTCGTCGCGCAGGCCCGGAAAGAAATGCCGGCCGGAAATGACCAGCACGCCGCGGCGCTTGAGCCGCCGATACAGCTCGTCGCTGTCAATCGGCAGTCCCGGGAACCAGAGCCAGAGGAAGATCGCGCCCTCCGGCCTGTGGATGCGGAAATCGAGCCCGGCGAGTTCGGCACGCAACCAGGCGCAGGCCTGCACCGCCTTGTCGCGGTAGTACGGCATCACGACCTCGCGGCTCACGGTCAGGATGTCGCCGCTGCGGACCAGATCGATCGCCAGGGCCGCGCCCATGCTGTTGTTGGCGAGATGGAAGATGGCGTTCATGCCGGCGAGCGCATCGACCACCGGTTCGCTGGCGACAACGATGCCGGTGCGCAGGCCGGGCAGGCCGATCTTCGACAGGCTGAGACAGAGGACGACATTGTCGTCCCACGATGGCGTCGCCTCGGTGAAGACGATATTGGGGAACGGCAGGCCGTAGGCGCCGTCGACGATCAGCGGCACACCTTGCCGCCGCGCCCGGTCGGCAAGGCCGGCCAGCTCGGCGTCGGTGATGACGTTGCCGGTCGGATTGGTAGGTCGCGAAATGCACAGGGCGGCGACGTCATCGGTCATCGTGAGTCCATCGAAGTCCGGCCGATACTTGAACCAGCCATCGTCCAGCAGTTCGATCCGCGGCCGGGCGGCGACGAACAGGCCGTCGTGCAGGCCGACGTCGGCATAACCGATGTATTCCGGTGTCATCGGCAGCAGGATGCGCCGCATCCTGCCGTCGGGTCCCGGCCCGGCAAACAGGTTGAACAGCATGAAGAAGGCCGACTGGCTGCCGTGCGTCAGCACGATGTTGCGGGTGGTCAGCGGCCAGCCGAACTCGCGGCGCAGCAGGCCGGCCAGCGCGGCGATGAACTCGCCGTCGCCCTGCGGCGAGTCGTAGTTGCCGACCACCCGCGCGAAAAGCCCCGGATCCTCGGCGATCGCGCGCAGGCGTTGCCGGAACAACAGTTGCACGTCCGGGATATGGCTGGGATTGCCGCCGCCCAGCATCAGCACCGGCTCGGTGCCGGCCAGCGCCCCGCCCAGATCCTCCATCAACTCGCGGATGCCCGACGGGCCGGCGAATCGCTGGCCGAAAGCCGACAGTCTCAACTCAGGTCTCCACCTCGCTGACCCGGGTGATGATGTAGCCGCCGGACTTCTCGTCGCGTTCCAGGTCCAGCAGGCCGCGGCGCTGCGCCTCCTCGAGCAGGGCGCTGAAGGTCGAGAATCCGTGGTAGGACTCCTTGAACCCCGGCTTGCGCCGCTTGATCGCCTGCTTGACCATCGAACCCCAGAGTTTCTCCTCGGCGCCGCGTTCGCCGAGGATGGCGCCGGCGGTCCCGATCACGAGGTCGAGCGCCTCCTGGTGGCGCCGCTGTTCCTTGGTCTCCTGGCTCTCGCCGGGTTCGGGCGGCCTGGTCTCGCCGGTCGGCGTCGGCTTCTCGCGGCCGCCGCGCCGGCGACCGCCACGCGCGGCCTTCCGCTCGCGCACCAGGTCGTCGTAGAAAATGAATTCGTCGCAATTGGAGATCAGCAGATCGGAAGTCGAATCCTTGACGCCGACGGCAATGACCGTCTTGTTGTTCTCGCGCAGCTTCGACACCAGCGGCGAGAAGTCCGAGTCGCCGCTGATCAGCACGAAGGTATCGACGTGGGCCTTCGTGTAGCAGAGATCGAGGGCGTCCACGACCATGCGGATGTCGGCCGAGTTCTTGCCCGACTGGCGCACGTGCGGGATGTCGATCAGCTCGAAGGCCGCCTCGTGCATCGGTTGCTTGTACTCCTTGTACCGCTCCCAGTCGCAGTAGGCCTTCTTGACGATGATGCTGCCCTTGAGGAGCAGGAGTTCGATGACCCGGCGGATGTCGAATTTCTCGTACTTGGCGTCACGCACGCCCAGCGCAATGTTCTCGAAATCGCAGAACACCGCCATGTTCTGTGTGGCATGTGTCGGATCAGTCACGGGGGCAGCCTTTCCATGGTTATCAGGTGTTATGCTTTATCGCCGAAACACCGGCCTTTGGCAATGACCGCCCGATTGCGGAACACCGCCGTCATCCGACGGTCCCAGGAGGCACGACGCGCAGCGCCCACATGACCATGAGACACCGCCCAGCCTGTCCGCTTTCCCACCGCCACTGGCTGCTTGCCGCCCTGGCGTGGCTGCTCGTTGCCGCGCCGGCGGCCGCGGTCGAAGTGGTCAAGAGCCCGGCCGATGCGCGCCAATATGAATATCTGGTCCTGCCGAACGCGCTGCAGGTCATCCTGGTGTCCGACCCGGATACCGACAAGGCCGCCGCATCGCTCAACGTCGCCGCCGGTTCCGCCGATGAAACCCGCGGCCGCGAGGGTCTCTCGCACTTCCTGGAGCACATGCTGTTCCTCGGCACCCGCAAGTACCCGCAGGCCGGGGAATATCAGCAGTTCATCAGCGCCCATGGCGGCAACCAGAACGCCTACACCGCCTTCGAGAACACGAATTACCATTTCGACATCGAGCGCGACTCCCTGGAACCGGCGCTCGATCGCTTCGCCCAGTTCTTTATTTCGCCAACATTTACCAAGGGCTACGTGCAGCGCGAACGCGAGGTCGTGCACTCCGAGTACCAGGCCAGGCTCAAGGAGGACGAACGCCGCGCCTACGCCGCCCTGCAGCAGGTCATCAACCCGCAGCATCCCCTGTCGCGGTTCACGGTCGGCAGCCTGGAAACACTGGCCGATCGGCCGGGTTCCAGCGTCCGCGACGAACTCATCCGCTTCTACAGCGAACACTACTCGGCCGATGCCATGACCCTCGCGGTCCTGGGTCGGGAGCCGCTGCCCGTCCTGCGCAACTGGGTGACCGAAAAGTTCGCCGCGGTGCCGAACAGGAATCTCGCCGCGCGACGCGACTCCCGTCCGCCCCTGTTCACCCCCGGCCGCCTGCCGCTGCGGATCAACGTCATCCCGCTGATGGATGTCCGTCAGCTCCAGGTCGTGTTCCCGCTGCCGTCCCTGCAAGCGCATTACCGCCAGAAGCCCGTACACCTGATCGCCACCCTGCTTGGCCATGAGGGTCCCGGGAGCCTGCTGTCCGTGCTCAAGCGTCGCGGCTGGGCCGACGAGATCGCTGCCGGACCAGCGCTCGACAACCGCGATGAAGCGGCGTTCGCCGTCTCGATCACCCTCACCGAAGGTGGCCTCGGACATGTCGATGACATCGTCAGCGAGGTGTTCGCCTATCTTCGGCTCGTCCGCGAGCGCGGCATCGAGGCCTGGCGCTACGATGAACAGGCGCGCATGGCGGAACTCGCCTTCCGCTACAGCGAAAAGTCGACGCCACTCGCGCTGGTCACCGACCTCGCGGAAAATCTCCAGGTGATGGCGCCCGGGGATGCCCTGCGCGGCCGCGTCATGATGAGCGGTCTCGACACCGAACTCACCCGGTCCTACCTCGACCGCATGGTGCCGGACAATGCCCTGATCGCGGTCATGGCCAGGGGGCTGGCCGTCGATGCGCGGGAGCACTGGTACGACACGGGTTACAGCCTCGGCGTGATCGACGAAGCCACCCGCTCGCGATGGCGGACGGATGCGCCGGATCGCGTCCTCGCCCTGCCGGAACAGAATCCCTTCATTCCCGAGGATACGGCGGTCAAGTCGCCGGCGGTCTCCGGCGACACCCCGATGCGGATCATGCGCACTCCCGGCATGGAGATGTGGTTCAAGCAGGACGCGAGCTACGGCCAGCCCCGCGCCGAGTTTTATTTCTCGGTCCGCTCGCCGGTCGCCAATGACAGCCCGGCGCACGCCGTGCTGACTGACCTGTATACCCGGGTGGTCTCCGATCAGCTCAATGAGTTCGCCTACCCCGCGATCGAGGCCGATCTCGGCTACCGCATCTATCCGCACATCCGCGGTTTCACCGTCCGCATCTCCGGGTTTGATGACAAACAGCAGTTGCTGGTGGAACGGATCGTCGACACCTTGCGCGCGCCGGCCATCGATCCGGAGCGCTTCAGGCTGATCCGGGAGGCCGTGATCCGCGGCCTTGAAAACGCCCACCTCGACAGTCCCTACGAGCAGACGCTGGCCGAAGTCAGCAAGCTGCTGGTCCGGCCGTCATGGACCGAAGCCAGCCGTATCGAGGCGGCGCGCGCTCTCGGCCCCGAAGATCTGCGCCGATTCGTACCGGAACTCCTCGAACGGGTCCAGGTCGTTGCCCTTGCCCACGGCAACCTGCTGCCGGACGATGCCCGCCGCCTCGCCGCAGTTGTGCACGAAGGCATCGCGCTCAAGGCGAGGCCGGTGGAGGTGCTCAGCGGCCGCGTGGTGCGGCTCGAACAAGGTGATCGCTACAGTCGGACCCTGCCGATCGATCACCCGGATTCCTCGGTTGCCGTTTACGTGCAGGGGAGCGACCAGGGCCCGGAGGAACGCGCCCATTTCGAGATGCTGGTGCAGGCCATCGCCGCCCCCTTCTACAACGAGCTGCGCACGGAACGGCAGTTGGGCTACATCGTTCAGGCCTCCAGTGTCTCGCTGCTGGACGTCCCCGGCATCGCCTTCCTCGTACAGTCGCCGAAGGCCGGACCGGGCCGGCTGCGGGCCGACATTGAGGATTTCCTTGCCGGCTTCCGCGGCACCGTCGAGGCCATGGACAGCGCCGAGTTCGAGACCTACCGTAACGGTCTGCTGACCCGGGTGCTGCAGAACGAGGAAAATCTCAGGGAGCGCAGCGACCGCTACTGGCGGGAGATCGACCTCGGGCACTACGACTTCGATTCGCGTGAGCGGCTGGCGGCGGCGGTCGGCGCGATGCGCAGGGCGGACTTCCGGAAATTCTATGTCGATACGATCCTGGCACCGGGCCGCAAGACCCTGATCGTCGGGAACACCGGCGCCAATCACGCCGCCGACAGGGCGCCGGCGGTTCGCGACCGGATCATCACCGAACCGGAGACCTTCGGCAGCGATCGATCGTTCTATTCGGTCACCGGGCCGGTGCCGACCTTGACTCCGCCCGCGAACTCGAGCGACCTCGGCCGCTGCGGAGTACCGGGCGTCGCCTGCGCCGAACCGTGATCGGCGGCACGGAACGTGCCATCAATGATTTGACGAACTCCGGAATGCGGTCTACTATTTTTTAACGCATAACATCATGATTATGTTATAACCTATTGATAACAATGTTTATGAGCGTCGTATTTGCAGATGCTTCCGATAACGGGCACGCGGTCTTGTTCCCGTCGATCACCGCGCTCTTCGGACGCCTGTTCGGCCACCGGCAGCCGCTTCGCCTGGTGATGAGCAACCGGACCCTGACCTTCGGCAATCCCGCCGATTTCGAGTTCGCCATGGCCGGCCGGGTCACCGTGCCCTTCGACAAGCACCTGGAACTGCTCCAGCGCACCGCACCCCAGCTTCGCCAGGAGGCCATCGGCATCAAGCGACTCGAGGATCGGTTCGTCGAACTGCTGGAACGTTGTATCCGCGATCCCGCCGCCGTCACCGCCGCCATGCAGGAACTCGGCCTCAAGATGTTTTCCAAAGATCACGATTGGCGGCCGGTCATCGACGCGCTGAACCAGGTCGGCGCCGAATTCAACGAATATCGCCGGATCGCGCTGGTGAAATACCTGCAATATCTGGGCGCGCGCCATGAACTGTTGAGTACACTCTACCGATTGAAAACCGACCAGGATCTCGGCGAATTCCCGGAAGTCGAACCGGAGCCGATCCCGGGCCTTGGCATGAAGGAAACCGTGATCTTCGATCTGATGCAGATCGAGAACGCGCCCCGGCTGCTGAACCCCTATGAACGCCTGCCGCGCGGCGAGCCGGTATTGATGAAACTGCGACCGGGGCAGACGGTGGAATTGCTCCTCGCCAAACACCGGTTCCAGCTCGTGGCCGGCCGACCGTTTCAGTTGATCGGCGAGGACGGCCGAGCGCACCCGCTGCATTCCGGGAAAAGCATCGTCGGCCGCGGCACCAACAGCGACGTCATCATCGACAACGCCTGTCGCGCCGTTTCGCGCCGCCATCTGCTCATCGAACCGATCAGTGACAGCGCCGTGCGTTTGATTGACCTGTCGTCGCACGGGACCTTCGTGCCGCCGCAGTACTTCGGCAGCGTCCACTGACCGGTTGCCGCAGGAGTTCGCGCTACACCGATGTGGCGCGAATTTGTTCGCGATACCAACGCCCAGGCAACGTCCCTACAGGCGGACGGTCTTGTCCTCGCCGTCATCCTCTGACGCAGACGGTTCCCGCGCCGCCAGCTTCATGGTCAGGAGATCGATGGCCATGTCCGGCACGTCTTCGCGGTTGGCCGCCTCGACCGGCAGCAACCAGTGCCCGACGGTGTCCGGACTGACGTGCAGGAGTTCGGCGATCTCACGGCGTTCGAGCTTGTGGGTCACCATCAGGTCGATCAGGCGGTCGCGATTGTTCATGGATCTGCTCCTACCGGCCGCGCCGACCGCGGCGGCCAATCTCGATGAGGCGCGCCACGCGCTCGCCGGCATCCTGCAGGTACTGGCGCGACTTGGCGATCGCCACCTGCAGGTCCATGGCATTGGGGGTGGCCGATTCCAGCCCGTCGATGCCGTGCTCGAAGACCCCACGGGCGTCGTCGGCCAGACCGCCGCCGATTGCCACCACCGGGACCTTGTGCAGTTTGGCTGCCTTGGCGACCCCTGACGGGGTCTTGCCAAAGGCCGTCTGGAAGTCGACGCGCCCCTCGCCGGTGATGGCGAGATCGGCCCCCTTCATGTGCGCCTCGAGACGAGTCGCCTTGACCACCAGTTCCACGCCGCGTTCGAGGGTGGATCGGGTGAAGGCCAGCAGCCCGGCACCCAGCCCGCCGGCCGCGCCGGCGCCCGGGGTCTTTGCCACGTCGGCCTTGAGGTCACGCTTGATGAGCCGGGCGAAGTGGGCAAGGTTGGCGTCGAGCTGCTTGACCATTTCCGGAGTCGCGCCCTTCTGCGGCCCGTAAACCGCCGCTGCGCCCTTCGGTCCGCACAGCGGATTGGTCACGTCGCAGGCCACCAGGATCCGGGTCCGCGCTAGTCGCGCATCGATGCCGCTCGCGTCGATGCGGGCGATTCGATCCAGCATTCCGCCTGCCGCGTAGCCATCGATAACCGCGCCGGCGGCGTCGAGGAAACGAACGCCGAGCGCCTGGGCCATGCCGGCGCCGCCATCATTGGTGGCCGAACCGCCGATACCGATGATGATGGTCGCGGCCCCGCGCCGGAGGGCCTCCTTCAGCAATTCACCGGTCCCGTAGGTGGTTGCCAGCAGCGGATTGCGGCTCTCACGCGGCGCCAGCGGCAGACCCGAGGCCTCCGCCATCTCGATCACCGCCGTCTTGCCGTCGCCGAGCATCCCGAAACGGGCGCTGACCTCGCCACCCATGGGCCCGACGACCTTGCATTTGTGAATCCTGCCGCCGGTGGCGTCGATCAGCGACTGCACCGTCCCCTCGCCGCCATCGGCCATCGGGATCTTGACGCAGCGGGCCTTCGGCCAGACCCGGCGCAGGCCCTTTTCGATTTCGGTCGCCACCTCCATCGAGGTCAGGTTCTCCTTGAACGAATCGGGGGCAATGACGATTTTCATCTTGTCCGTCTCCTCTCTATCTATACGGCGCGGGTGTGGGTTATCGACCGGGTTGAACCGGCCCGCTCAGAAAATCCGGCGCAAGGCGCGATCGTTCGACCGCAGCAGCTTGTCGATCAGCGACTGCTGGATGGCCTTGTTGATCCGCATCTGCAACGGCAGCGAGGCCCAGTCGGCGAGTCTCGCCTCGACAAAAATCGCCGCCCCCTTGATCGAGGCCCTGACCGTCGCCGAGCGACGGCCCCCGGTCAGGTAGCCGATCTCGCCAGCGCAGTCGCCGGCATCGATCTGGCCGATGACCTGATCGTCGCGCAGCACCGAGAGCTGGCCGTTGACGATAACGTAGAAACCCTGTTCCTGCTGGCCCTCGCGGATCAGCAGGTGATCGGCGGGGAAGGGGCGCCACTTCGCCACCTTCAGGACCTCGCCCAGCATGCCGTCGGTGAACCCGTCGAAGAACTTGAGCGCCTTCAGCAGCTGCAGCTTCTCGGCGGGCCCGGGTTCGGCCTCCTCGCTGCCACCCTTAATCAAGGCATCGAGATCGGCGACGATCTCGGCGGCCGACTGGTACCGCCGTTCACGGGACTTCTCCAGGCAGCGGCCGACGATCGCGACCAGCTTCTCCGGCACCTCCCCGCGCAGTTCGCGGATCGGCACCGGGTCCTCGCTCAGCACCTTCTGGATGAGGCCGGAGATGCCGCGTCCCGAGAACGGCAGCTGCCCGGTCAACAGGATGTACATCACCGACCCCAGCGAGAACAGATCCGACTGGCCGGTCAATTCCTCGTCACGGGCCTGTTCCGGCGACATGTACATGGGCGAACCAAACCAGCCCAGCACCTGGGTCTGATCGGTCTGGGTGCGGTGGGCAATGCCGAAATCGCCGACCTTGATCCGCCCGTCCTGGGTGATCATCAGGTTGGCGGGCTTGATGTCGCGATGGATGATACCGTGGCGGTGCGCGCAATCGAGGGCGTCGGCACACTGCCGGATGTATGTCACGGCCTGCTCGATCGGCAGCAGGTGCGCAGGATCGCAATAGGTCTTGAGGGTGTCGGCCCCCTCGACGTATTCCATGACCATGTAGAACGCGCCTTCGTACTCGCCGGCGTCGAATACCTTGAGGATGTGCGGATGGTCGAGGGCGCCGGCCGTCTGCGCCTCGTTGAGGAACATCTTGCGGGCCAGGCGCGACTGGCTGTTTTCCTCGCCACTGTCGCGGGTGGCCACCTTGATGGCGACCTTGCGATCTAGGATTGGGTCATAGGCGATGTAGACCACGCCCATGGCGCCGCGGCCGGCGACACCCGTGACCTCGTACTTGCCGATGCGCGTGACGGTCTCTTCCATCGTGAATTCTTGTTGGCGCCGCGAAATCGGAGTCAGGTCAGCAACTCGAGGGCCGATACCGCCACGCCCTGCGCGTACTCGACCCCGATCTCGTGCAGTTTACCAAGCATCGGTGTGCTGTCCACGCAATCGGCGATGACGGGGATGGCGAGGAAATGCGCCATTTCCACGATCGACCGCACCAGCGTCTCGTCGGCCGCATTGTTGACCACGTCGCGCCCGCCCATGCGGGCGATGCGGACCAGATCGATGCTCAAATCCTTGATCCGGGCCAGCGAGGACTTGCCGCTGCCGAAGTCGCCGACCGCGAAACGGCAGCCGAACTCGCGCAGCGACTGCACCAGCTCGTCGACGTCGGAACGCCCCCCGAGACCCGAGGTGTCGGCCAGCTCGAAGCACAGTCGGCCCGGCGGCACGGCGCTGTTGAGCAGTTGTTCGGTGATGAAGCCGATCATCGCCGCGTCGCCCAGTGTCGCCGCCGACAGGCGCAGCAGGCAGCAGGCGTCGGGCGGCAGCCTGTCGGCGTGTTCCGCCACCCAGCGCAGGGCCGCGCCGATCAGCCAGCGATCGACGTCGACACTGCGTCCCTCGATCTCGGCGGCATCGCGCAGTGCCGCCGGTTCCGCCCGCAGCCCGGAACCGAGCGCCAGCGACGGCATCAGCTCCACATGCACGGGCAGCACGACGTCGGCACGCTGCGGGACGATGCGCTGCATGCCGAGCTGGAGGCTGCCGCCATCGAGCGCCACCACGAGTTGCTCACCGAGCAGTTGCCGCGACTTCGACGCCGCGTCCTGCACCTCCTCGACGTGGTGGATGCGGCAGGTGTTGCCACCGGCCCGTTTTGCGACCTCGAGCGCGCCGCGCGCGGTGCTGATGACGCGGTCGGGCACCGCCTCGCTGCCGAACGGCGTGAGGCCGGCGCTGGTGGTCAGGGGCTGGTCGGCACCAGGGGCCGGCCTGCCGGCAATCGCCGCCCGGATATCGTCGACGCGCTGGAACGCCCGCCCCTGCGTCACGTCACGCATCAACAGGGCCAGAATCCGATCGCCGAAGCGGCCGAACTGCACATCGGCACCGGCAGTTTCGCGCATGACGGTCGCCGTCTGCTGCAGGGTGCCCTCGTCGGCGCTTTGCGCCTGATCGACCTCGATCATGACCAAGGCATGGCTGACGCCATCCTGGCGGGCCTCCCGGATGGCGTCGTCGATGGCCTCGGCGAACGCCTTCTCGTTCAGGAAGGTGGTCAGTGGATCGGAGATCGCCTCCTGGGCGAGCCGGCCGTGCAAACCCTGTACTGATGTGTAGAGCGCCCGGTCCACCGCCGCCAGGCGCGTGTGATCCAGGGCGCGCGTCGTGCCCCGGCGCAACTGCATGGCGAGTTCCTGCAGGCCGACGCTGCCGACCTTGTGGCCGAGGGTGTCGGCCAGGATCAGGGCGTTGTGGTCCTCGCCCACCCACGCCACGTTCACCTTTTTGCGGCTGTCACCCTTGACGATTTCCAGTTCGTCGCCGGCCTTCAGGCGGCGGACCCGCGCCAGCCATTCGCCCCACTCGCCGGATAGTACCGGGGCCGGGCGCGCCTCGCCGCCACCCGCCTTGCGCCGGGCCTTCATGAACTGCTGCTGTTCATCGGCGGCACGGGCGATATCGGCGATGTTCCCGGCATAGGCCTCGCGCTGCTCGCTCGTGATCCGCTGGATCTCCTGCGCCGCCTCGGTGAAAACTTCCGGACGCGCGAGTGCCTGCTCGGTGATGCGATTGACGATCCCTTCGATCTGCGGACCCACCGGCTTTTCCGGATCCGCCCCGGTCATGCTGCGGACCTCCGCCAGCCGGTTCAGCACCTGGCGCGCCGGGTGGTCGGCGTTGTCGAAGAATGCCGGATCGGCCAGCGCGAGCTGGTTGACCGGTTTGCGCAGTCGGCGGACCAGCGGCTTGATATCGTCGATCACCCGGCTGTCGCCGAGCACGGCATTGAACAACTCGATGATCAATTCGAGTACGTCCCAGTCCTGCTCGTTGACCACCTTCGGAGGCTTGTCGGTATGCTGCTGCCGTACCGCCGCCTCGATCTGCGCGCGCAGGTCCCGGCCATCGACAAAGCCGCCGGTGTGCTCGGCTCCCGTCCAGTCCATCGCGCCGACGGCCGACGCCAGGTCCTGCATCGAATAGAAAGGCAGGGTCGCCGCCGCCGGCTCTGTGCCGGGTGCCTCCGGGCGGTAACCGGTCGGCGCCAGACCTGCGGCGGCCGATGGCCGGGCTGAACTGATCCTCGCATCGACCGGTGGAACCCGGCCTGCGACGGCGGCGCCCGTGATTCCGGGCGCAGTGTCCGGCGGCAACGCCGCCCCCATCATGGACGAACCGGGCGCCGCCCCCACCGCCGGCGCAACAGCCGGAGTCACCGTGACCGGGGGTGCGGAACCGCCAGGTGCAACCCCCTGGTGCAAGCGGCGCCGCAACCCGAGCAGTGCATGCGCCGCATGCACCGTGCCACCGGATCGCGCAACCGGAGCCGACGTCGCGCCACCATCGGCCATTGGCGGCTGACCCGCCACCGGGGCAGCGGCCGGCCCGGCCGGCATGTCGACCGAACCATACGCCCCCGACAGTCCCGAGGTGGCCGTGACGGGTCCTGGAGTCGCTGACGGAGTCAGCCCGGCCGCCGGTGGTACGGCAGCGACGGCCGCTGGAACGGGCCCGGACGGGGCCGCCGCCGCGGGTGGTGCCATGTCCGGCAAGGGGGCCGCCGGATTTTCCTCAATCCGCTCGCCGGCCACACGCTCCACGGTTTTCGTCGCCGGCGGCGGCACCTGCCGTTTGACGATCGCCGGCCGCTCTTCCATGGGTTCCACACCGGCCGCCTTCAGTTCACCTTCGAGGTCCCCGTACAGGCGGGCGAACTCGGGCACTACGGCGTCCAGGCAGGCCTGATAAAGGACGCGCTGCACGACCAGATCGAATCCGGCCTGCTGGACGGCATCGCAGAATGCGCGCGCGATGCCTCCGGGTGCCAACGGATTGTTGACCTTGTCGATCTTTACCGCCCAAAGCGACGACAGGCGCAGTTCCAGATCGCGCAGCTGCCCGCGGTAGTGTGATTCCGCCCGGTCGGCGGTCTCGGTGATCGCCAGGAACACCTCGAACTCCTGGGTATTGACCAGGGACAGCGCCATGCCCGAGATTGCCGGTTTCTGCCTACCTCCTGTAGCGGCAGCAGGCCGGCCGACGTGGTCGAACCCCGACAGGAGCGGCGTGGCAATGGCCTCCTCGATCTCCTGACGCCGTTTCTTGAGCAGCGCCTGCGCATCCCAGAACCGCTGCTGCTCGCTGTTGTTGATCGCGTCGCGCGCGCCGAGAAACAGTGCGCCCTCCGCCGCCTTGAAATAGACCGTCTGGAACTGGCCCAGATAGCGCTCGTACAGCCCGCGGCAGCGGCGGATGATGGGTTCGCGCGCCGGCGAGCGCTCCGCCCCGGCCAGGCTGCGTTCGGCGGCTTCCGCCGAGGTGCTGGCCTGCACCGCTTCCATCAGGGCGTTGATGACGGTCGATTCCGGATCGAGCAGCGCGACGCCGAACCCGGACGGCAACACCCGCGCGACGCGGGCCCGCAGATCATGGCTGTGGCGGCGGAGGAAAAAGTGGATGCTGAATTCGGTCCCGGCACTGACATCGGGCAAACCGCCATCGAACCCCAGGAACATCCCGGCCGCGCAGAAATCGCGGATCTTGCACGCCCGTGCGTCGAATCCCTCGCCGGTGATCAAGGCGTCGAGATTGACGTCGTAGCGGGGGTGCGCCCGCTTGTCCGATGGCTGTGACATGGTTCTCATTATAGGGTCAGCGGCGAACCGCTTGAACCGCCAACCTGTTGGCCAGGGACCTGGTTTATCGGCCGGCGGACAGCATTCCTTGCGGACGGCCGGAAACCGGCCGCCGGATCAGGGCATTCTTCACCTGCCAGTGTTCGCCTGCGGCAATCGCCGGATCGATGCTCACCTCGCCGCCCTTGAACCAGGCGATAGCGACGCCATCGCGGTAGAGCAAGCGGCAACCCGCCACCGCCGGGAGCCGGGGACCGGGGACGAGGATGCCGGAGAGATTGAGCGGATCGCAGCCGCTGACGGCAATCATCGCGCCGGTCGGCGGTTCGCGGTGCGCCGCGCGCAGCGCCGCGACCGCCTCGGGCAGGGCGAAGTGCTCGCCCGGGATACCTTCGAGGAAACGGCCGCCGCGCACCTCGCCCCGCGCCTCCAGTCGCCGGTAATTGCGGAGCAGATCGCGCCACGGCGGCAACCACGGTTCGCGATCGAGCAGGCGCCGGCAGATCACGCCGTAGCGCCGGAGCAACACGCGGCACAGGCATTCGAGGTCCGCGTCGTCGGCCGCACCGACGACATCCGGCAACACCAGCCAGCGCCCGGCGTAGTCCAGGCGCGCCCGGCCGCGCGGCCGATCATTGACCCGCAGGAGCTGACGCAGGCCGTCAAAACCGTCGGCGGACACGCGCCCCGCCACTACGAGGCCGGCGAGCGCTTCCTCGATTTGGGCCCGCAGCAATCCCGTACCCTCGCCGATGTCCTCGGCGAAACTCGGGCCCCGCTGGCGCAGGAAGTCGAGGACCGTGCGCGGATTGGCGGCAAGTTCGACGCCGCGATCATGCGCTTGCACGAGCCGCTGCCACGGGGCCAGACGGCGGCGCCCGACGAAGGCCACCGGCGTGGTCCTGAGCGGCGCCTGGGGGCTGTCGGCGGCGGTGAGCCGCAACCAGGACCAGCGCCCGGACAGACAGAGTCGATCGATCTGATCGCGGCTGTAGTCGTCGATGCGCGCCGGCAGCACCTCCTGCTCCCAGGCCGCCGCATCGACAGGAAAGCCCTCCAGTTGTTCGAGGATCGCTGCAGCCGCCTGCTCGCCTCCCAGCCGCTGGTCGGCACCGACGTGCTGCCAGGCAAGCAGGAATCGCAGGTAGGTGGCCAGCGGGACCGGCGCAATCTCGGCGCGCAACCGATTTACGGTCCGGCGGTGGATGCGCGCCAGGACCCGCCGTTCGCACCACTCTGGATCGGCCTGTGGATCGCCGGCACCACCGGTGTACCGGCCGCGGAGAACGAATCCCTCGGCCTCCAGCGCGGCCAAGGCCTGCAAGACGGCATGCGCGCCGACGCCGAGCGGCATCGCCAGCGCCGCGGCGGTCAGAGGCCCCAGACCCTGCAACCGGCCACGCAGCAGTTCGATCAACGCCGCCTCCGCGGTCCAGGCGCAACGGGCGAATTCGACCGGGACCAAGAGATCCTCGCCACCAGTGGCATCGGGATGGATCGCCCGCAGCATCGGCAGGCGCTCGACGGCCACCCACAGGCGCGATCCCGAGGCGTGCGTCAATTCCCCGGCCCGCCGCTGCCCCGCCAGGTCCGCGATCAGGGACTGCCAGCCGCCCGCCGCGATCTCGTCCGCGGTCATCGCCCCTAGCGCCAGCAGGGCGTCGTGGAGTTCCTCGACATTCGTGACCTCGGGCCACATCTCGGAGCGCACCGCCGCGATCGCCTCCGGATCGAGGCGTCCGAGATCGGCGGCGTTTTCGGCGTCGAGCCAGCGCCGGCTGGCGACGGCCTGCGTGCGGCGTTCTTCCAGCGGCGCATCGTCGAGAAAGGCATAAGGCCGCGCGTTCAGGACCTCGCTGGCGAGCGGCGACGGCTCGGTGAGATCGCACTCGACCAGGCGGATCCGTCCGTTCTCGATTTCGCCGAGCAGGGCTTCCAGGGCGTCGATGTCCATGGCCTCCGTGAGGCAGTCACCGATCGTCTGGCGCACCAGCGGGTGATCCGGTATCTCGCGCCGGCCGCCGGTGATGTTCTCGAAACAGGCGAGGCTGTCGGGAAATACCACCGCCGCCAGGTCGTCGGCCTGCATCCGCTGCAGCCGCGGCGGCACCTTGCGCCCGCCCCGGAAACGCGGGACGGCCAGACTGACATTGACGTTCCAGCGCCAGCGCACCTTGAACATCGGCGCGTCGAGCAGCGCCTGGGTCAGGACGTCGCGCACGGTCGCGCGCTTCACGAAGTGCCAGAGGTCGGCCAGCGGAAAGCTGTGCGTCTCGCCCAGAGACAGCACGATGGCGTCCTCGGTCGCCGCCGCCTGCAGCTCGAAATTGAACCGCCGGCAGAAGCATTTGCGCAAGGCGAGACCGAAGGCCCGGTTCAGGCGCCCGCCGGCGGGCGAATGAATGACGAGCTGCATGCCGCCCGACTCGTCGAAGAAGCGCTCGACGATCAGGGTCCTGCCAGTGGGCAGGCAACCCAGCGCCGCGCGCGCGGCGGCAAGATAATCGACGGCCTGCGTCGCCGCCGCTTCCGGCACGCCGGGCATGCTCGCGAGCCAGGCAAGCGCCCGTGCGCGGGCGGCGCAATCCGCCGCCCCGGCCTGGCCGACGCAGCGCTCGAAATCTTCGCGCAACCGTGCCACCGCCGCCGACAGCTCGTGACTGCGGGCCGGCGCCTCACCGAGCCAGAACGGGATCGTCGGTGGCGCCCCATGGGCGTCCTCGACCCGCACAGTGCCCGACTCGACGCGGAGGATGCGCCACGAGGCATTGCCGAGCTGGAAGATGTCGCCAGCCATGCTCTCGATGGCGAAATCCTCGTTGACCGTGCCGATGAAGTTCGCCGCGGGCTCTTGCCGCACCTCGAAGTCGGCGTTGTCCGGGATGGCGCCGCCGGCGGTGACGGCGACGAGCCGGGCGCCGCGCCGCGCCCGCAGCATCCCGTGCACGGCATCGCGGTGCAACCAGGCGCCCGTCCGGCCCCGCCGTCCGGCATAACCCTCGGCCAGCATCGCCACGACGGCGTCGAATTCGGCGCGCGGCAGCGAGCGCCACGGCCAGGCCCGGCGCACGAGTTCGAAGAGCTCGCCCTCGGCCCAGTCGCGCATTGCCACCTCGGCGGCGATTTGCTGCGCCAGCACGTCCAGCGGCCGTTCAGGCACGATCAGGCGGTCGAGTTCGCCACGGCGCACGGCCTCCAGCAGCGACAGGCATTCGATCAGCTCGTCGCGTGACAAGGGGAACAAGCGCGCCTTGGGCAACCGGCCGACGCCGTGCCCGGCGCGGCCGGCGCGCTGCAGGAAGGTGCCGATCGAGCGGGTCGAACCGATCTGGCAGACCAGATCGACGTCGCCGATGTCGATGCCAAGTTCGAGCGAGGCGGTGGCCACCATGGTCTTGAGATCGCCGGCCTTGAGCCGCTGTTCGGCGCTGTGGCGGTGTTCGCGCGACAGCGATCCGTGATGGGCGGCGACCTGCGCCTCGCCCAGGCGCTCGCCTAGATGCCGTGTCAGACGCTCGGCCAGCCGCCGCGTGTTGACGAAGACGAGTGTCGTGTGGTGCGCGCGGACGAATTCCGCCAGCCGGTCGTAAACCTCGCCCCAGACCTCCGCGGACATCACCGCGGTGAGCGGCGAGCGCGGCAGCTCAATGGCGAGGTCGCGATCACGCACATGACCCAGGTCGACAATCGTGCAATCCGGTGCTGTGGCCTCGTCTCCGCCACCGGTCAGAAATCGCGCCATCCGCTCGATCGGCCGCTGGGTCGCCGACAGACCGATGCGCAGCGGCGGTTGCGCGGCCAGCGCCGCCAGGCGTTCGAGGCTGAGCAGCAGATGTGCGCCGCGCTTGCTGCCGGCGACGGCGTGGATCTCATCGACGATGACGGTGCGCACCGTCGCCAGGGCGTCGCGGCCGCTGCGGCTGGTCAGCAGGATGTAGAGCGATTCGGGTGTGGTCACCAGGATGTGCGGCGGCCGGCGGCGCATCATCTGCCGCGCATGGGCAGGGGTGTCACCGCTGCGCACGAAGGTGCGGATGTCGACGTCGGGCAGACCGGACTCGAGCAGCCGGTCGCGGATACCGGCAAGCGGGGCATCGAGATTTTTCTGGATGTCGTTGCCGAGGGCCTTGAGCGGCGAGACGTACAGCACCCGCGTTTCATCCGTCAGCGCCCCGGCGAGTCCGATGCGAATCAACTCGTCGATGGAATTGAGGAACGCGGCGAGCGTCTTGCCCGAGCCGGTTGGCGCGGCGATCAGGGTGTGGCACCCGGTACGGATTGCCGGCCAGGCCTGGCGCTGGCACTCGGTCGGCTCGCCCAGGGCCTCGCCGAACCACTCGGCCACCGCCGGATGGAATTCGGTCAGCATGACGCCGCCAGCCTCCGCCAAAAGCCTCGCCCACGCAAGGGCGCTCCCGGGTGCCGCTTGTTACCGCCGGGGAGCCGCGCCCGTGCGGCCCGTGCTGGACGCCGGCACGCTCAGGCCGCTGGCAGCAGTGCCCGGATCTCCGTGCGACAGGCGCCGCAGTTGGTGCCGGCCTTCAGCCTTTCCCCGATCGCCGCCACCGAAACGGCGCCACCGCGCGCGGCGGCGAGGATCGCTTCGCGCCCCACCTGAAAGCAGGCGCACACGACCGGACCGCCGTCGACGACCCCATTCGCGGGCCGTCCCGCCAGCAGACAGCTGCGATCCTCCGGCGCGAGTCGCGGGCGCGCGAACAGATCGGCGAGCCAGCCGCGCGCCGGCAGATCCAGGCCGTGTCGGGCGATGAACAGGCATGACTGCAGCCGCCCGCCGCGCAGCAGCGCGACGCGGTGGCGGCCGGTGCCGCGATCGGCGAATTCAATCCATTCCCCTTCCGCACCGGCGTCCGCCAGCAGCGCGCGCGCGGCGGCGGTCCAGTCCGGTGGGGACTCCGGGCCGGCGAGCTCGTAGCGCCAATATCCAAACCCGATGCCCTTCACCCGGTAGTGCAGCCAGGGCGGCGACCCCGATTGCGCGCCACCCAGGGCGGCGAAATCGATCGCCGAGCGGGTCAGCAGGAATCCCTCCCAGGCGGTGGCGAGCAGCGCCACCCTGACCGGCGTGTGCTTGAGCTCGGACTGGCCAGAAACCGGATCGGTTTCCGGGTTCACCACCGCACCGATGCGCGCAAAGGCCGCGAAGTGGTCATTCCAATGCATGGGCACGAAGACGCAGCCCGGGCGGATCTGATCGGTCAGGCGGGCGCGTGCCCAGGCCCTGCCCCAGCGGCTCTCCACGCGCACCAGGGCCCCGTCCCCGACGCCGCTACTCCCGGCGTCGGCCGGATGGATTTCCAGATGCGGCTCGGCGAGGTGCGCCGACAGCCGCGGCGACTTGCCGGTGCGGGTCATGGTGTGCCAGTGGTCGCGCACCCGCCCGGTGTTGAGCACGAGCGGGTAGGCGGCGTCCGGGGCATTTACCGGCGGCCGCGCCGCAACCGCGACGAAGCGGGCCCGCCCGGAGGGCGTGTAATAGCGGCCGTCGGCGAACAGACGGGCCGTGCCCCGAGCTTCCACTTCCAGCCCCACCACGGCTCTGCCGGGAGGAGAGGGCTTGATGGGCCACTGCACCGGCGGCAGGCGGTCGTACGCGGCGTCGCTGATTCCGGCCAGGGCGCTGATGTCGAAGGCGCGGCGGCCGCCGTTTTCGAAGCCCGACAGCGCCGCGTGCTCGCGGAACACCGCGGCCGGTCCGGCATACTCAAAGGCCGGCCCATAACCCATGCGCCGCGCCACCTGCGCCAGCATCCACCAGTCCGGCCGCGCCTCCCCGGGCGCCGGCAAGAAGGCCCGCTGCCTCGAAATGCGCCGCTCGGAGTTGGTCACCGTACCCTCCTTTTCGCCCCAGGCGAGCGCTGGCAGCAGCACGTCGGCCAGCGCCGTGGTGTCGGTGTCGCGCACGCAGTCGGAGACCACGACGAAGTCGCAGCCCGCGAGCGCGGCGCGCACGCGATCGGCATCGGGCAGGCTCACCACCGGATTGGTGGCGATCACCCAGACGGCACGCACCTCGCCGCGTTCCACGGCGCGAAACAGCTCCACGGCCTTCAGACCCGGGGCCCGGGCCACGGCCGGGGCGTTCCAGAACCGCCGCACCAGGTCGCGGTGCCCCGGGTCTTCGATCTCCAGATGGGCAGCGAGTTGGTTGGCGAGCCCCCCGACTTCGCGGCCACCCATGGCGTTGGGCTGGCCGGTGAGCGAGAACGGGCCCATGCCGGGGCGGCCGATCCGGCCGGTGGCGAGATGGCAGTTGACGATGCTGTTGACCTTGTCGGTGCCGGTGGAAGCCTGGTTGACGCCCTGCGAGTACAGCGTCACCACCTTCCGCGTGCGCGCGAACAGGCGGTAGAACTCGGCCACGTCCGCCTCGGCCACGCCGCAGGCGGCGGCCACCGCCGGAATCGACGGCGCCGATTCGCGCGCCGCGGCCAGGGCCCGGGCGTAACCCTCGGTGTGCGCCTCCAGGTACTCGAGGTCGAGCGCGTCCTCCCGGCGCAGGAAATCGAGCAGGCCGTTGAAGAGGATCACGTCGGTGCCGGGGCGCAGCGGCAGATGCAGATCGGCGTCCTGCGCCGTCACCGTGCGGCGCGGGTCGATCACCACCAGGCGCGTGCCGGGTCGCTGCCCGCGCGCCGCCAGCATCCGCTGGAACAACACCGGGTGGCACCAGGCGGCGTTGGAGCCGACCAGTACCAGCAGGTCGGCCAGTTCCAGGTCGTCGTAGCTGCACGGCACGAGGTCCTCGCCGAAGGCGCGCCGATGGCCGGCGACGCTGGAGGCCATGCACAGGCGTGAGTTGGTGTCGATGTTGCCCGAGCCGATGAACCCCTTCATCAGCTTGTTGGCGACGTAGTAGTCCTCGGTGAGCAGCTGGCCGGAGACGTACAGGGCTACCGATTGCGGGCCGTGTTCGGCGATGGCACGGCGGAATCCGGCGGCGACGCGATCGAGCGCCTCATCCCAGGACGCCTGCCGCCCCTCCACCTGCGGGTGCAGCACGCGGCCGTCCAGATCGACGGTATCGGCCAGCGCCGAGCCCTTGGAGCAAAGTCGCCCCAGATTGGCCGGATGCCGCGGGTCGCCGCGCACCTCGATGCCGCCGTCGGCCGTTCGCGCCACCCACATGCCGCAGCCCACGCCGCAATACGGACAGGTGGTCGCGACCGTGGCCGCGGGCTGCACCGGTGTGTTCATGAGGGGGGCGGGGCGGTGCCGCCCTCCGCGGCCGGCGCTGTACCACCGACCTCGACATACACCCGGCCGTCTTCGACCTTCACGGCGTAGGTTCGCGTGCAGCCGCTGTCCGGACCGGTTGCCTCGCCGCTGTCCAGCGCGATCACCCAGTTGTGCAGCGGGCAGGCCACGCGCCGGTCGAAGACGATGCCCTGTGACAGAGGTCCATCCTTGTGCGGGCAGCGGTCGCGCAGCGCGAAGACCTGATCGTCGGCGGTGCGGAACACGGCGATGTCGCCGCCGGCGGTGCGCACCACCCTCGCCCCCAGGCGCGGGATATCCTCGAGCGCGCCGACCTCGAGCCAGTTCATCGGCGCGCGTGCGCCCCGGGCACCGCCCCGGCAGTCGACTTGCGGTAGCGGCCCGCTCACGCGACCACCTCATCTGCCGCCGCGACCACCCGCAGCGGCGCGAAGTCGCGACTCGCCGGCCCGCTGACATGCTCGGCCCAGGGGTCCTTCTGCGCGGTCGCCTGCGAGGCGAGAAAGCGCCCGGCCAGCGCCCGGCGGTTGTCGGCGTCCTCGACGATGGCCTTCTTCACGAAGGCCAGGCCGACGCGCTCGATCCAGTGCGCCGTGCGCTCGAGGTATCGGGCCTCCTCCCGGTAGAGCTGCATGTAGGCAGCGGCGTATTCCTCGACCTCTTCCATGGTCCTGACCTTGCAGAGCAGATCCGTGGCCCGCACCTTCACGCCACCGTTGCCGCCGACGTGCAGTTCCCAGCCGGAATCCACGGCCACCACGCCGAAGTCCTTGATGGTCGACTCGGCGCAGTTGCGCGGGCAGCCGGAGACCGCCATCTTGACCTTGGCCGGGGTCCATGAGCCCCAGCACATCCGCTCCAGGCGGATGCCCATGGACGTGGAATCCTGCGTCCCGAAGCGGCACCATTCCGAGCCGACGCAGGTCTTCACCGTGCGCAGGGCCTTGCCGTAGGCGTGGCCGGAGACGAAGCCGGCGCGACCCAGATCGCCCCACACCCGCGGCAGGTCCTCCTTCCTCACGCCGAGCAGATCGATGCGCTGGCCGCCGGTGATCTTCAGCGTCGGCACCTCGTACTTCTCGGCGACGTCGGCGATGGCCCGCAACTCGCGGGGCGTGGTGACGCCGCCCCAGATGCGGGGCACCACCGAGTAGGTGCCGTCCTTCTGGATGTTGGCGTGGGCGCGCTCGTTGATGAAGCGTGACTGGGCATCGTCGCGGTACTCCCCGCGCCAGGCACAGAGCAGGTAGTAATTGAGCGCCGGCCGACAGGCGTGGCAACCATCGGGCGTCTGCCACTCGAGAAAGGCGCGCACCGCGGCGATGCTCTGCAGGGCGTTATCGACGATGCCGCGGCGCACCTCTTCGTGGGTGTAATGCGTGCAGGCGCACAGCGGCTTCTCCTTCGGTGTCTGCGAATAGTCGGAGCCGACCGTCGACGCCAGCAGCTCCTCCACCAGTCCGGTGCAGGACCCGCAGGAACTTGAGGCCTTGGTGTGGGCACGCACCTCATCGAGCGTGAAGAGCTTGCGCTCGGTGATGGCCCGCACGATGGTGCCCTTGCACACCCCGTTGCAGCCGCAGATCTCGGCCTCGTCGGCAAGCGAGGTGACGTGGCTGGTCCTGCCGTGCCCGGAATCGCCGACGTGGTGCTGGCCGAAGAGCAGGTTCTCGCGCAGGTGGCGGATGTCGGTGCCGTCCTTCATCAGCTGGAAGTACCAGGGGCCGTCGATGGTGTCGCCGTAAAGCACGGCGCCGGCGACACGGTTGTCCTTGAGCACCAGCTTCTTGTAAACGCCGCAGGCGGCGTCCTTGAAGACCATCTCGTCGGTGCCGGCGCCGCCCAGATAGTCACCGGCCGAGAACAGATCGATGCCGGTGACCTTGAGCTTGGTGGAGGTGACCGAGCCGCTGTAGCGGGCGAAGCCCAGCTCGGCGAGGTGATTGGCGCACACCCTGGCCTGCTCGAACAGCGGCGCCACCAGACCGTAAGTCGCGCCGCGGTGCTGCACGCACTCCCCGATGGCGTAGATGCGGGGATCGTAGGTCTGGAGCGTGTCGTTGACCACGATGCCGCGCTCGCAATGCAGACCCGCGCCCCTGGCCAGATCGATGTTCGGCCGGATGCCGACCGCCATGACCACCAGATCGGCCGCGATCACCTCGCCGTCCGCCGCTCCGGCGCCCGCGGCCGGCTTGAACTGCACCGCCTGCACGCGGCCTTCGCCGAGTATCGCCTCGGTCTGCCTGCCGGTGAGGAACCGCATGCCGCCCGCCTCGAGCTGGGCACGCAGCAGTCCGGCCGCGACTGCATCGAGCTGCCGCTCCAGCAACGTGTCGAACAGGTGTACGACGGTGACGTCCATGCCACGCTTGCGCAGGCCGTTGGCGGCTTCCAGGCCGAGCAGGCCGCCCCCGATCACCACCGCGCTACCGCCGCGCTCGGCGGCCCTGAGCATGGCGTCCACGTCGGCGATGTCGCGAAAGGTCACCACGCCGGGCAGATCGCGGCCGGGAACGGGCAGGATGAAGGGATGGGAACCGGTGGCGAGGATCAGCCGATCGTAGTCGGCCTCCCTGCCGTCCTCGGAGCATACCCGGCGCCGGCGCCGGTCGATGCGCGCCACCCGGGCGCCCTTATGCAGGGTGATGCCGTGGTTGGCGTACCAGTCATCGCCGTTCAACATGATCGCATCGAGGGTCTTCTCGCCGGCGAGCACCGGCGAGAGCAAGATGCGGTTGTAGTTGCCGCAGGGTTCGGCGCCGAACACGGTGATGTCGTAGAGCTCCGGCGCGACCTTGAGGAGTTCCTCGATGGTGCGTACGCCGGCCATGCCGTTGCCGATCAGGACGAGTTTCGCGCGCCTCATGGGTCTGTGCCTCGGGTGATTGCAACGGACATGACGGGTGCCCGCGCCGCGCTCAGTGGCCGTCGCAGCCGGCGAGGAAGCCGATCAGCGCCTCGCGCAAGTCGTAGTAGCCGGGGTATTCGAGCAGCGCCTTGCGGGTGCGCGGGCGCGGCAGGTCCACCTCCAGGACCCTGCCGACGGTGGCGCGCGGGCCGTTGGTCATCATCACCACGCGGTCGGCGAGCAGGATGGCCTCGTCGACGTCGTGGGTGACCATCATGGCGGTGACCTGGGTGCGGTCCCAGACGTCCGTCAGCACCCCCTGCAGGTCCCAGCGCGTCAGCGAATCGAGCATCCCGAAGGGTTCGTCGAGGAGCAGCAGCTTGGGCGAGAGCGCGAAGGCGCGGGCGATGCCGACGCGCTGTTTCATGCCGTTGGAGAGGTCGCGGGCGTGCTTGTGCATGGCGTCGGCCAGGCCTACGCGGCCGAGGTAGTGCTCGATGATGTCGCGCCGCTCGGCCCGGCTGGCGTGCGGATAGACCTGATCGACGCCGATGCTCACGTTTGCGAACGCCGTCATCCACGGGAAAAGGCTCGGCGCCTGGAAGACGATGCCGCGGTCCGGGCCGGCCGCCGACACTTCGCGGTAATCGAGGATGATGCCGCCGCTGCTGGCCTCGCTGAGTCCGGCCACCATGGACAGCACCGTGGACTTGCCGCAGCCGGAATGTCCGATCAGCGAGACGAATTCGCCCTTGCGGATGCGCAGGTTGAAGTCCTCGACCACCGTCACCGGCCCCTTGCGGGTCGGATATACCTTGGTGACGCCGGCGAATTCGACGTAGCGGTCCTCCTCGCGCACCTCTCCCGCGCGCGGCGCCGGGCTGTGGTGCGTGATCGGCCGCAACCCGGGCAGGCTTACGACCTGCTCGGCAACGCCGGCGCCGGCGCGTCGCTGTGCGGCCTGCATGAGATAGCCGGTCACCTCCCGGCGCAGCCGCTTGAACTCCGGATCGTGGTTCATGGCGGTGCGATCGCGCGGCCGCGGCAGCGTGACCCGGAACTCCGGGCCGAGGGTGGCGCCGGGCCCGGGATCGAGCGGGATGATCCGGTCCGCCATCATGATGCCCTCATCGACGTCGTTGGTGATGAGCACGACGGTTTTGCGCTCCTGCTCCCAGATGCGCAGGATTTCCTGCTGCAGCTTGCCGCGGGTGAGCGCATCGAGCGCCGACAGCGGTTCGTCGAGCAGCAGGATGTCGGGTCCCAGGGCGAGCGCCCGCGCGACCGCGACGCGCTGGCGCATGCCGCCGGACAGCTGCGCCGGGCGCTTCTCGGCCGCCGGCGTCAGGTTCACCATCTCGATGTATTTCTCCGTATGGGCGCGGCGCCTGTCCGCGGGCCAGTCGCGGTAGACCGCATCGACGGCGATCGCGACATTCTCGTGCACGGTCAGCCACGGCATCAGCGAATAGCTCTGGAACACCACGCCGCGATCGGGACCGGGGCCGTCACCGCGCACCCCCCGCTTCCGCACCGCCCCGCTGTCCGGTGCGAGCAGGCCGGCGAGGATGGAGATCAGCGTGGTCTTGCCGCTGCCGGAGAAGCCGACGACGGCGATGAATTCGCCCTCATCGATGGCGAGATTGATGTCGCGGAGCACTTGCACGCGCTGCGCCCCGGCACCGAAGTGCTTGCTCACGGCGCACAGCTCGAGCAGCGGCGTGCGCGCCGTCGGCGCGCGGGCACCGGGCAGGGTGAGAATCTGCGCCTCGGCCGGCGCCAGCCCCGGGATCGCCCCGGCGCGTTTCATGGTCATGGTCGGCATGCGCCGCGTTCCCCGATCAGTGGGTCTGTTCCTGGTAGCTGAAGGCCTGCTGCAACGTGAGCATCACGCGGTCCAGCACGAAGCCGATGAAACCGATGGTCAGGACCGCGACCATGATCCGGCCGAGGGACTGCGAGCTGCCGTTCTGGAACTCGTCCCAGACAAACTTGCCCAGGCCCGGGTTCTGGGCCAGCATCTCCGCGGCAATCAGCACCATCCAGCCCACGCCGAGCGACAGGCGCAGGCCGATGAAGATGTAGGGCAGCGAGGACGGCAGCACGATGCGGAACACCTTGCTCGCCCAGTTCAGGCGCAGCATGCGCGTGACGTTGATGAGGTCCTTGTCGATCGAGGCCACGCCGACCGCGGTGTTGATGAGCGTCGGCCACAACGAGCACAGCGTGACGGTGATCGCCGAGGTCAGGAAGGACTTCCGGAGCCACTCCACCTCGTGGGTGTAGAGCGCCGCCACGCACAACGTGACTATCGGCAGCCAGGCGAGCGGCGACACCGGGCGGAAAATCTGGATGAGCGGATTCAGGGCCGCCTGCACGGTCTTGCTCAGGCCGCACATCAGGCCGATCGGCACGGCCACCAGCGACGCCAGCAGGAAGCCGGTGAAGACGGTGATGAGGCTCGTACCGATCTGATCGAAGTAGGTAGGCTTGCCCGTCCAGCGCCGCTCCCTGACCTCGGCGCCGGGATCCTTGGCGCGGAGCTCGGCGTTCCTCAGCGCCTGGCGTTCATGGAATTCGGCGGCCTTCTGCCGCTCGGCCCGGTGGTCGTCGACCAGGCCGGCCGCCGCCGCCCACACCTGCGCCGGGCCGGGGATGGTGCCGAGGCTGGTTTGCACGCCGGCGGCGCCGGCGTTCCACATCGCCAGGAACGCGAACACCGCAACCAGCGGCACGCCCATCATCATCCACAGCGCCAGCAACTGCTCGCGCGGGTCCTCGCCGGAAGCGAGCCGAAGCAGCGGCACGAACCAGTTCAGACCGGCGCGGTTACAGAAGTTGATTGCCCTGTTCAGCATGCTTTCACCTCGACGTCTTCCATCCCCAGGGGCCGGCTCACTTGCTTTTCAGGCCGATGGCAAAGCTGTCGATGTACTCGTTCGGCTTGCGCGCGTCGAAGGTCTTGCCGTCGATGAATTCCCCGCGCGGCGCCCCATAGCCATCTTCGCCAGCGGCGGGAAAGTCCGCGGCCGTTGCCTTGCCCTCGGCGATCAGCTCCTTCGCCGCCACCATGTACAGGTCGGGGCGGTAGACGCTTCGCGCCACCCCGTCGTACCAGTCGTCGGGCCTGCTTTCGGCGATCTGGCCCCAGCGCCGCATCTGTGTGAGATACCACACGGCGTCGGCGTAATAGGGGTAGGTGGCGTGATGGCGGAAGAACACGTTGAAGTCCGGCACGGCGCGTTTGTCGCCTTTTTCGTATTCGAAGGTCCCGGTCATGCTGTTGGCGATGACGGCGGTGTCGGCACCGACGTACTCGCCCCGCGACAGGATCTCGGCGGCCTCGGCCCGATTGGCGTTGTCGCCGGCGTCCAGCCACATGCCGGCGCGGATCAGCGCCTTGACCACCGCCTTGACCGTGTTCGGGTTCGCCTCGGCCCATTCCTTCGTCATCCCGAACACCTTTTCCGGATTGTTCTTCCAGATCTCGTAGTCGGTGACCACCGGCACGCCGATGCCCTTGAACACGGCCTGCTGGTTCCACGGCTCGCCGACGCAGTAGCCGAGGATGGTGCCCGCCTCCAGGGTCGCCGGCATCTGCGGCGGCGGCGTCACCGAGATGAGCACGTCGGCGTCGGTCTGGCCGGTCACGTCGCCGCCGGTATACAGGCCCGGGTGGATGCCGCCTGCGGCCAGCCAGTAACGCAGCTCGTAGTTGTGGGTCGACAACGGAAAGACCATGCCCATGTCAAATTTGCGGCCCTCGGCCTTGTACTGTTCGATGACCGGCTTCAGTGCATCGGCCTTCACCGGGTGCACGGGCTTGCCGCCGTCCATCGGCACGTGCGCCTTCATCAGATCCCAGACTTCGTTCGCCACGGTCACAGCATTGCCGTTGAGGTCCATGCTGAAGGGCGTGACGACCTCGGCCCTGGTGCCGATGCCAACGGTGGCGCCGAGCGGCTGGCCGGCGAGCATGTGGGCGCCGTTCAGCTCGCCGCTGATGACGCGGTCGAGCAGAACCTTCCAGTTCGACTGGGCCTCCAGCGTCACGCTCAGCCCTTCGTCTTCGAAGAATCCCTTCTCCTTGGCGATGGCGAGCGGCGCCATGTCGGTCAGCTTGATGAACCCGAACTTCAAATCGGGCTGTTCCGGCTCGGCGGCAGAGGCGCCGGCGGCGAACAGCGCGGCGACGGCTGCGATCCAGCGGTCGAGTCGGTGGCCAAACCTTGCGCGGTGTTCGGTCTTGCTCATGCTGCGGTCTCCTGTATGAAAATCCGGTGCGCCGATTCGGGAAACGCGTTCCACGATTTCAGCGCCGACATAGCAGGGGGTGTGCCAATGGACAGGCCAAGCTGTTTTTCACCTGTCGAACAATGTGTTACGGTCGCCTGTACCTTTCCTGGCGAAGCGGCGCTGGCGCCACATCTGCGCCACCGTGGTGCGCAACAGGCGAGTCGGCGCTCTTGATGGTGCAGTGCACCGGAAGGTTTACGGCGTCGCCGTCGCCGGGCGTACTCGATCGCCACCAGCCGGTTCTTCGCGGACGGGTCCTTGGCGTATGCTCTGCGCCAGGCGGGGCGCATTCCCGCAAAGGGGGTATCCACCATGTCCTATCTGCTGATGTTCGTCCTCGGTATCGTGGTCTTCGTCGCCGCCGGCCAGGTGTACCGGTTCCTGGAAAACCGCGATTCGAAACTCCTCTGGCTGCTGCGCTCGCCGGCCATGGTGCGAACCGCGGGGGCGGCCATCGCCATCTTCGGCTTTCTCAGCACCTCGTTCGTGACGATCTCGCCGCACGGCGTCGGCCACCTGAAGCGCGTCTATTTCGGGGCCTCCATGCCGCCCGGCCGGATCATCGCGCTGCCCGGGGAAAACGGCCCGCAGGCCGAGATCCTGGCGCCGGGGTTCCACATCCGGCCGTTCGTCAACATCCTTTACCAGGTCGAGGAACGGGAGGTGGTCGACATCCCGCCGGGGCAATACGGGCTGCTGACCGCCAAGGACGGACGGCCGCTGGGCACCGGCCAGTTCATCGCCGCCGGCTGGCCGGCCGGCAAGGAAGCGGACATGCTGAACGCCGAATACTTCATCGCCAACGGCGGCCAGAAGGGCCCGCAGCTCACGGTCCTCGAACCCGGACAGTACCGTTTCAACCAGTACCTCTTCGACCTTCGCATCGGCAAGGCCCTGGACGTCCCGGCCGGCACCGTCGCCGTCATCAAGTCGAACGTCCAGGAGCGGCAGGATTGCCCCACCGCCACCGAGGTGCTCAAGGAGCAGGAGGCCGAGGGCGGTCTCGCCATTCCGCTCGTGCCGCGGGGTTGCATCGGGGTGTGGGACGTACCGCTGCTGCCCAACCGCTATTACCTGAACGAGATGGCCTACGCCGCGACCAACATTCCGGTGCAGGTACAGACCTGGAACTACAAGGGCGGCTATACGGCGCGACAGATCTACGTCACCGTCGATCACGACGGCAAGCTGAACCAGAAGGAGAGTGCGCCCATGGACATCCCCGTCCCCAAGGAGGCCGCCGACAGCGCCGTAATTCTGACCATCGAGGGCTGGCGGGTGCCGCTGGAGCTGCGCGCCCTGGTGCAGGTCGAACCAGTCAACGCCCCCAAGGTCGTGGCCAGCGTCGGCGATCTGGCGGCGATCGAGGACAAGATCATCAGCCCGACCATCCGCAGCGTGGTGCGCAACGAGACGCAGAACTTCCGGGTGATCGACCTGCTCACCCGGCGCGCCGAGATCGAGAAGGCGGTGGAAGATGCAATCGTCCCCGAGGGCCTCAAGGCCGGGGTCACCATCAAGGAGATCCGCTTCGGCGATCCGGTGATTCCGCCGGAACTCCTGATTGCCACCCAGCGCAAGCAGCTTGCCGAACAGCTGAGCCAGACCTACATCCAGGAGCAGAAGGCGCAGGCCGAACGCATCAACACCGAGAAGACCCGCGCCACCGCCGATCAGCAGGGTCAGCTGGTGTCGGCCGAGATCGGCGTCAAGGTGGCCGAGCAGACCCGTGAACGCCAGCGTCTCGAGGGCGAGGGCGAAAAACTGCGGCTGACGGAGATCGCCGCCGGCCAGAAGGCGCAGGCCGACGTGCTCGGCCAGGACAAGGTGCTGGAGCTGGCCATGCTGAAGGAAATCCTGGCGGTCGCCCGCGACAACCCGGACCTGATCAAGGTGCCTGCGGTGCTGGTTCAGGGCGCCGGCGCCGACAGCCTGACCGGGGCGGCGGCGGTGCTGGGCGCCAGCAACCTGAGCCAGATGCTTTCCAACCTCGGTGGCAAGCGCGCCTCCGAACCCGCGGTCACCGAACCGCCGCCGCAACCATGAGCGCCGGGCGCCGCAACGGCGCCGTCCGCTTCAGACCCGGAAGCGCGCCACCTGTCCCTGCAGGCCGGCCGCGAGCCGCGCCAGTTCCTCGCTGGACGAGGCGGTCTGCTGCGAACCACTGGCGGTCTGCGTGCCGACGTCGCGGATGGTGGTGACGTTCTTGTTGATGGTCTCGACCACCGCGCTCTGCTCCTCTGCCGCCGAGGCGACCTGGTGGTTCATGTCGTTGATGGCCGCCACCGCCTCGTTGATCGCGTCCAGCGACTGCCGCGCCCTGCCCGCCTGCTCGACGCTCAGGCGCGCCTGTTCACGGCCCTCGGTCATGGCACCGACCGCCTCCTTGGTGCCGGCCTGCAGGCGGGCAATGATTTCGTGGATCTCCTGGGTGGACTGCTGGGTGCGCGAGGCGAGCGTCCGCACCTCGTCGGCGACCACCGCGAAGCCGCGGCCCTGCTCGCCGGCCCGCGCCGCCTCGATGGCGGCGTTCAAGGCCAGCAGGTTGGTCTGATCGGCGATGCCCTTGATGACGTCGAGCACCACGCCGATGTTGGCACTGTCGGTCTCGACCTTGCGAATCACCTCGGCGGCATGTTCGACGTCGGTAGCCAATTTGTCGATCACCTGCATGGTCTGCCCGACCACCGTCTTGCCGCTGTGGGCCGCCTGATCGGCGCGGTTGGCGGCACCCGCTGCCTCCGAGGCGCTGCGGGCGATCTCCTGCGCCGTCGCCGACATCTCATGCATCGCGGTCGCCACCTGCTCGGTCTCGCTCTGCTGTTGCAGGACGCCCCTGCTGGTCTGCTCGGTCACCGCCGACAGCTCCTCGGCGGCGGCGGCCAGCGGGGCGATCGACCCCACCACCGCGCCCATCATCTCGCGCAGCCTAGCGGCCGACTTGTTGAACGCCATCGCCGCATGGCCGAGTTCGTCGTCGGCGTCGTCGTGGATGGCCACCGTCAGGTCACCTTCGGCCAGGGCATGGGAGAACCGCTTCAGTTCCCGTACCGACCACATGATGACCATGTAGAAGGAACCCCAGGCGTATACCGCCAGCAGGGACACGGCGACGGCGAGCACGGCGAAGACCCAGATGGTGCGTGTCGCGGCGTGATTGGCGGCGTTCAGGCGTTCGGTCAGCGCCGTCTCCGTGAGGGTCATGATGGCGAATACCGCATCGATGGCCGCAGTGGCGGCACCGAAGTACTCCTTGGGTCTGGGAAGGCCCTCAGCCAGCGGGCGACCTTCGGCATCCACCTTCTGGATCGCGTCGATCATCCCGTTGAAGGGCTGGGCGGCACGTTCGTAATCCGCCAGCGCACGCAGGAAGGCCTCGTTGCCGGGCAAGCGCTCGAACCGCCCCCGCACCTCACCCGCATGTTCGGTGATGTCGCTGCGCAACTGGGTCAGGCGCCAGCGTTCCTCGGCGGTCGAGCTGCCGCGAGTGAGGATGCCGACCCCCATGGCCCGCGTCTTGCCCATCGCCTCGGTCAGTGCGGGTAGCAGATCGACCAGGTTCTCACCGAGATAATGACTGTCGCGGTCATCTACAAACCGAATGCCGGATCGCTCGGAGGCCTTGAGGATGAGATCGCTGACCTTCACGATCAGCGCCGTGTGCATGGTGAAGCTTTCCGCCGCGCTGCCGGTCGCGTACTTGCCCTTGACCAACTCCCACTCCGACTTGACCTGCGACCAGTCCGCCGTCAGGGCCAGCTCGGCATTGCCGTCGTCGCCGTCGATGCGCGCGACGGTCTCGGCGATCTCGGTCTGTTTGCCGGCAAGCCGCTCCGCGGCTTCGCGATCGCCGTTCAGCAGGGCCGATGCAGTGCCGCGGTGCTGCTGCAGGTCGCGCATGAGCTTCACCACGGGCGAGATGTAGTCGATGCCATGCACGGCACTGGTGGCGGCCACTGATTCCCGCCACGCGTCCTTGCCGATCACGTAGATCGTTATGGCGAAGGGGATGCAGAGCACACCCATGATGACGAACTTCATCGGATAGCTCAGGCGGCTCATCAGGGCAACGCCCGGTTTCATGATTGCGTCCAACATTTTTCAATTCTCCAGACAGGGTTGGGGTCTGAATTCGATACGCGAATTCGTGTTAATCGCTACTATTCATCGGCCGGCAATGGCATTTACTTTAGAAAGAGGTACGAAACCACGAGGAACCCCTGATGCTCACCACGGAATCCATCACCGCCACCGTCATCGGTCATGTTCGCCAGCCAGTCGCCGATGCCGATATCCCGCGCCGGCGGCGCGAACTGGTAGCGACCATCGAGATACTCGACCGGTACGCCCCGGCACTCGCTGGCATAGAAGCCTGGTCACACCTGTTCGTGCTGTTCTGGATGCACCGGATCGTCCCCGGCCAGGGTCCGCTCACGGTGCATCCGCGCGGCCGCACCGATCTCCCCGAGGTCGGAACCTTCGCGACCCGCGGGCGTGACCGACCCAATCCCATCGGTCTGGCCGTCGTCGAACTGGTCGGACGCGAGGGCCCCCGGCTAACGGTACGTCGGCTCGACGCCTTCGACGGCACGCCGGTGCTGGACATCAAGCCCTACGATCCCTATGACGCCCTTACCGATCTGCGGGTGCCGGATTGGTGGCGGGCCATGACTGCGGGGCGTTGATCCCGGCTCAACCGCCCGCCCGGTCCTGCCATCGACGCCGGTGTTTTGATAGAGTGGCGCCCCCTGCAAACACCCGCAACGCAAGGATCCCTGCGCATGTCGTCGGCCGCCAGCCATCACCCTCGCCCGCACCCGCGTCGCCTGACGACGTGGGCGGTGACGCTATGGCTGGCATCGATGGCCGGAACGGCCTTGGCGGAAACGACCGGCAACCCGGGGGCGACTCCGCCGATCCAGGACACCACCGCACCGGGCACCGGTGGTGGCGATGGCAAGGTCTTCGAAAACTGGACGCTCAAGTGCGAATCGGCGAAGGAACCCCAGGCGCCGGCAACGGCGAACCAGTGCTTCATTTTCCAGAATCTGGTGCTCAAGGAGGGCGGCCAGCGCGTCATGCACATCGCCATCGGTTACCTGCCCGATAACACCGAACCCGTCGCCCTGCTCACCCTGCCATTGGGCATCTCGCTGCCGCCGGGCGCGGCGCTGACCGTCGATACAGGCGAACCGGTGCGCTTCCCCATCGAGCGCTGCGAGCCGTCCGGCTGCCGCGCCGGGATCAAGATCGACGCCAAGCTCCTCGAACGGCTGCAGAAAGGCAACAAGGCAGAGGTGACCTTCCACGACGGCTCGCGCCGGCCGATCAAGGTGCCGCTGTCGCTGAAGGGGATCACCGCCGGGCTTGCCGCCCTGCGTTGAGGGCGGTCCTGGCCCGTCACCGGGCGCCGGCGACGCTCGTTGCCTCGAAGCGCGGGTAGATGACGCGATCGCCCACATGGATGCCGAGACGATCCGCCGTTCCGGCGTTGATCTCGAGCACCGCCCGCACCGGGGCCAGCGAGTAGATGTGATCGGGTGACAAGGGCTGCGTCCGCCGGGCAATGCGCACAATCTCGCCATCGGCGGCGATGAACAGCATATCGAGGGGGATGAAGGTGTTGCCCATCCACATCGACACTTGGTCCTCGTGGCCGAAATCGAACAGCATGCCCGCGTTCGCACCCAGATTGTCGCGGAACATCAGCCCCGTTCGGCGGCGTTCCTCGTTGTCGGCGATCTCGACCGCGAAGCGGTGATGGACACCAGTCCCGCTTTCGATGCCCAGCTCCACCATCGCCGGCCCAGCCGCGGCCACCGCCACCGGCATCCAGCAGAACACGGCGGCGGCAACAACCGGGGCGAGGCGGGCGATCGCATGCAACATGGGACGGCAACGCTAACAAAGGTGGCGGCCGACAGGCAAACGGGCGCGCTCAGCCACGGTTAAGGAATCCAGCGCGATACTCTTGGCGCGCTGGTGGTCAAAATCGGCACGACTGTTTAACATGGCCGCCCCGCGCCCGGGGACCGCCCCGGGGCTGGGAATTTTCGTCAACCTTTCGTGGAGAAACGCCCATGCTCAAGTTCTTGAAATTCGCCCCCCTCCTGCTGCTGGCCCTGCCCGGGCTGACCGCGGCGCACGGCCCTTCGCGGCAGAAGGTCGAGAAGGAGATCGATGTCGGTGCCCCGCCCGCCAAGGTGTGGGCGGTGATCCAGGACTTCTGCGCGATCGAGAAATGGCATCCGGCCATCGCCAAATGCGAGGGCGAGGGCGGCAACGCCGTCGGTGCCAAACGCACCCTGACCCTCAAGGGTGACAACCCCGAGGCCAAGATCTTCGAGGAACTGAGCAAGTATGACGGCGAGAAGATGTCCTACAAGTACAAGATCACCAAGGTGGACGTGAAGGTGCTGCCGGTCACGACCTACGCCGCCGAAATCACCGTTGCCGACAATGGCAAGGGCGGTTCCACCGTCAAGTGGAAGGGCGGCTTCTACCGCGGCGACACCACCAACAACCCGCCGCCGGAATTGTCCGACGAGGCCGCGGTCAAGGCCATCACCGGCATCTATGACGACGGCCTGGCCAGCATCAAGAAGCTCGCCGAGGGCGGCTGATGCGGCGTCCGCGACCCTCCCCCGCGACGGGGGAGGGTTTTGTTGCAATCGCAACCCTGGCAGTCGCGACCCTGGGACTGGCCCTGATCCTGCCCGCGACCGCAAACGCCGCGCCCTACGCCTACATCACCAACCAGAACGACGACACCGTCTCGGTGGTCGATCTGGCCACCACCCGGGCCGTGGATACCATCGCCGTCGGTCAGGCGCCGGCCGGCGTCGCCGTTTCCCCTGATGGGCAGCGGGTCTACGTCACCAATCCGGACAGCAAGAACCTCTCGGTCATCGACACCGGCAGCCGCAAGGTCGTCGCGACGGTGCCGGCAGGCGAAGGCCCGCTCGCGGTCGCCGTGCACCCCGATGGCCGGGCGGTGTACGTCGCCGATTGGTACCTGAACCGCGTCAGTGCAATCGACCCGGAGACTTTGAGGGTCACTGCCGAGATCCCGGTGGGAGCGAGCCCGTCCGGCATCGCCCTCGACCCCGCCGGCAGCCGCATGGTGGTCACCAATCGCGACGACAACACCGTGTCCGTGATCGACATCGCCTCGCTCAAAACCCTGGCGGTCATTCTGGTGGGGTCGGCGCCGTTCGGCGTAACCATCGATGCCACAGGCAGCCGTGCCTACGTCGCCAATGTCCGCAGCGACGATGTCAGCATCATCGACCTGGCGTCACGGACCGTAATCGGGACCGCGGCGGTGCGTGAGTTCCCCTACGCCATTGCCATCGATGAGGCGCGGCAGCGCCTGTTCGTGACCAACCAGCACGATGACAGCGTTTCGGTGATCGACCTCGCCAGTCGCAAGGAGATCGCCAACATTCCGATGGGCGGCTACCCGGAAGGGATCGAGATCGGCGCCGACGGGCGGCATGTGTACGTGGCGAACTGGTTCGCCAATCGTCTTGAAATCATCGACACAGCGACGCTCGATGTCGTGGGTACCGCGGACACCGGCAACGGCAGCCGGGCCTACGGCAGATTCATCGCACCTGAGCCACGAGGCGGGCAGCCGGCGGTTTCACGATAGTTTTTCCGGTTGCCCACATCGACAGCGGTCACAGTACCGGCGTCTTGTTGCGCCGCATGATGGAACTCCCGCCCTCGTAACCATCTAAAATTGCGGAAAGGAGGGAATTCGCATGCCGGTCACCACCCTCGAAAACCGCTGGCAATCCAGGGCCCGCCGTCTCGGCGGCATCCTCCTGTTGGCAGCAGGCATGGCAGGGACGGCAGCCGCTGGCGATTTTATCCTCTCGCCCCCGGGCCAGCTGGTCGATATCGGCCGGTTCAGCCTGCACATCCACTGCGAAGGGGAAGGAACGCCCACGGTGGTCGTCGACACCGGTCTCGGCGCATCCGCCCTCGAATGGCTGCCGGTGCAGGAGCGGTTGCGCCATTACACCCGCACCTGCCTGTACGATCGGGCCGGCTATGGCTGGAGCGATTTCGGCGAGTTGCCACGCTCCAGTTCGCGCAGCGTCAACGAACTGTATCTGCTGCTGAAGAATGCCCGCATCCCCGGACCGTATGTGCTGGTCGGGCACTCCTACGGCGGCATGAACATGCAGCTCTTCGCACGCCGCTACCCCTATCTTGTGTCCGGACTGGTACTCGTCGATTCGTCCAGCCCGGGGCAGGTCGACCGGGTCCAGACGCGGTTCCTCGAATACCTCGACTCCGTCAAGCCGGTCTGGGAGAACGGTGTCAGGACCACGGATTTCGTCGCCGCGCCCCAGATCCCGGAGACCCTGCCTGACGACGGTCCCGCCCTGCAGGCGCTGATGATGATGTCGCGCGACCATACACGGCGCGTCGTGGCCAACGAGTTCATCAACTTCAAGACCAGCGCCCGGCAGGTCGCGCGTAACGCCAGCCGGCTGCCGGACGTGCCGACCGTCGTCCTGTCACGGGGGGTGCGTCAGGGACTGCACGACAACGCCTGGGAACCGGCCAGCGAGGACGCGTGGGAAACTCTGCAAGCGACCCTGGCGTATTCCTTGCCGCGCGCAGCCCATATCGTCGCCGAGCGCAGCGGCCATCAGATCCATATTGATCAGCCGGAACTCGTGGTCGATGCCACGGCGATGGTGATCGACTTCGTGCGCGCCGATTCGCGTCGGCCCCGCGCCCATGACCCGGTGGCCCTGAGCTGGCTGCCGTTTACCGGTGGGCGCTGGAAACTGGATCGCCTGCACACGATGACCGATTTGTGCCCCTTCGGCTGCGACGATCGGCGGGCGCTGGCGATGTTCCGTCATGCCGGGCATCTGGCCGGCACGCACACGCCCGCCTGGCAGCGGGTACCCCTGAAGGAACGTCTCTACGCCGAAACCGGCAACACCCAGGCCAGCATCTACTCGTCAATGGGTTCTGTGACCGTGCTGTCGACGGTCACGATCCCTGCTTACCAGTAGAGGCGCCAGACCCCGTCCGACTGGATGCCGTGCCCCTGCAGGGTGATGCGGGCATCGGCCGGATTACCCGGATCGATGTCCCGCATCGGCGCAATCTGATGGACCATGTGACCGTCGTGCATGGCCAGCCCGCCGACCTTGTAGGGCGAGAAGTGCGGCGCCCGCTTTTGCACCTCGACCATCAGTTCCGGCAACGGTTTGTTCTTCCAGTCGGCATAGAAGAAGTCCCAGGTCTGCAAACCGCCGCCGCTGCGCGGCAGCACCACACTGACCGTGAACGACAGCGGCCGGCTGAAGTCGGGGGCCGCGTGCCCGACCCAGTCGACCTGCAGATACTGGAGATCGAAATGGATCGAGTAGACCGGGTTCTCGAAGGCCTTGTCGGGCAGGAAGATGTGGAACCCGGGCCGCCCCAGCCGTTCTTCAAAGGCGCAGGGTGCCCTCAGTTCCCGTTCCAGCGTTGACAGAAGGCGGTCATAGAGCCAGCCAAAACGCTCGATGAGCACGGGGTTGTAACGGGCCGCCTTGGCGTAGTACTGCTGCCGGACCTCGGGACGCTGGGTATCGCCATCCAGGTAACTGGCCGCGCCGAACGTAAAGAACGGCGCCGTGGCATGACGGGGCACCCAATACGGGCGCAGGGCATGAACGTCCGCGGCGACGCGGGCGCACTCTTCAAGATTCAGCATGTCGGTCTGCGTAACCATTTTGGTCCCCATTTCCTTTCCGTCAGTGGTCTTGGAATTGCGTGAACTGCTTATCTGTCCAGTTTAATCTGAAACAGTCCGGCGGTTCACTGACGCTGGCAGGTTGCGGGCGCCGATGCGTTATGATCAGCGGTGACAATCGCGCAAGTAACAGAAAGGCTCCCAATTCATGAATATCTATGTCGGCAATCTGGCGTACAGCGTCACGGCGGCGGAACTCAAGGCCGTTTTCGCGCCCTACGGCGAGGTCACATCGGCGGAGGTCATCGTCGACAAGCGCAGCGGCCGCTCCCGCGGTTACGGTTTCGTGCGCATGGCCAGCGACGAGCAGGGACGGGCGGCGGTGACGGCGCTGAACGGCAAGGAGGTTCAGGGACGCAACCTGCGGGTGGACGAATCGCGGCCGGATGACCAGAAGCGGCCCCGCGGCGGCAATCGCAACGCTCGCGGCGGGCGTGCCCAGAGACCCGCTCGCGATGGCGGCACGGGGCGGCGCGGCGGTCAGGCCACCCCGGCACCGCAACCGACCGGCGCGCGGCCCGATGCCGGTCCGGGCAATGATGCTTCACCTCGCAAGGCCGGATTTTTCGCCCGGATCAAGGCCCTGTTCGGCTGATCGCGGTCGGTCAGCCCTGTTCCAGCAATCTGCGCAGGTCGATGACCGCGGCGTTGGCGCGCGAGATATAGCTGGCCATCACCAGTGAGTGATTGGCGACGAGCCCGAAGCCAGTGCCGTTCAGGATCATCGGGCTCCAGACCGTCGCCTGCGTACCCTCCAGTTCGCGGATGACCTGCTCCAGACTGACCAGGGCATTCTTCTTTTCGAGGACACTGCGGAAATCGATTTCCGCGGCCTTCAGGAACACGATCAATGCCCAGGCGGAACCACGCGCCTCGTAGAACACGTCGTCGATCTCAAGCCACGGCGTCTTGACACGGATGCTGGCGCGCTCGTCGGTGGACCCGGCGGCCGCCACATCGCTGGCGATGTCGACGTTGACCCGCTCCTGCCCGACGCTGGCCGACAGCCGCTGCGACAGACTGCCCAGGCGCTTCTCGACCAGCGCCAGCCAGTCGCGCAGGTTGTCGGCGCGGGCATAGAACTGCGCGTTCTGGTCGTTCTGGTCAAGCAGCCGGACGAGATACCGCTCCAGGGCGTCGCGGCCGGCGCGGTATTCGCTCTCGCTGGAAGGCAGGATCCAGGCGTCATTCTGATAGTTCAGATGCGGCTCCGCGGCACCGAGGTCCACGTCCTCGGTCGACTGCGTCTGCGAGCGGCTCATGTCGTTGCGCAGGGTCTTGGCTAGGTCCCGCACCTGCACCAGCACCCCGAACTCCCAGTTCGGGATGTTGTCCATCAACACCCCGGGCGGCATGATGTCATTGCTGAGATAGCCGCCGCGCTTCGACAGCAGCGTGTCGATCGCACCGATCAGCGCCTCGGTGGTGGCGACGCCGGGCCACAGCCGCTTGGCATTACCATCTACCCGCGCCAGGGCCGCCGCGCGGACATCGAACCGAGCCGGCTCCGTGTCCCAGTACCACATCAGCGCCAGGTTGAGACCGACGAGCAGCAGCACCGCCCCGCCGACGCTTTTCGGGATCAGTGAGTGGAGGTTCTCTTTCAATCTCGGCCACATGGTGCGAAACCTCCTTCCGTAGCGCTTCGTTCGAGGGTGTGGATGGCGTCGAGCACAGGATGCAGGCTGGGCGCATCGATGTAAACCGCGGCGCCCTTGATCACCGCCTCGCGCCGCGCCACGCCGCCGAAGCCGATTACGGGCACCCCGGCCGCGGCCGCCTCCAGATCCGTGACGCCATCGCCGACCAACACGGTCCGTCCGGCATCCCGCGCGATGCGCCCGCACACCGCGGCCTTGCCACCGCTGCCGGCAAGCGGCGAACTTGCTTCATAACCGGCGTAGCCACCCGCGGCGTCGAATTCCAGGCGCACGGCGTGCACCCGCTCCGGCGGGACATCGAGTGAACCCGCGAACGCGGCGACTGCCTGCCACACCCCGCCACTGACGATATGCACCGCGCGGCCCTCGCGCCCGAGTTTGGCGATCACCTCGCGGGCACCGGCGACGCATCCGGTCCGGTACTGTTCGGCGAGCCAGTCGACGGCGGCGCGATCAGGGCGGATGAGTTCGAGCCGCCGGCGGTAGACCTCCTCCAGCCGCAGGGTGCCATCCATCGCGGCACGGGTGAGCGGGGCGATGGCCGCACGCACGCCGGCCCGCTGCGCCAGGAGATCGATGCCCTCGACGGCCGAGAGCGTGCTGTCGCAGTCGAAGCAGACGGCGCGGAACATCAGAATCCGATCTGCAGGGCCTTGTCGACGGCGGGGATGGCCCGCACCCGGCGCATCAGCTCATCGGCCAACGGTGCCGCTACGCCGAGCGCGGCCACCGCCCGGTCGCTGCCGGCGGCGATGCCAATGTGCATGCGCGACACGTTGATTCCGGCGTCGCCGAGCAGCATACCGAGGGCACCGATGACACCCGGCCGGTCCTGGTGCCGGGTAAGGAGCAGATGACCGTCCAGGGCCGCCTCGATCTCGTAGTCGTTGATCCGCACCAGGCGCGGATGACGTTCGTCGAACAGGGTGCCGGCCAACCGTATGGTCTCGCCGGCAAACTGTCCGGTGAGGGTGACCAGCGACACGTAATCATGCGACTCGGCGCTGCGCGATTCAGAAAGCACGATCCCCTGGCGCTTCGCAACCGATGGGGCGTTGACGCGGTTGACCGGCCGATCGTGGTGGGCCTTGAGAAAACCCGCCAATCCATCGATGGCAACCGCCCGCGCATCGAGATCGGCGATCGCGCCATGCAGACCGAGGTCGATTCGCGACGGGGCACCGGGCGCCATCGCCCCGAGCAGTCGGCCGAGACGGCCGGCGAGTTCGAGCCACGGCTTGAGCCGCGCCGCCTGTTCGCCACGGACACGCGGCAGATTGACGGCGCTGGAAGCCTCGCCGGTCGTCAGGAAGGCGGCGATCATTCGCGCAATCTCCACGCCCACGGCGTACTGAGCCTCCTCGGTCGAGGCGCCCAGGTGCGGGGTGAACTCGACGTTGGGCAGCTCGAAGAGCGGCGAACTGCCCGGCGGTTCCCGCTCGAACACGTCGAGCGCCGCGCCGGCCAGATGACCGGACAGCAACGCCGTGGCCAGCGCCTGCTCGTCGACGAGGCCGCCGCGGGCGCAGTTGATGAGCCATGCCCCGCGCTTCATCCGTGCCAGGCGTGCCGCGTCGAACAGGTTCCGGGTCTGCTCGATGAGCGGGCAATGCAGGGTCACAAAATCGGCGACGGCGACGAGCTCATCCAGGTCGAGCGGTGTCACGCCCTGTTCCGCGAAGGCCTCGGCCGTCACAAAGGGATCATGACCGACCACCTTCATTTTCAGCCCGGCGGCGCGCGCGGCAACAATGCGGCCGATATTGCCGAAACCGATCACGCCCAGGGTCTTGCCGGTGAGTTCGGTACCGGTGAAGGCCGCGCGTTTCCATTCGCCGGCACGTACCGAGCGGTCGGCGGCCGGCAGTCGCCGGCAGAGTGAGAACAGGTGCGCAATCGCGAGCTCGGCGGCACTGACGGCATTGGCGTCCGGCGTGTTCATGACCACCACGCCATGCTCGGTCGCCGCCTCGACGTCGATGTTGTCGACGCCGATGCCCGCCCGGCCGATGACCTGCAATCCCGGCGCGGCAGCGATCACCTCGCGGGTGATCTTGGTGGCCGAGCGGACGACGATGGCGTCGCAGTCGCGCACGCGGCTACACAGCTCGGGAGCCTTGAGCCCGGTCGCCACCTCGACGTCGAAATCCCGCTGCGCCCGGAGCAGTGCCACGCCCTCGGCGGCGATCTCGTCGGCCACCAGTATCTTCTTCACGCCGGTCATGACTGGCGCACCTCGGCACCGGCCCAGTCTATCCACGGGAGCAGCGCGGCTACATCATCGGCCTCCACCGTCGCGCCGCACCAGATCCGCAATCCCGGCGGGGCATCGCGGTAGGCGGCGATGTCATAGGCCGCGCCCTCCGCCTCGAGCAGGGCGCAGAGCCGCTTGATGGCGGCCCAGCGTTCCTCGACCGGGTGCTCCGTGAACCAAGGCGCCACGATTTCGAGGCACACGGAGGTGCTGGACCGGCAGGCGGGGTCCGCCGCGAGGAAGCCGATCCACTCACTCCGTCCGACCCAGTCGGCGATGACGGCGAGATTCCGCCGCGAGCGCTCGATGAGCGCGGGCAATCCGCCTATGGATTCCGCCCAGCGCAAGGCGTCGAGCTGATCCTCCACGCAGAGCATCGACGGCGTGTTGAGCGTCGCCCCCGCGAACAGGTCCTCGTTCAGGCGGCCGCCTTTGGCCATGCGAAACAGCTTGGGCAGGGGCCAGGCCGGGGTGTGGGTCTCCAGGCGCCGGACGGCGCGCGGGCTTAAGGCCAGCATGCCATGCGCGGCCTCGCCGCCCAGCACCTTCTGCCACGACCAGGTGACCGCATCGAGCTTGCGCCACGGCAGGTCCATCGCGAATGCCGCCGAGGTCGCGTCGCAAACGGTGAGGCCGGTGCGGTTGTCGTCGATCCAGTCGCCGTCCGGCACGCGGACCCCGGAGGTCGTCCCGTTCCAGGTGAAGACCACGTCGCGATCGCAGTCCACCGCCGACAGGTCCGGCAGTTTCCCGTAGTCGGCCTTGATAACGCGCAGATCGGTGATCCGGAGCTCGTCCCTGATGTCGCTCACCCAGCCCGCGCCAAAGCTCTCCCAGGCCAGGACATCGACGCCGCGCGGGCCGAGCAGCGACCACAGCGCCATTTCCACGGCACCGGTGTCGGACCCGGGGACGATGGCGAGCCGATACTCGTCCGGCAGGCCGAGCAAGGCACGGCTGCGCAGGATGACCTCGTTGAGCCGCTGCTGGCCCGCGGGCGCACGGTGCGAACGGCTGCTGAAGCCTTGGGCAAGTGCGGCGGCTGGCGACCAGTTGGGCCGCTTGGCGCAGGGACCGGAGGAGAAATACGGGCGGGCGGGTCGCCTTGAGGGTTTCGTCATCGTAAGGGTCGGCCGTGGAGGCTGACGCACATTGTACCGGTCTTCGTTGTGCACTGCATCAGAATCGGACCATTCGTCGGACCGGACGATTTCCACGGCACGCACCCGAATACCGCCGATCTGTTTACAATCGGCGGCAGTCACCCCACCGGATGGACCTAATGAAAACGCTCCGCTGCCTGCTGCTGACCGCCTTCACCCTGCTGTTCTTGAATCCCGCCGCGGCGGCACCGCTCAAGCCTTCGGAGGTACCGGAACCCCTGCGGCCCTGGGTAGGTTGGGTTCTCACCGGCCATGAAGACCAGGTCTGCCCGTTCGCCTGGCAGAATCCGGGCGACCGCCGCTGCCACTGGCCGACGGCCCTGATTCTCGATCTGGAGAGCAGCGGCGGCAGCTTCGAGATGGATCTGCGGGTCGAGCGCGATGGCTGGGCCTACCTGCCCGGGGAGATCCGCCACTGGCCACAGGGCGTCGGCATCGACACCCAGACCGCGGTCATCACCGAACGCGACGGCCGGCCGGCGGTATGGGTGCCCGTCGGCAACCATCATTTCACGGGCACCTTTGCCTGGAATCAGATCCCCGAGGCGCTCACCGTTCCAGCCGACACCGGCCTGCTGCGTCTCACCGTCAACGGCCGGACGGTGCCATTCCCCGACCTGAGCGCCGAGGGTCGTCTCTGGCTCAAGGCGCGCGATACCGGCGGCCAGGATCTCGGGGACACGGATCGCCTCGACCTGCAGGTGTACCGGCGCGTCACTGACGAGATCCCGCTGCTGGTGGAAACGCGACTCATACTCGACGTCGCCGGCAAACAGCGCGAGGTGGTGATCGCCGGGGCCTTGCTGCCCGAATCCATCCCGTTGCTGCTGAACAGCCCGCTGCCCGCGCGGCTGGAGGCCGACGGCAGCCTGCGCCTGCAGGTGCGTCCGGGGCACTGGGAGATCGGCGTGACGGCGCGCCATCCGGGCGAGGTAACCGAACTGACTGCCACGGCGGCGGCGGCACCCTGGCCGGAAGAGGAGATCTGGGTCTTCGAGGCCCGCAATCACCTGCGCCTCGTCGAAGTACACGGGCCGCTGCAGATCGACCCGCGCCAGACCAACCTGCCGCCCGACTGGCAGGGCTTCCCCGCCTACCGCCTGACGCCCGGCACGGTGATGCAGTTCAAGACCATCCGCCGGGGCGATCCGCAACCCGAGCCGGACCGCCTGACGCTCGACCGGCAGTTGTGGCTCGACTTCGACGGCACGGGCCTGACCTTCAGCGATCGCGTCGGCGGCACCATGACCGCCGGCTGGCGGCTGGAAATGCAGCCGCCCATGCAGCTCGGCCGCGTCGCGGTCGAAGGACAATCGCAGCTCATCACGCGGGCTCCGGGATCGACCCTGGACGGCGTCGAACTTCGCCGCGGCGGTGTCAGCCTCGAGGCCGACGGCCGCATCGACGCCGCGACCCGCAGCCTGCCGGTCACCGGCTGGGCGCATGAAATGACCCAGGCCGGCGCGACCCTGAACCTCCCGCCCGGCTGGCGGCTGTGGCATGTGCGCGGCGTCGACAACGTGCGGGCGACCGGGGCGTGGATCTACCAGTGGACCCTGCTCGACCTGTTCCTGGTGCTGATTGCCGCGGTCGCCGCCGGCAAGCTCTTCGGCCGGCATGCCGGCCTGCTGATGCTGGCAACGCTGGTACTCATCTGGAAGGAGCCGGAGGCGCCGGCCGCCATCTGGCTGCATCTGCTCGCCGCCATCGCCCTCGCCCGCGTCCTGCCCACGGGCCGCTTCCGGGCCCTCGCGCTGCTGTACCGCAACCTGGCGCTGATCGTTCTCGCCGTCATCGCCCTGCCGTTCATCGTCGATCAGCTGCGCCTCGGCCTGTTCCCGCAGCTGGCGCGGCCCTGGCAGAGTGTCGAGCCTGCTCCGGCGCAGACTACGGTCGCCACGGCAGCTCTTGCCGAGCCGGAGATTGCGATGCAGGCGGCGCCGCAGGCCATCGACGAATTGGCGACCACTGAAATGCCGGCGGCGCCGCCATCACCGCGCGAACTCATGCGCAAGGACAAGGGACCCCTGGATGGCCTGCTGCCGGAATACGACTCATCGGTCTCGGGCGTGCCCGGGCGATCGATGAATTTCAACGAAATCGACCCCAAGGCCAACGTGCAGACGGGTCCGGGCCTGCCGCGCTGGAACTGGACGCAGGTTCCACTCGCCTGGAACGGGCCGGTCACGGCCGGGCAGACCGTCGAGTTGATCCTGACATCGCCCGCCCAGAACCTCGGCATCAACCTGCTGCGGGTGGTGCTGATCGCCTTGCTGGCCGGCGCCATCGTGCGCCTCGGCATCGCTCGATCCGGGATCCGCCCCGGCGGTGTGGCCGCGTCGATCGCGCTGGTCGCCCTGGTCGCGACCGGCGGTCTGCCGTCAGCGGCCGTTGCCGCCGACTACCCACCCCAGGAAATGCTCAACGAACTGCAAACGCGACTGCTGGCACCGCCGGACTGCCTGCCGGCCTGCGCCGATGCGCCGCGGTTGCGCCTCGTGGCGGACGGCGGCACGTTGCAGGTCCGGATCGAGATCCACGCCCGCGAGCACGTGGCGATGCCGTTGCCCGGAACGGCCGCACACTGGCTGCCGTCGGCCCTGGTCGTCGATGGCGAACCGGCGGCCGGGCTGGCGCGCACGGCCGACGGCGGCCTGTGGCTCAATCTCGCCCCCGGGGCGCATCAGATCCAGATGGAGGGGCCGATGCCACCGAGCCCCAGCTTCGAGCTTGCCCTGCCGTTGCCACCCCGCCGCGTCGAAGTCGAACGGCTCTCGGGCTGGTCGCTCGCCGGACTGCGCGACGACGGCACGGCCGAAAATCTCCTGCTGTTCACCCGTGATCAGCCGGTGGCAACACAGCCTTCGGTCGAGGCCGAAGTGCAACCGTCCACCCTCCCCGCCTTCGCCCGGGTCGAACGAACCCTGAGCCTGGGTCTCAACTGGCGCGTGGAAACGCGGGTCGTGCGGTTGTCGGCGCCCGACGCCGCCATCGTCATCGAGGTCCCGCTGCTCGCCGGCGAATCCGTCGTCAGCGAAGGACTGCGTGTCGCCGATGGCAAGGTGCAGATCAACATGCCGGCCCAGCAGGCCGAATTCACCTACGAATCCACCATCGAGAAGGCCGGTGAGATCGTGCTCACGGCCCCGCAGACCGCCGCCTGGGTCGAGGTATGGCGGGCCGACATCAGCCCGATTCTGCACCTGGAAACGACCGGCATCGCCGTCGTCCATCATCAGGCCACCGGCGGCAGCTGGCTGCCGGAGTGGCGCCCCTGGCCCGGGGAGTCGGTCAAGCTGGCGCTGACCCGGCCGGAGGGCGTCGAGGGGCGCACCTACACTATCGACTCCAGCAAACTTTCCATCGCCCCGGGCGAGCGGGCAACGGACACGACGCTGGAAATCGCCCTGCGCAGCAGTCAGGGCGGCCAGTACACGCTGACCCTGCCCGACGGCGCCGAACTCCAGACCACCACCATCAACGGCCTCGCCCAACCGGTCCGGCAGGAGGGCCGCCTGGTCACGCTGCCGCTCACCCCGGGATTGCAGCAGATCAACCTTGCCTGGCACGAACCGCGGGGACTGACGCCCCGCTTCCGCAGTCCCGACGTCGACCTCGCGATACCGGGCGTCAACGCCGCCATCGAAATGGCGATGCCCGAGGACCGCTGGATTCTGCTGACTAGGGGTCCGAACCTCGGACCGGCGGTGATGTTCTGGGGCACGCTGGCCGCTATCGCCATCGTCGCCATCGGACTCGGCAGGGTTCGCCTGACGCCGCTAACCACCGCCCAGTGGCTGCTTCTGGGCCTGGGCCTGAGCCAGCTCGACAGCGTCGAGGCGGTCTTCGTCGCCGGCTGGTTGCTGGCGCTGGGGCTCCGGGCCCGGATGCGCCCGGACATCGGCAAGTTCCGGTTCAACTGCGTGCAGCTCGCCCTGGTCGTCCTGACCTTCCTGGCCCTGGGTGCCCTGTTCGACGCCATCAAGCAGGGGCTCCTCGGCACCCCTGACATGCAGATCGCCGGCAACGGCTCGACCGCCGCGAACCTCAGGTGGTATCAGGACCATGCCAGCGCCCTGCTGCCGCAGGCGCAGGTCGTGTCGGTGCCGATATTCGCCTATCACCTGCTGATGCTCGCTTGGGCGGTGTGGCTGGCGTTCGCCCTGCTGCGCTGGTTGCGCTGGGGCTGGGCCTGCTACAGCGCGAACGGCTACTGGCAGTCCTTCAGCCCGTTCAGACGGCGGCCGGTCGCTGCCAAGCCTCCCCCTGCGTCGAATTGACGCGGATCATGACAATCCCATGAAGGGCATGCAGAATGTGAACCAGTAGGCAGATTGTATCGGCCGCACTCCTGTAGAAAGGCGGCCAACGTACGGTGCGAAACATGGGCGCCGACGGTGGATTGAAACCGTTAAGGAAACAGGAGGAACTTTATGGGCATCACCGCACGCGGCCGCGCCGTCCTCGGTGCCGCTCTCACCGTTGTATCCCTGCTCTCGGTGCCGTTCAGCGCACAGGCGACAGGGGCCCCGCCGCCGGCCAGTGCTTCGGCGTCGCTGGACTGGAGCACTTTCACCGTCACCCCCTTTAACCTTGGCTACGGCATACCGATCCTGACCTGGACGGTTCAGACCGAGTCGGTATCGGCAAATACGGACGGCGGCATTTCTTCCACTGATTCAGCCAGCGATTGGACAACCGATATCACAGCGGAATCGTGGGGTTCGCACGCCTTGGCGACTGCCGGCGCGGGAGGCCCGACTACCCTCGCGGAGGCCGGAGGTCCCGGTATGGATGGGGCGTATGCGGGTGCCGAGCACCCCGGGGAGTTCGCGGTTTCCGGACTGACGACCGGCTTTGGGTTGCTCGTCTTCGCCATCGATTACGCCCTGGACATCAGCCTCGATACGACCGGACCCGAGTATGACGCATGGGGTTCGACATACGCTGGCATCAACGCCTCCCTGTTCGGATCGCCGGGCACATACGCATCTGCCAGCGATGCGCTCAGCACTTGGCCGTCGATCGGCGACAACACCACGTTTTTCGGCCATCGTAAGGGGGTTCTGCAGTTTGGACTGCTGGTTACCCCGGGCGCCACGGGTAGTTTCCAGGCATACACGAGCAGCGATGTAACCACGCTCGCCGCGGTGCCGGTACCGCCGGCGGTATGGCTGATGGGCGGGGCGCTGATCGGCCTCGTCGGCATCGCCCGCCGCCGCGGAGCCTGAACTCCCGCGTCGGTCGTAAACATTGAAGACGCCGCCTGCGGGCGGCGTCTTCAATTCGCATACAACTACGGATTTCCGAACGAGGTCTGCATCATGGTTAAAAAACTTTCCAGGTCGAGCCGCCTCGTGGCGGCTGGATTGATCACCGCGGCGTCGCTTCCGGCGCAGGCCGCCACGCTGGGCGCCTACGCCGGCATCGCCATTGACTGGAACACGCTCTCGATTTCCGCCCTGGACGGCAGCGGCGGCTCGATTTGCGGCGATGTCGCGTCCTGCGTCGGCAACGTGCTGAGCTGGGATGTAACACCCAGTGGCAACGTCAAGCAGTTCGACCGCTCCAAGACCGAGGCGACGGGCGCCTCCGCCGATGTCGACCAGGTCCGTGGCTGGAACGCCGGAACCTCGGCCCTGTCGTCGAGCAGCGATGCGACCGCCTACGCGGTAACCGGCGTGGTCCCGCTCGTATGGATCAGCGACGGTCTCGGCGCGCTGGCCATGGCGTTCGAGGGCTCGACCGAAACCGAAGCCGAAGCGCTGGCGCGCCGCTGGGGTGACTTCACCGCCCTGCTCGATGCCACCATCACCTTCAGCGTCGACTTCCTCTATGCCGGGGAGGCCGATTCCGGCAACGAATCCGAGGGCCGTGCGGGACTGTCCCTGTCGCGGTTGAGCGGCGGCAGCATCGAGGATCTCTTCCGCGTCCAATTTGGCGACGGTTTCGAATCGGGGGGCGGGACGCTGACGCTGAGCCGCTGGTTCGACGCCGGCGATCACGCCCGCCTGAGCGCGGAGGTCCGGGCGGAAGCGGAAGCGAGCCCGGTCCCCGTACCGCCTTCGGTGTGGCTGATGGGCGGGGCGCTGATCGGCCTCGTCGGCATCGCCCGCCGCCGCGGTACCTGACCGTAATCCTCCCTGAAGACTGACGACGCCGCCTGCGGGCGGCGTCTTCTTTATTGCGTCCCGCAGTCGGTGGGACGCTAGGAACCGCTACGCGCCGACTGGTCCCAGCAATTGACGATGCGGCAGAACAGATCGGCGGTAATCTCGGCGTCGTAAACTGCCGAATGGGCGCGTGTCGAATCCCATTCCAGCCCCGCCGCCTGCACCGCGCGCGCCAGGACCGTCTGACCATAGGCCAGCGCCGCCAGCGACGCCGTATCCAGGGTACTGAAGGAATGGAACGGGCTCCGCTTGATGCCGACGCGGTTGACCGCCGCCTTCATGAACGACAGGTCGAACGAGGCATTGTGACCGACGAGAATGGCGCGGCTGCAACCGGTCGTGCCCAGCGCCAGTCGCACCGGGCCGAAGATCGCCTCCAGCGCATCGCGTTCGCTGACCGCCATGCGAAACGGGTGGAAGGGATCGATGCCGGTGAATTCGAGGGCGGCCTTGTCGAGGTTGGCGCCTGGGAAAGGGCGCACATGGGCGTGTATCGTACGGGCGCGGCCCCATTCGCCGCGATCGTCGATGGCCAGCATCACCGCCGCGATCTCCAGCAACGCGTCGCGCTCCGGATTGAACCCCGCCGTCTCCACATCCACCACTACCGGCAGGAAACCGCGGAATCGCCTCGCGATCGGCGAGCGCTCGGCGGTGCTGTCGGTGGTGGTCGCTACGGCGTCATCAGCTTCCATGCACACTCTCCTCCTGCTCTCATGGGAACCACGCGATCTTCTCCCATGGGCAATTCCTCGGGAACCGCCCATGCCTTGCGTGCGATGGCGATTCTCTCACGATTGCGCGGCAGCCGGTAGAAATCCGCGCCGTTGAAGGCGGCGAAGGCCTCCAGGCGATCGATCGCCCCGGCACTGTCGAAAACCTCGGCGTAGAGCTCGATGGCCAAGGGCGCCGTATAGATGCCGGCGCATCCGCACGCTGCCTCCTTGGTTTGGCGCGCGTGCGGGGCCGAATCCGATCCGAGAAAGAACTTCGGGTTGCCGCCGGTCGCCGCCGCGATCAGGGCCTGCCGGTGCATCTCCCGCTTGAGCACCGGCAGGCAATAGTGATGCGGCCGGACGCCACCCTCGAACAGCGCGTTGCGGCTGAGCAGCAGGTGATGGGCGGTTATGGTCGCCGCCACATTCGGCGGCATCGACGCCACGAACGCCGCCGCCTCGCGTGTCGTGATGTGCTCGAAGACCACCCGCAACCGCGGCAGGCGTTCGACGAGTGGCGCCAGCACGCTCTCGATGAACACCCGCTCACGGTCAAAGACATCGACCCCGGGATCCGTAACCTCGCCATGGACCAGCAGCGGCAGGTCCTGTTCCTGCATCGCCGCGAGCACCGCATCCACGCGCCGGACATCGGTGACGCCGGAATCCGAGTTCGTGGTCGCGCCGGCCGGATAGTATTTCACCGCCCGCACGAAGCCGCTGGTTCCGGCGCGCGCAATCTCGGAGACGGTGGTGTTGTCGGTGAGATAGAGCGTCATCAGCGGTTCGAAGGTCAAGCCAGGCGGCAATGCCGCGAGGATGCGGTCGCGATAGGCGCGCGCCTGCTCGACCGTCACCACCGGCGGCTTCAGATTGGGCATGACGATTGCGCGCGAGAACTGCCGGGCCGTGTCCGTCACTGTGCGGGCCAGCGCCGACCCGTCACGCAGGTGCACATGCATGTCATCGGGACGAATGATGGTGATCGCCGGCGTGTTCATGATCGGGTGCGTCGCTTCGCCGCACGGTGACGGCGCGCCTCCTTCGGATCAGCAACCAGGGGGCGGTAGATTTCGACGCGGTCACCATCGCTCAGAAGGTCGTCCGGCCGGCGCAGCGCTCCGAAGATTCCCACCTTGTTCACCTCCAGATCGATTGCGGGGAGGCACCCTGGCATCCCGGACGCTTCGATGGCCTGGCGCAGCGTCGAACCGGCCGGCAGATCAACCCGAATGCGGTACTGCTTGGCCACCAGCGCATAAACGACATCGACCGTGATCCGCTCAGCGCCGGGCATGGAGATCGCCGGCCCGGGCCACGAAGGCATCGACCAGGGTGTTGGTGATCTTGCTGAAGATCGGCCCCAGCGTCAGCGCCAGCAGTTTGCTCGCGAACGCGAAATCCATGCGCAACGCGACCAGGCAGCCGCTGCCCGCCGGCTCGAAGGTCCAGTAGCCGTCGAGCACCTTGAACGGCCCCTCGACCAGACGCATCTCGATGCGCCTGTCGGCCTCCAGCGTGTTGCGGGTAACGAAGGTATGACGGATGCCGCTCTTGGCCAGCGACAGGCGCGCCATCACCTGGTTGCCGTCCCGCGAGAGGATCGAGGCGGCGTTGCACCACGGCAGGAACTGCGGATAGGACTCGACGTCGGCGACCAGCGCGTACATGTCACCGGTGCTGTAGGGTACCAACGCGCTTTTCTGGATCCGGTTCACCAATCGACGACGCACGGTGGGAGTTGCAGGGCGATTGTCAGGCAAATCCGACGCCACCTCAACCTCGCGGCAGCTCAAGGATGCGCTATGCTCGCCGTTAACAATCCCGTCACAATCGACCCCGCGCATGGCGACCTCCGTCGACGCAGTCCGAGATGTCAACGCCCTCCCGGCCGCGATCGGCCGCTTCCCGGTCGTGCGTTGCATCGGCCGCGGCGGCCAGGGCGTTGTCTATCTGGCGCGCGACCCCGACCTGGACCGCCAGGTCGCGATCAAGACATTGTCCCGTCGCGGCCATGACCAGACCCGCCTCATCAACGAGGCCCGCAACGTCGCCAGGCTGCAGCATCCGAACATCGTCGCCCTCTACGAAATCGGGACGCACCAAGGCTCACCGTTCCTCGTCTATCGTTACGCCGAGGGCATGTCACTCAAGGAATTGCTCGGGCGGCAGCAGCCCGTGCCGGCAGCCCGCGCAATCCGGATCATCGCGCCGGCGCTCGACGCCATCGGTTATGCCCACAGCGCCGGCATCATTCACCGCGACCTCAGCCCATCCAATATCCTGATCGACAAGGACGATCAGCCATTCATCCTCGATTTCGGCGTCTCCGGACTCATCGGTCTGTCGGCAACCAGCGGCGATATCGTCGGCACCGTGAACTACATGGCGCCCGAGAATCTGTCCGGTGGCGAGGTCGGTCCCGGCGCCGACATCTTTTCGCTGTCCGTAATCCTCCATGAACTGCTGACCGGCAAGCCCCTGTTCGCGGCGAACAGTCACATGGCGGTGATGTACAAGATCGTCAACGAGAAGATCCTGCCGCCGTCGGCGTACAACACGGAGGTCGATCCGAAACTCGACGCCATCGTCATGCTGGGGCTGGAGAAGGACACGGCCAGGCGCTACCACGACGCCGGGGAAATGCGCACTGCCCTGCTGAACTTCCTCAATCCGGCGGAGGAACCGCGTGACCTCGACGCCGGCGACGGCGGCGGCGCCATCGAATTCCTGCTGCGCAAGATGCGACGCAAACCCGACTTCCCGGCAATCTCCGAGCACATCACCGAGATCAACCAGAAGGCCTCGTCGAGCATGCAGACGCATCGCAACGACCTGGTCAACGTCATCCTCAAGGACTACGCGCTGACCACGAAGCTCCTGCGGCTGGTCAACTCCGCGGTCTTCCGTCAGTACTCCGGCACGCCGATTACCACCATCAGCCGCGCGGTGCTGATTCTCGGTTTCGAGCAGGTGCGCATGGCGGCGCTCAACATCGCCCTCTTCGATCACCTGAAGAACGCCGAGCAGGCGGATGAAATGAAAAATTCCCTCCTCGGCTCGTTCCTGAGCGCGATGATCGCCAAGGAGATCGGCGGGCGGCAGCGGCACATCAATGTCGAGGAGGCCTTCCTGGTATCGCTCTTCCTGCGGCTCGGCAAGCTGCTCACCATCTACTACTTCCCCGAGGAATTCCGCGAGATCGAGCGGCAGATGGCAACGCAGGGCCACAGCGAGGCGACGGCCGCCAAGGCGGTGCTGGGGGCGACCTATCCCGAGGTCGGCATGGCCATCGCCCGTGAGTGGAAACTGCCGGAGGTCGTCATTCGCGGCATGCGTGGCGCAACGGACAGCGTCACCGCGGCCAGGAGTCCCGAAGACCTGATGATCCAGATTGCGACCTTTTCGAACGAGGTAGCCGAGGTGGCCGCCCGCGGCGGCGACAACCTTCAGCGCGACCTGGCCGAGGTCACCCAGCGCTACAAGCGCGTCCTCAACAGCTCCGATGACGACATCAAGAAGGTCATCGCGAGCTCGCTGGAGAAGGTCGTCGATCACGCCGAACTGCTCAACATCAACGTCCGCTCGAGCTGCCTGTGCACCGTCATCGAACAGGTGACCGGCCGGAAACCGGAAGCGGAGCCGCAGCCAACGCCCGGGATTTCCACTCCCGCGGCGGGGGAGATAACGGAAGGACCCCCGGCCAATGTCGCCGAAACCGGGGCCGGCGGCGCGGCCGCGTCGGAGGCCGATCGCCGACTGTTGCTCATCAACAGCATCGCCGAGATCGCCACTACCCTGCTCGACGACTACGACCTAAATGCGGTCCTGGTGATGATCCTGGAAACGCTCTATCGCGGCATGGGCTTCGCCCACGTGGTCATGCTGATCCGTGACGCCAGGAACAACCTGATGCAGGCGCGGTTCGGCTTCGGCCCGGGCATCGACGCGATCCTGCCGCGATTCCGGTTCGGCATCTCCACCGACAATGACATCTTCAACGAGGCCGCCCGCGCCGGCCGTGAATTCGTGGTGCTGAACGTCGATTCCGACGAATATCGCACGCGGGTGCCGCAGTGGTGCCGGCAACTGACTGCACCGGCCGCCGTGGTGCTGCTGCCGATCCTCGTCAACAAGGCCTGCATCTCGCTCATCTATGCCGACAGCCAGGATGCCAAGGCCCGCATTTCCTCCGAGGAGCTGAAGCTCTTCGCCACGCTGACCAAGCAGGCGGCGCTCGCCATCCAGCAGAAATCGGCCCGCCGTTAGCGGTCGGCCGCCGGTATAATCCCCGGCTCACGTCGCGGGCGATCGTTTACACCATGAAGGACAAGAAGGGCAAGGCGCCAGCGAGCACCATCGCCCTCAACAAGAAGGCCGGGCACGACTACTTCATCGAGGATCGGTTCGAGGCCGGCCTGGCCCTCGAAGGCTGGGAGGTGAAGAGCCTGCGCGCCGGCCGCATCCAGCTGCGCGACAGTTACGTGCTGCTCAAGGACGGCGAGGCGTTCCTGTTCGGCGCTCTGATCACGCCGCTGCCGACCGCCTCCACCCACATCCAGCCCGATGCCCAGCGCACGCGCAAGCTGCTGCTGCACCGGCACGAGCTGGCGCGGCTCGTCGGCTCGGTCGAACGCAAGGGCTACGCCCTCATCGCCACCGCCATGTACTGGAAGAAGGGCCGCGCCAAGGTCGAGATTGCGCTCGCCAAGGGCAAGCAGGCGCACGACAAACGGGCGACCGAGAAGGAGCGCGACTGGCAGCGCGAGAAGGGCCGCCTGCTCCGGCGCGGCTGATCGATCGCGATTCCGCTGGCCTTGAAACTCCGCCGCCCTTACCATATCTAACGTGGTAACTCCTTATGGGGGCGACATGGCTTCGACGTGGGTCGCGAAACCTCAAGGGGCATGCCGAGGGGCAGAGCACCTCGTAAATCCAACTGCAAACCAATAGTTGCCAACGACGACAACTACGCCTTAGCCGCTTAAGCCGGCTAACCTTCGACGGGGTCGTGCCTGTGCGCTCCGCTCGAAGGTCATCCACACAGGATCGTGACGAGGTCCGCCTGGGGCCGAAATCACCAAAGCCGTACAGGCTCGCCGTGTAGTCGCCCTGCCGCTCGGAGGCGCACGGTCAAATTGAAGAGACGGCTACGCATGTAGAACCTTAGGCGGAGGACTTGCGGACGCGGGTTCGATTCCCGCCGCCTCCACCATTTTTCGATGTCGCCGATTTGGGCCGCGCGCGGTGCCGGGCCAGAATGGCCCACGGATTTTCGTAAGCGAAACGCAAGGCGCGGCCCGAAAGCCTGAGGTTCGAGCCGATCCGTTTCAGGAAATCCTTGAGCGATTCGAGATCGTGGCCGGCGGCCACGATTGGTCTTGCCCCTTGCAACCCGAACCCATGAACATCCTGTTTCTATGCACCGGCAATTCCTGCCGTTCGATAATCGCCGAGGCGACGTTCAATCACCTGGCGCCGGCGGCGATGCGCGCGCTGAGCGCCGGCAGCCATCCGACCGGCCACGTCCATCCACGCACGCTGGCGCTGCTCGAAAAAGAGGGGATTCCGACGACGGGTTTGCACAGCAAATCCTGGGACGACATGCCAGTAAATCCGGACATCGTCATCACCGTGTGCGCCCAGGCCGCTGGCGAGACCTGCCCGACAATCCCGGGTTCGGCCTTGCGTGCCCACTGGGGAGTGGACGATCCAGCCACAGCCACGGGAACGAACGCCGAGATCGATGCGGCATTCGGGCACGCCTACCAGACACTCCGCGCCCGCATCGAGGCCCTGCTTGCCCTGCCGCTCGCCGAGTTGCAGGCCGATCGCGGTCGCCTGCAAACCGAACTGAACCGCATCGGCGCCCTTGCGGGCGGACGATAGCGGTTACAACTCGCGGCCGGCCTCGTGCAGGGTACGGCGCAGCGGTGACCACAGGTAGTCGAGCACCGTGCGATCACGCAGCCGGATCTCGGCGTTCACCTGCATGCCGGGCGTCAGGCGATGGCGGCGACCATCCGCGTCGATGTCGAGTGTGGATGGCTCGACGATGGTGCGGAACCGGGCCTGCCGTCCCTGACCAGAGTCCGTCGACTCCGCTGCGGCCGGCGCTCCCGTTTCGGTAACATCGGCGCCGACCGAGACGACGGTGCCGGGAATCAGACCGTACCTGTCGAAGGGGAAGGCCGCCAACTTGATCTGCACCGGCTGGCCGGCGTGCACGAAACCGATGTCGAGATCGTTCACCCAGACCTCGGCGTACAGCGGCTCGTCCACCGGCACAAGCGTCATCAGGACCGTGCCGGGCGCGACAACGCTGCCCGGTGTATGGGTGGCG
>Ga0233425_10001091_pt1 | contig 63745 bp, 69 predicted proteins | sample Watercolumn_Towu_2_FD_181712 | JGI IMG/M metagenome (GOLD analysis project Ga0233425, IMG submission 181712) | Freshwater microbial communities from Lake Towuti, South Sulawesi, Indonesia - Watercolumn_Towuti2014_140_MG | ecosystem: Environmental > Aquatic > Freshwater > Lake | place...
TCAAGAAGACCGACAAGATCAACTACGCCATCCTGGGGGTCTCGGGCGCGGCCATCGTCTTGGTCGAGATCGCTGACCGGTGCTTCGGCTGGTTCAACTGGTTGAAGAACCCCGGCGTGATGACCACGGGCGGTGCGTCGTTCTCGATGGGCCTCGGCTCCTGGCCGTGGTGGGGCTGGTTCGCGGTGGGGTTGGCCTGCGTGATGAGCGCGGTCTTCCTTACCACGTTCCTGACCCCCAAGCGCGGCGAGCCCGACGAGCACCGCACTCTCCGTGCGGCGGTGGTGCTCATCACCATCCTGCTCGTCGTCGGGTGCACGGCGCTGGGGATCAACGGCTTCCTGAACAAGGACGCCGCCCCAAGCTCCTCGCACCAGGCCGCCACCCCCACGACCGTGGTGGTGAACGTCATCCCGACGGCGGCGTCTGCGTCCCAGCCGCAGGCGTCCTCCCCGCCCCCCGCGCCGGCCCCCGCCCCCTCGAAGGCCTCGGCGTCCGCTCCTCCCAAGGCGCGGCACACCAAGGGCACGCGGATGTACTCTGACGCGGAGTGTCGTCGCAGGACGCGCTACGCCGCGAGCTACGCCACGTGCCAGGGCCTGAAGTGGTAACACACCACTAGGCCCGGCCTTCCGTTACGCGCACTTCTCGCGCGGCCCCCTCTGCTTCGGTACGAGGGGGTTGATTTTTTTTGTAGCCTAACTCGATCCCTCACCCCAACCCTCTCCCGCTGGCACACAGCTTTTTTAATCTAGCCCCCCTCTGCCCGAGCGCCGCGCGAGGGAGAGGGGGTAGGGGGGTGAGGGATCGGACATTTTTTATATTTTTACCAATTTAAGCCAAAAATTAACAATCGCCCGTTGACAAAAGCTTAAAATTATGCTATACTCAGCTGTTAGTTTTTGTAAGATAAGGGGTAAATTTTCAAGATTTTTTGAGAATTTTCCCGTTCTCTTACAAAGAGGACTCTGATCATTTCCAACTCCCCCCACCCACCACAGGAGTTCCCATGTTCCGCACCCTCACCCTCACCCTGTCCCTCGCCGCTGCCGGCTGCGCCAACTTCGGCGCGACCAACGGCGTGTTCAACCCCAAGTCCGCCGTCGGCGGTCCGAGCATGGTGTACGCCACCTCGGACTTCAACCGCGGCGAGACGCAGCGGGCGGCCACCGTGGCCGGCATCGCGCGCTGCGACCAGCTGATGCAGCTGGTCGTGAGCGGGCAGTTGCCGTCTGGTTCGGTGGTCAACTGCCGGGATGCCGCCGGCGGGTTCTACTCGGGCCCGCTCTACGGCGTGCCCGGCTACTACCCCTACGGCGGCTACGGCCCGTCGCCGTCGCTGCTCCGGGACTTCGCGTTCACGGAGCAGTGGCAGAACGCCGCCGCCGCCGCGGCCGAGTCCCGCAGCATCGAGCTCGAGGCGGCCGCGCGTCGCGCGGCCGAAGGCGAGTAGTCCAACTCGCCACCCCGTCTTTTCTAGATTCAACGAGCGGGGCGCGGCGTTAGTGTTCGTGTCCCGCTTCCCACCCTTTTTTTCCGAGGTATACACCATGAAGATCAGCCATATCGCCGCCCTCGCGGCTCTCCTGCTCGCCCTCGCCCCCGTCGCCGCCAATGCCTCGGATCTCGACAAGAAGATCCAGACCTGCTCCGGCATGGAGGAGACCGAGGCCGAAACCTGCTTCGACAAGCTGGCCGAGGCCTGCGGTCGCGACCACGACTGCCTGTCGGCGGTCAGTAACGGCCGCGACCACGCCGAGATGCTGCGCCTGCGTGCCGAGATCGCTCGGCTCCAGGCCGCCGCCTCCGCGCCGGTCGTCGCCCTGCCCCCCGCGCCGGCCCCCGCCCCGATCGCCGTGCCCGCTCCCGCGCCGGTCGCCTCCGCGCCGGTCATGACCGAGCCGGTCACGATCTTCGTGGGAGGCTACGTCCCGGCCGAGGGTGCGGTGAAGGCCACGACCTACGGCGGGCCGTGCCAGACGTGTCTGCGAGTGGAGCTGTTCCCTCAGCCCCCAGACCGTTCGGATCCGGGACGGCCCACTTCGGCCTTCGGGATCGCAGTGGATGGAGAAGAGCTCCCCATCCTCTACCGTGGAGGACCCCACCTCCAGCCGACGCGGTCCGACAGCAGGCCGCTCTGGGCCGAAACCAGCGCCGGCGCGGTGGTGCTGGAGTTCACCGACTTCGAGACGCACCGCGTGAGGATCACCGAGTATCGGTGGATCCGGTCGCGCGGTGTCTACGAGGCGGTGGTCAGCCGCACCAGCTCCGTCAGCGCTCCCTTCCGGAGCACGTCGCGGCTCACCAACCTCGACGGAATCTAAGAGGCCGCCCCCTTGCGGCCTTCTCCAGCCCCCCTTTGCCTTTGCGTTGTCTGACGCACTGCAGCACTGGGGGGCTTTGATGTTTTAAAAGAAAAGACGCCGCGTCTTGCGGCGTCTTCGTGATCTTCTTGGTTATTAATCCTAAATAGAAGTGCCTGACGTTGATGATGTCAAGGCAACCATCGCTCCGATAATATAATTGGAAATAGCGTAAGCTGCGACAATGATCACAATACCGATAACAGCAGTCGTTAAAAGTTTCATGGCTTTCTTGGCCTTGTCGCCAGCCCCTTGGTCAGTTAGATATAGAACCCCGGCGTAGATCACAAGAATCAAGAAGACAATGCCCAAGGCGCCGAGAAGCACATTTATTCCTCTTCCGACCAAGATTGGTAGGCTGCTTGCCGTACTCATTTCGGTTATGTCGCCGACTTGAGATAACTCATCTCGGCTTTCGGTTATAGCCGACGGAACAGCGGCTAAAGTCGCTAGGGGGAAAAGAAAAAACGAATTTATTCCAAGAAAAATTTTTGCAAAAGTTTTTTTCATACGGTTTAATTATAGCCCATTTTTTTGAAAAATAAAATCCGCCTTTTTGGGCGGAGTTTATTAACTTATTTTTTACTCGACGACCGCGACCATTGCCCCAATAACGTAGTTGGAAATGGCGTAAGCGGCGACAATGATGATGATACCAATAACAGCGGTAGTCAAAAGCTTCATAGCCTTTTTGGCTTTTTCACCAGCGCCCTGATCTGTGAGATAAAGGAACCCAGCGTAGACTACAAGAACCAAGAAGACGATGCCCAAGAGACCAAGGAGAACGTTGATGCCGTTTCCGATAACGGTGGTCAAACTGGTTCCACCAGCACCGGTGCCAGCGATAGTGTTAACAGTGGTTGAGTCTAAACCGGTATAAACACCAGTAGTAGAATCGAGTTCCGCTTTGGCCGCGAGCGGCATAAGCAAGTAGACTTGCGCAAAGACCGCGATAGTTGTCAGAAGAGATTTCATATTTTTTTAAAATTAGTTATTTTAATTTTTTATTGAAGAATTAATTCAAGGGCGCCGAGCAGGTAATTGGAAATGGCAAAAGCCGAGACAATAACCACCATTCCTAGGATGGAAAAAGTGAGAATTTTGTGCGCTTTTTCAACTGCGCCTTTTTCACCTTGAGAGATTAGATAGAGCGCTCCGGCGTAGACAATTAGTCCGAGGGTTACGATTCCCAACAGCCCGAAAACCACATTGATTGTATTTCCAATTAGACTGGTGGTGGAAAGCGTTGAACCGGTAAAACCGGCTTGCCCGGCCGTGCCGGTTAGTCCTTCGGTTACAGTATCCATGGCCGCGGTAGCCATCAACCCTATTGATTGCATAGCGCGAGAAGACCAGAAAAATCTGCCCAGCTCGCGTTATAGGCCGTCGAGAGCGACGGCCTTTTTGATTTCGCGAAAAACTAGCTGGCGCTGTTCATGGCTTCGGTAATAGCACCCAAAGCAAAGGTGGCAATGGTGTAGGCGGCAAGGACGAAAACCAAACCAATAAGACCTTGATAGATGTATTTTTTAGCCTTGGTGACTTTTTCTTCAACGCCACCGGCGGTTACCCACTTGAAGCCGCCAATAATGATAATAACCACAGCGGCAACACCAAGGAAACCCAAGCCGACACGAATAGCATAGGCAATGGCCGATGTTAAATTGCCAGAACCAAGACCGGCGGTGTTGGCAAATTCAGAAGCGTTGGTGCCATTGCCGCCGAACATTTGGTTAACGCCAACAACTTCGGCGCGGGCGACTAGTGGAGCCGACAAGACAAAAACCGTCAGACCGGCTAAGAGATTTTTTACTTTGTTCATATTTGAAAAATTAGTTTTTACAGGTTTTATTATAACACGACAGGCAAATTTTTCTAAACAGGGTGGGGACAATTTACTAGGCAACCCCACCGAGAATTCTCAAAAGATTATAAAGCAGGGCATAGGATAAGAACACAAAACATAGCCCAAGCGCGGCCCAAACAATTGTTTTTCTTCCTTTTTCGATTTTGTCTTTTTCGCCTTGGGAGAGAACCCACTGTGCCCCACCCCAAACAAACATAAGTAATGCCACGGCACCGGAAAGCCCAAGGACGGCTTTGATAATATTTCCGATAAAGACTTTTGGATCAGTAGTGCCGAGGGGGTTAACGAGAGTGGTGGCTCGGCTGGCTAGCGGAACGGTTAGTAGAAACGCGGCCAGAAGAGAAGAATATATTTTTTTCATAATGCTATAAATTATTCTGGTGAGATAGGCTCACAGCAAATCGCGGTAAGATCAGGGCAGTCTTCGCCGACCGCCCCGCAGAACATATCCGGGTCTTTGGCGGTGTCGCTGTCCGGATCCACGCAAGAACCATTGCGATAAGAACAAGCATCAATACACGAGAAACCGTAGCACCGAGAATTGATTCCGCAGATCTGGCTCTCGGTTTCGTCCCCGGCGCAAATCACGTAACCTTCACTTAATTGTCCAACCAGAGCCGATTTTAAAGTCACCACACCTGTATAAGCAACCAAGATAATCACCAAACCAACAGTTGCTCCTCTAATATAGTTTTTGCCTTTTGTCACCCAAGCCGGGTCGCCATGTGAAGCTATCCAGAAGAAACCACCAATAATGTAGATTAAGAAAACTAACGAAGCGACAATTGAAAGAATGTAATTTCCAACGTTGGCCACCAGAGTCATGATGTCAGCAATACTACAGTTGCCTTCATCGTAACACTCATTACAAACCCCTTGCATAAAAACCCCAACCTCGGTCGAAGTTTTTGTGCCATTGGTGCAGACCCCGGTTTGAGCGTCGGCCAAAGCAACAGCCGGGACAATTAGGAGAAACAAGAACAATGTTAAGAGACCGATTTTTTTAAAAGTCAAAAATTTCATATTAGTAAGTTTGATTGACTTTGTTTTGCGCGGCCTTTACTAGATTTTCCAGCGTGTCTCCAAGAAGAGCGTTGTCTATAAGATCGACAAAGGCGTTTTCAACAACCTCGGCATCTTTTCCGTGATACCAACTATCGGCGGTTAAGACTTGGCCAACAAAAACATTAACATCCGGGTCTTCGGATTGAGAGTTGATTAGGCTTCGCAGGGCCGTTGGTCTATTGGTTGCCTCAAGATATCCACTGACTTGTTCTTTTTCTGCCGCAAACTGAATAAAGTCCCAAACCCACTTAGAGTCGGCCGAGGCTTTGGCGGCGGTCCAGATCCAATAATTGGCAAAGTTTACCACTTTGCCTCCGTCGATTTGCGGTAATGGCGAGATTCGATAATCAAGCTTTGGGGCATCGATTTTTAAGAGCGGTTGGTGGTAGGAATAACCAAAAAAGAAAGCGGTTTTGCCGTTGACAAAAGCTTCGTAAGAATTATCCATGTCGTTTGTCCAAGTATAGGCTTCTTTAACTGGGTTGGAAAAGTCAGAATAAAAACGCAATGCATCGCTTGCCGGGTAACGTCCGTCAGAAAGTTTTTCTGAGAAGGCGGCGCGGTCGCTGCGCTCCATGGTGGTTCCGGTTTGGAGCATGAGAACAGAAAGAATATCTGAAGCTCGCTCAATATTTTTTCCAGTTCCAATAGCCGCGGCCGATTGAGCGATGTCGCCATTGGAATTAATTTTTGTGATGATTTTAACTTGTTCGAGAAATTGTTCCCATGTTGTTGGTGGTTCGGCAATACCGGCGGTATTTAGAAGATCGACGTTGGAGTAAAGCGCCAAAGTGTCGACAAAAAGCGGAAGACCATAAATTCTTTTTTCCGGTTCTTTGCTAGGGTCTGGTTGATAGCTTCTAAGCACGTCGTTGTAAACCACGCCGACATAATTATTTTTAAGATCTTGTTCAGTGAGAGACTTTTCTTCGCGCAAAACCGTAACTTTTTCTTTTTTGATGGTACCAGTTACTTCGGTGTAGGGAATAGTTAGAGACTTCGGAAGCGGAGAAATTAAGTCTTCATATTCACCAATCCAAGTATTCTGTATTGAAAACATGTCTGGCCCCTCGCCCGTGGCAAAGGCGCGCAGAAGTTCTTGTTTGTACTCGTCGGAGCGCAATAAACGAAAATCAAAAGAGATGTTGGAGTGAATTTTTTGGTAATCACTCATTAAAACATTGAAAGCGTCTTCGTCTTCGTAAACACCCCAAACTTTGAGTTTAACCGGCGCCGCCGCTTCCTTTTCGGCCTGCGATTGTCCGCACCCAGCTCCGAGGAGTGGTAAGACAATGGCGGCCATCAAAACGATTGATAAAATTTTAAAATGCATATTCCTCCAAGTGGATTATTTTCCAAGTTTTTTCAAATATTTTTTAAGTTCCTTGCTGACTTCCGGATGCTTCAAACCGAGTTCGATTTGGGCCTTTAGGAAGCCGAGCTTGTTTCCGCAGTCGTAGCGCGTGCCTTCGAATTTGCAGCCGTAAAGGACCCGTCCGGATTTCAGGTAAGTTTCAAAGGCGTCGGCCAATCGCAATTCTCCGTCTTTGCCAGGTTTCTGGGTCGCGAGAATTTTCATGATTTCCGGGGTTATAATGTATTGACCGATGACAATAAGATTCGAGGGGGCTTCCTCAGCCCTTGGTTTTTCCTTGAACTGATTAATTTCCCAAACCCGATCGGCAATTTTTTTACCGCCAATAACTCCATACGAAGAAACGTTTTTTTTCGGAACTTCTTCTAGGGCAATTACAGCGTCTTGATATTTTTCGTAAACATTTATGAGTTGTTTGAGAGCTGGAATCTTGCCATCAATAATGTCGTCGCCAAATAAAACCGCGATTGGCTCGTGGGCCTCGACAAACGGCAGGGCGCAAAGCACGGCATGGCCATCACCAAGCGGTTTTGGCTGTCGAACAAAAGCAAATTTAGCCAGCTTGCCAACGCGCTTAATTTCGTGTAGTTCTTTTTCTTTTCCTTTTTGCTCTAAACGATACTCGAGTTCGAAGTTGCGATCAAAGTGGTCTTCGATGGCGCGTTTACCAATAGCTGTGACGAAAATAACTTCCTCGATGCCCGAGGCCACGGCTTCTTCTACAATATACTGGATGGCTGGTTTGTCGACCACTGTCAGCATTTCTTTTGGTTGAGCTTTGGTGGCCGGCAAAAAGCGGGTGCCCATGCCAGCGACCGGAATAATGGCCTTGCGGATTTTCATAATGGAGGAGAATTACAAATTTACAAATCATTAGGTTGTTAATACTATACTATTTTTTGAAGATTTTTGCTAATGATTTTTGGTGGTTTGTTGATAAAATCACCCCCCTTGTTTTTATCTGCCGATTTGATTAAAAAAATAAAACAATTATAATAAAACAAAAATAACTTTATTGTTTATGTCTTATTTATCCGGTTTACCCGGTTTATCCGGTCGGCCAGATGAGGGGCACGATTATCGTGGTAATCCGTTAAGCACACTCGACCTAGCGATTAGTGATTTTAACGTGAATTTAGCTAAAGGATTAGCAAAACTACAAAACAGAGAAATAAAAGGATATGATTTTTCAGAGATTTGTGAAGTTTTAAGAACCCAGGAAGAGCTAGAAACTTTTGTCACGTTTTTATCCCTGCCGAGAGACGCAGGCAGAAGAATAGCTTTTTTGGACGAAATCAGAAAAGGAAGAACCGATGCTCGGTTTAGCGATGCCGCTTGCGTGGCGTCGTCTAGGTTCAGGGAGAGGTGGAGGGAAGTTAGAAAGAAATTGGTAGACGCTGAAATATTGAGGGAGACAGAAAATTGAAAATAAAAAAACCCCCATTTACGCAAAGGACAAAAATTTTTGTTTCTTGCATGGGGATTTTTTGGCGGAGAGGGTGGGATTTGAACCCACGGTACCCTTGCGGATACACATGATTTCGAGTCATGCGCCTTAGACCACTCAGCCACCTCTCCATTTTTTGCGTTAAAAATCTACCATGTCTTTAGTTTAAAATCAAGCGGGAATTAAGTTTACAAAATTTAAATATTTGTAAAAGAGTGGTAGACTTGTAAAAGTTGATTTTTATGCCCTATATTTTTCTTGTAATCCTTTTGGCCGCAATCGGAGTCGTGGGCGATTTTTTTATTAAACTTTCCGGGGACGGTGAAAAATTTATTGATGTTAAATGGTTCGTCGTCGGCTCGCTTGCCTATCTTTCAACTATTGTCGGGTGGTTTTATGTAATGAAGCATATAAAACTTTCTTCGCTCGGAGTTATTTATGCGCTCACTACTGTTATACTTCTCGTTGTTGTTGGGGTGTTTTATTTTCACGAAAAATTAAATATCTACGAAATCATTAGTGTCATCGCGGCTATAGTATCCATTATACTTTTGGGCAGGTTTGCTTAAATTGTTTTCAAAAAATAAAATCGCCGGTATCTGAACCGGCGGTTTTTTCATTCCATTTTTTTTGAACAGTTCCAAAGCAAGTCAAACACTGTCTTAAAAGTCACGGCCACGTCCCCGCTCGCCAAAAGGATCATAACGTTTTCACGACGAGTGGTTAAGTATGCCAACTTGTCGCCAAATACAATGGTTGTTGCCGGAATTTGGCTTCCTGGCGGCAGAAGACGGGACTCGCGGAGTTCTTGGTTGTCTTTGGCGACGATTGTCCGGTTGTAGCGGCTATCAATAATAAGTTGTTTGCTTTTAATGCCGCGGCGGACGCGTTCGGCGATAATGCGTTTTACAAGATATGGCTCGTGTACGTATTCGAGCATTCCCGAGCCACCGGTAATCATGCGATATTCTTTAATTCCAGAAGTGAACAAGTCCTTCCACATTTGTTTAAAACCATCGGTGCCTTCATAAATAGTGATGTTTGGCGAGCCGGAAAAGATTTCGTGGATTTCTATAAGCTCGTTGGCAATGCTTTGGAAGGTGTTTTGTTTTTCTTGAAATTTTTTTTCTAAATTTTGCGGCGGCTCTACTGTATAAACCGTGCGTTTTTTATTTTTGCCAAGATGAAACAAGCCGTCGCGCGTCATTTTTTCTAAAATTGAATAAACCGTGGTGCGCGGCAGTTTCGCCTGGTGAGCCAGTTCAATAATCGTTGCTGAGCCAAGGCGAAGCCCGGCTAAATAAAGGCAGGCTTCTTTGTCATCCAAACCAAAAGCCTTGAGCCCGGCCATTAGATTGGGAGAAAAGTCCATACGCATATATTGTCATATTAACGCATTGGTTTGAGAAGTCAAAAAGTGTCGAAAAGGTCGACACTCGCCCAGACCAACGAAGGCAGAACATCAAATGTCGAATTCCTCCCTCCTTGGGGGAGGACTAGCCGCGCGCAGCGTCGGCAGGAGGAGGTGTCGAACTTGTCGTCATCTTCCCTAGGCGCTTTTTTTGTTTGCGATACACTAAAATTAGAAACGCTCTTTCCGGTCGCGCAGACCACAACCAGAGGAGGTACGCCGTGTTCTTCGAACTCGTCCTCTCGAACCCGATGGTGGTGCTGAAGATCCTTGTCGCGCTGAAAGCCGCGCACTTCGTCGGAGACTTTGCCTGGCAGAGCACCTGGATGGCCATGGAAAAAGGCAGGAGCTGGACAGCGCTCGTCGCTCATTCAGCCACCTACACCTCGGCCTTCGTCATTCTGGGTCTGGTCTCGCCGGTCAAGACCAGTCTGCTCGGCCTCGCTGTCTACCTTGTGAGCCATGTGGTGATCGATGCCCTCAAGGCACGCTGGAACCTCATCAGCTCGATCTGGCTTGATCAGGTCTGCCATACCGTTATCCACCTTGTTGTCGTCGCCATCGGCGCGGTGGTGCTCGATGGCACAATCTTCTAGGCCGGCTGCGTTGGCTCTTACGGAAGCCCATTCGGGCTTCCGGTTTTAAATAAAAAAACGGTTCGAGTCCGTACGAACCGTTTTTTTTATTTAACCCATTCCATGATTTTCAGAATCAAAGCCGCCAATCCAATAATTCCAAAGAAGATTAAAATTCCAAAACCCCCACCGGATTTTTCCGGGTTATTCTTGTTATTGTTGTTTAACATTTTGACGAGCATATGGGCCATGGGCCGACCAGGCTAGGAGGGCCAAGCAAACGGCAGTTAAAATTGAGAGGTCGTTTTTGAAAAAAGGAACATCGACCAATCCGTGAATTACCATTTCAAGCAGGGCAGCGGAAGTAGCGACAGCAAGCCAGAGGTGTGGCGAATTTTCAGTTTTGGCCGCGGCCAGATTTTTCCAAACAAGCCAAGCTGTTGCGACAAAAGCGAGAAGCCCGAGTAGGCCGAGTTCGCTCCAGGTGTTTAAGATGATGTTGTGCGGGTATTGAAAAATTTCGATTTCTTCATAAGTATGATAAGGCGCAAGAGTTTTTTGATATCCAGAGAGACCGGCGCCGAAAAGCCAATTGTCGCGGAGCATGTTTGCAGTTTCTTCCCATTGCTTCAGGCGGACGCCGCCAGAATAGTCTTGTAAAAAAATTTTGCTCCTAAAAGCCGGAACAACTAAGGTGATGACGATCATTGGAACAATTAAAACAATTGCCAGCGATTTGGTTTTTTTAAAGAAAAAAGAAACAACGATAAGCGAAGCGGGAACGGCAATCCAGGCCGCTTCGGTTTGGGAAAAGATTACAGCCGCAGTCGAGGAGACTGTGACTAAAATCCAAAACCAGGCTTTTAAAAAATATTTTTCTTCTAACATTTGCCAAAAAGTTACAAAACCAAGAGGGATGATTGGCCCAAGAAAAAGACCAACAGCGTTCGGGTAGGGAAAGACACTAGTAACACGACCCTCAACATCCCACGGAATCGGAATTGTTAGACCAGTTACGCGTTGAAAAATAGCAAAAACAGAGACGGCGATCGCCCCTAATCCAAGAAAAATGAGGGCTGGCTCTGGGTCGTCGTGCCATTTTAGGGTTGTAAACAAAATAACAAAAAAGAGAACCGATTCAAGAATGTAAGCCTTGAAAATTCCTAAGGCTGGTAGGGTTTCTGGCGAGATCAAGACGCCGATTAACCCGGCGATTATCAAAAGACTGATTGGAATAAGCCACGGTTCGGCCCAGCGAAAATTTCTGGCCGTATTTTTTTGCCACAAATTTTTGATCCAAAAAATTGTCACCACACCAAGCATCAATTCCAAAAAAGTTAAGGGCACGGAGAATATTTCAAGACGAAGAAGATAGGCTGGAAGACAGGCCAAAAATAAGAAGACAGCCAGGCGAAAATTTTTCCAAGCCACAACCGTATAAATAATTAGTGGAACAATGAGAATAAAAGGATACATACTTGGGGTGTATACGAATTTCCGAATTTGGCTACTAATCTACAAATCAACGAATCGGCTACTAATTTTCTGGCCAATTCAACCAACCAAATCCAATATTCGTAGTTTCGTAGCCAAATTCGTTATTCGTATACACTCTTATACTAAGATCGATGATTTTTTGGTAACAGGGTTTTTAGCTCTTCGAGTTTTATTCCGCCGAGCCCGAGCATTAAAATTAAATAGATTACAGCTCCGAGTCCAACAATGATTAAAACCGGCCATGGTGGCAAGAGCAACAAGACAAAAAACATAACAAGGCTCGACAAAACAGCCTTCCCGGCAACAGCAATAGCTGGCCATGTTTTTGAAACCCAAGAGACGGCGATAAAAGTTAGGGCAGCAATTAAAAATTCCGACAAACATGTTACCCAAGCCGCGCCCCACATGCCGAATTTTGGGATAAAAATTAAGTATCCAATAATAGAGACCAGGGCGGTTAAGGCGTACCCCCAAGTCATAAGTTTTTGTTTGTGAAGAGCCACAATGGTGTGTCCGTAGAGAGTACTGATAAAAACACAAACGATGGCCACGATTAAAACTTTGAGAATCGAACCGGCCATTAGGTATCTTTCGCCGGCAATAAGGGTGGTTAACTGCGGGCCGACGATCTGGGTTCCGAAAAATAGCGGGATAACAACAATCGTAAAAAGATCAAAAGCTCTTTGTAAAATATTTTTAAAAGATTCGAAATTTTTTCCAGTCCAAGCCATAGTGAGCTGTGGAAGCAGTAGTCCCATGAACATGGTTGGGAAGGCAGTGAGTACATCAACGACCTTGTAAGCCGTGCCATACTGTGGAACATCGTCGGGTTTTACCCAAGCCAAAATCAAAACATCGCCGCGTAAATACATTAAGTTAAAAATCGTCGAAATGGCGATTGGTGAACTGCGGTAAAAAGCTTCTTTCCAAATCGTCCAATTAAATTGTGGACGGATTGCCACGAGCGGTTTAGCAGCGATAAATATTGAGACAAACCAAATAGCATTAGCTAGACCCATGGCTCCAAGGATTGGTAAAAGCCCAAGCCCGAAGTAGACACAGAGAAAGGTAAGTAGGAGGTAAAAACCACGACTGATAGTCTCGGCCAAGACATACCTTCTTAAAGCGAGATGTTTCTGAAACAACCCAACCATTGATGCCGTGGCCGAGAGAAAGAAAAATGCCGCCGCTCCAGCAGCAACCGCCGCCTTTGCTGTGTTCGAATAGGGAAGAAGCCAGACCACTAAAGCAGAGAGGGTGTAAAAAATAGCCCCAGATGTTAGGCGAATACCCATGATTGACCCAACAATTTTTTTTTCGTCTACTCCGGCCGTGGAAATCATTTGGGTAAGTGTAAGAGTAAGGCCAAAATCAACAAAAACTCCAAAAAATGACAAAAAAGTTGTGGCTGTTACGTAAGCCCCCCAATCCTCTTCGCTTAAATATCTAGTCAGAATTGCCACCACGAATAAACCAACCAGCATGCTTAGGGCTTTTCCAAACATTTGAAAGATATAGTTGGCCGCCACCTTTTTCATAATACTCATATCGCCATTTATTTTAGCAGATTATTAGGTTTTTTCGAAGGCTTCTTGATGGTTGTCCAAAGCTTAAAAATTTGGTAAAATTAAGATAGATAAAAAGTTCCGTCTTGGTGCTTGGTGCTTGGGGCTTGAAACTTAAAAATTATGGAGGAAAAAATGAAAAAAAAATCAAAACAAATAAAAGATATTGAGCCACAGGGCTGGTTAGACGTTGTTACAAACGTTTTTTTGGCTCTGTTGCTTGTTGTCGCGGTAGCTTTGTCTTTGGCTGTGGTTGAAAGGGTTTTAGAGAGAAAAGCTGCCGAGGCCGGCCAAGCGGGGGTTCCGATTTGGCATGCTTTTGCTGGAATCAAGACTGCCGAGGCTGCTACTCTCAAAGGGTACGAAGCTTTGCAAACATCAATTTCTGGAAGTGGTTCCGCCATGTCTCCGGGCGAAATCAAAACCATCACAATAAATTTTTTAAATATCGGTATTGAAAACTGGTCAAACACTGGATCAAATTTTGTTTCAGTTTATGCTTACGATCCAAAATATCGTATCAGTTCTTTTGCTGATAGTTCGTGGTACAAAACCGATCAGCCGGCCCTGATTTCCGAGTCCGTCGTTTCTCCAAAATCAACCGGAACCATTTCTTTTAAAATAAAAGCCCCGTTGGCCATCGGAACCTATAAAGAAACTTTTGCCTTGGCCGCTGAAGATAAGGCTTGGATTCCTGGCGGGCAGTTTACCCTGAATATTGTCGTTGCCAATCCAAACATTCCAACAACCGTATCCTCTCCAGTTTCCACCACAACCCCAACAACCTCTACTCCGTCGACAGATGGTTATTCCGCAACCATTCTTGTTAAGAGCGCCAAGAAAACAATTCAGGCAAAAGGCGGTGAAGAAATTAGTTTTACGGCCGGAATTAAAAATTCCGGGAGCAAGACCTGGAACATTCGTGCCATTAAACTTCCAGATGTCATGACAGCTTCATCTGTAAGTTACAAAGATTCCTCTTGGGTCGATACCAAAACCGCAGTCGTCAAAACAGGTTCTCCGGTCGCTCCGGGCGCTATGGATTTAATTACTTTTAAGTTTAAAGCTCCGAGCAAAAAAGGCAGTTATACCGTAAAGTTTGCTTTGGCCGCCGACGATGTCGTGGTGCCCGGTAGCGAGATCGAGATTCCGATCGAGGTGACCAGCAATTCTCCAGACGCTTTAAATTCCGAGGTTGTTGAAGACGTTTCGAGTTATATCGAGGAGCCAACAATTCGTGTTGGGGTTTTGATTGTCGACGAAGAAACACAAGACGAAGTACAAATTACTTGCGCCAGCGATTTTGCTGTCGAGAACGGCGATGGAAAAAAACTTTTAGAGCTTTCTTCTGGCGAGGTGGTTACGGCTTATTATGTAAAAAATAAATATTGGTATGAATTTGGTGGCGACAAAGTTTCGACGGCAGATTATTTGCGCTTTGTTCCGGAAGAAGAAAACACGGTTTGTACTGTAACCAATTTTGATCGTCGTGTAACTCGCAATGCCGCTTACGCCAATAACCAATTTCGAAACATCCTCGAGTTGCGTTATAACTCTTCAAAAGATCGCGTTTGGCTTATCAACGAGTTGCTAATCGAGTACTATTTGCGCGGTCTTGGAGAGACTTCGAACGATTCCAATTTAGAATTTCAAAAAGCTTTGTTAACTGCCGCTCGAACCTATGCTACTTATCATTGGGAGCGCGCCACCAAACACGCCAAAGAATTTTTTCACGTCGATGCTTACGCCGACCAAGTTTACTATGGCTATGGCCACGAGTCGCGCACTCCGCGCATCACTCAAGCAGTCACAGAAACTCGCGGGCAAACCGTAACTTACGAAGGCTCAACGGCTATAACTCCATACTTTTCTCGTTCTGACGGCCGCACTCGCGATTGGAGCGAGGTTTGGGGTGGTTCGGTGGCCTGGTGCGTTTCCGTCGAAACCCCGCACGATGTTGGCAAAATCCTTTGGGGACACGGCGTTGGCATGTCAGCGTCAGAGGCTCTACAAATGGGTAAAGAGGGAACCGACTGGCAGGATATTTTGAAATATTTTTATACCGGAATCAATATTACTAAGCGCTGGGAGTAAGATTATGCACAAAAGATCGTCATTTTGGTTTTGGGTTTTAGCGACGGTCTTTTTTGTTTTTCCGTTCGCCGGTCGAGCTAATATGTCTGGCGCGTTACTTAATGTTTACAATCACCGCGCCGATCTACAAATCGCTTTTGATGCCATGGGAAACTCGGTTCCGAATTCAGCTGCGGGGTTTTTGATAAACTTCGAAGACTGGGCCCGCCAGTATGGTTGGCGCGAACACGTCGAGCTTGCTGAATATGCGCCGGCGAGTTTTCCGGAGCAGGTGGAAACGAAAAAAGCGTCGTCTGTCACGGCCAAAAAATATATTATCGTCGACAAAAACAGCGGAATGGTTTTGGCCGAGCGTGGCTCGGCCGATCTTTGGCCAATCGCTTCGATTACCAAACTCATGACCAGCCACATGGTTCTTGACTCCGAAACCCCACTCGACACTGTTTGCGCGGTTTATGATTTCGACGATGTTGGCGGCGCCAAACTTTATGTTGAAGATGGTGCGACCTTCAGCCTTCAAGATTTGGTTTTTGCCACTCTTGTCGGATCAGCCAACAACGCCGCTAACGCCATTACCCGCGTTGTTGATTCTGATAAAGAAAATTTTGTCCGTAAAATGAACGCCGAAGCGTGTAATTTTGGTTTGGTAAAAACCAAATACGTCGATCCAAGCGGAATCGAACCCGGGAACGTCTCTACGGCTCGCGAAATCGCCTATCTTGCTCGAGAACTTTTTGCTAATGATGATTTCAGAATTTTTGCCGACACCGCTTCCAGAACAATTTCCGATCTTTCAAGCGGTGAAACTAAAAAAATAACCAGTACCAACTGGATGCTTTGGAAACCGGAATACGATGATGTTTGCGTCATGGCCGGAAAAACCGGATATCTCGATGAATCTGGCTGGAATCTGGTGGTTTCCCTGCGTCCGGAATTAGACGATTCCGAACGCGAAATTTTAATCGTGGTTTTTGGCGCCGGTTCGCGCGCCGACAGTTTTGCCGACGCTCGCGCTTTGGCCGAGTGGGCGTGGGGAAATTTTGAGTGGTAATTTTATTCCTTTTTACTTCGAGCTTTGTAATCCTCGGTTAATTTTACGACCCGTTCTTTAACCATCTCGGGATTGGGCACGTCTTTAAAAATAAACCTAGTGCGTTCGCCGGCGGTTTGGATAAAAACATTTCCGTAGTTTAAGAAAGTATGAATTATCCCCTTGACTTCAGAAGTGGTGTCCTCAACCATGCTTAAATGTAACTCCGAGGCGACGCGAGTGAACAGGCCTTTTTGTTCGATGTTGATGATGCGCTCAGTGGTAACAATCCAAACATCTAAATAGTAATCAGTAAACTCCAGAAAGGTAAAAAGCCAAATCGCTAAAATATAAGCCGTGATCACCAAAATTAAAACATGTCCAATAAACGGGGTGGTTAACCAGTTGTTAATTTGGTCGTAAAAAATTACAAAACCGACCAAAGGAATAGCAAGAGAGAAAAACATGAAAATAAAAATTCCAAACGGAGTCGTCCAGTTTCGCCGCATAAACATGATTACTTTTTCATTGGGCAGGGCATTGGGTAGGTGTTGAAGGTCCATCATAAAAACGACGATTTAAACTCTAAAAAATCAGATAAATTCCAAGCAAGTGTCCAATCGTAACTTACAATATAAGCCCAGGCTACAGCCATAATAATTACTGACCCGCCGACAAAAATGACGGTGGTGAGGTAGCTGCCCATGCTGTAGGTGGCGAAACGAAGGAGGTGGTAGATGTTGAAAAAACTGTAAAGAAGAAAAAGGAAAACAATCAGGCCGAATGGGATGAAGAGTGCCCAAATCGGTATCACGATGGTTGGGAGAGAAAACATATATTGTTGATTCCATTATATCACAAAAAATCCCCGCCGAAACGGCGGGGAAACAAGCCTAATCTAGTTTTTTGTACATAAACGTCCAATCCGACGTTCCGGTGTAATCTTGTTTTTGGTACCATTCTTTGAGTTCCTCGTTTCCCGCGTTTACAAACAGCGAAGCCTCTTTGAGTCCACGGCTTTTGATAATCTCTTCAGCCTTACGCATCAATGCCGAGCCAATTCCTTGTTTACGGTGAGAGGTTTGGACCGCCAGTCGCCAGATAAATCCATTCCATCCGTCCTCGACAATGAAAACACAGCCGACAATTTTGTCGCCATCCTTAGCGACGAGAATTGATTTTGGATCGCGTTCGATTTTACGTTTTAGATTTTCTCGCGCCTCCCAGGTTTCATCGTATAAGTTGGCTTCTTTAAGGATTGAGATGATAGGTTTGTAGAGTTCGTCTTTGTAGAAATCAATAGTGAACATATTTTTATAATTTTTCAATAATTTCTTTTTTACCATTTTTAACTAAAATCGCTTGATTATCCGTTAGATTGATAATCTCGTAATCTGCCGACCCTCGAAAAACTTCAAGTGTTTTTTTGTCTTCTTTTACAAAATGAGGAGCAACCACAAAGTTCACAAGTTTCAATCCCGACGTGTCGGACAAATTAACATCGTTTTCATCCCACGGACCAGCACTAGCAATATCAGGGCCGGTCACAATGCTCCCAGCACTTACGCCGACATACAGCCCACCGAAATCAGAGAGCGCTTTATCAAATTCTGACTCGCGGATTTTTTGGAGCAAGTAAAAAGTGTTTCCGCCGCAAACGTAAATTACATCTGCTCCAGAAATTTCTTCCGGAGATATTTTATGGTCGAGATTTAGGATATGAATATTTTTAATTCCGAGATCATCAAGTTCTTGTTTTGAGACTTCGATGTAGTGAAGTTCTTCCGGAGTTCGCGAGGCCGTTGGAATAAAAATTAACTGAATTTGATCAGCTGGTTTGCCGACGGTTTTAAGAAAAGTCTCAGCGATTTGTTGGTTTTTAAAGCCAGCTGAGGTTAGGAGGAGGTTCATATCATAAATTTTTTAAATCTTTTTTCGTGTTTTTACTCCTCTTTTATCACAATCTTCTTCCCCAAATGCTCATACGCCATATCCGTCGCCACGCGACCACGCGGCGTCCTTTGCAAAAATCCTAACTGAATCAAAAATGGTTCATACACGTCTTCAATCGTCTCAGCCTCTTCCTGACTCGCGGCGGCGAGCGTGCCGATGCCGACCGGGCCGCCGGCGAATTTGTCGATGATGATTTCGAGCAAGCGGCGATCGACTTGATCAAGGCCGTGCTCGTCTACCTCGAGCATTTTGAGGGCGCTTTGGGTGGCTTCGTGCGTGATAATGCCGTCGCCTTTGACGGCGGCGAAGTCGCGGACGCGGCGCAGTAGGCGATTGGCGATGCGCGGGGTGCGGCGGCTTCGGCGGGCGAGTTCAACAACAGCTTCGGGGTGGGATTCAACTCCAAGGATTTTGGAGCTACGATTGAGAATTTTTTCCATGTCGTTATTTTCGTAAAAGTTGAGGCGGAAAGTCATGCCAAAACGATCGCGCAACGGAGAAGAGAGAAGTGATAAGCGGGTGGTGGCGCCGATAACCGTGAACGGTTCGAGGTTGAGGCGGAGCGTGCGCGCGGTCGGACCCTTGCCAACCACGAGATCAAGGGCAAAGTCTTCCATGGCCGGGTAGAGGACTTCTTCAATTGTTTTATTTAATCGGTGGATTTCATCAATAAATAAAATATCGCCTTTTTGAAGGTTGGAAAGAATCGCTGCCAAGTCACCAACGCGTTCCAAAGCCGGGCCGCTGGTAATTTTAATTTGAGCGCCCATTTCTTTAGAGATAATGTGAGCCAGAGTGGTTTTACCAAGCCCCGGGTTGCCATAAAACAAAACATGCTCAACCGGTTCACCGCGGCCTTTCGCGGCTTCCATTAAGACCGAGAGATTTTCTTTGAGGTTATCTTGGCCAATAAATTCAGCCAAAGATTGCGGGCGCAACCCCACTTCAAAAAGTCTTTCCGGCTCGTCAGCGCCCGGCGAAACGGCGCGCTCCGGGGTTTCAAAATTCATGTCATCGCGTTGAATCATATGTCTACATTATGGACTAAGACGGCTTCTGGGACAAGGTGATGAGATTTAAAAACAAAACAATCGGTTTGTCAGATTTAGTTAAGCTCAATCAATTTTTGTTGAAGATTTTTTGAAAAAGAAGAACCCCACCGCTGGCGAGGTTAGGTTCCTCGGTGAGGCGATGGGGCGAGATGTGGGTGTGTGTGCTCAACCGAAAATCCGATCGACCACCCACGCAACGGCTGAGGCGGTCGAACGACGGTTGAGGATGAGCACCGCGATAGTGACAGTGATCTGGATGACCATCGAGACGACCGAAGCCGCGTGGTGATGGTCGAAGTAGACCCTATTGATCGCGACGGTTACTATCCCGGCGATGAGCATGGTGACGGAGTATCCAACGGCGTCGTGGTTATTTAGCCCTCGGGCTTTGTTGAACGCCACAGCAGAAATTGACGCCGCAATCGAACCGACGGTGGTTACGATGACGAAAAGAAGGATCGGGTTCATCTTGTGAACTCCCTCGGAAAAAGTTGGCGCGCTTTAGTAAGGCATGGCCAAACTAACGGTAAATAATAGGTTAAAATTGCTTTTTTGTCAACTGTAGGGGGATCGTAAAACAAAACAATCGGTTTTACCGATTGCTTTTGTGGTGGGCAAGGAGGGACTCGAACCCTCGAGGCCTTACGGCCAAAACATTTTAAGTGTTTCGCGTATACCAGCTCCGCCACTTGCCCACGGGCATCAAGATACCAAAAAATTTTCGCCTTGTGAAGGGTTGCTGGTTTTAAAGACTTATGATATAGTTTTCTTCGTCAAAAATATGCGGCAGTAGTTCAGTGGTAGAACGTCTCCTTGCCAAGGAGAAGGTCGCCGGTTCAATCCCGGTCTGCCGCTCCAGCCTTTGGGGCTTGATGAATATCGAGACCCGAAGGCTGTTTGTTTTATTCAAATGTAGGGATTGACCAATCCCGGCTACGCCCTCCATAGCTCGCCACGAGCGACGGAGGGCTGCGCCCCGCGTAGCCCCGAGGCCACTCGAGGGGCGAAGTGGGGTCTGCCGCTCCGGTTTAATATTAGGGTGTATACGAATTAACGAATTTGGCTACGAACCTACGAATTACGAATCGGCTACTAATTTTCTGGCCAATTCAACCAACCAAATCCAATATTCGTAGTTTCGTAGCCAAATTCGTTAATTCGTATACACTCTTAATATAAAACCCCCCGGAAAATTCCGAGGAGTTTTTTAGGGAAAGCTAGGTGTTGGCCAGTCCAATTTTTTCATCAACTCGTATTAAATGGCCTCGAACGGCGGCTATCTCACAATCAACATAGTTTTTTAGTCGGGCAAAGGAATCGTTGGTTTTTATTACTTCGCTTTCAATTTTATCAAACCGTTTATCCATTCGATCAAACCTTTTGTCCATATCATGAAACCGATCATCGATTACGGCAAATTTAAAATCAATCTGATCAAAACTTTCTTTAAACATTATTGCCATCTCTTCGGTTTCTTTCTTAAGATCATCTTTGGTTGCGAACAGTTTTAAATCATCCTTGGTTGCGAACAGTTTCAGATCATCTTTGGTTGCGAACAGTTTTAAATCATCCTTGGTTGCGAACGACTTTAAATCATCTTTATTTGCGAACAGTTTTAGATCGTTTTTGGTTGCAAAACCGTCTAACCTTCCCAAGATTATGTTTAGTGTTTTTCCAACATCTTCGATTGTGATTTTCTTTTGCATAGCCTCCCCATTATAGCACACTTAAGCCGCGGCGGCTTCGGCGGCCGGGGCGAGTTTTTTATCCCCACCTTGTTTGGCCCAGCGGTAACCTGATTTACTACCACTTTTGAATTGGCTGCGGGCGGTTTCGTAGACAAAATTGCGCATTTCCGCAAGATGCTCGTCGCTGAGGCCAAATCTCTCGGCCATTTGATTACAAGTGTCCATTAAGTTAGCATACCAGTTTTGAGTAATTACAGAAGCAGAATTTTCCATATTGTTTTTTTTGCGCGTCTTTTGACGCTTAAGAATAATTTAAGAATTAGAATTTGCCGGCTTTATTCTGTCCATGGCCTGATCCCAGCCAAGGCGCAAACCATTTTGCCAGCATTCACGGAAGTGTTGATAGACCATTTCTCCAAGCAGGGTGCAAACGACGGGTTGTACGCCATAGGCATAAGCTTGACGTTCAAATTCACTTTGCTGCCGCAGGAGAAAATTGGCTGATTTTTTCATATGATTTTCGATTTCTTCTTTGGCGATTACTAAAGGCATAAATGGTAAGGCTAAGCAGGGTAAGCCCGCCAATGATTAAAGCCTTGGTTTGTTTAGATTTTTCCGCCGCGGCTTTTCCAGTGATGGTCAGAGAATCCGAGTTGATTGTTGTCGCGGTTTCAGTGATTTCTTCTTTTTGGATATCGTCTTGAGAGCGCGGCAGTACATAGAGTTTGTCTTCGGTTTGGCCGACGATGCCGGTGGTAGCGACGCGATCACCAGGCTTTAGGTCAGTGAGTTTGATGCCGGCCACATCCTTGATTTTTACGTCAAAGATTCCAAGTTCGGTTTCGATCGAATAATGGGCGCTCGATTTTTCCGTGACAATTCCGGTGATTCGGACAAGAAGTCCAGCCGACTCAACACCAATAGCCTCGGTTTCGAGGACGGCGAGCGGTAGAGAATTTTCCAGAACACTTATTGCGTCGTTTTTGGTGATTTTAATTCTCGGCTCGCCGCGACTTGAGCTTACGGTTCCACTAAGTTCGATGCGGTCGCCGACTTCACTGTCGGGGAAATTGCCGTCGGATTTGTAGATTTGAATCCCAGCGCTACCAGAAGTTAAGTAGAAGATTTGATTTCCCAAACTTCCAGGTGCGGCCGAGACAATTCCTTCGACAATTACTCGCGAATTTTTTTCAAGACTTCGAGCTTCGGCAATGCTCACGCGGGCAACATATTCTGTCTGGTCAGCTCGTCCAGAATCGAGGGGATCGAGTTTAGCTTGAACCAATTCAGAATCTTCCCCTCCGACAGTTTCCGGAAATTTGTTCGGTTCATTTGGCGTAGGGATATCGGTCCAACGCCAGAGTTCGCCATCACGGGCGAAAGCGAATTTTTTCGGAGCGTTTTCATATTGGATTTGATCAAGAAGCGTGTTGTCGGCGGCAAAGAGGCTGACGGTCTCGCTTCCCGAATTATTAAGAGCGAATTGGAAGTCGGTTCGTTTCACGACCAGAAACTCTCTGGCAGTGAGTGTCCGTTGGGTGTCAAAGACCCATGAGCCTCCGGCCGCGTCTTTCAGGATAATTCCAAGTAGTTCAGCCGCGGTCTCGCCAAAGTTTTCGATTTCAATAAATTCGTCTGTCGAATCTGCGCCACCGGTATTTGGGTAGAGTTCGGAGAGTCGAAGAGTCGACTGTTCGTAGACGGTGGTTTCGGCAGTTTGAGAATCGGTTTCGGTTTGAGCTTCAGTTACTGAATCATCGGTCGATGTTGCCGTGATTGAATCTGAAACCGTTGTTTGCGTTTCGGTTTGTTCAATCTCGGACGTCTCTGCGACCGTGACTGTGATTGTGTTTGCAAATCCTTTGGTCGGTGTTTCTGTAATCTCAAATTTTCCCGCTTCGTTTCTTGCGACCGATTTGGGATCGCTGGTTGTTGGAATTTCACCTTGTCCGTAAACGATCTCATCGATGACGTTTCCTGTTGGATCAAGCAAACGAATCGAATCTGTGTCGTTATTCAGAGTTCCGCTTGAGAATTCGGCCACAGCCAGTTGTCCCATGCCAAGAAGGACATTTGGCAAGGCGGCTTTTTTTCCCGAGGCATCAGAGATTTTCCAGCCAGTTAGCGGAATGACATTGTTGTAAGGATTGATTATTTCCACCCACTCCTTTTCTCCAGAGATTGGATCGGAAACAAATTCATTGATGAGTAGAGTTTGATAAGGATAACCAGCAACCACAACTTCGGTCACCGCTATTGGAACGGTTGTCGAAGAACTTGAGTCTGTGGTTTCTGTTTCCTCGACTTCTGGATCAGGCGAGATCTCGGCTTCCTCGGCGCCTTGAAGAGAACCCCCCTCCTCTGGTTTGTCCCCTTCGGCGAGCTCGGCGGTTGAATTTTCAACAGTTTCTGAAATCAATTTTCTGTTGTCGTCTTCTTCCTTGGTGGGAACGGTTTCGGTTTCTTTTGGTGCTACGTCATCAGTTACGGACTCGAGTTGTGTCTCGCCATCGAACCCTTCCACCTGTGGGGAGGGCGTCGCCGCCCCTGGCGGCGTGGGTGAGGGCTCGAACTCGTTGTCGATCTCTTCAATGGTTTCTTGTCTTGATTCAGACTCGATGACAGTACTTTCATCGAGTTTTTTCAGAGTTTCTCCGTTGTCTTCTGTCGCCTCTTCGTCCCCGTCGATTAATAGTTCCGTGTCTTCTATGATTTTTATGTCTTCTGCAACCTCCGGATTTGTGTTAGGTAGCAGCGGAATCTCCCAATTTCCCGGCGTACCCAAATCACTCGCGCCCTCGTCGAATCCAACCGAGACTTCGGCCGCGCTCCACGAGTCGGTGAGTGCGCCGTTCCCGATAGGCCAATTTCGAACCATCGAGATCGTGCCATTAGAACTCGTCCCGCCGTAGAAGGGCACTGAGCCGTCGCCGGCTTCATCGATTGTGTTTTGGTTTGTATTTTTAAGAACAAGACGTAAACTTGTGTTTGAAAGTGAGATTCCCGAGTTTACATAATTCGGTGGTGAGGCTAGGGCAGAGTTTGCGTGTTCGGCGCTGTAGTTGGCGACGAGATAGGTTTTGTTCGGCGCGATGAGCGCGCCTTCTGGGAGGGTTAAACTCGCACCACCAGTCGCCGCCCTTTCAATCACCCATCCCGAAAGATCGATCTCTCGATCTCCGAAATTAGCGAGTTCCAGCCATTCATCCAAAGAACTTTTGCTAGATCCAGCCCATCCGATTTCCGAGATGAAAACCGTCGGCATCGCTTCGGTTGTGATCTCTTCTTTGTCTGCTCCGGCGGCAGTAATTGTTTCAACTGGAGATATGAGTAGTGCCAGAAGAGCCAAGAAGCAGATTTTTTGTTTCATAGCTGTGAGAGATTAATAATTATTTTGCGGCCGTCGCGAACAGCCGCGTCTTGTTAACAAGAAAAAGAAACAACTCCCGCTTGTCGGAATTTCCAAATTTCAATTTCCAAATTTCAAATAATTTTCAACCTTCAAATTCTAAATTTTAAAAATTAGAATTTGGCGATTGTTTGGAATTTGGTTTTTGAATTTCGGAAGTTCCAACTAGGGGGAGTTGTTTCTTCTTGTTGCTACTTTAAGCTCATCATGTTTTTAACATTTTGTCAATGGTCGATTTGTGGATAATGTAAAAAAAAACGCGCCTAGGGCGCGTGTTGAGGGGCTTGGGTAAGCAAGCGAAGGGATTGGGCTAGGGTAGATTTGGATTCCAGATGCAGCTTAACCCTAGCAACGACCGGAACAGCTTCGATGCCAAAGCGACGCTGGAAAACTGCGGCTCCCTGCCGATGGCGTTGAGTATCTTCAGTTTCTTTTGCGCTGGCCGCTGATTCGCTTAACAGCTCAAAACGAGATTTCCCAGCTAGAGTTTGCGTCTTGACCTGCAAATACCATACCCGACCATCCGGTAGAAGCACTAAGAGATCTCCGGCGTGCACAATGTCGAAGTAGAGCGGCATTTCAAAAACTCGCGCTCCGTACTCGCAAAGAGTTTCCACGGCCACGGCCGAAGAGATGGCTCCGCTGACGTGCTCCTTAAAGTTTTTTTCTTCTGTTGAGAGATTCTGAAGATCAGCCACCAGCCTTCGGCTGTCTTGACCAGACAGCGAAACCAGTAGTCTTGTTAAGGCTTGTTGACCCATGGCTGAGAAAAAAAAGTGGGAAAGGTTAGTCTGTTTGGTTCGCGCCTCTGGAAAGGACCAGAAAAGTTCCTGAATCCCGACCAGCAAAGCAACAAAAAGCGCGTCGATAGCGGGTTTATGGGTTAGCCCGGTTTCTTTTCTGAGCAGCCCCTCGACAACCCTAGTAAATTGTCGGTGGTGTTGAGCGGTTTTTTTCTGGCTTTTTCCAACCAAACCAATTGGAGCCTTTGGCGGATTGTTCAGGAGACTGGCGGCAAAATCCCACCCGGCCTCCATCGAGCCTTCGACGTATTCCCAGGTTTCCCCTGGAAGAGTTTCGGGGCGAGCTTCCGGAACAATCTCGTAGAAATCATTACCGCAAATTGCCGCAAGGCACATTCGATATTCGTGGCTCAAGATAGCCTCCAAGCGTGAAAGGAGCAAAGACCAGCTATTTTTATCAATTTTTTTAAAAAAGTCAAGGGAAGATTGAAAAAAACCTTTAAATATAGTATTATCCATCAGTCTTTTATCAGACAAAAATGCTGGAGTGGTGAAATTGGTATACACGCTAGCCTTAGGAGCTAGTGGAGCAATCCGTGTGGGTTCGAGTCCCGCCTCCAGCACCAAATAAATTAAAAAGATATGCGCGTAATTTTGTTACATGGCTTTAATGCTAATCCTGATATGAATTTTCATCCTTGGCTCAAGAGGGAACTTGAGGACAGGGGTTTTAGCGTCGTTGTTCCTAAATTGGAATTGCCGGCAGGGCAAGAGCTGGATTTTCCCCAGCTTTTTGAAGAAATGAAAAAACAAATCGGTTATCTAAAAAAAGACGACATTCTTCTTGGTCACTCGCTCGGAGCTCTTTTGCTTCTTCAATATCTTGAAGCCATAGAAATGGTGGAAACGCCGCGAGCCATGATTTTGGTGGCCGCGCCATGGAAAGTTTCTCGCCCCGAGTTGCGACGACTTTTTGTTGATGAACTCGATGCTGATGTTTTGATGTGGAAGGCGCGCGAGTTCGTAGTTGTCCATTCAAAAGACGACAAACTTGTCCCGTTCGAACACGGTCAAAAATTAGCCGAGTCGCTTAAAGCGCGTTTTGTCGTGACCAGCGGCGACGATCATTATTTGGGCGAACAGTATCCAGTTTTACGAGATCTAATTGTCGAGATTGCAAATACTCCAGTGGTTTACGGGCCGGGCGAGGGATTAAAAAACGATTTTGAGTAATTTTTTATGACAGAACATAGATCAGGCGATCCAATGTATTCAGATATCGAACGCGGTGATGAGTATGACTACGAAAGATGGGACGCGGCGTTTGAGCAAAATTTTAATATTTTAGGAGTAATTCGGACGTTAACTGAAGAGACTTTTACAGACGAAGAGAGGGCTGGAATCGTTGCTGCGGTGAAACCGGTAATTATAGAGTTAGGCGAGGAGCTTCCTCATCAGTTCCCCAACTTAGAAAACGCTTTTGGTGGTTTGATTCGAACGGACAAAAGTTCAACCAGGGCTCTTTTAGAGCATTTTGGTTCAGCTGTTCGTTTTGCTGCCGGTCGAGTAAAAGAAAAAGCCCCAAGCGCAGCCAGGCGTCTCGCTCTGGACGCAGAAAATCATCGTGACGAAAACGATCCCAATTTGATTCATTGGTGGTTAGAACAGCGCGAAGCCGCGGTTTTAGCCAGACATCTGTCTGAATTAAAACAACAAATCGAAGCCCAAAAAAGCGGTGACGGCCTTAGGGATACGGTCTTGGCTTGGAATATTTTTTCGGCTTTCGGTGATCTTCAGCGTTTATTTATCATCGTTAGAAAATTAGGTGATAAGATTGATAATGAGGAGATTGATGTTTCTGGTCTCGATGGCCGGTCGTCGGAAACATGTTTAGAACAAATCAGGGCAGCCAAAAAAATGCTGCTCTTGGCCAGTCGCCCGCGGCCAGCGACAGAGAATTCGATAATTTCTGTCTTTGACCTATCGCGGATCGATTCCGAAAGTTTAAACAATGCTATTGCGATTGCCGTCGGGTTAAGTTCTGTTAAGATGTGGAGTGTTTAAGAAAAATAAAAATCGGGTTGCCCCGATTTTTTTAATTCAGATTCCTTTCTGACCTAGCCATTTTCGCAAACCTTCTTCTGGCCCGTATTTTCGCATTAATGATAATTTTTCTTTTACGAGCCCCCTTCTTTTTTTCAGCTGTTTAGGGTTATTAATGCAAGAAAGTTCCAGGCGCATAGCTTTTTGTTCCCGTTTTTTAATAGCTAAAGTTTTATATCTGGTTTCCGAACCATCAAAGTCAAAAAAGATATTTTTGGCTTCGGTGTCAAAGATTTGTTTAGTTAGTTTTTTTACGCGGGCGGTTCTGGTCTTTTCGGCAAAGATAAAAATTTTACCGTTTAGTAATGATTTAGAGTAAAGCAGGTTTTCAACTGTGGAGAGCGATTTGCTTTCAAGCCGAAATTTCCATTTGAGAGAAATTTTATTTTGTTTTTTAAGATGGCGGGTCTTGTCTTGAAACCAGCAAAGCATTTCTTTGGCTTCGGTTCGTCTGTATGGCGCGAAACAGTCGGTCGGCCCACCGCTTAGGACAACAGTTCCAGGTTGATTAGCAAAACGATCGAATAAAAAATTGAAGACTTGGGTCAGGTAGGAGTTGTAATTTTGATCTTTCAAAATATTTTTCGGCACGCCATAGCCGCAGATGAGAGCGGAGAAGGTTTGGGGTTTCATATAGGGAAATTATAGCATAAAAAAGACGGCTTAAGCCGTCTAAAGAGAGATGGTGGCCTGGGCCGCTGGCCAAACCGCGCGCAGGGTTTGAGACAGGGCTAGCTCGGGGACTTTCCCAATCATAATGATTCGTCGGTCTGGCAGCTGTCTAGCAACCCCATCTATGACTTTTGTCGAAACAACATTTTGTTCAGTCACGATTTGAGCTCCTAAGAGGTCGCAAAAAATATGTTGAATTACTGGCTGGTCCACAGAAGTGCGGACAGCCAAGTGGGTAAACCCGCGGATTTTAGCCAGAGCCAGATGAGAGAAAATCAATATTTTGGCTAAACCGTTTCCTCGGTACCGTCGATCGACGAAAACTTCGGCAGTATAAATAACCCGACCGTCTGGCAAAACCAGATCGTTGACCTCGGGTTTTCTGCAGAGGTCATAAGCAATGGCCGCCCCAGCAACCCGTTTGCTAATTTCGGCCACGAGGAAAATAGTTTCCGGCCACTGACACGCTTGTCTGAAATCGGCGAGTACCTCGTTTTCCTCAAACTCCTCAAACCATGGCGGTTCGCGAAAACATTGGCGGTAGATGTTGATCAGGGTTGGGAAGTCAGACCGACGGATTACTCGGATAAGCACAAGACACCTCGTTGTTGTGTTGGAGGTCTTTATGGCCTCCATTCTTGATTCTTGTCGGCGTGACAAAAACCAAGACCGGAACCACAAAGTTATTTTCTTTTCATTTTGTAGCAAGTTATTTTTGGATAGACCCCGACAAGTACGGGGTAAAATTTTTCACCATTTATTTTTGTTAGTTGGAATTCTTTCAGTCCCAGGTTTGGTCCGGAATAAGAGTCGTAGACCTCAAATATTTTTTGTTTTTTGTCGCTTGTTTTTTTGTCTAAAAAGTTTTTGATGATATTTTTTAATTTTTGTTTGGTTTTTGGATCATTTTTTGGTCCACATTCAATTTCTAAACCACAAGGAAAGAATTCACTCATCGGCCCTTCAAGCTCTGAACTAAAACTCGGCCAATAGACGACATTTTTAATCGGTAAACGGGCGGCTAGTTTGAAATTTTCTTTTTTGGGATTAGTGATAATAATGAAAATTCCACTTTGGCTCGGTGTACCGTGAAGATCAATGACAAATTTGTATTTTTTTGAAAGTTCTAAAATTTCTGCCGCCCGTCGTTGGGCGTAAAACAGCGAGTCTTTATTACCCGGAGCACTGCGGTTTAGATTTCCTTCAAATTCTCGGTTTTTTTGTCTTAAGGCCGGTTCGTTGCCAATAATCCAATCAAAATTTGAGCGTTCTTTGGCTAGTTCTTTAAGCGCGTTTACACCAATCGGCTCATCGCCGTGAGTCCCACCAATGAAAAGAATGTTGTTTTTCATAATCAAAGATTAAAAAACACCCCAACCTTCCAGTTGGGGTGTTAGTTTTTTAATAAAATTAAAACTTAACCTTTCCTGGAAGGGGAAGGGCGGCAATGATGCTTCTGATTTTGTTTGGCCAGCGCCAACTTATATCCTTTCATACCTTTACGAAGCCATTTGGCCACACGGGCCACGGTTGTTGAGCTTAAACCGGTTTCTTCTACAATCTCAACATACGGAACCCCGGCCTCGAGCATTTGCGCGGCTCGCCAACGGCGGCCGAATTCGACAAGCTCTTGCGCGGTCATTAGATCGCGAAAAAATTTACGAGCTTCTGTTGGATCTTGAAGATCCAAGATTACCTCGTATAATTCTTTGATCCATTTGGCCTCTTTTTTATTCATAACTTGAGTTTAACACAAGGTCTTACTTTAGTCAAGTAAAGTGGAGTCAAGGTTTAACCTAATTATTTTAATTCTCCTAAGTCCATCGGTATCGAAGTTTGCCGTTGTTCCTAAAATTTCATCGCAAATCATTGCCGGATATCTTGACTCCCAATTTCCATCTTGGTCCACCGTTTTTATTGTCGGGCCAGAGCCAAATTCCGACTGGCCGGAGCCGAAGATGCGAGGGAAGCGAAGAGTGAAAGCCTTTCCGTTGCCATCGAAACCAACGAGTTTATATTGGTCGCAGGAAGCGACTGTCAGATGAAAAGTCTTATAAGTGCTGGCGCTAACAAATAGGCAACTCATTCCCAACCCAAACAGGAGGAGAATCGCCACGCCGGTTATTATCAATTTTGGATGGTTTCTGAAGCACCAAAAAAACCAGAAAACTCCAGCGATCACCCCAAACAAAATAATAATCGGTAAAACTAAAAAGATCACAATGAAGATTATTGGAAACGGAGTGGTTTGTAGTGGCATAGATTTTATCTTCTTTTGCTATTGTATCCGTCGAGAAAAATTGCAGTGATTAAAGAATAAACAGCGGCACAAATCCATGGCAGGATTGTGAAATAAAGATCGTATGGAATAATTAAACTTTTGTCGAGACAGGCTAAGTTAACGTCGTCAAGAAGTTTACAATGCCCAAAAAAATTAATGGCGTGAATAAAGGAAACTAAGGGTAAATTAATTGGCATCATTAATATATAACCTAAAATAGTCAACAAACTAATAAAATATGGCGCTGTGGCTTCGTATGGCGTTTTGTCGGTTGTTATCAGTGAAATTGACGCGGTAGTAACAAAAAAGACAGAAGTAATTATTAAGTAATCTTTCCATTGTAAGTGTTTAAAAATCATATTTTTTTGAGCCTTTTTTGCCCCTCAAGCCTCTCCAGCCTTTAATAATGATAAACCTTCCCCTTCAAAATCATCATCGCCCGATAAACCTGTTCCAGCAAAACCACTCGCGCCAAATCGTGCGGCATGGTCATGGGTGAAAGAGAAAGCAGGAGACCGGCCTCTTTTTTAATCTTGTCTGACAGGCCGAGCGGCCCGCCGATAATAAAAACCAGCTCTTGTGTTCCGTTTTCCGAAATCCGATCAAGCTCGCTCGCGAATTTTTCCGAAGAAAAAGTCTTTCCGGTTGCTTCAAGAACAATAACAAAAGCATTTTTTGGAAGCGCCTTGTGAATTTTTTCAGTTTCGGTTTTAAGAACCTTGTCTTTTTCAGCCGGGGAGCGGAATTGGGTTTCTGTTAATTCAATAGTTTGGATAACAGTATCTGATTTTAATCGTTTCAGATATTCGTCCGAGATTTCTTTGTGCGGACCGGGTTTTTGTTTGCCGATGGTTACAAGGCGGATTTTATACATAAAAGATATTGATTTTATTCTAGCACAACCCACTGACGGTTGACATTTTTTGTTTTTTTGTGTAGGTTGTTTGGTCGGGCTAACTACCCTTACACGGAGCCACCATGCAGATCTACGGCCTTCTCACTTCTATCCGTTTCCGTCTCGCCACTCTGATCGCCCCCGAGCTCGGTGCTCAGGCCATGACCGATCCGTTGACTGGTGCCAACAACTTCCGCGCTTTCGAGGAACACCTGGCTCGCGAGTCCGCGGCCGTCAGGCGCGGGGCTCATCGCCTCGGCCTACTCATGATTGACATGAACCATTTCAAGGCCGTCAACGATACCTACGGCCACGAGGTCGGCAACGTTGCCCTGCGGCTGGTCGTCGAGACGATCAAGAGCTGTGTGCGCGGAACCGATGTTGTCTGCCGCTACGGCGGCGACGAGTTCGTGGTTCTGCTGCATACCCCGATCAACGCTACCGGCATCCTTGTTGCTGCCGAACGTATCATTGCGGCCTTGGCTGCGCGCCAGATCAAGACCTCGAAGGGCTCGATTGGCGTCACGGTCTCGATCGGTGGCGCCATCGCTGAGGACGGCTCCGATGTTGATTCGCTCGTCGGTCGCGCCGACGCGAAGCTCTTCGAGGCCAAGAAGCTGAAGAGCGACGGCAAGTCGCATGTTGCCGTATAGTCTCGTCCTCCACCAGACGATTCTGCCCCACCCACTCGGGGCAGGCTCTTTTTTATCTAAAATTCGCCTTTTTTTCACCTGTGGACTATTCGTGTATAAAACCCTTGACACTTTTTTCATTTTTGTGTAAAATTTTCCCGCGTTAAAAATTCAAAAAAGACACCTTCTTTGTCCCAAGAATAAAGGCTTCGATCAGGGATGGCTCGAAAGCACCAGATGGGATGGAGGGAAGGCCGAAACATTTTCAGAATAATTAGGCCTTTGTGGAATATTGTAATTCCGTGCAGGCCACCTGCGCGGTTTTTAAAAACATCGCGACCCGAGTTGTGGGGGCGAATGGCCATTCGCCCTTTGATCACGGCCCGGTTCGTGAAAACGAAACGGAAACGACCTTTCACAATTGAAGAACAAGAGAACCAAATCAAGAGTAGTAGTGAACAATAATGATTGTTCACTATAATTAGAAAAATATATTTGGGTAATAAATTAAACCGCTGAAGATCTGATCTTTCAGTGGTTGTAGAGCATTTAAGGGCATACGGAGGATGGCTAGACAGAACGTGCCGATGAAGGACGTAGCAGCCTGCGATAAGCTTCGGGGAGGTGGCAAGCAACCTTTGATCCGGAGATTTCCGAATGAGGAAACTCGTTATGTTGAAGACATAACATCTGCCGCTGAATATATAGGCGGCATGAAGGGCACCTGGGGAAGTGAAACATCTCAGTACCCAGAGGAAAGGAAAAAGATTAGCTCATTATGTGTTCAAAATGTTCAACATGTTCAAGTTGTTCACAATCGGCTGGGAAACTGGCCAAAAGTGAACAGTTTGAACAAGGCCGTTAGGCCGTTCGAACGCTTTGAACATATTAGTGAGTCCATTCCCTAAGTAGTGGCGAACGAAAAGGGAAAAGTCCAAACCTTTTTGGTGAAGTTCTATGGAACTTTTCATTTATGAGAAGCGAAATAGAGTGAAAGACGGCAGTTGTTGCCAGAAAGGTGTTGCAAGATGTTTGTGTGATTTTCTGCCGAAAGTCGACTCTGACACGATATATAGCAAAATCCGCTGGAAAGCGGAACCACAGAGGGTGATAGTCCTGTATGTAAAATATTTTGTGTTATGGTTACAGACATTCTTAAGTACTACGAGACTCGCGAAATCTTGTAGGAATCTGCCGCGACTATGTGGCAAGACTAAATACGCGTTCTGATCGATAGTGAACCAGTACCGCGAGGGAAAGCTTAAAAGTACCCCGAGAGGGGGATGAAATAGTATCTGAAACCGTATGCTTACAAGGAGTTAGAGCGGCGAACCTTTATGGTTCACCGTGATAGCGTTCCTATTGAAGAATGAGCCAACGAGTGTGCTGCGTGTCGCTTGGTTAAGCCTCAAGGGGCGAAGCCAAAGTGAAAGCAAGCGTTCAACCGCGTTATCTGACTTTGTTCAAGGAATCGTAGCAGCGCAAAATTTTGCGCTATTTACAGACCCTTGAACACGGTCAGAAGGTGGCACGCACACGACCCGAAACCGGGTGACCTAACCATGGCCAGGGTGAAGCGAGTGTAACAACTCGTGGAGGCCCGAACTCACGCGCCGTACAACACGCGGGGACGAGCTGTGGTTAGCGGAGAAATTCCAATCGAACTCGGTAATAGCTGGTTCTCCCCGAGATAGCTTTTGGGCTAGCGTCGGTTAATAACATGTTGGGGGTAGAGCACTGAATGGGTCGATCGCCGCAAGGTAGATCTCCTAACCAAACTCCGAATACCAATATGTGTTCCCGGCAGTCAGACGATGGGGGCTAAGCTCCATACGTCGAAAGGAAAACAGTCCAGATCTCAAACTAAGGTCCCTAAATCACCGTTAAGTGTAAAAGGTGGTGGAGAGGCTTATACAACCAGGAGGTTGGCTTAGAAGCAGCCATCCTTTAAAGATAGCGTAACAGCTCACTGGTCAAGCCTTTTCGCGCCGAAAATGTACCGGGGCTAAATGGTGTACCGAAGTTGAGGGATTCGTCGCAAGACGGATCGGTAGGGGAGCATTCGCATTCGCGCTGAAGTCGTGTCGTAAGGCACGGTGGAGCATTGTGAAGAGAGAATGTTGGCATAAGTAGCAAGAAGACAGGTGAGAATCCTGTCCGCCGTAAACCCAAGGTTTCCTGGGCAACGAGAATCGTCCTAGGGTGAGTCGGGAGCTAAGGCGAGGCCGAAAGGCGTAGTCGATGCACAGCAGGTTAATATTCCTGCACTTCGTTTTGTTTCGAAGAGGGGACGCTTTCCGTACCCTCCCGCGTCATATGGCTATGACGTTGGGTGCGCTGGGGCGACTGGTAGGCAAATCCGCCAGTCACAAACCCCGGCGTAATCGCAAGTTGGTCGCAAGACTGGCGAGGGGAGGCGAAAGAGAGCCAAGAAAAGCCTCTAAGGTTAGGCAAAATGAACCCGTACCGTAAACCGACACAGGTGGGTGGGCACGTGAATGTGCCAAGGCGTACGAGAGAACCCTTTGTTAAGGAACTCGGCAAAAAAGTGGCTGTAACTTCGGGATAAAGCCTGGTTGCCCCCGGGAGGGGGCGACCCGCAGCGAAAGACGTCAACCGACTGTTTATCAAAAACACAGGTCCCTGCAAAACTGCAAAGTGATATATAGGGGCTGATGCCTGGCCAGTGTCAGAACGTTAAGGGAGGGGGTCATGGAGCAATCCGGTAGCCTCCAACCGAAGCGCTGATGAACGCCGGCGATAACTATAATCGTCCTAAGGTAGCGAAATTCCTTGTCGGGTAAGTTCCGACCTGCACGAATGGCATAACGAGTTGACGACTGTCTCAACAAGGGACTCGGTGAAATTGCAAGATGAGTGAAGATGCTCATTACCCGTGGTTAGACGAAAAGACCCCGTGAAGCTTTACTACAACTTGTTATTGGGTTCATTTTTCGCATGTTCAGTGTAGGTGGGACCCTGTACCGTAATGGTACAGGGGCCAATGAGACACCACCCTTGCGTTTCGTGAATTCTAACCAACTGCCGTAATCCGGCGGTAGGGACAGTAGCTGGTGGGTAGTTTACCTGGGGCGGGTGCCTCCCAAAAGGTAACGGAGGCGTTTACAAAGGTAGGCTTAGCGCGGATGGAAATCGCGCTGGACGTGCAAACGCAGAAGCCTGCTTTACTGCAAGACAGACAAGTCGCGCAGTCGCGAAAGCGGAAGTTAGTGATCCGACCGTACGATATAGGACGGCGGAAGCTCAACGGATAAAAGCTACTCCGGGGATAACAGGCTGATCGCTCCCAAGAGTCCATATCGACGGAGCGGTTTGGCACCTCGATGTCGGCTCGTCGCATCCTGGGGCTGGAGAAGGTCCCAAGGGTTTGGCTGTTCGCCAATTAAAGCGGCACGCGAGCTGGGTTCAGAACGTCGTAAGTCATATTGCGACCTTCCACCGTGAGGTGGAAGTAAAAGCTAGCTCATATCGGTGAAGCCCTCATCAGCATGACCGAACGCTGAAAGGGTAATACCGAGGGAAGAATTGTGATAAAATGGATTGGTTATGTTAACCAAAATAGAAAAGGCATACATTGCCGGTTTTCTGGATGGCGATGGTTGTATTATGTTTCAACTAGTTCGCCGTAAAGATTATATTTTTGGCTATCAAGTCAGAGCGAGCGCCGTCTTTTACCAAAAGACGATCAATCGTCGACAACTTGAATGGTTAAAGACAAAATTGCGTCATGGGTATTTACGTGATCGCAACGACGGCATGACTGAATACACGATTGTGGGAATTGAAGCGGTTAAAGAAGTATTAAAAAAACTTCAACCGTTTATTCGCCTCAAAAAACAACATGTCAAATTGGCCTTTAAAATTTTTGGAAAGCTACCAAAGCGTTTTACTACCCAATCGCTTATAGCGGTGGGAAAGTTGGTTGATGGTTTTAAGAAGTTAAATTATTCAAAGAAAAGACAAAATACTTCGCAAACCTTGAAGGATTTTTTTTCTTCAAATCGACTAGTCATGATTCCCCGTAACGACTTCTTCTAAGTACCGAGAGGGAAAAGAAGAGACTCTGTTAAATAACAGGGTAACACGCTGGCCCCCCGCATAATAATGTGGGGTGGTGGTATAGTCTATGCCATTAGAAATAATGGAATTACATGGAGACAGTTCGGTCTCCTATCTACCATGGGCGTCGAAGGTTGAGGGAACTCTTCTTTAGTACGAGAGGACCGAGAAGGACGAACCTCTAGTGTACCGGTTGTCCTGCCAAGGGCAGTGCCGGGTAGCTACGTTCGGTTCGGATAAACGCTGAAAGCATCTAAGCGCGAAGCCGATCCCAAGATTAGCCTTCATTATTAGACTCCTGCGAGACTAGCAGGTTGATAGGCCGTACGTGGAAGCGTGGTAACACGTGTAGCGGAGCGGTACTAATAAGTCGAGCTCTACAATCACTGAAAGGTTGTATCTGAAAAGTTGTGGAGTATGTAAAGTCATGGAGTCGTGGAGTTATGGAAGAAAATTCCTTCACTCCACGACTCCACGACTCCATCACTTCACCACCAAAACTCTTGTTCTTCAATTAAAAAATTTAAAAAGTTCCACTGTTCTGGTGCTATTTCCGGAGGGGCCACACCTGTTCCCATCCCGAACACAGCCGTTAAGACCTCCTGGGCCGATGGTAGTCCGTTAGGGCGAGAGTAGGTAGGCGCCAGAACAGTGGAACTTTTTTGTTTGTGAAAAATACCGCGCCAATGAAGTTCGGCGCGGTTTCATGTTTTTGCCTTTGTCTCTAGGATAAGGGCGAAACGTTCAGTACCCCATGTATGGGTGGTGAGGCCGACATGACCAAAACACCATTTTTTCTTCTCTCCGTACCTCCAACTTAACTCCATTGCCGCCACATAATGAACAGTCTTATCAAAATTTGTGAACAGCGCCCCCCACGAATGAAATACTCTTCTTATACCAGCATCATCTCTACCCCACGATGTTGGGATTAAGGCGCCTTCCCCAAAGTCGACTAACGCTTGCATGATTCGAGGATCAAGATTGTCTGAGCGTCCCCGCATTCGCCTAAGCACTTCCTTACCTTCTAACACTGCAGCACAAGCGTCAGCGACTTGTTCTGCGGAAAAACGTAGACCCCGCCGGCAGAAGGAGGCCACACTATTCATTCTTTGGTCAGGGAATTGGAACCAGCATATTTTGGCCCCATCCACATATAACTCTTCTCTCTTTTTTTCAACCCTGAACCATTCCTCACGATCCTGCGGTGGACCAAAAACGGTGTATAATCCTGTATTCCAGCCCCTTTCAGGGAAGCAGGGCCACCATCGTTTTATCAATGGCGCTTTTGGATTGACCAAAAGTATGTTTTTGCTCTCTTGTTTCCACAAGTTGTTTGGCATGATTCTTCCTCCTTTTTTGGTTGTATAGTTTTAGGGAAGTACTGGTTTTTTAATAAGTTTCATAAACAAGAAATCTGGCACGATTTTTTTGATTTTTGCTTCCGTGTCGGTGTTTTCTAATCCTGGGCTTTCGCTTATTTCTTTAATCTCAAAATTTTCTAAAACAAAAAGATTTAGGTATTCGGTAAAGGTATGTGACGGTTCGATAACCGAGAAAGCGCCGCCGTAAATTGGAATTTCCGCGTCACTTTTGTCACCATAAAAGAATTTTTCTTTGGCAAAAAAAGTTAAGAGAGGATTAGCAACAAGAATTATCAGATGACCGTCGGGTTTTAAAATTCTGTGAAATTCAACAAGGGCCTTTTTCAAATCGGTTGAATAATGAACGGTGTAGCGACTAGTGATAATATCAAAATAATTATCCGAAAAATTTGTCTGATGAAAATCTTGCAACGAGATATTACCGAGGGAAGGGTATTCACGTTCGGCTATTTTTATCATGGTTTTGGAAAGTTCTATCCCGTGGACTTCGGCTCCTTTTTGCTGAAAATAAGCCATATCTTCACCAAAGCCGCAGCCAACATCAAGGAGTTTTTTGTTGGTTAGCGAATCACCAACAGCGGCGTAGATTTTTTGGCGAGAAAGATTTACCCTGTTTCGATACCAGTGTTGATGAAGAAAAAAGTATGTTTCCCCGCATTTATCATACTGTTCAATATAATTCATAGAGCCCAATTCTGCCGCAATTTGATATTTTGTACAACATGTTGTACAATCCAGACAACAATTATAAAAAAATATGCTCGATTTCTTAATAAATCAAACAAAAAAGCTCGGGCTTAACGAGCAAGAGGCAAAAGTTTACGCTGTCCTTCTTGAAACTTCGCCAGCCGGAGCTTCGTTTATTTCGAAGAAATGTGGCTTAGTTCGAAGCAGTGTTTATCTAGTTCTGAACAGTCTAATCGACCAAGGCCTTGTTGGAACGACCTTTCGAAACAATGTGAAGCAATTTACTGCTCTTGATCTTGCGGCTTTGCAAGATATTGTTGACCGCGAGGAAGAGAAGATTAAAGAAAAAAACGAAGCTGTTGAGGCCTTGCGGATTTTTGTTAAATCCAAAACAATGTCCGAAATCAATATTCCCAGCATTAGTTTTTTCGAAGGGGTGAGCGGTCTTCGAGTTATGTTATTTAACATGCTCCGCTCGGCTCAAGACGGAGCCGAAATGCTCGTTATTCGCGATTCCGATGTGGTTCGTCCGGATTGGAAATTTGTTCTTGAAGACAGGTGGCAAAAGCTTAAAAACGAGAAGGGAATTAATACAAAAATTCTTATCAATGATACTCCAGAGGAGCGTCGGCGAGCCACTACTTATCGAAAGTTTAAGGATGTTTTGATTAAGTTTTTGCCCAAACAGTCTCCGGTTGAGAAGTTTATGTTTATTTTAGTGGGTGATACGGCTTGTTTTTTATCGCTGGAGCAGAATAATCTGGTTGGAGTGAAGATTTCGAACGAACATTTGGTAAAAAATTTTTCCAGGATGTTTGAGACGATGTGGAAAAAATAGTTTTTCCACGCCTTATCCACCATCCAACCGTTGACAAAAATTTAAAATTTGTTATCGTAAAATCACGCAGAGATTTTTCGCCGAAAATTTAATCCTCGATCTCAATAATTCGACTCCCCCTTGGGTTTTGAAATCGAAAAAGTAAGTTTTTTGCTTTTTTGGTTTGGGCACAAGGAGGAGTTTATTTAATAGTCTGAACTCGGATTTGTCGGATGTTTCGGATTTGTCGGATTTTGGACGTGTAGTTTGATTTTTTTATGTTTTTTAAAGATTGTAAATATAATGAGCTAACTAGGAAAATTATCGGTTCAGCCATGAAGGTTCATGGTATAATCGGGAACGGTTTTCGGGAAGTTGTTTATCAAAGGGCTTTGGCTGTTGAATTTGGGGTTGATAAACTCGATTTTGTTAGAGAACTAGAAATACCTATTTTTTATAAAGAGGTAGATGTCGGAACTAGGCGCGTTGATTTTTTAGTTGACGGTAAAATTATGGTTGAGCTAAAGGCCGTGAGTAAATTAGAGGAAGTCCACTTGGCCCAAGCCCTGAATTATTTAGAAGTTTATAATTTGGAAATTGGTTTATTGATAAATTTTGGCTCCAGCCATTTAGAATTTAAGCGTTTAATAAACAGCAAATACATCGCCTCAACATCCGATAAATCCGAAACATCCGACAAATCCGAGTTCAGACGATTAAGATTTTCAATCACCAAAATCCCATCCTCCTACGCCGGGCTTCGGAGGACGCGGTAATCCCCAAAAATCCCAGTCTATGTCCACCCCTCTCCAAATCCTCAAATCCCAATTCGGCTACGATGCCTTCCGTCTCGAGCAAGAACAAGTAATCGAGACTGTCATGAACGGCGGCGATGCCCTTGTCCTTATGCCAACTGGCGGCGGTAAGTCGTTGTGTTATCAGGTTCCGGCTTTAGCTCTCGATGGGCTGGCTGTTGTTATTTCTCCGCTCATCGCGCTCATGAAAGACCAAGTCGACGCTCTGCGAGTGAACGGCGTGGCCGCGGCTTATTTGAACTCGTCGCAGTCGCCGTCTGAAAGGTACGAGGTTTTTGAGAAACTTAAAAACAACGAACTCAAACTTCTCTATATTGCTCCGGAGCGATTATTTGGAAACGAAGAGCAGTTTATTGGTTTTCTTAAAAAATTAAAAATTTCGCTTTTTGCCATTGATGAGGCTCATTGCATCTCGCATTGGGGGCACGATTTTCGGCCGGAGTATCGCATGCTTTCCGCGCTTAAAGAACATTTTCCTAAAGTTCCGGTTCTGGCTTTAACGGCCACAGCCGACAAACTGACGCGCAATGATATTTTGGATAAGTTGGCTTTGAAAAATCCAAAAGTCTTTATCTCGAGTTTTAATCGTCCAAATATTCATTATTTTATTCGTCCGAAACGTGGATATTATGATTATTTGGTTGAATATCTTGGCCGCCACCAAGACGACTCGGGAATTATTTACGTCTTGTCGCGAAAATCAGCCGAAGCTTTAGCCGCGAAACTGACGGCTGAAGGTTTTTCGGCCAAGCCGTATCACGCCGGTCTTGAAAAAGAGGTCCGGACCCGTCATCAGAATTTGTTTATCCGAGACGAGGTCAAAATTATCGTTGCCACGATTGCCTTTGGAATGGGGATTAATAAATCTAACGTCCGTTTTGTTGTCCATGCCGATCTTCCGAAAAATATTGAAAGCTATTATCAAGAAACCGGTCGCGCCGGGCGTGATGGTTTGAAAAGCGAGGCTTTGCTTTTTTACTCCGGCGGCGATGTCGCGAAGCTCAAAAGTTTTGTAGAGACCGATGGCGATCCGGCGCATTCCAGAATAATGTTAAATAAACTCGCGCAAATGGCGGCTTTTTGCGAAAACAGCGTTTGTCGGCGGAAGACTCTTTTGAATTATTTTGGCGAAGGGGTCGCTGGGTCTTGCGAAAGTTGCGATGTCTGTTTAAATGTTTATGAGAAATTTGACGGCACCGAAATCGCCCAAAAAGCCATTTCGGCTGTGGCTCGGCTTGAAGAAAAATTCGGCCTAGTTTACACTGTTGATTTTTTGCGTGGATCCAAGTCGGAAAAAATTTGGCCAAGGCATAAGGAGCTAAAAACCTATGGCGTCGGGGCCGATATTTCCAAGAGTGATTGGTTTGTGTATTTAAAAAATTTGATTGCTCTGGGATATCTTCGTCAGGTCGGCGATCAATATCCTTTGTTGGCTCTAACCGAAAAGAGTCGCTCCATCCTTTCTGGAGAAAAAGTTTTTCTAACCAAAATTATTTCTCAAAAGGAAGAAGTTGAAGCCACCGAAAGACCGTACGAGAGAGAGCTTTTTGACAAATTAAAACAACTCCGTCGCCAATGGGCGGAAAACGAAAATGTTCCGGCTTACATTATTTTTTCCGACGCTACTTTGCTCGAGCTTGCCACTTATTTGCCGCAGTCGTTGCTGGAGCTTTCTCGAGTTTCCGGTTTTGGGGAAATAAAAATGGCAAAATATGGCGAGAGTTTTTTGCAAACAATCGTCGATTATTGTCAGGTCCATGGTTTAACATCGCTCATAGCGCAAAAAACTCATAAACGCCGCCGACTTTCTAAACAAGAAAAAGAAAATGACACCAAAAAGATTACTCTTGATTTATTTCGCAGTGGCCGAACCCCGGCCGAGATTGCTGCTTTTCGCGGATTGACCATTTCGACGATTGAGGGCCATTTAGCCTTTTATGTTTTTATCGGCGCGGTTGAGATAGACGAGTTAGTGTCGCGAGAAAAAATCGAGAAAATCGTCGCAGTCGCCAAAGAGCAAGGTGATCAATCGGTTGGATTACTCAAGGATGTGTTGGGTGATAGTGCGAGTTATGGGGAGATTCGCGCGGTGTTGGAGTGGCTAAGGCGGGGTTGAGAGATGTGGTGTGTGCATCGGTCGGTTTGAAAATAACCGGCTTTTTTGTTAATCTATGAGGGCTATATGGAAGAAGAAAAACTCAAAAAACACTGCTTTTTGTGCGCCACGGCCAAATATGTCTTGGTTTTTGCTCTTGGTGTTTTGGTTGGCTTGGTTTGGGGGAGTTTATAAAATTTTTGAAATAGTTTTTTCTATGAACACTCGCGTTGTAATTCTTGCCGCCGGTAAAGGCTCGCGTATGGGTGCTGATGTGCCAAAGGCTCTGGTTCCGGTTGCTGGCCGTCCGATGATAGATTATTTACTTGATTCGATTAAAAATTCCGGACTTGAGGAGAAACCAATTGTGGTGATTGGTCACGACATGGAAAAAATGCAGGCTTATTTAAGCGGTCGTTGCGAGTTTGCGATTCAGGCTGAACAGCTTGGAACCGGACACGCCTTAAAATGTTCTTTGCCAAATCTCGAGACCGCCGATCGCGTTATTGTCTTGTATGGCGATCACGCTTTTGTTTCGGCTGAGACGATCCGTGAGTTGTCAGAAAAATGTCAGGCGTGTCTGTCCCCAGTTATGCTTATGACGTTAGATGTTGGCGATTTTGAAGATTGGCGAAAAACTTTTTACGATTTTGGTCGAATCGCCCGCAACACCGCTGGCGAAGTCGAAAGAATCGTCGAGCGCAAAGATTCAACCAATGCTGAGAAGTTGATTACTGAAGTAAACCCTGGATATTATTGTTTTTCTGTCGAATGGGTTAAAAAAAATATTGATAAACTTGAGAACAAAAACGCTCAGGGTGAGTTCTATTTAACCGACTTGATAAGCCTGGCCATGTCTCAAGGACACAGAGTTGAAACATTAACTGTGACTAATCCGCTCGAGGGAATTGGAGTCAATAGTCCGGAGCAGCTGAAGTTGGCAGAGGAGGCGTTGGTTTCGATAAGGAGAGAGGACTAGTTTTTATGGATTTCACGGAAACAAAAAAGAATTTTAAACTACTCGCGCGCACTTTTGCTCGCGAGATTAGTTTAATTTTTAAGTTTCACCCACTTCAGGCGTCGGCCATGGCAGTTACCCAGCTGGTAACCGGTCTGGTGCCAGCTGGGGTTTTATTCGTCACCGCCAAGATCATCACTGTGGTTGCCAGACAGCCTGGTTTTTGGACGAAAAGTCTTTTGAATTATGTTTTGATTTTATTGGCTCTGCTTTTGATTCAACGAACAGCTTTTTTGTTTCATGATTATTTCATGAATCGCCTCCAAAATCTTTTGTTTTTGTCAGTTAATGATCGCGTGCATAGAAAAATCGCTTCGTTAGATTTGATGACCTTGGAAAAACCGGAGATTCAAACCATGATAACTCTTTTCCGTGACCAAGCTTGGCGTCCGTATAACATGGTTCGTACGGTTTTTGATTTTTTTAGCAATTTTTTTGCCTCGCTGTCTTTTGTTATTATTGCTTGGAGCTTTTCCCCATTGATTATTTCGGTTTTTTTGTTGGCGCTGATTCCTAGTATGGTGGTTTCTGTAAAATCAATCCTTTCTTCCTATCATTTGAATTGGAGCAAAGGTAGCTATATCAAGCAGACTTGGTATTTGCAGAGTTTGTTTCTTGGAGTCGCTTCAATAACCGAGCTTTTGGTGCACGGCGCCACCGGAAAGATCGCCGATCGTTACCATAGCCTTTATTCATTGGTGGTGGAAAAAGAAAAACAGATTGAGCGAAAGAAATTGGTAGCCAGTGCGATTACTAATCTTTTTGCTTTCGGGGTTTATATTTGGGCTTTTGCTAGCATTGTAACCGAAGCCATTGTTGGCGCCTTTACCATTGGAGATTTTACGCTTTTCGCCGGAGCTTTTGTAAACGTCGAGAGATTTTTAGTGAGCCAAGTTTGGCAAATCGTTTCTTTGTTCGAGCACACAACATATTTGGAAAAATTTCAGGAACTGGAAGATTTAAAACCTGGCATAGTTGATTTGCCAAACGCAGAAATCCTGCCGGCTGTTCCGTTGAAAATCGAATTTAAGAATGTCTCATTTAGTTATCCTGGTTCTAAAAATTTGGCCCTGGACAAAGTCTCCTTTGTTTTGAATTTTGGGGAAAGATTGGCTTTGGTTGGCGAGAACGGCGCCGGAAAAACCACTTTGGTAAAACTTTTGCTCCGTCTTTATGAACCAACCTCTGGTGAGATTTTGGTTAATGGAAAAAATATCCGTTCATATACTTTAGAGTCGCTTCGTTTGCGGATCGCTGTAACTTTTCAGGATTTTTTGAAGTTGGCTTTGTCGGCCAAAGAAAATATCGGGTTAGGACTCGGCGTGTCGGAAGCTGGTGACTCAAGAATCGTCGAGGCCGCGGTCCGTTCCGGGGCTCATGAAAAAATTATCAGTCTTCCGAAAGGTTATGATACCTGTCTTGGTCGGGGCTGGGAGGATGACGGGGTAGAGCTCTCTGGTGGTGAATGGCAGAAGGTTGCTTTGGCTCGCTCGCTTATCAAGAATGCTTCGCTAATAGTCCTTGACGAGCCGACAGCCGCCTTGGATGCTCGCAGCGAGTTTAAGTTTTTTCAAGAATTGTTTCGTCGCGAACGTGAGGTTTCACTTTTTTTGATCTCGCACCGCTTTTCTTCTGTTCGTGTAGCTGATAGAATTCTGGTGTTAGAAAACGGTAGGTTGGTAGAAGAAGGAAAACATGAAGATCTGATGAATAAAAAAGGTTTGTATTTTGAGTTGTATGAATTACAAACCAGAGAAATATCTTAAAATATGAACCTTGTCGCCGTTGCGATTATCTCTCGTCAAAATTCTCAAGGCCAAGACGAATTCTTGCTCGTCTCTTCAAAACGCGATTTCGGTGAGTTTACCGGTTGTTATTATCCGCCAGGTGGGCATATTGAGGACGCGGAGGATGAGGCTGGTGGTCTGAAGCGAGAACTTATTGAAGAACTTGGGGTTGAGATCGAGGTAGGCGAAAAGATCGCCGAGACGGCCGGCGATGTTGCTGACCAAATTACAAGCTGGTGGAAATGCAAAATTTTGTCCGGGGAGTTTCGACCACAAGATAACGAAATCGCTAATGCCGGATTTTTCACCCGAGAGCAAATGAGAAACTTGAAACTTTGGCCAGCGACTAAAAAGTTTTTTGAATTGTAAAATATTTTTTTAGATCTATGTCTGAAATTAAAAAGTATATTGAGACAACAGAACCCGTGGAAGAAAAATTTGGTGAAAATTTTGAGTGTGATGGTCTGACTGTTGATTTGGTTAGAAAATATACAGAAATTTATCTTCTAAGCAAAAGATTAAATGAAGAGGATTTAAGAAGAGAGATGTTTCGCAGAGCTGTTTTTCTTGAAGAAAAGTCTGGTTACGGAAGATTGACAAAAGAAACTTTAGAATATTATCAAATGGGACAAGGACGACTTTTTTTAGAACATCGGCATTCTTTATATTTGGATTCCTCAGATAACCTAGAAAGTCTAACACGCGTTAATGTGGCCGGAAAAAAGGTCTTAACAGTAGCAGCAAGCGGTGAGTTTGCGGAAATTTTCATTAATGGAGGGGCTCGCGCGATTGAGCTTTTTGATGTTTCTATCCCGGGGGTTCTTTTTAATGAACTAAAAATAATTTGTTTAAGGAGGTTGCCTTTTGAGCAGTTCAAACAAATGTTCGTTGAAAGAAAAGATGATAAAAAGTGGTTTGATCCAGAAATTTATCAAGAGGTTAGGCCTTTTTTAAGTCAGCAAAGCCAGATTTTTTTTGATGCCATTTCAGAGAGTTTTAAAGAAAACAATTCTTTAACTAAAGATAGAAATTTTGCCAGATCTCGAAAGGGTTTAGTGGGTGCCGAAAGAAAAACTTCTTTTGTCGGAGATTTTTTAGACGAGGATTCTTATCTGCAGCTGCAAGAAAAAGCCAGGAGAGTATCGGTAAAAATAAGTTGGTGTTCTGTAACCCGTTTTTTAGCCAACGGGTTAAAGGATAAGGACTTTGTTTACTTGAGTAACATTGGATATCAGCCGGATATAACAATGACTTTTGCCGCCTGTTGCTTAAGAAGGGGGGCAAAAGAAGTGTTGTTTTCTTTAGGACACCGACGCATTGGATTCCGTCAACCAGAAAAAACGCCGGACGAGCTAATTGCAACCTTGCCCCGATCTTTTGATTTTTTTGAAGGCGACAGTTTGTTTGCTTTAGAACAAGCTTCGTGGAAGCTACCTAATTGGGTTTCTTATAAACCATTATCTGATGGATTGTCTGGAAAATATTTTGATTTTAAAATTGGTTATGGACTTGTTTTGAAAGGTAAGATAGTCGGGTGTGACCCCGGGGTTTTAGAAGCCGGAATTTTAGCATCAGCGATTGGCGCGGACAATAAACCAGTTTTTGATAACAATGTTTGGTCCCCAGTTTTCAAACATTTTAAAGAGCAATTACAAGCTAAAAAGTGATCGTGTATGCATCTAATCTGCGACTTCCACATCCACTCCAAATACTCCCGCGCCTGCTCCAAAGATTTGGAACTCCCAAAAATCGCCAAGGCTTGCGAGACTAAGGGTATCGATATTGTCGCTACCTCGGACTGGACGCATCCGGCTTGGTTTAAGCACATAAAAGAAACCTTGGTTGAAAAAGAACCGGGGCTTTTTGTTTTAAAAGACGGATCTTCAAAAACGCGTTTTATTCTTTCAACCGAAACCAGCCATGTTTACAAACGCCATGGACAAACTCGCCGTGTCCACCTTGTTGTTTTGGCTCCGTCGATCGAAGCGGTGGAAAAAATTAATGCCGAGCTTGAGAAAAGAAAATATAATTTAAAGTCCGACGGCCGGCCGATTCTTGGGTTTGACTGCGAGGATTATTATTCAATACTCAAAGAAATCGATGAACAAATCGTGGTAATTCCAGCCCACGCTTGGACGCCGTGGTTTTCGGTGTTTGGCAGCAAGTCTGGATTTGATTCGCTTGAAGAATGTTTTGGAAAAATGAGTCCAGAAATTTTTGCCATCGAGACCGGCCTATCTTCTGATCCACAAATGAACTGGCGGCTCTCCGCGCTCGATAAAGTCGTTTTGGTCTCTAACTCTGACGCTCACTCGCTCGACAAACTTGGTCGCGAGGCCAATGTTTTTGATATTGAGAATTTAAGTTTTAACGAAATAATGCGAATTTTGCGCGAACAAGACAAAAAACGTTTTCTCTACACCATCGAATTTTTTCCCGAGGAAGGGAAGTATCATTTTGATGGTTGCGCTGACTGTGGATTTTCCTGTCCACCAAAAGAGTCAAAAAGACTTGGTGACCGTTGTCCGAAGTGCAAAAAACTTTTAACCCTCGGAGTTGATAATCGTGTCGCGGCCTTGGCCGACCGCGAGTCGCAAACCGTCGCCAACTCTAAGACATCTTACAAATCGATCATTCCTCTAAAAGAAATTATCGCCGAGGCTTATGGAGTCGGTTCGGCCTCGAAAAAAGTCAGTGTTGAATACGAAAAATTAATAAATGAACTAGGAAATGAGTTTTTTGTCCTTTTGGACGCTCTGGAAAACAATATTGCTGCCGTTGCTAATCACCGGCTGATTGCTCCAGCAATCGCCAGAATGCGTCGTGGCGAGGTAAATATTGCTCCGGGATACGATGGTGTTTTTGGTAAGATAAGAATTTTTTCCGAGATCGAACGAAAAAAACCGGAACAAATAAAAATGTTGTAGGGAAACGCATCCTCCTTCCACCTTCGCTAAAGCTACGGTGGACAAGTCGCTCCGTGGCGGAGCTCCGGAGGATTATCTCGCTAAAGCGAGATAAATAAATCTCGCGATCAATTGAGTCGCGAGATTTTGCTAAAAGGGAGATTTATTTCTTCTTCTTTTTAGCGACTTTTTTCTTGGCCACTTTCTTCACAGCTTTTTTCTTGGCTTTTTTCTTTGCCATAATGTTTTGTCACCTCCTTTCATTGATTCAGACTAGCGTCTGAAAGATTTTGATATCGACTTATTATTATTATAAATCTTTTTTTGTTAAGTGTGAATAGTCGCAAGTCACTTATCAACAGTTTTCAAAAAATAAAAAAGAAAAAATATTTTTTGTATTTTTTCTTTTTTTGTCTGTAAATATCTTTTTACTCACGAACCTCGACTGTGGTTCCGACATTTACCCAATCGTAAATCCATTTCATGTTTTCAAGATTTACGTTTACGCACCCATGACTCATCGGCTGCCCGAAATTGTTGTGCCAATAAGCGTAGTGAATGTAGACATGCGGATAAATTCGCAGGTTCCACGGGACAAGGCCGAGGCTGTAGTTGTTTGGATTTCCAGCGCTATAATTCCAAGTATAGTCTACCCATGGTAATTTGGCTAAAACTGAATGAATTCCGACTGGTGTCGCGAATGGATATTTTGCCGTTGAGACCAGAAAGCTATTGGCTAAAACACCATTTTCATAAGCGTACAGTCGTTGTTTTTGTAAATCAACAAGAATATACTGCCCACCCTCTGGCCCAAAGAGTGGGCGTGCTTCGACAGAAATAATTTCTTCAACACCGTCGTTATTTAAGTCACCAACCGAAATATTTGAAGCGTTAGTTTTGCTTCCAAGAGAAAGCCTTTCGTGTTTGTTTTCGTCGATTATTTTATTATTCATTAACGACAATATGATTCCACCATCGATTTCTTGTACCGAAGCCACCCCATCAGATTCATTTGCGAGTGTGGATAACTTTTTAATTTTTAATTGGTTGTCGTAGTAGACAATATCGATGCTGGAACCATGAGCCGAGGTTATAATCAGGGTCCCGTCTCTCTGCACAAAAGTAATCACACCGCGACGATCGTCGGCGCCAAAGGCAAAAAATTCATTTTTTAATTTCCACTCTCCGTCATTTAAAATCCAGATTCGAACATGCGGGCCTCCGCTAGGACCGGCTCCGGTGACCAGTTCATTAACTCCATCGTTATCAATATCCCCACAAGCAAGATTTACTCCGCCACGAAAATTTTCGTTGTAAGCAAAAAAATCTTCGGCCGCCGAGTCGCCGATGTTTTTAAAGGTACGGATGTGCGGACCGCCGCCATATTGTGTAGCCGTGATAATTTCGTTGCGCCCATCGCCGTTGGCGTCACATGTTGTTAGGGTTACTCCTGTTCCCATGTTTGCCGAGTATACCAAGAAGTGGCCGATTTCAGAACCATCCTGTCGTAAAATTGTAACTCGCGGTTCGTTCCCAAGTCCGTTTCCAAGAATAATTTCTGGGACACCGTCGGTTCCAAGATCGGCCACGGCAAGCGAAGCGCCGCCGGCCAAGTTGGCGGTGGGGAATTCAAAGGAAGAAATTTTTGTTCCGTCGATTTTGGAAAAAGTTACGTTTAGGCTTTCTTGAACCGAGGCCAGAGAGGTTTTTGGAAGGATAAAGAAGAGGATTAAGAAAAATAAAAGTTTTTTCATAATTTGAGCAACCTAATTTTAGCAAGAAAAATGGAAAAGGGCTAAGTTTTTTGTTTTTTTTATTCTCCCCAGCCTCATTAATCTGCCGATCGGCAGATTAATGAGGCTGAAATCTTATTTTTTCTTTTATCTAAGCCAATATTTGTGATTTTATTATTGACAAAAGTCGTAAAAAGGGGTATGCTGCTCCAGCTGTGTTTGGCAAGTCCGCCAACCGGCACCGTCCCCCCGCTGGAGTTGCAATATGCTGAAGAAGTCCCTCCCCGCTGTCGGTTCCACCATCCTCGCGGCCGTCTGTTTCATCCCCGGCCGCTGGCTCGGCGCGCAGTTCTGCGTCGAGTACGGCCTTGAGGACTCGGCCGAGCTTTGGCTCGCCGTGGCTGCCTTCTGGCTCACCACGTGCGCGGCCGCGAGCGCTCTGATCACGGTCTTCCCCGTGGCCTTCGAGGGTGGCGCCAGGCCGGCCCGCAGCCTCTGGCTGCGCACCGCCTCCTTGGCTGCCTTCACGGCCGCGGTCAGTTTGCTAGTCTTCCCTGACCAGGTGAAGATCGCGATCGAGCTGGTCGTCTGGCTTGCTGGTCAGCAGTCCGTCTAGGGCTTGTTGACCGAGCCTCGTCGCCCGTGGCGTCCCATCTTCCTTTGGGGCGCCGCTTCTGTTTTTAAGAGTGAGATTGACGACCAGGGTGTTTTTCCTTATACTTCTAGCACAACACGGGCCGTTAGCTCAGTTGGTAGAGCACCTGCTTTGCAAGCAGGGGGTCATCAGTTCGAATCTGATACGGTCCACCATGTTAAAGGTTTAATTAGAAGGAATCCTATGACGGAATTTTCTCTTCAGACAGTAGATATTATTGCCTATAGTAAAATAATTTTGGTGGCAGTTTTCATTGCCATATTTTTTATTACGAAATATTTTAATAAACCTTGGATTTTTGCCGTACTGTCCAGTTTTTCAGTCTCACTTTTCTATTTGGTTTTGTCTTGGCCGCTTCAAAAAATGTGGTGGGGGAATAATGGCGACGAAACTTTTATTGCTTCGTTTTTGTCTCAAGTTTTGCTTGGCAACCCTTTTAACGATTTTTATTATCACGGATTACCGAATTTTTACCCGCCGTTGTATTTTTGGGTTACTGGTTTGGCTTCGCGTTTGGTTTCCGAGAACGCTATTAGTGCCGCGAAGATCGGAGTGACGGGAACGTTTGTTCTTTGGTTTGTTGGTATCTATCTTTGGCAAAAGATTTACCGCGGTTTCGTAAACAAAAACACCACCAATTCGATCGCGTCAAAAAATTGGTTCTGGTTTTTAACTCCCCTCTTCTTGTTTTTCATGTTGGAGTTTAATGACATTATTCTCAAACCTTATGAAACTCTTCCGGCCTTGGCTTCCGTGCTTTTGATAGGAATGATTGGAGAATCTTTCTTGTCTTCGAAATGGACCCATCGAGAATATTTATTTTTTGGAATTTCCGGAGGAATTATTTTTCTAACTTATTATTTTTGGTGGTTTTTGCTGATCCCAACATTATTTGTTTTGGCCTTGGTTTCGAGGGATCGAAAGAAAAATATCTTCCGGATTTTGGGGATTGGCGCGATCATGTTTGCCATGTCTTCTATTTATTTAATTCCGTTGTTTGTCTCTTATTTTGGCGGCCTGGAAAACTGGCAAGCTCTTCATTTCAATCCAAAAGATTTTTCCACATTTTTGCCATTTGCCGATTTTTCTTGGGTGGCTCTACTGTCGATGCTCGGTGTTATTGGACTAATTGTTTATCACAAAGAGCCTTTTGTTAAAGCTAATAATATTTTATTGTTTTTTTGTTTTGTCTATCAGTTTACGAATATTTTTTCTTATTCTCTTGGTGGTAATTCTTTTCAAGCCTCTAGACCATTTTTGTTTCTAAGCGCGGCCTCAATTGCTGTTGGTGCCAGTTATTTATTTATTGGTGTTTGGGAAAAGTACACCCATAATCTTCCGGAAAATTTTAAAAGAAAGATAATTTTAGGCGCGGTTTTTTTCTCTTTACCTTTTTGGCCAATGGCCGGATTTATCGATGATTCCATAGTTAGGGAACAGATCGAAAAAGATTTGAATCCTCCGGCGGCTTTTTACTTGGCTCCGAAAATTAAAAATAATGTCCCAGATTGTTTGGAGAGAACCTGGTTAAGTAGCGGAATTCCAGAGATCAACGCTTATTTACCGTTGCATTATTTTATTGCTTATAATCCGCATTTTAGCCATCCGGCTTCAAAATATTCCGAACGATTCGAGATCTTTCAGGAGTTGGCCGCGCCCGATAGCCAGGCCTTTGCCGAACTAATGAACCAAATTCCGATCGACGCTTTGCTTTTGTATAAACAAGGGGGTGCCTCGAACTATCCATTTTTCTTTTGGGCCGATAATTACCCAAACAGCGGAAAAGAATTGGTTGTAGAGATTCCCAAGGAAAAATTTGACTCTCTTGGTTGGACCAAAAGTTATGAAGACAAGGAATGGGTTGTTTACGTAAAGTAAAAAGATGCCGCGGGAAAGAAAATTTTATGAGGTTTTTGGAAAAAGTATTAGATAAAATTTCAAAATTTCCCAGATTTATTTTGGCCGGGATTTTTGTTTTTTTTGTCGCGATCATTCCTTTTTTTGGTAATCTTCACGACCAGTTTGTTTCCGATGATTGGGACATGCTTTACGCCAATAGCCATTATGGCACCCCGTGGTATCAATATTTCTTTTCTAATCAACTCGGCGAGATCGGTGTTGGCGGCTCGTATCGTCCGATAATGAGTTTGTGTTGGCGAATAGGCTTTGTGTTGTTCGGCCTAAACCCGGTTGGAATGCACGCTGGGAATATTTTGCTTCATGGATTGAACGCGATTTTGGTTTTTATTATTGTTCGTCAGCTGTTTTTTAAAAACGACCGTAGAAATTTGTTTGCGACATTGTCGGGGTTGTTTTTCGCACTCTTTCCAAACCGCGCCGAGCCGGTAATCTGGGCTGGGTCGCCAGATGTTGTGGCAAGTTTTTTCTTTTTGTCTTCGCTTGCCTTATTTTTAAAGTCGCTTTCGGTTAAAGATTATCGTTTTCTTGTTTGGCGAATTTTTTCTTGGGGCGCGGCCTTGCTCGCTATTTTTGCAAAAGAGATGGCCTTAACTCTTCCGATAATAATTTTTATTATAAGTTTTTTTGTCTCAGAGAACCAGAAATTCAAAAGAGCTTTTGCTAAATCGTGGCCATACTTTTTGATCGTGGCGTTTTATTTTTTCATGAGGTATCAGGTTTTGGGAGTTTTGTTTGGATACTACGGACCGTCTTCGCCCACTAGCATTTCCTGGCTCGCGCAATCGTTTTGGGATTTGATTATCAGCAACCTTTTCGCCGGACAAGCCCAAGTTTTTTTCAGAAACGGTCCAGCGGCCTGGATTCTGTTTGCGATTCTCGCCGTTATTTTCGTGGTCGCCATTAGAAGGAAAAAAGAACGCGGCGAGCTTGGAATTATCGCGTTACTTTTTCTTGTCTCAACAGTCCCGGTTATTAAACTCTCAATAGGCTTAATTCCAGACTATATTAGTGGTGACGGAGAACGTTATGCCTATTTGCCTTCAGTGTTTTTCGCCATGGTTTTGGCGTGGTTAGTGCTTCGAATCAAAAACGTCCGATTGGTAATTACTATACCTATCGTTTTGTTATTTGTTTTTGTTGGCCAGCTTTTGCCAAAAGCTGCTAACTGGCACCAGGCATCTGTTTTGGCAGAAACGAGCCTTACCGAAGTCTCGGAAGTTTTAAATCAAAGTCAATATGATGGGGTCTTGGTTGTTGGACTCCCCGACCAAATGAATGGCGCGGCGGTTTTTCGAAATGTTTTTGATCGAGCCTTGAGTTTTTATCGAACTGACCAGACTGTGGTTTTCGGAATTTTTAATCACAGCTTTCACGATCGTGGTGAGACTTATAATCTGAACAAATTTGATGGCACGACCTACTTTTACCAAACCGCGAGCGGAAAAAAACTTTTGGCCGCGCCTAAAAATTTTGAGTCAACAGATTACGGTCTTAAACTACAAGATCCGGAGTTTGTTGAACGCAATAACGATCATTGGCTTGGTTCTGGATTGGAGATAACTTTTTCTGAACGGCTTTTGGCAGAGAACCGCATCGCGATTATTTATTTTGACGGAGCCGACTGGCAAGCAACAGAGATTTCCGAGAACTAAAAAATCTCGAGGGGGGCCTCGAGATTTTTTGTTTTTTATTCAATACAGCAGTCAACCGCTTTTTTCACTAATTCCCCAAGTTTACCCAAAAAACCTTTCTTTTCAGTATCGTGTTTGTTCAAAGCGTTTTCGTCAATTTTTTGGATTGGTGGGTTGCTTGCGATCGTCGTGGTAGTCGCGTCTTCTGGCAGGTTTTTGATATCTTTGAGTCCAACCATTTTCATATTTAACCCCCAGAACAACGAATAGAGATCGAAAGATTTTTTAAATAAATCTTCGGCGTCTTCTTTCTTGCCTTGACCCAAAGCTTTAGTTCCGACCTCCATCAGACGCATCGAGGCGGCCAAGAGATGTTTGGATATACACCAGACCTCGCCCTCGTATTGTTTGATGAGTCTTTGCAAAAGTTCTTTGCGCATTAAGCGGACTTCGTTTAATAGATCAAGATACTCATTCTTTCCGGTTTTTTCAGCCGTGAAGAAAAAATGCTCTTCGATCGAAATTAAGTTCATGACAGCGATGCTTAAATCTTGATCAGAAGAAAGATCCATTTTATCTTGTTTTTTCATTTGATCGACTTTGTCGACAAACTCTTTTAATTTATTGAAGTCCATATTTCCCCCCGATTTATTTAGTTAAAAAATAGAAAATTACACTTAAAACAATCAGTGGAGCAACCGGCAGAACCACTTTTTCAAAAGGGAAATGAGCTCGGCCGTTGTTTTTTATTTTTAGACTTTTATAAAGCCAACCACCAGCCAGGAAAGGGATAGCACCGACAATTATGCCGAGCAAAAGTTTATCCATGCCCCAGAGAGTATTCCATGGATGACCCATAACTCCGTACCAGTAGAGTGGAACAATAGTGACAGCCGACCAAAGGACAAGATTTAACCAGAACAGCCCGGGGATTTTTAGATTTTTATTTTTTAACCAAGCGGCCATCCAAGCCGAAACAGAAACAATCAATCCGCCGATCCAAAGACCGGTAACGGTATCGTCGATTCCGAGCCAGCGAGCGAACCCAACACCACCAGCCGCCGCCACGGTGCAGACCGGACAAAAAGCCTCGGCTTTTTGGACGACCAAAAATTCTCCGGCTAAAGCCGCCGCTGATATTAGGCTGGCTGATTGAATGATTTTTTTCATAGTTTTTAAAGCCCGAGTTTTTCTTTGAAATAATTTATTATATCAACATCACCACCAAAACATTCTGAACCAGTCCAGAGTAAGGGAACCCCAAGCTGTTCTTTTGACAATCCGCATTTAGCGGCGCGGTCGGCCATTGTTTTAGCGTTGGCGACAGAGTTATATACCTCGAGTTGTTCAAACTCAATTTTTTCCGTGACGTTGTTTTCGGCAAAGAATTCTTCGACTAACTGGCAGTGCGGGCAAGTGTCGCCATAAAAGAAAATCATGGTGTTATCGGTTGGTGGAGTGTTTTTTGCCTTTATAATTCCAACAAAAACGCCAATTACCACCAAAACAGCAACAGCAATAATTATTGGGAAAATTAAATCTTTTTTCATAATGCTACCGGAATATTTAACTATATTTGGCTGAAAAAATCAAATTGAGGGCTAACGGCAGAGGTTGGGTGGAGTTTTTCCATTTACGAAAGCGATAATGTTTTCCGCGGCCACACGACTCATGGCTTGTCGTGCCTCAATGGTGGCCGAGGCCGTGTGTGGGGTGAGAACAACGTTTTCCATTTTACGGAGCTCAAGGTTGTCGTATGGATCGCAGTCGGTGAGAGGTTCACACTCGAACACGTCTAGCCCGGCGCCGGCGATTTGTTTAGAGGCTAAAGCCTTAAGCAGGGCTTTTTCATCGATCACCGGACCGCGAGCGGTGTTGATAATGAAAGCAGTTGGTTTCATGAGTTTGAATTCTCTGGCTCCGATAAGGTGTCGGGTCGCGGAGCAGAGCGGAACATGGAGAGACACAAAGTCAGATTCTTTTAGAAGCTGATCAAGAGTTCGGAATTTCGCGCCAGTGGTTTTTTCGAATTCTGAATTTTTTTTCACGTCGTTGTAAATCACTTTGACTCCAAATCCATCATGAAGCCGACGCAAAACTCCGGAACCAATTCGTCCAGCGCCAATAACGCCAATTATTTTTCCAAAAAGATCAGTGCCAAGCATCATTTTTGGTCCCCAACAGTGGTAGCGTCCGGCGCGCGTAAAACGATCGGCTTCGGGAATACGATGAGCCAGAGCAAACATGAGAGCAATAGTGTGTTCAGCCACGGTTTCAACAACGTTTTGGTGCGGGGTGTTGGTGACGACGATTTTTCTTTTGGCTGCTTCCTTCAAATCAATATTGTCAAAACCAACAGCGTAGTTGGCAATCATTTTGAGTTGCGGCCCAGCGGCATCGAAAACTTCTTTATCCATTTTTTCCGTTAGGATCGATAAAATAATATCCGCGCCCCTAACTCTTTTTAAAAGTTCTTTGCGCGGGATGACTTTGTCGCCGTGAAAAATGTCAACCTCGACATTTTTGAGTTTAGACAACATTTTAAGACCATCATCGGGAATGTCGCGGGTGATAAAAATTTTGTGGTTCATATGGGTTATTTAATTTTTGTGATCTTGACCCGGGCCAGCTCTTTGTCGCTCGGCCAGTGTTTGAGAAGCCCGATTTTAGCGCCGATTTTTTGGATAACAGATTCAGCGTTTAGAACCCCAAGCGCCAGAGCCTTCTTGATATCCTCCGAGCTCAAGAAGCCAGTGGTGAAACCAGAACCAAAAGCATCACCAGCGCCAGTTCTTGAAACCGAGCGGGCACCAGTGGTGGTGGCACAATAAATAACACGACCATATTCAGCGTAAGCGCCATTTGGACCATCGGTAATAACCGTAACGCTGTTTTGGCGAATTAAAGAGTTAAACATCTCTTTTAAGTTTTTCTCCCCGGTCAGGAGTTCGGCCTCCTCGCGATTTAACAAAAGAATATCAACATCAGATAAAACAGGACGAACAGCTCGTAGACCTTTTTTAAGTTCCCCCTTCCCGGGATTCCACGAAACAAAAGCGCCGTCTCTTTTTACTTGTGAGATTATTTTTTTGGAAAGCTCGAGATTCCCGCCGAGCGAGGTTAAATAAATTGCTCGAGCTTTCAGTTTGGTCTTTGGAATGTCGGATGTGGTAAAGCTTGCCGAGACACCGCGAAGAACCAAGGCAGTACGTTCGCCGTTTGGAGCAGTGAGTAGGGTAGAGTAAGCTGTTTGTCCTTTAGCGATTTTTTTAACAAAATTGGTTTTGATTTTGTGCGCCTTGAGATCTTCTAAAACATCGCGCCCTGCGGCGTCGTCGCCAATTCGACAAACAACGGCTGTTTCGTATCCAAAATTAGCAAAAGCGGCCGCGGCATTAGTGGCTCCACCGCCGGTTGTGAAGACGGCTTTATTAAGTTCGAGCTTGGTTCCAAAAGAAACGCACTCGCCAACTCCGGTTGAGAATTCTTTGGAGTGGATAAAGGTGAATTTGTCGGATAGTAAAAAAACATCGCGAGTGGCTGATCCTATGGTAATGATATCGAGCATATTTATTTTCCAAATAACCTCATTTTTTGTCTGACAATTTTTATCATCTCGTCTTTACCGGCCGAGAGTATGGCGCGGGGGTCGATGACTTCGGGGTTTTCTTTCAAGAATCGACGAAGGCCGGCATTGAAAGCTATGCGCAGATCAGTGTCAATATTGATTTTTCTGATGCCGCCCTTGATTGCTTTTTTAATGGCCGGATCCGAGACTCCTTTAGCTTCGCCAATTTTGGCCCCGAATTTAATAGCGTTCTTTTTAACATCCGCCGGAACTCCAGAAGCGCCGTGAAGAACAAGCGGAATTTTGACTATTTTTTTAATTTCCGTCAGGCGATCAAAATCAAGGGCGCAGTCGCCGCTGAATTTGTAGGCTCCGTGTTTGGTGCCAATAGCAATAGCTAAGGCATCGCAGCCGGTTTCGGTAGCAAATTCAAGAGCTTGTTTTGGGCTCGTAAGATGAGCATTGCGTTCTTTAACCGAAACAAAATCTTCGATCCCAGCGATTGCCCCGACTTCAGCCTCGACCGCCACGCCGCGGGCGTGAGCCTCTTTGACGAATTTTTTGGTAAGGCGCAGGTTTTCTTTGTAAGGCAAAGCTGAACCGTCGAACATGACGCTTCCATACCAGCCGCTTTTGATTGCTTCCATAACCAGTTTTTCGTTTTTTCCGTGATCAAGATGAAAAGCAATCGCGATCTTGGTTTTTTTGGCGAAAAGATGAACTAAAGCGCCGAGAGTTTCCATTCCGGCGTAATGAACCGCCGCCTCGCTAGTCTGTAAAATCGCCGGCGCGCCCTCGGCCTCGGCCGCGGCGATGACTGCCTGTACAGTCTCGAGATTGTAAATATTAAAAGCGCCGACAGCATTTTTTTTCTTTTCGGCTTGGGTGAGGAGGTGATGGAGGGAAGTGAGCATAAAGAAGTGTTACGAATCACGAATTGTGACACCCTCCTCCGCTCGGAGCTTCGGCGGGGCACGGCGAATACACGAATTTTTTATAATCACTCCGATATTCGTGAATTTGTGTAAAGATTCGTGATTCGTAACAATAGTATATCAAATTTTTGACAAGAGGGCGATTTAGCGATAAATTTTATGTCATATATGGCATTAAAATAAAACTTATGGATCATGGAGAACGATCTTTGGTAGAAAATCCATACTTTGCCCGCGAATGTTTTGAAGACGCCAAAGAAGAAATCGCCGCGGCGCAGAAAATTGCTCGGGAGATAGCCAGGCTGTCTCCTGATTTGCGTTTTAAAAAATATACTGAACCAAAAGTTTTAGTTGTCGGCGGTTTTGTTCGCGACGCTTTATCCGGTGATCGGCCAAAAGATCTAGATCTTGAGGTTTCCGGCGTGCCCATAGATAAGTTGATTAAAGTTTTGCGGAAGATTTTTGGGCCAGATAAGGTCAACGAGGTTGGGAAATCTTTTGGCGTGTTTAAGGTGTCGCTTGGCAACGGACGTGAATTAGATGTGGCTATTCCTCGCGTGGATTCCAAAGATCGATCCGGCGGTGGGCATAAAAATATCAAAGCCAAAGGCGAGCCGGCGCTTTCAATAAAGGAAGCTCAGCGTCGCCGAGATTTTACTATCAATGCTTTGGGCATGGAGGTTTTGTCTGGTTCGGTTATTGATTCTTTTGGCGGAGTTGAGGATCTAAAAAATAAAGTCCTGCGATTGGTTGACAAAGAAACTTTTAAAGACGACCCTTTGCGAGTTTTGCGCGGTGTTCAGTTTGCCGCGCGTTTTGGTTTGACAATTGAATCAAAAACTTTTGCTTTCATGAAAGAAATGGTGGAAGCCGGTGCTTTGGATTTTTTGCCGGCCGATCGGATTCGCGGCGAACTGGAAAAACTTTTTTTAAAGTCAGAAAAACCTTCGGTTGGTTTGGAAATTATGCGCGAGCTTGGAATTGTTGAACGATATTTTCCCGAACTTCACGCTTTGATTGATCGTCCTCAAGATCCGGAAAAACATTCCGAGGGCGATGTTTGGACGCATACCAAATTAGCTGTTGACCTGACTGTTGATTTGTTTGGTAAAAAATTTCCGCGGCCAGAAAACATGTCTCCGGCGGCGTATAAAGAAATAGAGTTTACCGTTGTTTTAGCAACACTGCTTCTTAACGTTGAAAAACCGGCGACGGTTTTGAATTACTTGAATGTTTCTAATTTTGTCAGTGAAGGCGTTTTGAAAATTATTGAACTACACCGTATCCCCGACGAGCAGTTGAAGGCTTTTGAGCGTGGCGAGATTGACAAAAACAGTTATATCAAAGCCACCAAACGTCTTTTAGATAAGTTGGGCCATTTTCCATGGCCGGCTTTTTTGGTGGTTTGCGAGTCTGACTTTTGTGCTCGGGGGCGAGAAGTCGGCGAATATCAGACTTTGGCATCCATCCAAAAACTTTTCCAAGAAAACAAAATTGAGGCCGGTAGTTTGGTGAGTGGACGGGATGTTTTAAGGGTTTGGGAAAAAATAAAAGGTGAAAAAAGAGCCGGCGGAACATGGGTGGGAGAACTTATTAGAATAATAAGAGAGGAAGGACAACCAACTCGCAAGGCGGCCTTGGCCCGTTTGGAGGAGATAATCCGTAAAAAAACGTAGAGACAACGCGTAAAAAAACGTAGAGACAAGACGTAAAAAAACGTAGAGACAAGGCATGCCTTGTCTCTACGTTTTTTTTGTCCCTGTCTCTACGTTTTTTGTCTTGTCTCTACTTTTTTTCTTTTTTCTAGCTACTGCCCTAATCGTCGCCGCCACAATGTGTTTTGCTGTAAGCCCGTATTTTTCCAACAATTCCTGCGGCTTTCCAGACTCCCCGAACTTATCACGAACTCCGATAAATTCCATTGGTGCTAGATGATGGGCAACCACCACCTCGGCGACCGCACTTCCTAGCCCGCCGGCGATCATGTGCTCCTCGACCGTGATAATAGCGCCAGTTTCGTCGGCTGCTTCGATAATTGTTGTTTTGTCGATTGGTTTAATGGTGTGGCAGTTCAAAACGTAAGCGTTGATTTTGTGTTTTTCTTTTAAGATTTCCGCGGCCCTTAATGCCTCATAAACCATTGGGCCGGTGGCGATGATTGTGGCCTCTGATCCTTGTCGGAAAATTTGCATGCGACCGACTTCAAATGGAGTAGAGGGTTTGGTGAAAACCGGCGAGGCTTCGCGAGCTAGGCGGATGTAAACCGGGCCTTTGATTTTAGCGGCGGCGAGCGTGGCTTTTTTGGCCTCAACAGCATCGCAAGGGGAGAGAATGGTGAAGTGTGGGAGGACGCGGATCAAGGCAATGTCTTCGAGCATTTGGTGGGTCGCGCCGTCTGGACCGACATTAAGGCCGGCGTGGCTGCCGACGAGTTTGACATTGGCTTTTTGTAAGGCGATATTGGTGCGAACTTGTTCCCAGTTTCGGCCGGGTGAGAAAACAGCGTAACTCGTGGCAAAAGGAATTTTTCCGCCAAGTGCCAGCCCAGCCGCGATCGAGGCCATGGATTGCTCGGCGACCCCAAGCTGAATGAAACGCTCTGGAAATTTTTCTTTGAAAGGCAAACAACGAGTGGATTCGGTTAAATCCGCGGAGAGAGCCACGATGTTTTTGTTCTTCTTCGCCGCTTCAACCAATCCCAAACCAAAGCCGTCGCGGGTGGCGGCGTATTTTGTTTGAGGAATTTCTCGCAGAACCGGAGGCATAGGTTTTGGGGCGGCAAGGGGCGCAAGGGGGTTATCGTCTTACTCTGGTTTTTGAATTTTTCTTTTTGACTAGCCAGAAAACAACTAAGATAACAATCGCGATTGGCAGCAAAAGTCCGCCGCCAAGGATAGCGAGCCAGATGGCACCAACAGCGATGTTTTGGAACATGGCAACCAAAGCTTGACCAGCCTCCTTGATAGTTGACCATGGGCGGAATTCTTTTGTTGGAATTTTTATGGTCGGCTCTTCGGAAAGAGAAACAGAAAGAGTTGAGTAGCTGGTTTGGTTTTCAAGATACTTGATTTGTCCTTGAAGCGATTCGATTTCACCGCGGACTTGACCGAGATAAGATTGGACAGACAAGATATCACTGACAGTTTCGGCTTTTTTAAGAATCTCGAGATATTCAGTTTCCTGCGCCTCGGCATTGCGCAGACGCGCTTCGAGGTCGGTATATTGCTCGGTGACATCTTGGCCGCTCGAGGTTTCGGATGTTACAGACGCGGCCAGTTTTTTGACTTCGATGACCGAGTTTTCAAAATTTTCCACGGGTACGCGAATGGTTATATCTCCGTATTTTGTGCCGTCCTCGCGTTCATAGACTGAAGAACTTTGAAGATAGCCGGAAAAACCAGTAGCCAAAGCCGTGATTTTGACGGTTATTTCATCAACCGAGTTAACTACCAAATCCAAATATCCGGTTTTGATGATTTTTTGATCAACTTCGGCCGCTGTAGCGCCGGCAGAATCGTAGACAATTAACTCGTTGGATAATGAAAACTCTGACGGAGCCGCGAAGCTATTGGTTGTTCTATAACTTTTTTCATCAAAATCAGTTGACGGCTGAATTGCCGCAAATCCACCAACTTCAGATTGACTTGTGGTGGTAAAAAGGCGCGTCGGATTAGTATAGGCTTTAATCAAGGCCGAAAGAACAAGAAACAGGATAACCGCCCCAACCGCTCGCCAAAGATTTTTATTTTTCCAATTCATATTTTTTTTGTTATCTCCCCGCCAAGCCGTAGCTCCGCCTCGGAGCGAAGGCTGGGGGTGAGGGTTAATTGTGTTCACTTTTTATCCTTCCTTCCAGCGTTCTAAGTTCGGCCAAAGCTTTTCGTCCTTCTGCTCCCACCGGGGTTTTTCCGTGCCACTCGAATTTGTTTTCCATGAAGTCAACACCTTTTCCGGGAATTGTATGGGCGATGATAACCGTTGGTTTTTCATTGACTGATTTGGCGCGCTCAACAGCACTTACAAAGTCACGAATATCGTTTCCGGCACACTCCTCAACACGAAGGCCAAACGCTTTGAACTTGTCGGCAAGCGGCTCGAGCGGCATGACGGTTTCGGTGTGGCCTTCGATTTGAATATTATTGCGATCAACGATAAAAGTACAATTATTGAGTTTGTATTTAGTGGCAAACATTAAAGCTTCCCAGGTTTGGCCTTCTTGGAGTTCGCCGTCAGACATAATGCAGTAAACGCGCCACTTAGCGTTGTCCATTTTTCCAGCATAGGCGATGCCAACGGCTTGCGATGACCCTTCACCAAGTGGGCCGGAGGTTGTTTCAACTCCCTGGAGGACTAAAAGTTCCGGGTGGCCTTGGAGCGGGGAACCGAGTTGGCGCAGTTTTAAAAGTTCTGATTTTGGAAAATATCCGGCGTGAGCCATGGCGGCGTAGCGAGCCGGGCAAACATGGCCGTTAGATAGAATTAAACGATCGCGGTTCTTCCAATTCGGTTTTTTGGGGTCGTGATTCAAAATGTGAAAATAAAAAGCCGTAAAAATATCAGCCAACCCCAAAGAACCAGCCGAGTGTCCAGAGCCGGCCTTGATGAGCATGTTAATAATGTCTTCGCGGATTTCGACGGCGATTTCTTCCAAGCTTTTGAACCTGCCGTCATGGAGAGCGTGCATAGACCTTCTTATTTTATCACTCCTTTGGCAAACGCGCGAGGCGTTTTTTGAGTGTAAACAAGTTTATCAATAGGTTTTTTGCGGTTTTAAAAATTTTTACCCTGCTTTTGTTTTTTCCGGTTCGTTTTTCTGACCAATTAACAGGAATCTCGGCAATGGAAAAACCAAAATGTCCAGCTAATCCTAAAAGTTCGGAGTCAAAAAACCAACCGTCGGATTTCATGTGTGGAGAAATTTTTTGCCAAGCGGTTTTAGTAATACTTTTGAAGCCGCATTGATGATCTGGGGTGTGGTCATCCAAAATTGCTCCAGCCAGAAGATTGTAAATTTTTGAGTAAATCGTGCGAGCCAGCGAGCGCTCGACAACAGAGTTTTTATTCCAACGATTTCCAATAACCAGACCGGCTCCGGTTTTATGTTGTTCCAATAATTTTGATAGGGCAGTGATATCTGTTGCTAAATCAGCGTCCATAAAAATTAAAATATCAGCGTCGCTTAAATCCCAGGCTGTTTTTATAGCTCTGCCTTTTCCGGTCGGTTGAGAAGAAAGAGCTTTTATCTTTGAGTTTGTGTCTGCTGCCTCCCGAACCATGCGCATGGTGGCGTCACTCGAGCCGTTTTCCACCACAAAAATTTCCCAATCGAAATTTTTAAACGCCATTGATAAAAAATCAGACAGGATTTTTAGGTTGCTGGTTATTATGGCGGCTTCGTTATGAGCCGGAACAGCGATCAAGATTTTCATAATCCGGTGGCGGTATAAACCACAATACCGTCAAGATCAAAAGTTTTCGCAAAAAGATCCGAGGTCTCTAAATTATCAATTAGACCAGAGCTGCTTCCGTGTTTTGTGTCAATAAAAATAGTTTTGGCGTTAAAAACATCAATAATTTTTTTAACATCCGTATTCTCCCCATTCGTCAAATCAAACCAAAGTTTGTAAGCGGCTGGATCGTAATCGTACATAAAAGTCGGATCAAGACCAACCAAGTAATAATGGCTATCATCAAGATACCATAATATTAACGAATGATCCCACGCGTTATGAAAAATCGTTTCTTTTTCAGGCACGTTTTCTTTAATCCATTGAACTGCCGGTTTTAAACGATCGGTTGTTTGTGAATCGTTGGCTTTGGCGATAGCCGTCACGTTTTTAAAGGCTATTATACCGATTAAAGACAAGGCAAAAGAAACAAAGATCAATTTTAGAAAAAAAATTTTGGTGGTGTTTTGAAATATCGGCCATATTTCTTTTTTCAAAAACGGCAACCCATACACGAACAAAAAACCGCTTGCCAGCGTTAAAAAAGGA
>Ga0233425_10001092_pt1 | contig 63716 bp, 78 predicted proteins | sample Watercolumn_Towu_2_FD_181712 | JGI IMG/M metagenome (GOLD analysis project Ga0233425, IMG submission 181712) | Freshwater microbial communities from Lake Towuti, South Sulawesi, Indonesia - Watercolumn_Towuti2014_140_MG | ecosystem: Environmental > Aquatic > Freshwater > Lake | place...
TAAAGCAGTGGGCATTGCGAAAAACAGAACATGGCTAATATCAACAGCGAAGGCAGTTTGCTCGAAAATTAATGTTCATCAGCAAGCTGAAGCGTACTGCGTTCACGCGATTAATTTTCGTTGTAAAAAGAATTTTCGCCGGCAATTGTTCTGTTTTCGTTATAGCACCCTGCTGCTATCATGAGTGCAATGATTGCTCCGATTAAAATTATTTTTTGGTTCATGTGTTTGCGGAAAGGCATTTGTATTTAAATATGTTTAGATAATTTTATGGTCGTTGTGTTTCTGCTTTGTCTCTTCCATTTCTCCGTCTTTAAAAAAAGAGCAAGCTTTATAAAGGGGCGTAAAATTCTTTCTCCTGCATTTAAAAAAGGCAGTGTTGGAAAGCCTGGAAAGAAAACCTTTTCAGTACATCAGGGTATTCTTCAGGGTTTTTCAGGAATGTGTTATGGGAAAGCGTTTAAGTCCGAGAAAAGGAAGCATGCAGTTTTGGCCGAGGAAGCGGGCCGGAAATGTTCTTGTCCGAGTGAGAACTTGGGCCAAAAGTTCAAATGCCGGGCCTCTTTGTTTTGTTGGCTATAAGGCGGGCATGGCTCATATCATTGGCGCAAAGGGCAAAACAGCCGAGGCTTGTTCTGTTCCAGTCACTCTTGTTGAATGCCCTCCTGCAAAGATTTTTTCTGTCCGCTTTTACAAACAAAATGTTTTGAAAACTGAAATTCTCGCGCCGAAATTTGATAAATTCGCTGGCCGCGCTCTTGTTCTTCCTAAAGATTATTCAAAAACAATTGATGGCGTGAAAGTTGATTATGACGGCATCCGTATTCTTGCTTATTCTTTGACTAATCTTATTGGCATTGGCAAGAAAAAACCTGATGTTTTTGAGGTTGCTCTTGGCGGCTCTAAGGACGCCCAGCTTGCATGGGTTAAGGAGAATCTTGAAAAGGAAATTCATGTAAAAGATGTTTTTAAGGAGAATGCCCAGGTTGATGTTCATGCGGTTACAAAAGGCCATGGCTATCAGGGCCCTGCGAAAAGGTTTGGGATTAATTTAAGGCAGCACAAATCTGAGAAAGGTGTTAGAAGGGTTGGCTCAAGGTCTGGAGGTTGGAGTGGCCATGCTCATATGATGTATCGTGTTCCCCAACCGGGTAAGATGGGCTATCATGCAAGGACTGAGTATAATAAGATTATTATAAGAATTTGTGGAACTCCTGAAAATCCTAAAGGCGGTTTTAAGAATTACGGCTTGATTAAGAATGAATATATAATAGTGCGTGGCAGTCTTCCGGGTCCTTCTAAGAGGGCGGTTAAGTTTACTCCCGCAATACGGCCTAATCATAGGTTGAATCTTGCTCAGATAAAATACGGCCAGGTGTATTATGAAAGTTGATGTTCTTGGTGTTAAAGGTGATAAAACTGGGAGTATTGATCTTCCTGAGCAGTTTGGCGAGCAGTTCAGGCCTGACCTGATTAATCGTGCTGCTGTTGCTGTTGCTTCTTCAAGGGTTCATCCTTATGGCGCCCATCCTGATGCTGGCAAGAGGGCTTCTGCCAAGGTTTCAAGGAGAAGGCGCAATTACCGCGGCTCTTATGGCTTGGGTATTTCAAGGGTTCCGAGAAAGGTTTTGAGCCATCGCGGGACAAGATTTAATTGGGTTGGTGCTTTTGCTCCAGGGACTGTTGGGGGAAGGCCTGCGCATCCGCCGATTGCTGGCAAGGTGCGTGAAAAGTTTATTAATGATTCTGAAAGGCGCAAGGCGATTAGGTGTGCATTTTCTGCTTCTATGATTAAGGATGTTGTTGGTAAAAAACATGAGCTTCCCGCTAATTATCCTTTTGCTGTTTCGGGTGATGTTGAGTCTGTTTCGAAGACAAAGGATTTTATTTCTGCGCTGAAGTCGTGGGGTTTAAGTGATGAGCTTGAGAGGGCTGGTGAACGACGCTTGAGGGCGGGTCGTGGCAAGTATCGTGGCCGTGTTCATAAGGTTAAAATTGGCCCGTTGGTTGTTGTTTCAAAGGCGTGCGCTCTTGAAAAGCTGAGGAATATTCCTGTGGATGTTGTTGAGGTTAAGCGGGTTAATGCTCTCGACCTTGCTCCGGGCTGTAATGCGGGCAGGCTTGTTTTGTTTACTGATAGTTCATTGAAGGTTATGAAAGAGGAGAAATTGTTTATGTGATTAAGATGGGAATAATAAAAAATCCGGTGACAAGCGAAAAGGCGGTGCGCCTTATGTCGTCAGAGAATAAGCTGTTGTTTGATGTTGAGTTTGGCGCCAGCAGGTCTGAGATAAAGGGCGCTGTTGAGAAATTGTTTAATGTCAAGGTTGTTAAGGTTAATACTTTTATTGACAGGGAGGGCAGGAAGCGTGCGTATGTTAAGCTTTCTGCCGAGAATCCTGCAGGCGATATTGCTACTAATTTGGGGATGATATAAATGGGTAAGAGCTTGATTCAGCAGAGGAGGGGTAAGGGTTCAATTTTTGAGTCTTTGAAGCATCAGTTTAAGGGCTCTGCAAAGCATGCTCCGCTGAATTGTGAAAAGTCCGGTGTTGTTTCTGATTTTATCAGGAATAAGATTAATTCTGCTCCTTTGATGCAGGTTAATTTTGGGGGCAGTGAACAGCTTCTTATTGCGCCTGAGGGTGTTTGTGTTGGTGATGTTATTGATTATGCTGGCAGCGAGCTTAAGCCGGGCAATTGTATGGCTTTGAAGGATATTCCTGAAGGAACTTTTGTTTTTAATATTGAGCAGAGCGCCGGCGATGGCGGTAAGTTTGTCAGGGCTGGCGGTAGTTTTGCCAAGGTTGCCCAAAAAACTCAGCTCGGTGTTGAGGTTATTTTGCCGTCTAAAAAAATTAAGGTCTTTAATCCTGAGTGCCGTGCTTCTATTGGCGTTATTGCTGGTGGCGGAAGGACTGCCAAGCCTTTGATGAAAGCTGGAAATAGTTTTTTCCGCATGAGGGCGAGGCATAAGAATTTCCCGAAGGTTAGGGGCCTTGCTATGAACTCTGTTAATCATCCTTTCGGCGGTAAGTGTTCAAAGACTAAAGGAAAGGCTTCATGTGTTTCAAGGAATGCTCCTCCGGGCAGGAAAGTTGGCAAAATTGCTCCGAGCAGGACAGGAAGGCGGAGATAAAAATGGTCAAAAAGGCGTTTGCTTATAGGGGGAAGGGGATTGAGGAAATCAAAAAGATGAGCTTGAATGAGTTTATGAAGCTTGTTCCTGCTCGTTCGCGCAGGACTCTTAAACGCGGTTTTACTGAGGAGCAGAAAAAGTTTATTCACGACATTGAAACTGGCAGGGGTAAGTTAAGGACTCACTGCCGTGACTTAATTGTTATTCCTGTTATGCTTGGAAAAAAGCTTTTGGTTTATGCGGGCAATAGGTTTGAGCCGGTTGTTATTGGCGAGGAAATGCTTGGCCATCGTCTCGGCGAGTTTGTTTTGACGAGAAAACGGCTTAAGCATAATGCTCCGGGTATCGGCGCTACTAAGTCAAGCGGTGCGCTCTCGGTTAAGTAAGGAATGAACATGGTTGATGCTGAAAAAATGAAAAATGGAAAAAGCGGAAAAGTAAGAGAGATTAATAAGGAGCTTTCTGCTGTTGCAAGAGGGCTTTCTTTGGCGATTTCTCCGAAGGCGGCTGTTGAGGTTGCAAATGCTGTCCGCGGTATGAGCAGTGTTAAGGCGAAAAAACTGCTTGAGGATGTTATTGCTAAAAAGCGCGCCATTCCTTTGAGGCGTTTTTGTGACAGCCGCGGCCACAGAAAGAATATCGGTCCGGGTTTTTATCCTGTGAGTGTTGCCGGTGAGTTGCTTAAACTGATTAAAGGTGCTGAAGCGAATGCTTCTTTTAAGGGCTTGAACACTTCTTTGCTTGTTGTCAGGAAAATAATGCCAAATACCGGCTCTGAGAGTTATCATTACAGCAGGCGACGCGGTCTGAAAACAAAGTGCGCTAATATTGAGGTTGTTCTTGAAGAGATTGCTAAACCTGATGATAAAAAGATGGATAAAAAAAAGAGAAGCGATAATAAGAAAGAAAAAGCTGTTGGGGATGGTGTGAAATGATTGAGCGGAAGTTTGTTTCAGAGAATATTAAGGAGTTTATGGTTAAAGAGTATGTTAATGATTCTTTGAAGAGGGCTGGCCAGTCGGATATTAAGATGAAAAAGACTCCTCTCGGTGAGAAGATTGTTATCCGCGCTTCAAAGCCCGGCCTTATTGTCGGGAGAAAGGGGGAGAATATTAAACTGCTTACTTCTAATTTGAAAAGGCAGTTTGAGCTTGAGAATCCTCAAATTGAAATTGAAGAGGTTGAAGACATTAATCTTGACCCGCGGATTGTTGCTGAGCGGATTGCCATTACTATGGAGCGTTTTGGCTCCGGCCGTTTTAAGTCTATCGGCCATAAAGCTTTGGAGGATATTAAGCGCTCCGGCGCTCTTGGCGCTGAGATTGTTGTTTCCGGCAAGATTCCGAGCGCTCGTGCTAAAAGGTGGCGTTTTAATATGGGTTATATTAAGAAGTCTGGCCAGGTTTCTAAGGAGGGCGTTCTTAAGGCTTACACTACTGCTAATTTGAAGAGCGGCTCTGTCGGCGTGCAGGTTAAGATTATGAGGAGTGATGTTTATCTTCCTGATGCCATTAAGATTAGGTCTGGTGAAGAGGTGAAAAACAGTGTTGCGCCTGCTCCTGTTGTAGATATTCCTAAAACTGCTGAGAAAAAGGGGGGTGCTGAGAAGAAAAAACGGCGCGCTCCGAGGAAGAAATCAAAGCCGGAAGTTAAAGAAGAGGTTAAAGCTGATGAAAAAAAGGTTGATGGTGTTAAAAGTAAAAATGTTGAGGTGAAGCCGTGAAGTTTAAGGAGTTAAAAACATTGAGTGATGCTGAGCTTAATGAAAAGCTTGCTGAGATTAGGAGAGAGCTTATGCTTGACTATACTCAGGTTTCGTCTGGTGCTCCTCCAAAAAGCCCGGGTATGATTAGGAAGAGGAGGCGGACTGTTGCGAGGATACTTACTTTGTTTAATGAAAGGTCTGGTGAAAAGAAAGAGGTGAAAAACAAGAAATGAGCAACTGCGATAAGTGCGGCCTTCCGGAAGAGCTTTGTATTTGTGAAAGCATTGCAAAGGAGGCTCAGAAAATCGTGGTTAAGACAGAGAAGAAAAAGTTCGGCAAGGTTTACACTGTTATTGAGGGCATTGACGAAAAGGAGATTGACCTGAAGAATCTTGCGAGCGAGCTTAAGTCCAAGTTTGCATGCGGAGGCACATCAAAGAATGGTAAGGTTGAACTGCAGGGCAACCATGTTATGAAGACTAAGGATGAATTGATGAAAATCGGTTTTGCTTCAGAGGCGATTGAAGTTCAAAGATGATTGGCGCAAAGGTTAAGGTTGTCAAAAGCTCAAATGCTTCGAACAAAATGATTTCGGGCGTTGTGGTTGATGAGACAAAAAATATGTTTATAATAATGGCTGGAGATGGAGAGAAAAAGATGATAAAAAGGCAGAGTGTTTTTGAGTTTGAAAGCAGGGGAAAAACCTTTTTAATAGATGGCCGTCTCCTTGAAAAAAGGCCTGAGGAAAAAAAATGAAGGGAAAAACTATTTTTGGGATAAGCGCTCCTGCAAAGGAATGTAATGACGCTAAATGCCCGTTTCACGGCTCTCTTTCAGTAAAAAAGAAATCATTTGAGGGGGTGGTTGTTTCGGCAAGGATGCATAACTCTGCTGTTGTTGAGCTTTCAAGGAGGGTTTTTATCAAGAAGTATGAGCGGTATGCGAAGAGCAGGATTACTATTCCTGTGCATAATCCTAAGTGCATTCATGCTAAAGAAGGAGATATTGTTAAAATATTTTTTACAAGGCCTCTTTCAAAGACTATTCATTTTGTTATTGTTGAGAATTTGGGCAGGAAGCTTGATTATGAGATGAAGAAGGCTGCTCTTGAGGAAGGAAAGTTCAAGAAAGAGGAGAAGGTGCAGGAGAAACTGCCGGAGAAGGAAGATGAAGTCAGTTAATGCCCGCATGGTCCGGGGTCTGCCTATGGGTGCATGGGTTGAGCCGTGTGATAACTCGGGTGCTAAGGTTGTGAAGATTTTCGGGCTTAAGCGCGCCAAGGTTATTAAGGGGAGGACTCCGTCTGCGGCTATTGGTGATATGGTTTGGGTCAGTGTTAAGAAGGGCCGTCCTGATATGAGAAAGCAGGTTTTCCTTGCTGTTGTTGTTCGTGAGAAGAAGCCTTTTAGGAGGCCTGACGGCATGAGGGTTCAGTTTGAGGATAACTCTGTTGTTATCGTTAAGGATGAACAGGCAAATCCCAAGGGCACCATGATTAAGGGCCCCATTCCTAAGGAAGTGTGTGATAGGTGGCCTCCTATAGCGAAACTGGCTAAGATTGTGGTGTAAAAAAATGAAGAGCAGATTTTCGAAATCGTGGAAGGCGAGTGTGAAGCCGAGAAAGCAGAGAAAATATTTGTTTAATGCTCCGTTTCACATAAAGAGGCGCATGCTTAATGCGCTTTTGTCTGACGGGCTGAAAAAAAAGTATGGCATGAGAAGCTTGGAAGTTAGAAAAGGCGATAAGGTTAAAATCATGCGTGGTGAGTTCAAAAAAAATGAGGGTGTTGTTGAGCGTGTTGATGTTAAGTATTCAAAGGTTTTTGTTCAGAATATTTCGAGGCAGAAGAGGGACGGAACAAAGATTGCTGTTTCAATTCATCCTTCAAAGCTTATGATTGTTGAGGTTAAAGAGGAGAAAAACAGGGTGAAAGCTGAAGTTAAAAAAGAAAAAATGGAAGGTAAAAATGGCAAGGAATCATCTTAAAAGGATTGCTGTTGGAAGAAAGTGGCCTGTCAGCAGGAAGACGACAAAGTATATGGCGAAGCCTCGTGCAGGCGCTCACTCTCTTGAGCTTGGCCTTCCTTTGGTTGTTGTTTTAAGGGACATTCTTGGGCTTGCAAGGACAAGGCATGAGGCAAGAGATATACTTAATCATAAAGAGGTGTTGATTGACGGAATTAAAAGGTCTGACCATCGTTATGTGGTTGGATTTATGGATGTTATCAGCATTCCTGCTTTGAAAAAGAGTTATAGGATTGTCATAAATACTGGGGGAAAGCTGGCGGTTGTTGATGCTGGTGATTCTTCGCTTAAGGTTGAGAGGATTAAGAGAAAGTTTTCTGTCAAGGGCGCAAAGGTGCTGGTTACTCTTGATGACGGCAGAAATCTTCCTGCTGGAAAAGAGCAGTTTAAGGTTGGCGACTCTCTTTTGATTGAGGTTCCGTCGTGCAGTATTAAGTCGCATTTTAAGTTTGAGAAGAAGGCGTGTGTTTTGATGACTGGCGGAAAGCATATTGGAAAGGTGGGTGTTATTGAGAGTATTGACGGTGGCAGGCTTGTTTTCAGGGATGCTAAAAATAATATTCTTGAGACAAAAGCTGAGCATGCTTATGTTATTGGAAAGGAGAGTCCGGCTGTTAAGATGAGCTGAATGATAAAATGAATGTTATGAAAAATATAAAGATTGAGAAGGTCACCCTGAACATCGGAACAGGGAAAAGCCAAGAGCAGTTGGAGAGAGGCTTGAAACTGCTTGCTTCAATTGCCAAGAATAAGGTGGTTAAGACTATTACTCAGAAAAGGATTGCTGCCTGGGGCTTGAGGCCGGGTCTGCCTATTGGCTGTAAGGTTACTTTGCGCAGGAATGATGCTTCCGATGTTTTGAAGAAGATGATTGAGGCGCGTGATTTTTTGCTTGGCGCGAATAATTTTGATGATTTCGGCACGGTTTCATTTGGCATAAAAGAGTATATTGATATTCAGGGTTTGAAGTATAATCCCGATATTGGGACTATGGGTTTGCAGGTTTGTGTTACTCTTCAAAGGCCTGGCTTCAGGGTTAAGTGCAGGAAGATTGCGAAGAAGAAAATTCCTAAATGCCATAGGATTTCGCAGTCTGAAGCGGTTGATTTTATGTGCAAGAATTATAATGTAAAAATGAGGAAGGAAGAATGACGGCGTCTGATTATAAGAAAGCGTTTAAGCAGTTGAAGAGAAAGCCTGCAAAGCTTAAGAAGTTTCTTAAGCATAACTCTCCTAAGCAGAGGAGTTGTGGGTTTAGTACAAAGAAATGTGTCCGGTGCAATAGGACCGGCGCTCATCTGAGCCAGTATGGCATTCATATGTGCCGCCAGTGTTTTAGGGATTATGCGACTGACATCGGGTTTAAGCAGTATAGCTGAGGTAAAAAAAAATGTTGAACGATACACTTGCAAATGCATTGTCTGCAGTTTTGAACTCTGAGAAAATTGGAAAGGAGTTTTGTATAGTTGGCCCTGTTTCAAGGATTGTCAAAGAGGTTCTTGATATTATGAATTCTGCAGGTTATATCGGAAGTTATGAGACTCAGAAGGTTCACGGCGGGAGCCAGGCAAAGGTTTTTTTGATTGGCATGATAAATAAGTGCGGGGCTGTTAAGCCGAGGAATTCAATAAAGCTTGAGAATCTTGAGCTGGCTGAAAAAAGGTTTCTTCCCGCAAAGGATTTCGGCATTCTTATCCTCTCAACTAACGAGGGCATAATGACTAATGAAACTGCAAAGAAAAAAAAGGTTGGAGGCAGGCTTATTGCTTACTGCTATTAGGTGCTTAAATGATAAAAAAAGATATTGCTAAGAAACAGAAGAGGAGAAGGCCTCTTGAAAAGGTGGTTGTGCTTCCGCCGGCTGTTAAGGCAGAAATTTCTCCTGTTGAGATAAAGATTTCAGGCCCTAAAGGTGTTGCCTCAAGAAAGCTTGGAACAAAAAAGATAGTTGTAAGGCTTGATGGGGGTAAGATTTTGCTTGCTCCCAAGGTTAGGAAGTCAAGGTCTGAAAAAGCTCTGATTAATTCGCTTGTCGCCCACATTAATAATTTGGTTGCGGGCGTTCAGAATGAATTTGTTTACAGGATGAAAATTTGTGCGTCTCACTTTCCTATGGCTGTGAAGCTTAAGGGCGATTTGTTTGAGGTGAATAATTTTATCGGCGAGAAAACTCCGAGAGTTTTGAAGGTTGTTAAGGATGTTGATGTGAAGGTTGAGGGTGATTTTGTTGTTGTCAAGTCATGCGACAGGGAGCTTGCAGGTAATTTTGCGTCTCGGATTGAGAAGCTTACTAAGAGGCCGTCTTTTGACAGGCGTGTTTTTATGGACGGCATTTATCTTGTTGAAAAATGCGGGGAGAAACTGAAATGAAGTTTGATGATTTGCTTAAGGCAAGGAATGTCATGAAGAAAAAGAAGCCTGCATTTTTGAGGCAGAATAATTGGAAGAAGAAAAGGATTACTCACTGTAATAATTGGAGGCGCCCGACAGGCATTGATTCAAAGATGCGCCTCGGTCTTAATGGCAAGAGTAATGTTGTCTCTCCCGGGTTCGGCTCTCCAAGGGCTGTCAAGGGTTTGCGCCGTGACGGGCTCAGGGAAGTCGCTGTTGCGAATGTTGATGATTTAAAGAGGGTTGTTGCTGGCTGTATTGGCGTTGTGTGCTCTGGTGTTGGCGCGAGGAAGAAAATTCAGATTATTCAGCTTGCTTTAAAGCACAAGATTGCTCTTGCGAATTATGATGAGAGTTTTGTGAAAGAGTTTGAATCTGAGATGAAAACGAGGAAGGACAGTAAGGCAAAGTCAAAAGAGCAGAAGAGCAAAAAGAAGGCGGTGGAAAAAACTCCTGTAAAGGGGGCTGTTCAGGATGATAAAGCTGCTATTGATAATTCTGCTGAAGATATTAAGAAGGAGAGGGAAAAAGCTCTTATTAAGAAGGGTGCGTTATGAATCTGCAAAAAATAAATGCTGCTAAAGTGATGAAGTGTTCGCCGAAAAGAGTTCGTTTTGATGCTGAGAAGCTTGCTGAGATTAAGGAAGCCATAACAAAGCATGACATCCGGCTTTTGGTTGGTAAGGGTGTTATTTCTGCTGTTCCTAAGCGGGGGGTTTCAAGGGCGAGGGCTAATGTTACTCTTGTTCAGAAGAGGAAGGGCAACAGGCAGGGTCCTGGTTCAAGAAAGGGGTGTTCTAATGCGCGTGATAATATGAAGGATTCGTGGATTGGGCGCATTAGGAAGCAGAGAAAGCTTATTAAACAGCTTTATGCCTCCAAAAAAATTGGTGTTGCCATGTATCATGACCTTTACAAAAAGGCTAAGGGCAATTTTTTCAGGAGTACACGGCATATTAAGACTTATCTTGAAGAGCATGGAGTATTGAAGGAAAATGAAAGAAAATACTAAAAAATATACTGTTCCATTGAGAAGAAAACGGGAGGGCAAGACTGATTATAGAAGCAGGATTAAGCTTGTTTCCTCCGGGCTTCCTCGTCTTGTTGTCAGGAGGACTCTTTCAAAGATTATTGCTCAGATTGCTGTATTTGATGTTAAGGGTGATATTATTAAGGCGGGTGTTGATTCCTGTCTGCTTAAGGATTATGGCTGGAAGGGCTCTTTGAAGAATATTCCTGCTTGTTATCTTACTGGTTTTGCTGTTGGAAAAAAGGCTCTTGCTGTAGGTGTTAATGATGCTGTCCTTGATATTGGCTTTAGCACGGCAATAAATGGGGTGAAGATTTTTGCTTTCCTTAAGGGCGCTGTTGATTCGGGCTTGAAGGTTGCCTGCTCTGAAGAGGTTTTTCCTTCTCAGGATAGGCTGGGCGGAAAGCATATTAAGGGCTTTGAAAATAATGTTGAGGAAATAAAAAGGAAGATACAAAATGAAAAGAGATGACAATGCAATAATTGATGATGATGTTGTAAAAGTTGGGAAAGAGGAAGAGGAGGAAGTGAAGGTTGATGAAGCTCTCGCGAATATTGAGGGCTGGATTCCTAAGACTAAAGTCGGCGCCAAGGTTAAGGCAAAAGAGATTTCTTCATTGAGCGAGATTCTTGATAATGGCATTAAGATTAATGAGAGCCAGATTGTTGATGCTCTTGTTCCTGGTTTGGAGATGGAGCTTTTGCTTCTCGGCCAGTCTAAGGGTAAGTTTGGCGGCGGTAAGAGGCGCGCCTTCAGGCAGACTCAGAAAAAGACAAAGGAGGGTAATAAGCCGAAGTTTTCAACTGTTGCCGTTGTCGGCAATAAGAACGGGCTTGTTGGTGTTGGTTTTGGAAAGAGCCGTGAGACTGTTCCTGCGAGGGAGAAGGCCGTCAGGCAGGCTAAGCTTAATATTATTAAAATTGCGAGGGGTTGTGGTAGTTGGCAGTGCGGCTGCAGAAAGCCTCATACTCTTCCTTTTGAGGTTAAGGGCAAGTGCGGCAGTGTTCTTGTTGCACTTAAACCTGCTCCTAAGGGTGCCGGCCTTGTTGCTGAGTCTGAGATTGCCAAGATTTTGAAGATGGCTGGTGTTATTGATGTCTGGTCTAAGGTTAGGGGCAAGACTAAGACTCGTGCTAATCTAATTAAGGCGTGTTTTGAGGCTTTGAAGAAGACTGCTTCAACTCATGTTCTTTTGTCAAATAAAGAAAAGATTGGTATTGTTGAGGGCGAGCATAAAACCATTGAGCCTGCCGAGGTTGTTGAGGTGAAGAATGAGTAAGGTTGCTGTTATTCGGGTTAGGGGCAGTATTCGGGATAGTCATACTATTGATGATACTTTTGTTATGCTTAATATAAGCAAGAAGAACTGGTGTTCTGTTTGGGATGTTAATGATTCTGTTATGGGCATGATTAATAAGGTTAAGGATTTTTCTACTTGGGGAAATATTAATGATGAAACTTTAAAGCTTCTTGAGGAAAAGAAGGGTAAGGGCAAGTTTTTTCGTTTGAACCCGCCTGTTAAGGGTTTTGGCAGGAAAGGTGTTAAGGTTGTTTTTACTGCAGGCGGTGCTCTTGGTGACCGGAAGGAAAAGATTAATGATTTGATTAGGAGGATGCTCTGATGACTGCGAAAAGGCGCGGTAAGTTTTCAAGGGCGCGCGGTAATAAGAGCCATGGCTGGGGTGCTAAGAAGAAGCATCGTGGCACTGGTAATCTTGGCGGCAAGGGTTATTCGGGTCTTGGCAAGAGGACTCAGTCAAGAAAGCCGTCTTATTGGGCTAACTCTGAATACATGGGCAGTTCTGGTTTTAAAGCAAGGGGTGTTCCTGATAAGATTATTTCGTTGAGGGATCTTGATAAACGGGATGCTGGTATTATTAATCTTTCATCTGAGGGTTATGGCAAACTGCTTGGTTCTGGCGATGTTACTAAGAAGTTTGATGTTGTTGTGGCAAAGTTTACTGCTAAGGCTGAGCAAAGGATAAAAGAAAAAGGTGGCTCGGTTAAGGCTGAATAAAATGGGGCTTTGGAAGGAACTGATAAATAACCTGCCTGAAGTTGCAGGTCCGCTGAATAAAAAGGGCCTTTCTTTTAATGAAAAGCTCAAGTGGACTCTTGTTGTTCTCGTGATTTTTTTCGGGCTTGGCATGATTCCTCTTTTCGGGCTTAGTGAAAACGCGCTTGAGCGGTTTGAGCTTCTTTCAGTTATTCTCGGCGCCAAGTTTGGCTCAATAATCTCTTTGGGTATCGGTCCGATGGTTACTGCTTCCATTGTGCTTCAGCTTCTTAATGGCTCGGGCATTGTGAAGTTTGATTTGACATCTCACGAGGGTAAGAAGACTTTTCAGGGCATTCAGAAACTGCTTTCAATATTCTTTATTCTTTTTGAGGGTATGATTTATGTTTTTATGGGCGGTTTAACTGCTCTTGCGGGTGTTTCTCCATGGTTTCTTGTGTTTCAGCTTTTTGTTGGCGGTGTTTTGATTATGTTGATGGATGAGGTTGTCAGCAAGTGGGGTTTTGGCTCGGGCATTTCTCTTTTTATTGCTGCGGGCGTTTCTGAGTCTCTTGTTTTGAGGGCTATTTCCTGGATTCCTTCTCCAACAAATAAGGATGTTTCTACCGGTGCCATTCCTGCTCTTTTTCAGTCGCTTTCAAATGGCGATACAATGACTGCTGCTCTTATGTTTACTGCTATTGCAACTACTTTTATTGTTTTTGCTGTTGCTGTTTTTGCCCAGTCTATGAAAGTTGAGATTCCGCTTTCTTTTGGCAGAGTCCGGGGGCAGGGTATCAGGTGGCCTTTGAGTTTTATGTACACATCTAATATTCCTGTTATTCTTGTTGCCGCTCTTTTGGCTAATGTTCAGCTTTGGGCAAAGCTTATGGAAAACTGGGCTGTCGGTTCCGGCGGTAAGATTGTTGATTTTCTTTCTATTTATGTTTTCGGTCAGACAGGCACTGCTGAAAGCGGTTATGGTGTTGTTCAGTGGATTAATGCTCCTAATGCTGTTCATGCTTTGGTTGCCGGCTCTTTGAGTTCAAGCATGTTGCTTCACTCTCTCGGCTATGTGTTTATTATGGTTGTTGGCTCTGTTGTTTTTTCTATTTTTTGGGTGCAGACTTCTGGTATGGATGCGCGGAGTATGTCAAAGCAGATGATTGCTTCGGGGCTTCAGCTTCCTGGTTTCAGGAAGGATGAACGGGTGCTTGAGAAAGTGCTTAACAGGTATATTTGGCCTTTGACAGTTATGGGCGCTATAACTGTTGGTTTTCTTGCTGCTTTTGCTGATCTTTCTGGTGCGCTCAGCTCTGGAACAGGGCTTCTTCTTACTGTTATGATTGTTTATAAGATGTATGAAGAGATTGCTAAACAGCACATGATGGACATGAACCCGATGATGAGGAAGTTTATGGAATAGTTCTTTTATTTTAGGCCTGTACGAACGAAGTGAGTATAGTCCCTTGCCCGTCAACCGGCGTAACGGAGTTGTTTCTTTTTTGTTGCGTACCGTCTTGCTTTTTGCAAGATGGTACTCGATGTTGCCCGTCAACCGGCGTAACGGAGTTGTTTCTTTTTTGTTGCGTACCGTCTTGCTTTTTGCAAGATGGTACTCGATGTTGCCCGTCAACCGGCGTAACGGTTGTGAGGAAGTTTACTCAAGTCTAATGGCTGGAGGCACCGAATTTCTTTGAATTTTCATCGGCGGGCAGAACATCCCGCTCTTACCCTCTACATTGTTCTTTTTATATTGTAGAGGGTAGATTATATGAACAAGCTCCAGTATTCATCAGCAAGCTCAGCTGAAATAAACTTCACCAACTTAGAATAATCTGTTTTTTCGTTCTTGAGCGGGTTTGAATTGTCTGCAGAGTGCATTGCCTCAAGATATTCTTTTCTTGATTTTTTTCTTATAATCACCGGAGGATAATCATTTTTAAGCAGTATATAATTAAGAAGCATCCTACCAGTCCTTCCATTGCCGTCCATAAACGGATGAATTTTTTCAAACTTGTGGTGAAAAATTGAAGCAAGGGCGATTGGATGAAGGATTGCTTTATTCTTGTCATACCACTCAAGAAGGATTATTATTCGTGATGTTTAGAGCCGTTTTTTTATTTTTTTATTCAACTGACAGCACTGTATTGCCGATGATTATTTCGTCGCCTTCTTTCAGCTTGAAGTCTCCGTTTTCTTTTAGGATAACTGGTATTTTTTCTTTTGTGCTTAGTATTAGTGATGCTTTGAGCATTGTTGGGTTTGCGGTTTTGAGTGTTTTCAAAAACCAGCCTCCGACGAAATGTTTTACCAGCTCGCATTGGTTTCTTGAGGCTGATTCGTCGTCAAGTATCACATGATTGTCTGTGCCCCGTCCTATTCTTATGTGTTTGCCGGTTAGCTCTATTTCAGTCATGTCTTTGTCAGCAAATCTGACATTTTCCTGCACATGATTTGCGTTGGTTACTTCAAGAAATCTTTCATTCTTTTTTGTTCCGCGGTATATCATCCTAAACCATGACCCTTTTAGAAGTTTGAGTTTCATGGCATGTTCTTAAATGGGTCTTGTATTTAAATTTTTGGGCGGTTTTTTGAAGGCTCTCAAAACATTTATATACGCGTGGTGTTTTTTTGTTTTTATGGCTAAACTGCTTAATGCTGTTTTCGGGATTGGTGTTGCTGTTGTTGTTTATGTCTTGATTCTCTTAGGCATTCAGGCTTTTTATCCAGAGGTTAGATTTGATGATTTTTGTAATTCAACTGTTGCTTCAGCGCCTGTTTCAGGTTTTGAGAAGTGCTTTGATAATATGACTGTTGGTGAGTGCCGCTCTTTGACTGATTTGAAAAAGAATGATGAGTTTGAAAAGTGCAATAATGCTTTTATGGATGCGGATAAACAGCATAATAAGGTGTTTTTTATTATTGCGAGCTCTCTCGGAGCTTTGGTAGTTCTCGTTTCGTTTTTTCTTATTTCATGGTTGGGGATGGCGAACATAAGTGCGGGCATTGCCTGCGCAGGCATTGTTCTTATTATGTATGCTTTTGTCAGGGGCTGGGTCAGTATTGATGACCGAATTAAGTTTGGTGTGGGGATTGTTGTTGCTGCACTGATTATTTTCTTGGCTGTTAAGGTTAATAAGATGCTTGAGAAGAGCTGATTCTGCTGGAAAAATCAAAAAACTTTTTAAACTCTCTTTGAGTTGGTGGGTTTATGCTTGAATCAATCGGTGTTTTTTTGAATTCTGTGTTGAACCCTGTTTTTTCTCCGCTTCTTGTTCTGCCTCCGTTTTTTTCTATTCTTGTTATGTCTTTTGTTATTTCGCTTGTCGTTTCTGTTATTTACAAATACACGACTGATCAGGATTTGATGCGTCGGCTTAAGGCTGAGCTGAAGGAGCTTCAGGCCGAGATGAAGCTTTTGAGAAGCGAGCCTGAGAAGATGATGGTTGTTCAGAAAAAGGCTATGGAGACTAATATGAAGTATATGAGCCACAGCTTTAAGTCAACATTGTTTACTTTTATTCCTATTCTTATTATTTTTTCGTGGATGGGTGCACATCTTGCTTATTATCCTCTTTCTCCGAATGAAGAGTTTGCTGTTTCTGTTCTTCTTGAGGATGGCCTTGGACTAAATGCCTCTATTACTGCGCCCGAGGGCATTGAGGTTGTTTCTGATGCTGTTCAAAAGATTAATTCAAATAGTGTTGGTTGGAAGCTTAAGGGTGTTGAGGGCAGTTATGTTTTATCTTTTTTAATTGGTGATAAGGAGTATGAGAAGGATATTTTGATAACTAAAGAAAAGAAGTATGTTCAGGTTGAGAAGGCGGTTAATGACGGTGTTGTGAAGTCTATAAATTCGGGCAATGCACCGATAAAGCCCATTAATTTGTTCGGCTGGAAGATTGGCTGGCTTGGCACTTATATTATTTTTTCTATTTTCTCAAGTATCCTGCTTAGAAAGATTATGAAACTAGCGTGATTGTTCTTTAATACTGCTATTTTCTCAGCCTGCTTTGGCGCAACCTTTATAAATGGGTGTGGGTTTTTTTGGTTTTATGCCAGAGGGAAGAAAGCGTTCAAGGTCGTTTAGGAGGATTTATGTAAAGACTCCCGGGGGCAGAACAGTTATTCATTATAAGAGGCGCAAGCCCGGCCGTGCTAAATGCGGTTGTGGTGCTGTTCTTATGGGCGCCCCGAGAGGCATTCCTTCGGTTATGAGGAAGCTTTCAAAGACTGAGAAGCGTCCTGAGAGGCCTTTTGGCGGTGTTTTGTGCAGTAAGTGTATGAGGGCAAAGATTAAGTCTGATTGTATGGCTTCAAAGTAAGTTGGGTGACCGCTTATAAAAAAGTTTGAAGCAGGAGGAAAAAATGATTGGGCAGGTTTGTGTTAAGGTTGCTGGCAGGGATGCTGGTAAGAAGTGTGTTGTTGTTGATGTTCTTGATGACATTTTTGTTCTGATAGATGGAGGCACAAGGCGCAGGAAGTGCAATGTTTCTCATCTTGTTCTTTTGAAAGAGAAGCTCGATATTAAGAAAGGATGTTCTCATGATGATGTTGTTTCTGCTTTTAAGAAGCTTGGTTTTGATGTTTGGAATACTAAGCCGAAGAAGTCTGCACCCCGTCCGAAGGCCGTGAGAAAGGGCAAGTCTAAGGCTGAAAAGGAAGCTCAGATTGTGGCTAAGAAGGAGCTTCATAAGAAGATGGCTGAGGCCAAGGCAAAGAATGTTAAAGTTAAGTCTGATGAAAGGGGTTTGGAACATCATGTTAATCCTGATGAGCCTAAGCTGAAGGAAAGAGAAGCTGTGAAAGAGGAAAATGCGGATAGGCAGGAGAAAAAGGTTGAGGAGATTAAGCAGGTTCGCACTAAGAAGAATCAGAGGTTTTAGGCAGAGTTTGGAAGAAGCTGTTTATTTGCACTGCGGGTAAAAAAAATATTTTTCTATTCGTGTTGCTGTGTTTTTCTTTCGTTTAGTATTTCTTCTGCTGTGTTGTGCATTTTTATTTCGTATCTTTTTTCTCCAAGTGCGTTGTATAGTGTTGCTGTGCTGAGCAGTGTTGCTCCGGTTATGAATGCGTATGCGTCTGTTGTTGCGCCTGCTGTGCTGTTCATGAAAAAAAGGAAAATCAGCGGTTATTTAAAGTTTTTGTCGCTTGTTGGGTTTATGCTCCTGAATTTGCCTTCCGCATTCGAAACCTTTAAATCAACGGATTTTAAAAAATTAGTAAAGTCCTTAAAATGATTCATAAACCGAATTATTGTTAATATTAATATATAAATCGATTGCTTATACCATCTTACTTTTCTGTTCACTATTTTTCTTTGTTTTTTAGCTTAGTATTTTCATTATTTCGTTTACATCTATTTCTAATGCTGCTGTGGGGTTTTCTATGCTCCAGTTTGTTAATATTTTGGGGTGAAGTTCTCCGATTATTCCTAGTTCTTTTCCGTGGATTGTTATTTTTGCTGTTCTGCCGGTTATGAATGATGGATGCTCTGTTTCTTCTGTTTTGTATGGCAGGTCGAGCATTCTCATTAGGTAGTCGAGTATTTGCTTTATTTTTGTGTAGTCTGCTTTTTCTTCGCAGATTGCTGCGGTTAGTTTTTCTTTTTCTTCTATCCCTGTTTCGGTGTTTCCTTTTTTGAATGTTGTTCCTGTTCCAAAGATTTTTTGGGGGTATTCGCGGTTTTTGTTTCTTTCAAGCACATCCATTAGTGATGGTATCATCCATGCTCGAAGTGTGTTGTAGTCGGTGTTTACTGCGCTGGAGAGCTCTATTAGTTCGTGTTTTGTGTTCATTTTTTTGTTTTGGTGTTCTTCGCTGGTTAGGTTGTATGTTTCTGTTTCAAGTAGTCCCAGCCCGGTGAGTATTTCTGAGATTTTGCGTTTGAGTTTTTCAAGTTGGTTTTCTTCGCCTGTTGTTGATACTCTTGGTATTTCTGGTGTGAAATTTTCGTAGCCGTATGCTATTGCTGTTTCTTCTGCGAAGTCTACTGGGTGCATTATGTCTGCTCTGTATGCGGGTGCGAGTGCTATTCCGTTTTTGTATTCGTGGCCCATTTTTGCGAGCAGCTCTTTTATCTGGCTTTCTGTTAGTTTAAGCCCGAGCCTTTTGTTTATGTATTCGGCGCTTATTTTCCATTCTTTTGGCGTTAAGTCGGGTGTTGTTTCTTTTTTTCCGCTGTAGTCCAGTTCAAGGGAGTATATTTTTCCGCCCATGTCTGCGAATGCTGTCGCGATTATGTTTAGGCATGTTTTGAGGTATTCGAAGTCAAATCCTGAGCATTCTATGAATATGTCTTTTGTTTTTTCGCTTATTTTTCCTGTGTCGTGTGAGTTTATTATTGGGGGCATTGAGAGTATTTTTCCGTCTGCGTCTTTGAAGAATGCGAATTTCGCCATTCCTTCCATGAGGTGTGCGTATTCTCTTCCTGCGGGGTGCTTGTTTAGTATTTGCTGTCCGCTCAGCTCTGTCGGGTGTTCGAGTGGCCTGAATCTTATTTTTTGCGGCTCTTCTGCGAAGAATGTTATTGGAAATTTTATTTTTTCAAGGGGGTATATTCCGATTGCTGCTTTTTTTCTGTTTCTTCCGTAGGTTATGTGGAGTTTTTCCTGTATTTGTATTGCTTCTTTGATTTTTTCGTCGTCAAATTTTATTCCTTTTATTATTGCGCATGCGGTGTATGGCCTGGTGTTTTTTGCTGTTTTGTCTATGATTATTTTTTCTCCTGATTTTTCAACGGGGTATTTTCTGAGCCCGGTTTTTATTCCGATGAATGCTGAGAATGCTCTTGCGAATCCTTGTTCTGAAAGGAAGTCTGGCCTGTTGGGGCATGCTTCTATTGTTATTTCTTTTTCGTCTATGCTTTCAAGTGATGTTCCAAGCATTGGTATTTTGTCTTGGAGCTCCTGTGTTGTGAGTTTTTTTCCTGTGAGCTCTTCAAATGTTTTTCTGTTGAGTGTTGTTGTCGGCATTTTTTTCTCCTTTTCAGCTTCTGTTCCATGCTTTTATTTTTCTCAGCTGTTGTATGTCGTTTTTGTATAGCTCTCTTATGTCTGTGATTTTGTAGTATTCGAGCAGTATTCTGTCAAATCCGGGCCCCCAGGCAAGGACAGGTATTTCTTCGCCGAGTAGTGGTATGGTTACTTCTGGCCTGAATATTCCTGCTCCTCCGAGTTCAAGCCATTTTTTGTGTATTGGGTGGAATACTTCTATTTCCACGCTTGGCTCGGTGTACGGAAAGAATGATGGCTTGAATCTTGCTTGTTCAAATCCCATTTTTTTGAAGAACTGCTTTAGGTAGCCGAGGAGGTTTGCGAATGTTGCGTTTTTGTCTATGACTATTCCTTCTGTTTGGTTGAATTCAAAGAGGTGCGACCAGTCTAATGCTTCGTTTCTGAAGCATCTTCCGAGTGCGAAGAATTTTGCGGGCAGCTCTTCTTTTTTTAGGTTGTGGAGTGTTTTTGCGGACAGCGAGGTTGTGTGGGTGCGCAGTACATTTTTTTTGGCTGTTTCTTCATCCCATTTTCCGCCCCAGCCCGTGCTTCCTCCTGCGCCTTTTTCGTGGGCCTGCCTGATTTTTTCTACGGTTTTTTGGTCGGGCAGTGTTCCTTTTGGTGTTGTTTTTATGAAGAATGTGTCCTGCATTTCTCTTACCGGGTGGTCTTGTGGGGTGAATAGTGCATCAAAGTTCCAGAATGATGTTTGGACTTTCTGCCCAGTCATTTCTTTGAATCCCATGTCCAGCCATATTTGTTTGGCGTTTTCCAGCGCTTGTTTTACGAAGTGTTTTTTTCCTCCGTCTATTTGGGGGACATTTATTGATACATCGTATCTTCTGAATTTTTTTTGTTTCCATTCGCCGGATTTTATTATTCCCGGCGTGAGTGCATCTATTGTTTCTTCGTTGAGGTTTGTTTTCAGTAGTTCTTTTCCGAGTTCGCTGAGTTCTGCGCTGACTTCTTTTTTCTGCTGGATTTTTATTATTTGTTTTCTTGTTTTAAGGCTGTCCAGCGCGAATTTTTCTTCGTCTTTTAGTTTTGCTGTTTCAAGCGGAAATTTTAGTTTTAGGAATTTTTCTTCAAGCGTTTCCTTTTCGAGGAGCGTTTTTCCCTGTGGTGTTATTGTGAGTTTTCCGTTTTCTACGGTTATTGCTGCTTTTCTTCTGAGCGCTCCGATTGATGCTCCGAGTTCTTCTCCTGCGACGGTTTTTATTTCCTCTGTTTTTTTTGGCGAGGCCGATATTTCTTTGAGGAGTTTTTTTTCGGGCAGGCCTTCTTTGGCGTATTTTTTTCCGTTTTCGTCAAGTTCTATTGTTTCTGTTTCTGTTTTTTTTATTTCCAGTGCGCCTTTGTTTTGTAGCCATTGCAGGGCTCTCATCGCTTCTATTTCCTGCATTCCTGAGTCTTTTGTTAGGTATTCAAGTTTGGTGTATTTTTTCAGTGAGTTCAGCAGTTTTCTCTCTAATGGATGGAGTGTTTCTGCTGTTTTTTTTGCGTCCATTTTTACCTGGCTTGGTTTTTTTATTGGCTATATAAAGTTTATGCGCTGTCACCAGTTGTCGCCTGTGCCAATGCTGTATTTCATTGCACGCCTGTTGTCTCTCTCTCTCCGATTTTTTCGCTCTTCTTCTCTTATTGCTTCTGAGATAATTGACAAGGCGAGGTCTGCCATTGTGGGATTAATTCGCTTTGCCATTTTTGTATTTTTTCTCGCAACACCTTTAAGCACCTCTGTAACACATTAAAGCATATGATGTTTTTGGTTCTCGCCTATAAGGGGCGTGGATTGAATAATTGAATTTAAATTAATATTAATTGGATTATTGGGCGATTGTGCATGGCAGAAATGGATAAATAAAACAAAAACTAAAAGAAAGAAAATCTTTTATTTCACCTGTTCCATTTTGTTCCAGTTTTCGTTGAACATTTCTTCAAGTGCGCTTGCGAAGAATGGCGTGCTTACCCATATTCCTACATCGTATGTGGGGTGGACATCTTTGTCATTTAATACCATGAATACCATTTCTTTTCCGTCTACGATTGTGAATCTGCCCGGGATTTTTGTGTTTCTTATTTCTGCTATTCCGCTGAGCTCTTTTATTGCTTCTTTGCATTCTTTTGTTATCGGCGCGGCTATTCTTATGTTTACCCCTCGTTTTTTTAGTTTTTCAAATGTCGGCTTGAGCCCTTCTATCTTTCTTATTAGCCCTTGTGCGGTGGTCATTATTGTTACTGATTTTTCTGCGTTTCTTATTGTGAGTTCAAGGTGGTTGTAGAGGTTGTGCCTTCCTTTGAGGCTTCCTGAGAGGTCTGACGGCTCTACTAATTCTATTCCTTGGCTGTGCAGCGAGTTCAGCTCTGAGATTACATCTGTTGTTTTCAGGCTTTCAAGTTTTTTGAGCCCTTCATCCGCGTCCTGCTTTATGTTTATTTTTACTCTTTCAACTACTTCTTCTGGTGCGACTGCTATGTATTTTATCGGCTTGCCGATTTTTGTGATTATGAATCCTTTTTTTTCAAGGCTTTCAAGGACATCGTAGCTTCTGCTTCTCGGGACATCTGCTATGTCTGATAGCTCTCCTGCTGTTGAGACTCCTCTTGATAATAGCGCCGTCCATATTTTTACTTCGTATAGGTTCAGCGAAAAATATCTTCGTAGTTTGCTTAAAAATTCTTCTTTTACAATCATTTTTATTCACCCCGCCCCTTTGTTGGAAAAAAAGTTGTTGCTTTTCTAATACACCACTCATATATATATGTTGTGTTTTACTCTTGTTGAGTTGTGTATTATTGATGGCAATTATTGATGATAAACAAAAAATGTTTTTAAAGATTCTTGTGGTGTAATGCGCATGATTGAGAATTTGTGCGTTGGTGGCGCTGTTGCTGGTGCAGGTATATCATCAATATATTTTGTATCTTAATATTGCTCCTGTTCCGCCGAGGCCGTCAAGTTTTTTTCCTGCTTCGTGCGCCGAGCTTATTATGTGTATTTCTCCGCCGAGTTCGTCTGCTGTTTTCATCATTTCCTCGGTTGCTTTGTCTTTTTCGCTTCTTGCTTTTTTTATTTTGTCGTCGGATATTAATAATTGTGCTGCTGCGCCGGCGTTTACTGCGCTTTGTGTTTCTTTCTGCCCGTATACTGCTTTTCCGTCTTTTGATATTTCTTCGAGGAGCTTATCTACGAGTTTTGTTTGTTTTGCGAGCTGTTCTTCTTTGAGTATTGTTTGTATTTCTTCTCTTTTTAGTATTTCTTTTATTGCGGTTTCTTCCGCTGAGTGGCAGGTCGCATAGACTATTTTTTTCTTTAGTTCTGGGTCGCTTATTTTTTTTGCAAGCTCTTCTTTCCAGAATGCAGGGCTTCCGGCAATTATGTGCTCTGCATTGTATCTTTCTGCATATTCTTTGGCGAGTTTTATTATTTCTTCGTAGAAGTTCCCTTTTGATGCCGCCCTCTCGTCTTTCTTTTGCACTTCTCCTTCTATTGTTGTAAGAATTTCGTAGCCGTATTGTTTTGTTATTGCGAATAGTGCGTTTTCCCTGTCAAATGCAATGATGAGTATGCTTTTTTGTTTTCTGTTGAATGTTTCTTCAAGCCGTTGTTTTTGGTGTATCTGCCATTTTTCTTTTTTTATTTGTATTATTGAGTTTTCTTCTATTGTTATTGTGTGGTGGCTGTCTTTGGGTATGTCTTCTGCCGGTTCTGTTGTTTTTCCGCTGGCGCGGAGTGTGTTTTCTGTGAATTCTGTTTTTTCTGTTTTTATGGTGAGTGTTACCGGTTTTTTTTCTGTTTTTGCCCGTTCTGTTGCTCCGCCGAGTTTTATTTTTCTGAATGTTCTGCCGGTTATTTCATCTCCTTCTTCTATTATCTGGCTGAGGCTCCACAGGTCGTCTGTGTTTTCGGGCTTTATTTTTGCTGTTCCTTTTTTTATGTCAAAGAATATCTTTTTCATGTGAATGTGCCTGAATGCACTTCTTCAAAATAGGAACATTTATATATAAAGTTGATTATTTTTTGGTCATAAAAACTGGTGAAGGTGATAATATGCTGTTGCTTAATAAAAAGGGTGATAGTGGACTGGTTGCTGCGTTTATTTTTCTTTTTGCGGCTTTGTTGATTATTTATATGCTTCTTCTTCCTGCTGATGAGCGTGATGAGCTTTTGGATTTGGATGGCGATGGCATCAACGGCTCTGATGGCGGTTCAAGCTCTGTTCTTTTGGATGTGTCTCCGGGGTTTGTTGATAGTGTTGGCAGGTCTGATTATGAGTATTCTGTGCCTAATATTCGTATTGTTTCTAATGCTGGCGCTAAGGTCATTAAGGAGGAAAACGCGTTTGTTGTGAGGAATAGTTGGCTTTCAAAGAAGGGCAGGGATATTGAGTTTGAAGTTGGTGCCGATGATAAGGTTGATAATTTGGTTCTTTCTTTTAATGCCCCTGTTCGGAGGGGGGCGCTTGTTGTCAAGCTTAACGGAGATGTTGTTTATGAGAATGAAGTATCACAGTTTAGTGCTGAGCCTGTCCGGCTTCCTGCTGAAAAGGTTAAGCGCGGGGTTAATGTTGTTTCTGTTCTTCCTTCTTCTGTTGGCGCGCGTTTTTGGGGCGCTAATCAGTATTCGCTTGAGAATGTTAAGATTATTGGTGATGTGACTGATGTTTCGGGGCAGAAGAGCAGCGCTGTTTTTTTTATTCCTGATACGAGGAGCAATATTAATGCTGCTTCTTTGAAGTTTATTCCCGAGTGTGTTTCTTCGGGTGGGCTTGTTGTTTTGCTTAATGGGAATGAGCTTTTTTCGGGTGTTCCGGAGTGTAAGGTTTTGAATAGCGTTATTGTTCCGCCAGATTTTCTTGTTTCGGGGGTTAATAAGCTGGAGTATAGCTCCGATGTCACTTATCTTATCGACTTGATTAAGGTTAAAACTTCTCTTAAGGAGAAGCGCCAGCCGAAGTATTATTTTTTTATTGATGACGATCAGTGGAAGAAGATTTCGGGCAGTTCTTATTCAGCTAATCTTTCTATGCAGTTTCTTGTTCCCGAGGATGATTATGTTGATTTTAAGGTTACTGTAAATAATCGTGATATTGGTGTTGACCAGCGTGAAGAGTTTTTTGAGGTGTCTTTGGATGATTATCTTTTGAAGGGCAATAATGTTGTTCGCGTGACTGCTCCTGACAGTTCTGTTGACATTATTAGTATGAAGATTGCTATTAAGAAAATAAAGAAATAAAGAGGGATGATGGCGGGGGGTGTTTCGGTGCGTTCGCGCGCTTCTTTGAATGGTGGAAAGGTTCTTCCTCTTGTTGTTTCTGCGGATGCAAAAAATGCGTCTGAGGGGGCTGAGAGTTCTGCTGATAAAAATTCGGGTGTTTCTCAGAAGAATATAAAAATGCTTATGAATACTTTTGGCGCTCTTTTATCTCGTTTTGTTTCTTCTCTTTCCCGCCGTAAGGGCGGAAAGTCTGCTTCAGGGCGTGCTGGTGAAAAAAAAGAAGCGGAAGAGTTAAGGGTTGCTGAGCTGGATGAAAAAACTGCAGAGCTTCGTTTGAACGCTGCTGAGAAAGAGGCGGATTCTGAAACTGCTGGCGGAAAGGGTTCTGGGGCTGATGAAAAAAATAAAGGCAGTGTTAAGCTGAAGCTTTTGTTTGCTTTGTTTCTTGGCATTGCTTATGATATTTTGGATATTGCTGTCACATTTTTTACTGGAGGCGTTAGTGAGTTGCTTGAGTTTTTTGTTAATGTTCCTTTTCAGTTTCTTTTTATCTGGCTTCTCGGAGGTTATGGGAACGTATTAGGCGTGGTCTGTTCTTTTGTCGAGTTTATTCCTGTCGTTGATTCTTTTCCGATTTATACCCTTGTTGCAATTTTTGCTTTGTATAGTTTTAGAAAGGAACAGAGGGGCGTTGTGAAGGGTGGCGAGGCTGAAAAGTCTGGGAAGGGCGTTGTGAAGGGTGGCGAGGCTGAAAAGTCCGGGAATAAACGGCAGGTTAATAAGTTTGTTTTTGATATGGCCGGTTCTAATGCTGGAAAAAAGGTTATTGCTTTGGTTCTTGCGGTGGTTATTGTTTTTGGTGCTTATTTTATTTCTGGAGAGCGGGGTGCGAAGTTTGTCGGTGATACTGTTAAGAGTGTCAAAGCGTATTTTAGTGAAGGCGGCTATAAGCTGTCTATTAATAAAGGAAGGGCGTTTCTTGAGAATAAGATAGAAAAAGGTATTGCTTACATTACTAAGCAGAAGGATATTGCTGTTTCTGGTGACATTTTTGCTGGCGAGGTTGAAAATGCTAAGAGTCGTGGCCTTAAGCTTGAGCTTGATAAGATTGATTATCCTTTTACGACTGCGAGTGAGAGCGTTTTTATTTCCGGCTCTCTTTCTGGGCGGGCGCTTGATTCTAAGATGTGCGGTTTGATTGGTGAAACCTGCGGTTCGCTTGAGGATGATAAAATTTTTCTTTCTTGTTTTACTGGAAAGAATGAGAAGGGCGATGTTCGTCCTGCGGAGATTTCTTTTAGCGAGCTTGAGTATTCTCTTGCTTCACTTTCGTGTGTATTTAACAGGCAGGCTTGGGATTTTAGTGTTGCTGGCAACCGGGTTGTTTATGTTGTTGCTGATTTTAATTTTTTGACTGCTGCTTACGCGAGAAAGCAGTTTGTGAGTGAAGTTAAGTTAAGGGAGCTTTCAAGGAAGGGCTATGTGTTTGAGAAGTTTACTCCGAAATACACTCCCGGCCCAGTTTCTGTGAAGTTTCTTGAGTCTTTTGTTAATAAGGAGCCGTTGATTGCTGGTGAAGCTGCGCTTCCGGTTAAGGTTGGTGTGACTGTTGAGAATACTGGCGAGGGGGATATTGCTAAGTTTAATAAGATTGTTTTTGTGGTCCCTCAAAACAGCAAGCTTGTTGGCTGTAATGCTCCTTTTTCGTCTTCTGATGGCGGGAAGCTTGTGCTTGATTCATCTAATCCTTTTTTTCTGGATTATCATAATCAGAATTTGAAGAAGGGCCAGACTATTACTTTTGCCTGTGATCTTTTGCTTAATGCGGAGGTTCTTGATGCGAATAATGAGATTACTGTTGATTTTTTTGAGGTGATGCTTAATTATGAGTATAAGCTGAGGCAGATGGTTAATGTTAAGGTTACTGCTCAGGAAAGTGTTACTCCTCTTGATAATCTTGCTTCTTTTTGTCCGACGACTTATTGTTCTTGCCCCGGGACTGACATGGTCGTTGGAAAGGGTTCTTCTTGTGGTGGTGTTATTTTGCAGGACATTGAGAGGGAGTGTTCAGCTTTAAAGATTGGTGAGGCATGTAATGCTAATCCTGCTTGTGTATGGAAAGATGCAAATAATAGATGCTGGGTTAAAGCTGGGGTGGAGTGAAATGCTGGACAAATGTGTGAAGAATCGGTGGTGTTGGAATTTTTTTGTCTGTGCACTTGTTGCTGTTTTTTGTTTTGTTATGATTTTTTTTGCTGGTTGTGCTCAGTCTCAGTCTTTGTTTGAGCCTCATAAGGGCACTAAGGGGATTAGTGTTTCATTTTTTGATAATATGCCTGCTGACGAGGTTTATGAGAATAGTGCTTTTGATATTGGGCTTGATATTCGGAATGATGGTGCTGATGATGTTGATAATGTTCGATTTAATGTTGAGGCTGAGAGGAAACTTATTGAAATTGTTTCTGGCTCTCCTTTTTTTGTTTCTCTTAAGGGCAGGAGTATTGAGTCTCCTGTTGGGGGGAATGTTATTAAGACTGTTAGTGTAAGGTCTGATAAGATAATTGCTTCTGAGGAGTATGACACTAATTTAAGGGTTAGTTATTGCTATCCTTATCGGACTGTTTTTTCTGCTCCGGTTTGTATTGACCCTGATGTTGCAGGCCGTAAGGCTGATAAGCCTGAGTTGTGCAAGAAAAAGGAGTTTTCTTTTTATGGGGGGCAGGGGGCTCCTGTTGCTGTTGTTAAGATGTCTGTTCAGATGATTCCGAAAGAGGATGGTGTTGAACCCGGTTTTTCGTTTGAGGTTGAAAATTCTGGTGCCGGCCATGTTATTCCTGTTGATGATTCTTCAATTGCGAATGCGTGTTCTGCCGCAGGCATCCCTTCTGATGTTTTGGGCGTTATTGAAATAGCGGGCGCTGATTTTGGTGGAGACGATTCAAAGTTGGTTTGTTCAAAGAGTAAGCTTAGGACTCCTGAAAAAAAGGATTCTGAAACTGAGTATTCAAGTGAGCGCGCTGTTGTTAGGTGCACTGGCAGTATTATACCTTACACAAAGGAGGCGTATGTAAGTTATGTGAGTGCCGAATTAAAGTATGGTTATCAAGATAGTGTTGGAAAAGAAGTAAAAATTATAAAGGAGGTCTCTTAGAATGCTTTGGAATGTTGTTTTTGGTTGATTTTTGGCACCGAAGTGATGATGCTGGGCGGGATTAGTGATTTTATGGGTTTTATTGGTGCTGGAAAATCATAAAGTTTATATATTAACTAATGAAGAAAAAGGTGATGCATATGGCAAATAAGATATTAAATAAGACATTTATTGTTTTGTTGGCTGTTTTGTGTATTTTGTTGGCGGGTTGTACTGGTGGCTCGCGGGAGAATTCTAATTGGAAGACTGGCACTCAGGGTGTTGTTGTGCAGTTCGGCCAGAACAGCCCTCCTGCTGAAATGTATGAAGATGAAGATTATTCTCTTGTACTTGAGGTTAGAAATAAGGGTTCTTATCCTACCGACCAGGAGGATAGTCTTCCTGTTGATTTGTATTTTTCGGGTTTTGAGCCGAATGTTGTTGACCTTGGTGATCGTGCTTCTGTTGATGTTGAAGGCAGTAAGAGCCAGTTTAATCCTGATGGAGGTGTTGCTTATCATGAAGAGGAGTTTGGTGTTGATGAGCTTGGCGAGGAGATTGATTCATTGCCTCAGGATATAAGGGTTACTTATGTTTATGAGTATGAGACTTTTGCTCCGCTTGATGTTTGTGTTGACCCCAATCCTACGAGGAATGATGATGATACCTGCACTCCTGGTGCTGTGGGCGGAACTGGTGGCCAGGCGGCGCCTGTTGGTGTTGCTTCTGTTCAGCAGGAATCTTTGAAGAATAAGGTGAGGTTTACGATGAGGATTTCTAATCTCGGTGGCGGGGATATTTTGAGGGATGATAGGTATGTGTTTAATGTTCCTGAAAATGAGAAGAATGTTGTTGAGGTTGACGAGGTTCTTCTTGGAGGAGAGGATATGGACTGCACTCCCGAGCGGGATTTGCGTCTTAATGGTGGTGCTGGTGTTCTTTCCTGCACTTATGACGGCCTTGATGAGGAGCTTCCTGCTTACAAAACGACTCTGAGTGTTAGGCTTCATTATTGGTATAAGGATTCTGTTTCAAAGAGCACGGTTATAAAACATAATTTGGATTGAGGTGAAAAAATGAAAAAAATATTTATCGTTTTTTTGGCTTTGGCGCTTCTTTCGGGGTGTCAGGATAGTGGAACTACTGAGAATGAAAACCCGTTTGTTGAGGGAACTAATGGTATTCTTGTGGATTTTATTCAGGACTCTCCTCCTTCAGAGGTTTTTGACAAGAGTAGCACTCCTTTTGAGATTGATGTTGAGCTGAAGAACGAAGGAGAATTTGATGTTGCTGCTTCTGATGTTGTTGTTAAAATTGTCGGTATTGACCCTGCAGAGTTTGGCAGTGCTGAATTGACCGCTTCTCCGGAGGATGATCTTGATGGGGTGAGCAAGGATTCTGCGGGCAATAAGCAGGACGGAACGATAACTGAGGTTCGTTTTGAGGATTTGGTTTATGAGGATGAGATTGTGGGAGCGAATGCTGTTAAGAATATTGTTGCTGATGTGTGCTATGAATACGGGACAACTGCTGTTGCTGATGTCTGTATTTTGAAGGACAGTTCTAAGGATAAGAGTTCTGTCTGCAAAGTCGGTGAAACAAAAAAGGTTTACAGCTCTGGCGCTCCGGTTAAGGTTTCTTCTTTTACCGAGAGGCCTGCTGGAAAAAATAGAATCGAATTTGAGTTCTCGATAGAAAAAGCTGGCAGTGTTAAGAAAATCTATAAGGAAGGCACGGACTGCGCTGATGTCAGGAGCAATGAGAATGTTGTTAAGGTCGATGTTTCAGGCATTGACGGACTTAGTTGTGTTGGCTTAGATACAGAAGGTTATGCAACCATGATGAATGGAAAAAAGGTTGTCAAGTGCAGTTTTGAGCATGAGTCTGACATTGATTATGAAAAAACAGCTAATATACGGCTGTCTTATGAAGTTAATGATGATGCTAAGACAACCATAAGTATTAAGCACACAGAAGATTGAACGGAATATTGCCTTTTATTTTTTTATTATTTGTAAACTACCTTTACATTCAGAAATTATCACGCTCATCGGCGGGTTAAATACTGCTATTCCATCAGTCTATTCTGACTGATGGTAGTTTTGTGCTTGCTGATGCATGAATAGCAGTATTCTCAGAAATTCGACCGAGCGTTAGCGAGCAATCCTCCAGTCTAGTGACTGGAGGTGTCGAATTTCTGTTGAAACCCAGTGCGTACGCGAGATAATTTCTGTTATGTTATTTTTCTATGTTTTTTTGCTTGCCATTATATGCGCAATTAGCGCTTCGAGCTGTATAAATTCGTCGCTTCCCTCAGTCATTCTGAACTCTATTTCTCCGCACTTGTCTATTAGTGCAGCTTTTTTGGCGTCGTCGATTGATAGAGCCCATATTTCGGTTTGTATCTGTTTTATTATGTCTGTTCCGGCCATTCCGTATTTTAGCATTGTTTTAAGCAGCTCTTCTCTTGCCTGCTCAAATTTTTGGTCGAGCGCGAGACGCAATATTTTTGTTACTTCTTCTGGCTTTGCGAATGACGCCATGCTGTAAACACTGTTTTCTGTTATGCTCTGCGACAGTGAGGCGCAGCTTTGCATTACATTTTCAAGTTTTCTGCAGTCTCCTTGGCTTATGTTGAACAGCGCTTCTTTTGCGTTTTCGTCAACAGAAAGCGCCTCTTTTTTTGCTATCAAGTCTATCAATTCTAATATTTCTTTTTTGTCAAGCGGTTTGAACCTGAATACTGCGCATCTTGACTGTATTGGGTCTATGATTTTTGAGGAGTAGTTGGCTGAAAGTATGAATCTGCAGTTTGTTGTGTAATTTTCCATCGTTCTTCTCAGCGCCTGCTGTGCTTCTTTTGTGAGTGCGTCTGATTCGTCAAGATATATTATTTTAAACGGAACTTTGCCGATTGCCTTGGTGCGTGCAAAATCTTTTACCTTGACTCTTATTACATCTATGCCTCGTTCATCTGATGCGTTAAGCTCAAGAAGGTTTTCTTGCCACTGTTCTTTGAACAGCTCTTTTGCGATGACTATTGCGAGCGTTGTCTTTCCGACTCCTGCCGGGCCGGTGAACATTAAGTGCGGAAGGTTTTGTTTTTTTACGAGCGCGTGTATTCTTTCGACTATTTGTTTCTGTCCTTTTATTTCATCAAACTTCTGTGGCCGGTATTTCTCTATCCAGATTGAATGTTCCATATAAAAAAATTAAAAGAAGGTTGTATAAAAAGATTGTTGTTATGTGGCAGAACCAAAATGGGGCGCGAATTACAAGTATGCGGGCTGAGTTGTTTAAACAATATCTTCTTCGGCGATTACCAAAAAATCGCCTACGGCGATTACTGCTGAGAACGGCACTTTAAGGTTGCCTGTTCCGTCTTTTTCAAGCTCAAGTTTTTCTGCATTTGGTGTTGGATTTTTTAGTATTATGTGTATCAGCTCGCCTGACCTTGTCTCAAACTCAAGGTCGTATACTTGGCCGTATGTTTTTCCGTTTTTGCTTACAACTGTTTTGCCTATCAGTTCTTTTGAAAAAATTTTATCGTCTTCCATTAGTTCACTCTCAAAAACAATTAAAAACTCGGCATATTTAAATCTATCGATTTTTGAATATATGAATTAAAAATACATAAATGAGCTCTATTTTTGCGCTATTACTGCTGTGACCCCGTATTTTAGGTGGCTTAGCGCTCGTTTTACATCTAAATTGGTAATGTTTTTTATTGTTTTTTTGTATTTTATGAGCATTTTTTCTGATGAGCAGGCTATGAATGAGGAGATATGGTCTGCAAGCGCTTTTGTGTCTTCTGAGTCCATTTCAAGTTTTCCAAGCAGGTATTTTTTTGCCTCGCTGAGCTCTTTTGCTGAAAGATTTTTTAGTTTTATTATTTCATCAGTTATTATCTGCTCTACTTGGTTTATATTATCTTTTTTTGTTGAAACTGCCACGCTGAAAAGTCCTGAGTGCATTCCGCTTTCGTGGAACACTCCAACGGAATATCCGAGCCCTCTTTTGTTTCGTATTTCGTCAAATATCTTTCCGCTTGCACCCCTTCCAAGGACCGCCTGGATGAGGTCAAAAACAGCGCTCTCTTTAGTGCACTTTTTTGGCACCTTGAATCCTCTAAGAACATACGACTGGTTTATTTTTCTTTTTTCTGTACACTTCAGGTTTCTCTTCGCGGGCTTTTCTTTTATTGCCTGCTTGCTTCCGCCCCGTTTAATCTTGAGAAGTTCTGAAAAGTCAAGCCTGCCGAATTTTCCTGTTACCAGAACAATCATATTCTCTGCGCGGTAATGTTTTTTGTAATATGTGAATAATTTTTCGCGGGTGCATTTTTTTATTGATTCTTTTGTGCCTGCTGTCGGGTTTTTAAGAGCTGATGAAAAAAGGTTTCTTTCAAGAATCTGCCACTGGTGAAGTTTTGGGTCGTCATAAAAAAGGTCTATTTCGCTGAGTATCACTGTTTTTTCTTTGCGGAATGTTTTCTCGCTAAATGAAGGGTTCACTAGAATATCTGAGATTATATCGGCTGCTTTTTGGGTGTATTTTTTAGGGACTTTGGCGTAATAGATAGTTCTATCGCCGGATGTTGCTCCGTTCAGCTCTCCTCCGATTTTTTCTATCTCATTTGCTATCTGAAAGTTTGTCCTTGTTTTTGTGCCTTCAAACAGCAGATGTTCTATGAAATGGGAGTATCCGCTTTCAGTTTTCTTTTCATCTGCGCTTCCCACAGTTACCGTCGCCATAACGCAGGCGGTTGGTGAAGATGTTTTTTTAAAGAATATCCTGACGCCGTTGCTGAGCGTTATTTTTTTCACAAAAAGCGTTGAGTTCTCTGATTTATAAATTTTTGGATGGGCTGAAAAAATCATCTGCGGCTCATTGTCTGCGGGCATTAGGTGTTTACGGCTAAAAAAAGAATTTTCCTTTCTCAATTATTGTTTTTCCGTCTACCATCACTTTGCCTTCTTTTCTGAGGTCTTTTATCATATCCCAGTGGATTGCCGACTCGTTTCTTCCTCCGCCTTCTTTGTATGCCCTTCCGAGTGCGAGATGGACTGTGCCGCCGATTTTCTCGTCAAAAAGAATCTGTTTTACGAATCGTTTTATGCCGAAATTCACTCCTATTCCGAACTCTCCGAGATGCTTTGCGCCTTTATCTGTATTAAGCATTTCTTTGAGAAAACCATCATTTTTTTCCGCGCTTGCTTCAATTACTCTTCCTTTTTTGAACTTGAGTTTTATGCCTGAAACTTCTTTTCCGTTGTATATTGCTGGAAAAGAGTATTCGATAGTTCCTTCAGTTGAGTTTTCAACTGGTGCAATAAAAACTTCGCCGTCGGGCATGTTTCTTTTGCCGTCGCATTTTATTGCAGTTCTGCCTGCTATGCTGAATGACAAATTGGTATTCTTGCCTATAATGCGCACTTTTTTCCCTTTGTCAAGAATTTTCTTTAGATTGTCCTGTTTTTTTGATTCTTCAGCCCAGTTGACATTTGTTGCAGAATAAACAAAGGTCTCAAATTCTTCAAGCGACATTTCTGCATCCTGTGCGAGTGCATTTGTTGGAAACTCTACTCCCACCCAGTTGTTTTGGTCTGTTATGAAATCCGATATTTTGGATGTTGTCTTTCTTCTTGCAGAGATTTTCTTCGGGCTTATTGATGACATTTCCTTGGTATTGTATTCTCCGCCTATACTTATCATTCCTTGGCTGTTTTTCACCTCGTGCTCTGTAAGGGCGGGATAATTTTTGAGCTGTTCACTTGATGCATTTTTGTAGTATGCATAGCCGAATCCGGGCATTGATGCGTGGGCAATGGGATAAGCTCCCTTTTTTAGGATATTTTTATAGCATTCGAGTGCAAGCTCGCTTGCATCTGAATCAAAACATATTCTTATTCTATCGCCTTTACTTATTTTAAGAGAATAGTCGGTAAGAATTTTTGCAAGTTTGATTATTCTCGGATCTGCCATTACATTTTATTATAACTGCCCTGCTTTTTAAATTTTGATGTGTTACAACTGACAAGTGTGCTCAAAACCTATTTAAATTAAGCCGGATTACTTTTCCATAGATGCCTCAGGAAATTGATGAAAAGGAAATGTATTCTTTTGCAATGAACATGAATCAGCTTGAGGCTGAAAACCGGCTTTTAAAGGCTACAGTCGGCCAGCTTAAAAGTGAGCTTGACAACTTCAAGAGCACTCCTTTAATGGTTTGCGAGATTAAGGACATTCTTGGAAAAGAAGCTATAATTAAAGTTCCAAATGGCAATGCTTTTCTTGTGGGCTACAGCTCAAGTATCGGCCCTCTTAATCCGGGCGATTTTGTTTTTGTTGAGCAAAGAAATCTTAACATTGTTAAGAAGCATTCTGCTTTGAGCAGTTTCGATGTTGAAAAATTTGTTATTGTTGAAAAGCCGGACATTTCATGGAATGATATTGGCGGTTTGAAAAAGCAGATTCAGGAAATTCAGGAGGTTATTGAACTGCCCCTAAAAAAGCCCCAGATTTTCAAGAGAATAGGTATAACTCCCCCGAAAGGAATTCTCCTTCATGGAAGCCCTGGGACAGGAAAAACTTTGCTTGCAAAAGCTGTCGCTTCATCAACAAATTCAACATTTATTGAAATTGTCGGGTCAGAGCTCGTGCAGAAATTTATCGGAGAGGGGGCGAAGCTTGTAAAAGATTTGTTTGAGCTTGCCAGAAGCAGGGCTCCCTCAATTGTTTTCATTGATGAGCTTGACGCAATTGCCTCACAAAGAATTGAAATAGGCACCTCAGGCGAGCGCGAGGTTCAACGAACTTTTATGCAGCTTCTCGCCGAGATTGATGGATTTAACAGTCTGGACAATGTAAAAATAATCGGATGCACCAACCGAATTGACATTCTTGACCCTGCAGTGCTAAGGCCTGGAAGGCTTGATCGGCTAATAGAAGTTCCGCTTCCGGATGCAGGCGCAATAACAGAAATATTTAAAGTGCATTCTTCCAGAATGAGTCTTGAAGAACTGAACTCGAGGAAGATAATTAAGAAAATGGAAGGGCTGTCGGGCGCAGAGATAAAAGCGGTGTGCACTGAAGCAGGATATTTTGCAATAAGGGAAAAAAGGGAAAAAGTATGTGATGATGATTTCTTCAGTGCAATTGAGAAGATAAAGCAAAAAAAAGAAGATGACGGCTCTATTGGAATGTTTGGATAAAAAAACAGCAAAAATAATTGCGCGCTCAGCAGTTACTCGTTGAAATCATCCTTTCGTCAGCTGGTGTTCACCAGATCATCGCGCGCATTGAAATGAACTGCTGTTGCTTTATAAATGTTTAGTGGACAAGAACATCAAAGCACATTCTGTATTCTGCCGGAGAGAACTGCCCGCATTTCACGATGTTTTTGACTGAACACTTTTTTCCATTTTCTAAGCATATCTTCTTGATTTTTTCGGCCATTTCCGGCGCTCGTTCCAGTGAGATAAATGAATAAACATGTATTATTCCGTTTTTTTTTATTTTAGGCAGTGCAGTGTCAAGAAATTCTTCAGCAGTCTTCGGCAGGGGCATAAGTATTCTGTCAAATTTTGTGTTTATCTTTGGCATGATTTTTCGTACATCTCCGCAATAAAGTTTTATGTCTTTTATTTTGTTCAGCTTAACATTCTCAAGCGCGTACTTATGCGCTGTTTTGTTTATTTCTATGCCTGTTATTTCCTTTGGAGACGCGTTCTTTGCTATGACTGCTGGAAGAGGCGCGATTCCTGAGAACATGACCAGTATTTTTTCTTCGGGCTTCACCAGCTGCGCTATTCTCTTCCGCTCGGTTGATGTGCGCGCTGAAAAGTATGCTTTTTCTATGTCCAGCTTCAGCACAACTCCGTTCTCCTTATGAACGGTCTCCGTTCTCTTTTCTCCTGCAATTATTTTGAGCTTGGGCGTTCTGTATCTGCCGGAGTATTTTCCTGTTTTTTTTGCAACGACCTTTATATGCTTCAGTTTTTTTAATATTTCTTCCCCGATTTTTTTTTCCTTTTTCTTAAGCTCTTCAGGAAAGTCGTTGAATATTAATATGTCTCCGACTGTATCAAATGAAGAAGGCATTAGCGCAATTTCTTTTTCTGTTAATTTTTCTTTGAGCAATTCTTTTAGTTTCATGGTGTTTATGAAAAAAAATGGTTTAATGATGCCTGTTTTTTTTCTTCGTCTCCCGCTTTAAGCTTTTCAATAACAGCATTTACTCTTTCCTGCGAAAAATTGTGCTGTTCAACAAGAATTTTTTGTAGCATGGCTTTGTCTGCAGGCTTCCACGAAAGAGAATAATTTTGCGTTACCTTTGCTGTTTTGAATAGGTTAAAAACTTCTTTCCACTGCGTGTCAAAAAATTCGCTCCATTTCAGCTCATTGAACATTTTTTCATAGTCTCCTGCGCTCTGCTTCACATGTTTCAAAGCATTTTTAGGTCCTATGCCTTTTATTCCGCCGATATTGTAATCTGTTCCGACAAGCATTCCCAACGCGATTAGCCCGTCGCGGTCTATTCCGAGCGAGTTCAGCAGTTCTGAAAGCTTTATCATTTCGGGCTTTACTGTTCTGAACCCTATTCCTTTTATTTTCTTTTTTTTTCCGGCGATTGAGAGATTGTGAACTAAAACTTGGCATCCGAAAAGAAGGCTGTCGTAATCCTGGCTCACGCAGGCATATGCATCTCCGTTCTGCACCATAAATGCTGCCTGTGCTTCGCCTTCTGACGGCGCTTGTATTATCGGCGCTCCGAACGCGCTTATAAGCTCTTTCGCATCATTTATCATGTCTTCTGTCAGCCGTGATGTTCTTGCAGCATATTTTTTCATTGAATCAGTGTCTTCTTCTTGCACCGCAATTTCATATTTTGCCTGCGCCTCTTCCTTGAGCTCTCTTCTTCTTGCTCTTTCTGCTTTTTTCAGCTCAGGGGCTTCGCCATCAAATATGAACGCGGGCTTAAGGCCTGCTTCAAGAAAGCGCGACAGCCTGCTGAAAAGCCCTATTAGATGCGATGTTGTTCTTCCGCTTGAGTCTGTGAACACATTTCCGTCGGGCGCCCTGATTGTTGTGAGAAACTGGTAGAGCATGTTAAATGCATCTATTGCTATGATTTTTCCTTTTAGGTCTTTCAACTCTATTTCTTCTTTTGTTACTATGTCTTTCAGCGCAACGCCCATAAATATAAGAAAACTGAGGAAGTATTTATTCTTTGCTCCACGCAAGTATTCCAATCAGCACTAAAAGCCAGATTGTGGCGAGAAGCGAAAGAGGAGCTCCAATGAGTGCACCTAATAAAATCGTGCTTATTTCTGAGGCAACAACAATTGCTCCAGGTATTATTGCCAGCCAGCCGGGCTTATGCCTAAACATGCATATCTTGTAAAGCCAAATCGTGAAATAGACTGCATAAAGAATTGACATTGCAGTATAAACAAAAGATGCAAAAAATATGCTTAACCCCAAAAAAGGAAGGGTTGTTGATAAAAATACGATGATGAGTGAAAATATTAAATATGCCAAAGTAGCTATCAGAAATACTAACACAGGCCACCAGTGCATTTTTGCCATCGCTGGAAACAGCCACATGTTTGCTATGGGTATCCATGCAAGCCAGGGCTTTGAATATTTAAGCCGTTTTGCAATTTTTGAGAGCGCTAATGCGCTGTAAACATAAATTGGCACAAAGATGAGCAGAAAAACCAAGATAAAAATAATAATCATAATTCCTATTGCGCCGTCTGTTGCGCCTGCCGGTGAGAGCATTTCTGTAAAAGCCATATTTCAGTATATAATAAAGAGGTATATAAATTTTTTCATTTTGTAAAAAATCTTCTTCTGCCGTTCTTCTCTATTGCCTCAATCTTTTGCTTTAGCTCGCCGTATCTCTGGTCTGATAATTCTTTCTGCCTTGCCACAGTATCTGAAAGAGTTTCGTATGCAAGCTTTCCTGTCCTGCCGCATTCTTCAAGCTCGTATTCAAAGCACCCGCTCTGCTCAGTGAGTTTGCTGAATTCTTGTTGAATGCCGATGCACAGTCTATCTATCTCGCTTATCTGTTCATGCGCAAGAGCATCTAATCTAAGCTTTAATCTGTCTATTTCTGCTGTTTGTCTTTCTCTTTGCTCCGCCGTTTGTTCTGCCAGCCCGCGCTCGCAGGCGGTGATTCTTTCTGAACAATAGTTTCTTGTTGCCGCGCTTGTTTCAACGAGCGTTTTCATCATTTTTGTTTCAAGCGCGCTTGCAGTCTCTGCCGCATATTCTGCGGCGTCTTTCTTCATCGCAGCATCTGCGTTTCTTCTTTCTTCCTCCATTCTTGCAGTTTCAACTGTCCGTGCGTATTCGTGTGCGCATAATAAGTTTTCAAGCCGTTTTCGCTCTGCCGTCTCTTCTTGAAGCTTTATTAAAGCCGTTTGAATCATTTTTTCATGTTCATTGCTCTTTTTTCTCAGGCCGTCAGTGTTTTCGTATGCGAAGTTTATTGTATAAACGAGTATGCATGCACCAACCAATGTAGAAACTGCGCTCAGGATAACATAGTTTCTGAGCCTTTTTTTCATTTTTATGCCCTCGCCGGAAAGCATCTCTATTTTTTCTCTTTCTTTTTGAGATTTTTCAATCATTTCCTCGAGTTCAGCTTTAAGCCCTTTAATTCCTGCTTGCGCGCTTTCGCTCGCTTCGCTCAGACCCTGTTTAAGAACTCTTGTTGCCTCAACTGTCTGCTCAAGCTTTTGTCTTTCAGAAGAAACATTTTTCATGTAATCTGCAACTTCGCTTAAGATTCTTGTTGCATTAAAAGTTCCGACAACTCTCCTGTAAACCCTGTCTTCCAAGGCGCCTGCTGAAGCGTCAAGCCGTTTAATTGCCTGCGCGAGGACATAAGGAAAAACTTTCTCCTCAACAAACCTGTTAAAGCGCACTATAAGCCTTACCCTACTCATCAGATCTGCCTTATCAATGTCTCTTAAATCAAGCTTTGGAAACTGCGGGTCTCTTTCCATATTCATCTGCCAAGGAAGTTAATGCTGTTCATTTTAATTGATTGCTGTTTTTAAGCATATAATTGATTATCAGGGCTCAGTAAAAAAGTGGCTGGCATCTTGAAGCAAGTTCTCAGCAGGGATGATAATCCGTCTGACAAAGGGGTTGCTCCTTACGGGAAATGCCCGATATTAAGTGGATGGCTCTGAGAATTTGAGATGCTGGCCTGAGCGAAAGCGAAGTTTTCTACTAAGCGATTATCTGCAAACATTTAAATAATCGCTTTGTGATTATATCACCATGAAAGCCCAGATTAATGCGCTGCCGTTTGTGCTGATATTGATAGTGCTTGTCATCGGGCTCGTCTCTTTTTTTGTTTATCTTAAAACATCGGGGGTGAACGCTTCGGTTTCTTCAATGGAGCACAAAAACTTTATCAAGAATGTTGAAAAAAAAGTGAACGACTATGCTTTCACAAAAAAAAGGGGCTCTTCTGAAAAAGTTTTTCTCAGGGTTCCGAATGATGTTAAAACTGTCTGCTTTGTTGACCGGAAAAAAGACATCATGCTTTCAAGCCCGGTGCTTGATATGCAGATAAATGCAGATTCTTCAAGCTCGATATTTTTTGACCCTTCAGAGTTCCATTCTGCCGGGCTTTCAAATTTTACTCTTAAAAAAAATCCTTTGTGCATAAATGCTGAAGGCGGGGCTGTTTCATTGAAGTTTGAGAGCAGAGGCGATTCTGCGTTTATCTCCGCAGGCGATGAAAAAAGTGAAAAAACAGATGAGTGCACTGCTTTGGTTTACAGCGGAGATGAAAACAAAATTAGCATTGTCTTTCTCGGATTTAATTATGAAAATTCTGCCGAGCTCGGCAGTGCTGCAGGAGTTTATATCTCCCAGGTTTTTGAAAAAATTTCTCCGTTTGCTGAAAACATCAAAAAATTTAATTTTTACCAGTCAAACCTTTTTGTAACTGGCTGTTCTTTTTCTGACAGGATTAAGTGCTCTGATTTTGAGCTTAAGCGGTCCGCTTCTCGCTGTCCTCACGATTACATTGTTTTGCTCGCAAAGAGAAGCCGTGCTCTTGATGCCTTGAGCCCTGTGAGAAGCTCTGCAACAAGCGAAGGCACAATGAAAATAAATACCGGTGATGCTTATGTGGTGGTTATGGCGCATGAATTCGGCCATGCTTTCGGCAATCTCGCTGATGAGTATGTTGATGCAACAACCAGTTCTTCAAATTTTAACATTAATGATATGCCGAACTGCGACTCTGTTGGGTGCAGAAAATGGGCTGGTGTTGAAGGCGCTTCCTGCTTTAAAAAGTGCACGACCGATAGTTTTTACAGGCCGACTGAAAACTCAATAATGAATCTTTATTATCAAAATAACGGCGATAAATTCGGGCCCGTCAATGAAAAAGAGCTCTCTAGTCGTCTTGGGGTGTATGAATGAAGCAGTTTATCATCATTCTGCTGTTGATAATTGCGGTTTCAAAAACCGTTCCCGCTCTCCCGTCGTCAATAAGCATTTTGCAGATGAATTATGACCGTGGGGATGTAAAAGTTATTGAAAGATTCAGCTCAGCAGGCTACTATCCTGAAAGGCGGATTCAGCCGGACAGCAATTACACAATTTTTGTTGTCTCTGAAACTGATGAAGTGCTGTATTCTGCAAGGTTTAGCCCGCCTGTAAAAGAATACCTTGACGGGTCTAACGGCGTTAAAAATTATGGCGGTGTACGATTCAGCGATGCATTCAATTTTTCTCTCATTGTCCCGTCGTTCTACAATGAGCGGGAGATTGTTATTTCAGAAGGTGGGCGGAAAACTGTTTTTGAGCTCGGCAAAAAAACAGAAGGATTGTTTGCTGTCTGGTTGGTGGTAATTGCTCTTAGTGCAGCGGTTATTGCTGTTGCAGTAAGGAAGAAGCTTAAACCTTAAGGAATTTTATCCCCTTGAAATTTATTGATAGCATATCTTTCGCAGTTTTTGTTGGGGTGCCTGTTGAAAGTAGGATTATCGGCAGTTTTCTGAGCTCTCCGCCGACAAATGCTGAGCTTATGTCCTGCTCAGTTATTCTCTGCTTCTTTTTTGCTTTGCAGTAGTATGTCAGCTCGCCTACATTGCTCAGGACCTTTATTTCAAGGTCTATCTCGCTGTTCTTTTTGGTGATTTCGTAGTTTACTATTGCCACATTTATGCCGGAAAAAAACTCGCTGACTTTTCTCATGAACGCATCTTGTATCTCGGTTTTTCTCTGGAGTGTTTTCTGTTCTTCTTTCTGCTCTTCCGGCTCGTCTTGCTTTTTTTTCTCCGCCTTTCTTTCATCTGTTCTCTCATCGATTTTTTTTCTTTCATCCTCTTTTTTTTTCCGTTCGGCGCGTTTCTCTTCTTCATCCTTTCTTCGTTCATCATCTTCCAATTTCTTCTCGCTTTTTCTCGCTTCCCCTGCTGTTTTTTCATCATCCTGCTCTTTCTTTTCAACTTTTTTCTCATCATCTGTCTCTGTCCTTTTTCCCTCTTTTTGCCATTCTTTTGCCGGCTCTTCCCTTTCCTCTTCTTTTTTTTCTTCCTTTCTTTCCTCTTTTTTTGGCTCTGGAGGAGAAAGAATTTTTTTTATTTCTTCATAAACTTGGGTGTTGTCAAGCAGGTAGTATTTCCAGAATATTTCTTTTTTGCCGTGGTGTGTTACCTCAAGCGGAACTGCAAAATCCTTTGCATTTCTTATTGCAACCCTGACAACTGGTGGAAGTGCTTCGTCGCGCAGAACTCGTTTCTGCCTGAGCTCTGTGCATGCCGTTCTTTCCTTGTCATGAAGCCTATCAAGGAACAGCTCCAGCTTGTTCTTGTGCTCCGGAAGGTAATAAAGGGGTGATGACCCTACTTTAAGATGGCTGATGCTTATTATTTTCTTTGACAAAAGGTCTGAGAGATATGCTGAAGCAATTATTGTGTCCGTTCTTATCTCTCCAGCAAGCTCTGTAGGCACTATCGGCCCTTTCTTGCGCATAAACTCCAGTATTTTGTCCCGCATAAGCCTGATACCTGAAAACTTGATTTAAATAGATTTCTCTGTTGAATACTACTATTCCCTCAGTCTAATAGCTCTAAGTTCTGTCGAAGAATTGGCGTATTGCCTTTTATGGCCTCACCCATTTGACTTCCCAATATGTGACATCTCCTTCGTCATCAACGGCGGCAATCATCAGTCTCTTTTTTGTTGAGTGTGCCACCCTGTTCTTTGCTGAAAATTCATACCAGGTTATGCTTCCGCCTTCGTGGACTGGATAAATTATCCATTTTGCGTGGTCCTCACCGGGCTTTACTCCCCGGTCATATACTCTGAAATCTGCGCCGAACTTAAGCGCTGTCTTGACTATGTATCCTCTCTCGCGGAGGTCTTTAAAAACAGTGTACCTTATCCAGAAGTTTTTCTCGAATTTTTTTGCCTTGTTGATGAATTCTTCCTTTGAAATCTCTTTTTTTGCTCCGTCAAAAACCTGTATTCTTTCTTTTTCAATGAGGTAAAGCGCCTCAAGCAGGGACAACTGGACTTTTCCGTCTTCAAGCAGGCTTCCATATCTGTTAAGGTTGAAAAGCTCTCTTGCCTCGTCTGTAGGCGGCGTTAGTATTCTTTCTCTTGCAAAAAGTGTTTTGATAAGCTCTTTTTTTGCCATTAATCCCGCATAAAGAAAGAATAGATTTATAAGTGTTTCCCTCTTATTCAGGTGCATGAAGCTGACCTTTTTAGGCACGGGATGTATGATTCCCACGAAAGAGAGAAACCATTCAGGAATATTTCTAAGCTACAAAACGCACGGATTTCTTTTTGACTGCGGGGAGGGCATACAGCGCCAGTTCAGAATTGCGAATATTAAGCCGACAAAGGTTGACAAAATTTTTATTTCTCACTGGCACGGCGACCATGTTTTCGGGCTTCCGGGGCTTTTGAGCACGCTTTCTGCATGCGCTTATGAGAGAATTGTAGAAATTTACGGGCCTAAAGGAACAAAAAATCACATGGCGTGCCTTAAGAATTTTTTTGAGTCAAAAATTGCGGTTCAGATAAGTGTTATTGAAATTGATTCTGGAAAGTGCTGGGAGGATGAAAATCTTTTTGTTGAAGCTTTCCAGCTTAGGCATAATGTTCCTTCAATTGGCTTTAGGGTTGTTGAAAAGGACCGGCTGAGAATTAATGTTGTAAAGGCGAAAAAATTCGGTGTTTCTGAAGGCCCTGAAATGGGAAAGCTCCAGCATGGAAAAGATGTTGTTGTTGACGGAAAAAAGGTTTCTTACAAAGATGTTACTTATGTTGTTTCCGGTATTAAAATTGGGTATATTTCGGATACTTCATTGTGCGAAAATGTTTTCAAGATAGCTGAAGGCGCCGACCTGCTGATTTGTGAATCAACTTATGATTCTTCTCTTGAGCAGAAAGCAGAGGAATATTTTCATCTTACTGCTTTTCAGGCGGCGATGATTGCGTCAAAGAGCGGTGCAAAGCGCCTTGTTCTTACGCATTTCAGCCAGAGGTATAAAGAAATAAAACAGATTCTTGATGATGCAAAACAGGCATTTGATAATGTCTCCTGCGCCCATGATTTCATGAGCATAAAATTTTCTTAATGCTCAATAAATGATTTCTGCGCGAGCATTATATCTTTATCTTTTATTGTTTTTCTTCCTGCATGCATGCTGAACTGCACTGCCTTTCTGCCTATGGATGTTCCTATTTCTTCGATAATTCTGCAGAGCGCGCTTTTTGCTTCGTCAGAAACTCTTTCTGCCCCTGCTTTTTTGAGTATTCTTTCCATTGATGCGAGGGGCAGCGCTGTTGTTGATTTGTTCAGTGCCATAAAAAATGGCTTTGCTGAAAAAATATATAAATGTTTCCAAAATGTTGTTTAGCAATGGCATTTCAAAGATGGGCCAAGCGGAAAGGAACTGTTGGAGAGCGGGAGATAATTGCAAAATTTTGGTCTGTTGATGGCTGGTGCGCCCACAGGATTGCTGGAAGCGGTTCTTCGCGCTATCCTTCGCCGGACATAATTGCGGGGAGTCCTGCCCGCAAGCTCGCCATAGAGGCGAAAATAACTTCCGGCGCAAAGAAATATTTTTCTGAAGATGAAATAAGCGGGCTGAAGGAATTTGCGTTAATATTCGGCGCAGAGCCCTGGCTTGCAGTAAAATTCACAGGCACGGGCACAAGCGCAGGCACAAACACGGACTGGCTGTTCGTAAGCCTTGAGGACCTAAGCGCAAGCAGAAACAGCTGTAATTACAGCATAAGCCGTGATGAAATAAAAAACAAGGGCTTATTGTTTGAAGAGCTGATAAAATAAAAGAAACCGAAAGATATATATATATATGCAATGAATAAAGGAATTTATGGACCAAAATAAATCAAAATTTAATCCTGTTGTTGTTGGTGTTGTAATTATGCTAATGGCGGGGGTGTTAATAAGCCAGGATAACCTTACTGCCCGCTATTCTCTATTAAATCCGGTATTTTTTGTCATAGGCATGATTGGGTTTGTTATGGCTATGGTTCCATTGGTTAAGATTTGGATTGGCAGGTTTAAGAATAAGAAATAGCCGCACAATTTTTATCATTTTTTGCAGTGTTTCTGTTTTTTGCTCCAGCAATCATTTATACTTAACTGGCATCTCAACAACATTTCTAACCGCATAAATTCCGTCCTGAAAATTCTCAAGTATGATAGTGCCCTTAAATTGTGCTAAGAAATATCCTGCGATTTTAGTTCCGTTTATGTGGGGCTGAAATTGGCTTCTTGCTCCTTCTCGATAATTTTCATTTATCAAATCGATTACTTTCTGCTGAATCTGTCTGCCATTCCAGGCTGCTTCTAAAACTTGTATTTCATTAACCAAAGAGGTTTTTATCCTTCTTTTGTTGCTTTCACTATGTTTACTAATTTCACAAAACAGATTGCATATTCCTTTATATAAATCAAAAGGCAGTTCGTCATAGATATCTGGCAAATTCGTGGAGAGCTGAAATTCAATTTCAGCTTCGTACCAGCAGTGGCGTGCTACAGATTCAACCACGGTGTTTAGTGAAACCATGTCTGGCGGAAACCTACTTGAATTTATAAAGATATTTAGAATTTCGCTTGCTTTGCCTAAAAAATACTGCTTATATGATAGCACTATTCAGAATTAGAAACAATAAAAAAAAATTTATCTTTTTCTTCCTTTTAGTTTTTTCTTCTTGTTCAAATGAAGGGCGCCTTCAATTTTGCTTTCTTCAAAAATCACCTTTTCGACCATGCGCTCAAGGTTTAAGTCCATTCTTGCTATTCTTCTTTCAAGAACAACAAGAACTCTTAAAGAGTATACTATTGCGGCAAGAGTTGCAATAATTATTGATAATGTTATTCCTTCAAAACCTAATTGTCCGATTGGCATCAAATTCACCTCCTTTTGAAAACCTGAATTGGATTGTATATTTTCTGGAATAACTTATTTAAATACTTTTCGGAATTGATTGAGAAAAAATCATGCAAGCGCCCATTTTGCTTCAAACAGCTCTTTCATCGTGTTTACTGAATGCGGTGAATTCATCCATACAAGCGAGCTGTCTTCGTGGTTCATGTCTGAAAGGAATATTGCTGCCTGCTTGTCTGTTACGCAGAAATGCGCTATTTTGTCTGTATTTTTTATCTCCGCGATTTTTGCAAGCTCTTTGATGGCTTCTGCCTTTTCTGTAATTATCCTTAATTTTGTTTTGCACGCGTTTACGCTGTCAATAATTGTGGGCATATTTTGTTTTAAAAAGTCCGAACTTGATGAAAAAAGGGCAATGCTCGCATTTTTTATCATGAAGGATATATGGTCTTTTATGTTTCTGCTTGAGCGCACGATTCCTGTGAGTTCTTCAGGCATGACCCCTTTTATTCCATTTGTATAAACTGAGTTTAAGTCCTTTAGTATTGGTGAGTTCTTTACTTTTTCGACCAGCTGTATTTTTTCTTCTGCATCTTTGAGAAACCTTTGTTTTGTTCTTTCTATTGATTCTGCAGGTGAAACTGCCATGTATTTTATCGGCCTTCCGATTTTCATTACTATGAACCCTTTTTTCTCAAGGCTTTCAAGAACATCATAGCTTCTGCTTCTTGGAACATCTGTAATTTCGCTTAAATTGCCTGCTGTTGCAGACCCTCTCATTAGGAGTGCAATCCATATTTTGCTTTCGTATGTGTTGAGCCCGAAATCTTTCAGTTTGCTTATCAGTTCTTTTGATATCATTAAGAATGGAATGCTTACTTTGTTTATAAAGATTGCGCATTTGACTATTTAAAAGTGACGAAAACATCAATTTTGCTCCCTCACCCCCTTCTTTCCAGTGGAATGGTGTTTTTCATTTGCTTTTCTCACCAAAATTAAAATAATAAAAATATATATTTACAATATTGTAATCATTTATTTATCGTCATTTAAAATTTACAACGAAAATTAATCGCGTGAATGCAGTATGCTTCAGCTTGCTGATGAACATTAATTTTCGAGCAAACTGCCTTCGCTGTTGATATCAGCCATGTTCTGTTTTTTCGCAATGCCCACTGCTTTAGCTCTGGGCAGTTTACTGCACAAAATGTATTTTTAAAAATATGTTTTAAATAACACATTTATTGATAAAAGTTCTCTTAACCTATTTCTTTTATAATCAAAAACTTTAAAACTAAGCGTCTCCAAACGAAACCGGGGTGTGGGAGCCTGTGAGGATACTAAATGAAGCAAATATCTGATTTTTTTGAGAAATATCTTCAGGCAGAGCCTCTGTTTGCCGACAAAAAGGTTCTTCAGTCTTCTTACAATCCTGAAGATATTCTTCACAGAAGCAAACAGATTGAGGAAGTTGCAAGAATTCTTGCTCCTGTGCTGAGAGGAGAAAAGCCGTCTAACATTTTCATTTACGGAAAAACAGGCACTGGAAAGACAATAACGCTGAAGCATACCTCTGGCGAGCTGAAAAAGCTGGCTGTAAAAAAGAAGATTCCTCTTGAAATTATCTATCTTAACTGCAAGCTCAAGAAAATAGCCGATACCGAGTACAGGCTTATAGCCCAGCTTGCGCGGGAGCTTGGAAAAGAGATTCCGCCGACAGGGCTTCCGACAGAAGAAGTTTACAAGGTTTTTTTCAGCGAGCTTGATAAAAAGAAAACTCTTATTATTTTGATTCTTGATGAAATAGACCAGCTCGTCCAGAAAATCGGCGACGAGCTCCTTTACAATCTTACGAGAATCAACGGAGAGCTTGAAAACTCGCAGATTTCAATAATAGGTATTTCAAATGACACGCAGTTTACTTCATATCTTGATTCGAGAGTTAAGTCCTCCCTTTCTGAAGAGGAAATTTTATTTCCTCCTTATAACGCGTTTCAGCTTCAGGACATCCTGAAGAAAAGGGCTGAGCGCGCTTTCAAGAAAGGCATAATTGCACAGGGAGTTATTGAAAAGTGCGCCGCATATGCTGCAAGGGAACACGGCGATGCGCGCAGAGCTCTCGAGCTTTTGAGAGTTTCAGGCGAGATAGCTGAACGCAAGGGGGTTAATAAAATTATGATTGAGCATCTTGATGAGGCAGAGGATAAAATTGAGCGCGACAAGATTTATGACCTTGTTGAAACCCAGCCGAAACAGCACCAGCTCACGCTTTATGCAATAATGCTTGCGTCTGCAAAAAGAAAAGACCGGCTTTTTACCGGTGAGGTTTACGAGGTTTACAAAGGAATTTGTGTTCAGGTTGGCACGCGCCCTCTCACACAGCGGAGGGTTTCTGATATTATAGGCGAGTTTGATATGCTTGGAATAATTTATGCAAGAGTTATCTCAAAGGGAAGATACGGCAGGACTCGTGAAATTTCTCTCTCGATTCCTGAATCAACCCAGCCGTCAATAAAAAAATTGCTTGAAAAAGAGCTTGGTTTGGAATAGCTTCAATCTCAAAATGGACCCGGAATCTCATAAACAAATAGTGCAGGCTCTGCTTGCAAGAAAGATACTTGTAAGCCAGGCAATGCTTGAAAAGATAAAAGCGCTTGATTCTGATGAAAAAATAGAGCTTATAAAAAAGAGGATTGAATCAGGCGCCGTTTCTGAAGGTTCTGTTTTTGAGGTTCTTTCTTTTAAGGGGGAGAACACCTGCGGAATAGATGAAGGAAGCGTTGAAATTGTTTCTTCATATGTTGAGCAGGCGGTGAAGAAAAAAGAAGTTTCTGACTTTGTCAGTTATTTCAGGAATCGCTACCGTGCTGTTGAGCAGATTTTGAAGAACCGGCCAGAGCTCCGCGCGACGGTTTCTCTTAGCCGCGTTCTTGAGCGCAGGAGCTCTGAAAAGGTTTCAGTTATAGGCATTGTTTTTGACAAAAGCGAGACAAAAAACGGGAATATAGTCCTTTCAATTGAGGATGTCTCCGGCTCAATGAAAGTCATAATTAATAAAAACCGGCCGGATGTTTTTTCAGAGGCGAAGGACATTGTTCCCGATGAAATTATTGGCGTCGTCGGAACAAACAAGGAGAAAATAATTTTTGCCGACTCAATTTACTGGCCAGACATTCCTTTGCACAAGGAGCTGAAAAAAAGCCCTGACGAAGCTTATGCTGTTTTTCTTTCCGACCTTCATGTCGGAAGCTCAAATTTTCTCGGCGAAAAGCTTGACAAGTTTATAAGCTGGCTCAGCGGGGGCTTTGATGAGCACAGAGATGTTGTTGATAAAATCAAATATTTATTTATTGTCGGCGACCTTGTAGACGGTGTCGGAATTTATCCGGGGCAGGAGGACGAGCTTTTAATAAAAGACATTTACGAGCAGTATGAAGAGTGCGCAAAGATACTTTCAAGAATTCCGCGCCGTATAAAAATAATTCTCTGCCCGGGCAATCATGATGCAATGCGCATTTCAGAGCCTCAGCCTCCCGTTTCAGTTGAGCTCGCCCCAGCGCTTTACCAAATGGAGAATGTCGTTATGGTGAGCAATCCTGCAATTGTGAGAATTCACAAGTCTGACTCTTTCCCGGGCTTTGACATTCTTGTTTATCACGGCTATTGTTTTGATTATTATGTTTCAAATGTTGATTCTATAAGAAATCAGGGAGGCTATCATCGTGCTGATCTGCTTATGAAATTTCTTCTTAAACGCAGGCATTTAAGCCCGTCTCACTCAGCAACTCTTTACATTCCTGACATTACTTATGACCCGCTGGTTATTTCTTCCATTCCTGATTTTTTTATTACCGGCCACATTCATTATACTGTTGCCGCGAGCTACAACAATGTTACTTTAATCTGCGGAAGTTGCTGGCAGAGCCAGACTGCTTTTCAGGTTAAAGTTGGTCACGACCCTGAGCCGGCGAGGGTTCCTTTGGTTAATCTGCAGACGAGGAAGGTGAAAATCCTTAAGTTTTAGCATGGAACAATTTGAGTCTGAGGAGATGAAAAAATACTTTGAGGGCATAAGCTCCAAAGTGCTTGAAGAGTTTGGGATAGCTACGGATGCAAGGAAAAAGGGATTTGACCCTGAGGAAAAGGTTGACAGCCATCTTGCAGAGAGTATGGTTGACCGGGTTGAAGGGCTCATATCTGCAGTTGCTCCCCAGCTTATAGGCTCAGGTGTTACAAAAAGAATGTTTGAGCTTGAAAAAACTTACGGGGTTCTTGACTGGCGTGTCGCGCTTGTCATTGCTGAGGAGGTTGCGAAGGAAAAGTTTTGCAGGTTCAAGGATAAAAAAGAGGCGATTGAGGTTGGAATACGGACGGGCTTTGCTTATCATACTCTTGGAATTGTTGCAGCGCCTCTTGAAGGTTTTATAGGTGTTGAGGTTCAGAAAAGAAGGGATGGCGGAGAGTATCTTTCTGTCAAGTTTGCAGGGCCGGTCAGGGGTGCTGGCGGTACGGGCGCTTCTGTCTGTGTCCTTATTGCAGATTATGTCCGCAAGAAGATGGGCTATGGAGCTTACGACCCTGATGAATCAGAAGTTAACCGTTTTGTTGCAGAGCTTAATGACTATCACGAGCGCGTCACAAATCTTCAGTATCATCCTTCTGAGGATGAAATTAAGTTTCTTGCCTCGCGCATTCCTGTTGAAATTGGCGGGGACCCTACTGAAAAGATTGATGTTTCAAATTATAAAGACCTGCCGAGGGTTAATACAAACAAGATAAGAGGCGGTTTGTGTCTTGTGATGTCTATGATTGCCCTCAAAGCGCCTAAGCTCTGGATGCGCCTTGAAAAGTGGGGTTGTGATTTTGATATGGACTGGAGTTTTATGGCTGAGTTTCTTGAGCTTCAGAAAAAAAAGAAAGCCGGCTCTGACGAAAAGCAGGGAGAGAAGCCGAAGATTTCTCCAAACAAGACTTTCATTGCAGACCTTGTTGCCGGCCGTCCTGTTCTTACTCATCCGATGGCTTTCGGCGGTTTCCGCCTGAGGTACGGCCGGTGCAGGACTTCGGGATTTTCTGCAGCCGCAATTCATCCCGCGGTTATGCATCTTCTTAATAATTACATTGCTGCAGGCACCCAGCTTAAGCTTGAGCGTCCTGGCAAGGCTGCTTCAATAACCTCCTGCGATTACATTGAAGGGCCGGTTGTTCTTCTGAAAAGCGGGGAGGTTTTGAAGATAACAAGCGAGGGTCTTGCCTTAAGGCATAAGAAGGAAATTTCAAAAATTCTTTTTTTGGGCGATATTCTGATTAATTATGGCGATTTTTCTGAAAACGGCCATTCTCTTGTTCCTGCAGGCTATTGTGAGGAGTGGTGGGTGAAGGAGCTTGAAAAATCCGTTGTGACTCTTTTCGGAAGCCTTGATGCAGAAAAAGCTGTTGCTCTTGTCAGCATGAGCTTTGAGTCATTTGACAGCATTTTGAAAAATCCCCTGAAAGTTTTTCCTTCTCCTGAGAATGCGCTCCAGATTTCTGAAAAGTTTTCTATTCCGCTTCATCCTTATTACACTCTTTACTGGAAGGCGCTTTCAAAGGCAGATATTCTTGCTTTGATTGACATTCTTGAGTCTTCAAATGTTGAGGCGGATGAAAAAGGGATAAAAAAGCTGATAATAAGGAATTCTCCTGAAATAAAGCTGATGCTTGAAAAAATAGCGCTTCCGCACATTCTTGCCGGAAACGAGTTTATTGTGGTTGGAAGCGAGTTTGCCGGAATTTTTATGAAGTGCCTCGGTGTTGATATGCTTCAGTTTGAATCTGCTTTGAAAACTGCATCCAGTTGTCCTTCATCATGTGCCCTTGATGTTGTCAATTCTCTTTCAAAGGTTAAGATAATGGATAAGGCCGGAATTTTTATTGGAGCAAGGATGGGAAGGCCTGAAAAGGCAAAGATGAGAAAGCTTACTGGCTCTCCCCATGTTTTGTTTCCTGTCGGGGATGAAGGCGACCGTCTGAGGTGTTTTCAGTCGGCTCTTGAAGCAGGGAAGATTAACGGCAATTTTCCTGTTTTTTTCTGCAGGCACTGCGGTAAGGAGACTATTTTTTCTGTGTGCGAGGTCTGCGGAAAAAAGAGTGTGAAGAAGTTTTACTGCCGTTCCTGCGGTGTTATTGATTCTGAATCCTGCCAGCACGGGCATGCTCAGCCGTACAGGCAGTTGGACCTTGATATAAGGCACTATTTTTCTGCCTGCCTTGAAAAGCTTAACACAAAGGTTTACCCTGATTTGGTGAAGGGTGTCCGCGGAACCTCGAACAAGGGCCATATTCCGGAGCATTTGGTTAAGGGAATTTTGAGGGCGAAGCATGACATTTGTGTTAATAAGGATGGCTCTGTCCGGTTTGACATGACAGAGCTTCCAATAACTCATTTTAAGCCAGCCGAAATTCAGGCGTCTGTTGAAAAGCTAAGGGCGCTCGGCTATGCCAAAGATATTTTTGGAAATGCGCTTTCTGAAAAAGAGCAGATTCTTGAGATTAAGCCTCAGGACATAATACTTCCTGCAGGAAGGGAGTCTGCTGACGAGCCCGCAACAGAAGTTCTGCTCAGGGTGGGCGCTTTTGTCGATGAGCTTCTTGAAAAGCTTTATGGGCTTAAGAAATATTACAATTTTAAGTCAAAGGACGATTTAATAGGTGTTCTTGTTCTCGGGCTCGCTCCTCATATTTCTGCGGGGATGATTGGCCGTATTATCGGCTTTTCAAATGCCTCTGCCTGTTTTGCTCATCCGCTTTGGCATGCTGCGCTTAGGCGCGACTGTGATGGTGATGAAGCTTCTGTCTCTTTGCTTCTTGATTCTTTGATTAATTTTTCAAGGCAGTATCTTCCCGATAGGATTGGCGGAAGGACGATGGATGCTCCGCTTGTTTTCACTCCCAAGATTGTTCCTTCAGAGGTTGATGATATGGTTCAGGGGATGGACATTGTGTGGAATTATCCTCTCGAGTTTTATGAGGCGGCGCTTCAGTTTAAGAATCCAAAAGAAGTCAGCATTGAGCAGATTAAGAAGCGTGTTGGTTCATGGCGTCAGTATGAACAGATGGGCTTTACTCATAGCGTTTCAAGCATTAATCAGGGTGTTTTGTGCTCTGCATATAAGATTCTTCCTTCAATGCAGGAGAAGCTTGACGGCCAGATGGATATTGCTGGGAAGGTGAGCGCTGTTGATGCAAGGGATGTTGCGCGCCTTATAATTGAGAAGCATTTCATAAAGGATATTAAGGGAAATTTAAGGAAGTTTTCAACTCAGCAGTTTAGATGTGTTAAGTGCAATGTCAAGTACAGGCGTCCTCCTCTCCTCGGAAGGTGCACTGCGTGCGGAGGAAAGATTCTTTTTACTATTTCAGAAGGTTCAGTCACAAAATATCTGGCGCCCGCCATGAAGCTCGCAAGGGATTACAAGCTTGATGCATATCTTTCCCAGTCTCTTGTTCTAACTCAGAAAAGGATTGATGAAGTTTTCGGCAGGGAGAAGGAAAAGCAGGAGGGGCTGAAAAAGTTTTTTGGATAGCAGTTCTTGCATCAGATTTTTGTTACCTTAAACAAAGCTGAATGCCATGCGCTTTAGCGCATGGATGAAAGCGTTTGTTTGAGGTTCCGAAAATTGATTGTTTGTGCGAGGATTTAAATGCTTCTCGCTTTAGCGAGGAGATTTTCCGAGCATCGATTTTCGTTACCCCTTGATTATCATTGCGTGCTTTACTCCCTGGATGCTTGCGGTTTTTTCTTTGTTTTTTATCCCTTTTTTCACGCTTTCGTTTCCTATGAAGTGTATGCTGTATGCTTTTTCAATGTCTTTTTCTATTTCTTCCCAGTTTTTTTCATCGCCGGCATAATGCCTATGCGTCAGGTCTATCATTTTTTTTCCTTCCTCCAATTTTCTGCCTTTTAATTCCGCGTCAATTATTGTGAGAAACATCCTTCTTGCAGAATCCGCCTGTTTTTTAACTATGAATCTCATTTTAAAGTGTTGTTTTTACTGGATATCTTGCTCCGCATGCCTGGCATTTGAGAAAGACAACTCCGCCTTCTTTTTCAAAAAGTGTTTCCGGCTTTCCGCACTGCCTGCACAGCACAAACGATTCAGCATATGTTCTTATCTTGTCATTTATTTTTGCAGATGCTATTTTTGCCCCGAATACCGCCCTGTTGTTTTTGTAAATGCCTGGTGTGGCGAGCTCTTTCTGCAGGTATTTGAACAGGTGCTCTATCGGCCTTTTCAGCAGGTCGTTTATCTGGCCTAAATTGGCTATGACTGTCTTGTTGCCTTCAAGATGCCCCTTTACTTTGGGTATCTCAAATCGCTCTTTTTCGTGCACAGATGCAGGCATATCTTTCAGTGCTTTTTCAAGCATTTCGCTGTATTCCATGCCTGTCTGCAACCTTGTGTTTTTTATAAATGTTCTTGTTTTAAGGATTATTGGTCTGTTATGTTCATTTTAGCGGTTTTTTTCCATTCTAAAAGAAAATTGGCGTAATATATACTTCCAGTAGTGCAGCAACAAAAATAATCAGCACAGCAGTGCACAAAAGCACGGATGAGTCTTTTATGACTCTTGAGAACTGTTCTGAATTGGTGGAGTGTTTTATCATTGCAACAGAAATTAGGCCTCCGGCAAGCCCGCCGACAAAATAAGCAGCCATTTCTGGGATGCCGTGAATGAGGTATCTTGAAAGCCCTAAGGAGATTGCAGAAAAGTAGTGGGAGACAGAAAGCAGGCCTGCACTTTCGAGTGTTTTTGCAAGAATGCCCTTGATAAACATGCCTGTTGCTGCGCCGACAACCGATGCATTCCATACGAGGATGAAAATTGCGCCCATTCCGTAAAAAAATGAGAAGAAGACAGAGAAGAGCAGGACTTTGATGTTGTTCATGAAGATTCTGCCGAAAACATTGTTGAAAATGAACATGCCGTCTGCATTGTTTGAGTTAATCTGTCTTATCACCGTAACTTGGGAGTGGAAAACAGAAGAAGAAATGTCTTCAGGAAGAAAAACATACCAGAGCGAAAATGATATCAGAAATCCGAGAAAAAGAAAGATGAAAAATGCAAGCGCCTTGCCGTGGTGCTCAAGAAGCTTGAATTCCTTGACCGCGCCCAAGTCCTGGAATTCCTCAAATTTGATGGTTTTATACATTAGAATGCTGCACGCCATGACTGTGAAGAAAACAAAAATCAGCGAGGAGTCATCTCCGCCGAAAAGATAGAGCGACAGAAATACTGCAACAGAAGAATATATCATGCCCATGAAAAGCATTTCCCACGGGTGTTTTTCTGCCCTTTCAGGCGAAATAAGCTCTTCAAGCACCATATGGCTGGCAATTGGCTGAAATGTTTAAAAATGTTTCTACTAACTTAATATTTTCAGCACGCCGGGCCTTATCTCAAATATTTCGCCGTGCTCCAGAAGGATGCTTATTTCTTTTTCTGCTTCAGGTATTTTTTTGACAACTGCTTCTGTAAGCACGCCTTCTCCTGAATCAAGGGTTTTTATGAGCTCTATTATCTGTTGGTTTGTTCTGTCTTCTTTTTTCTGCTCTTTTTTGACTTCTGGCGCAGGTATTTTTGTGTTTTTGAGCTCAAGCGCTCTTACTTTGACCCATTCATTATTTTCTATTTTCTTGATGATTTCCGGGGCTATGAACCTTGAGCCGTTGAATTCCCTCGGCCTTCCGATTATGAGCAGTGTGTCGCCTATTGCGTATTCAAACTTTATTTCGCTGTTGAATATTCTCAGCATTATTATTCCTGTGCCGTCGTCTATTTTTTGAAGCCCGTCGTCGCTGCCTATATATGTGCCTAAAATGTTTACTCTTGAAAACTTTCTTGAATTTATTTCTACATAGTTCGGCTCCCAGCCCTTGTTTACAACATACTTGCCTTCAAGTATGTCTTTTATTCTTGTTTTGAATGCGGTCTCTCGTTTCATGATGCTCTTTTTATCATAGCTTTCTTATGACTCCTGGTCTCGGCTCGAATATGTCTCCTGAGCGCCTTAGTTTTTCTATTACATCTTCGCAGGTTGCTTTGTCTATCTCGTGCTCTGTTGCGGACTTCACAACTTCTTCCACAGGAATGTCTTTTCCGAGTTTTGCTTCAAGCGCGCTTATTATTTCTTTTACTTGTATTATTTTGCCCCTCTGCGTGGTTGATATGCCTGTTGTTAGTATGTCTGTGTCTATTTTGCCTGTTTCAGGGTCTACTCCGACTTGTGAGAGGCAGCTGTGCAGAAGTTCTATTGCCGATTTTGCCTCTTTTCTTGTAACCTTGTTTGTCAGCTTCATTCTTGAGATTGCTTCTGACAGCCTTACGAGCGCTTCAAGATGCCTTGCGGTTATCGGGACTGATTTTGTGCCTGTCTCTTCTGTTGCTCTGTTTCTTATTTCAACATAATATCTTCTTATTTCGTCCATTGCCCCTTCGCTTAGTATCGGCTTTATTTTTTTTGCGTAGGCTATGTATTTTCTGAGGATTTCTGTGCTTATCGGCGGGTTGTCGATCAGCGGATTTTGGTGCAGTGCAAGTATGTGTGTTGCGAGCTTTGTGTCTGAATCGGCATTGGGAAGGTCTCTAAGCGGGAATATAAGGTCAAACCTGCTTATCAATGGAGGCGGAAGGTCTATCTGGCTTACAATCGGCGTGTATGGGTCAAATCTTCCAAGCTTGGGGTTTGCCGCTGCAAGCACTGTTGTCTTGCAGGATAAGGTTGCCTGTATGTTTGCTTTTGAGATTGAAACTGTGTTGTGCAGTATTTGGTTTTGGCTTATGAATGTGTGGTTTGGCTCCATGGTTATATCATACACCCACGGTTTGTCATATGCTGTTTCTTTTGTTGATTTTACTTTTTCAAACCCTATATCTCCGAAAGCAAGATTTTTAAGATTTTTTATCCGCTCATTTTTCGCTTTCATCTCAAGAAGCATTACTGCTTTCTGGAGGTGTTTTCTTGATATTGATTTTGTAATGTAATCATGTTTCATTGTGTGTATGTCCGTCTTTCCCACCATTTTTATTTTGTATTCCAGCAGAAGGCTTATTATTTCTTTTCCGCATTCAGGGATTATGTCTTTTATTGTTCTTGTTCCTGATTTGTTTTTAAGGTATTCTTCAACTATTCGGTTTTTGCTTTCTGTTATGAACCTTATGCTTTCATTAAACTTTTTTATGTTGTCATAGCCTGTGATTGATGTTTTGTAGCTTGATTTATGCTCTGTTAAACTGCTTCTTATTCCGAATCTGAGAAGCAGGTCTTGAACCTGGCCGCAGAGATGCCTGCTGTTTGATGCATATCCTATTCGTATTGTTCTTGGCTTTTTGCTGGCATGCCCGTCTCCTTCAAACATGCAGGACAGCATTGCAGAAACATGCTCTTTCATGCCTTTCATGCAGGTTTGAGGAATTATTTTTTCTGATGAAGTATTAAGCACTTCAGGCGCGTTTTTCAGCATGAATTCCGCAAGCTCTCTTGAAATGTATCTCATCATCCATCTCGGTTCATTGTCGTCTTTTCTTTCCTGTTCATACGGAAGCAGGCTGAAAAATTCTTTCATTGATTTTTTGAAGTCTTCAAGAACCGCCCGGTCCTTGTTTGTGAAATTTACGCCGATTATTTTTCCCCTGTTTTTTTCTTTTGAGCCTTCTGCAAGAAGATAGCCTATTATTTTGAAGAAGTTCTTGTCGTTATGGGCTGGAATTGCTATGTGCTGTACTGACCGCAGATTAAAGCCGGCCTCCTCAAAATATTGTGTTTTTCCGCTTATCGGAAGCTGCAGCGGGACAGGAATCCAGTCTTTGTTTGTTATTGAGTCCGCTCTTTTTTCTATTATTCTTGCATTTTTTATGCAGAACACCGGATGCTCCGGCGTTACTGTAATGCTTCTTCCGTTTGAAAGCGTTATTTCTATCATCTTTTTCGGAGCCGTATGCCTGCTTATCCTGTTAATTTTTGCATTGCTTATCGTCGCCCAGTCTGTTGTCATTAATCCTGTTTTGAACTCTCCTCTTATTATCTCGCAGTTTATTCCTTTGATTATTTTTTCCGGATTTTTTGCAAATATTTCTTCAACAAAGTCTCCTGCTTTTTTTTCAGAGCCGTCCGAAAATTGAAAAATTGTGTCATAATGAAAGCATTGTTGTTCAAGCGCCTCGTGCATTGCCGACCGGTCTTCAGGGCTCATCTTGTCCATTTCGTCTATGCAGCACATTCCGTCTGATGCGAGGACAAGCGCTCCTGCCTCAAGGCTCCATCCCTGTAGGAACTCATCTTTTACAACTGCCGCCGTCAGCCCAGCTCCTGATGCGCCTTTGCCTGATACATATCTTGCTTTTGGCGCGACTATGTTTACGCGCTTGAGTAATTGGGAGTTGTGCACTGCAATGCCGTTTGCAAGAAAGTTGTGGGCTTCTTTTACTTCAATGTCGTAAACAAATTCTTCGTTGCTTTTTATTTCTTCAATATTTTTTATTTTATCCCAGAAAATGTCGCTTTCTGAAATCTGCCTGAGTGCTTCAGCAAAAATGTTGTTTACATTCTTGTATGCTGAAGCGATTTTTATGAGCGCGTTTCTTGAGGGATTCCTGTCGCCTTTTTCGTAGTGCCTGTATGTGCCTTCCGGAATGTTATTGGTTCCGTATTTTTTTCTCAGTAATCTCAGCACATCTTTCAGCCCCGGTATGACTTTTATGTTTGTGTTGTTTTTGCAATTGATGTTTTTTTCAAGCTCTTCTGTTTTTCTTTTTGAAATAAACCCTATTCGTTCTTTGTATTTTATTGCATCTTCCCCTGATATTGAAAGCCTGCAGTATTCCCGCATAATCTTTGCCTCGGTGTTGGTTGCGCATTTTAGTGATTTTGAAATCTGGGAAATTATTCCAAATCTCAGAAGAAGCATTCTTACATCTTCAATAAGCTCCCTGCTTTTTGATGTAATCTCAATCCTTTGGGCGTTTTTGTCTACATACGCTTCACAGTCATAGTATGCTTTGAGGAATTCTTTTACAATGTAATCTGGAGAGCAGCATACAGTGTCTCCAGCCCGTTTTTCTCCTGATTTTTTTATGATTGTCGGATTTATTTTTTCAAGGAGTCTTATTATTTCTATTGATGAAAAATAGCTCTCTTTTGAGCCTTTTCTCTGCCTTGTTGTTGTGTTTATTCCGAACTGGTTTTTTGTGATTCTTTCAAAATCGGCAAGTAGCTCTTTGTCATTGTTTACAAAGCAGGCTGTTCCTGTTGTTTTTTTGAATCTGGCGTATCTGTCTCCGGTCAGGTATCCTGCGAGCCTTGCCATTTCTTCATTGAAAAATCCGGGGGATGTGCATTTTACTCTGTTTCTTGCTTTGCTTTTTTCTGCAGGCTGTATCGCTTGAAGGCATCCTGAAACATTTATTTTTGAGGGTGATGCGATGAACTCTCCTTTTTTGAAATTAACTGCTTCTTTCGCGTATATGAACCCGTTTTTTGTTGTAAACAGAGGGTGTTCTTTTGTGAGTGTTATTTCATTTCCTGTCGCTGTTGTAATTTTGAGAAGTTTTTCCGGCGATTTTCTCATGCATATTTTTGTAACATCAAACTGCTGGTTTTTTCCGTAAAAGTTCAGCGAATTAACCTGCTCGTTTTCTTTTACATCCTTTATTTTTGTGATTTTTCCTGACGCAAGGACTATTTTTGTCTCTCCTAAAACGCACTTTCCGCATCCAGGGTCGCCTATCAGCAGTATGTGCATGTCTCCTCTTGTTATTACTCCGTCGCTTCTTTTCTTGTTGACTCCTCCGAAAAGCTGTAATAGCAGTGCTTCTTTTACGAGTTCATGGCCGTAGATTGACGGCGCCATTGAGTCAACCATCTTTTTAAGGAGGTGCGGGTCTTCGCTAAGCTCAAGTATTTCTTTTTCCTCTTTTTTTGTTATTTTTAGTTCAAAGAATGATTCTTCTTTCGGCTCAACATGGTTTGCATCTATCATGAGGTCAAATCTTGTTGTCGGAGCGCCTGTTTTGGATATTATCGGTATTTCTTTGAGCTGGCCTGTGACGGTTATGGCCATTCCGGGATTTGTTTTTTTCTCGCTGAGCGGGCTTACGAGGTCTTCTTTGAGAAATACATTCATTCTTTTTGGTTGTTCGCCTCCCTCAAGTTTTTCAGGGTTTTCTTCAAGTACCAGCCCCTGCGCATCAACAAGTTCTTTGCTAAGTTGTTTGAATTTTCCTTTTCTTCCGCATGCGCAGTTTGCCGGCTCATTGAACTTGTTTTCAAGCTGGGGAACTGTGAGGACATTTCCGCATGAGGGGCACTCGAATTTTGCGATTGTCACCTGGGGCCTGACATCTGATTTCTGCCTGACTATTCCGTCAACTGAGAAAAATTTGTTTATGTGTGCGCTTCTTATGTCTCTTATTTTTAGTTTTGAGCTTTCAGGTAGGTTTTTGAATCTGAGCCAGAATTTTTTTACCTCAAAATCCATCTGTTTTATTGCTATTTCTCCTGCCTGCAGTATGTCTTCAGGATTCTCAAGAAGTTCTTCTGCAAGCTCCGGGTCGTGTTTTGACAGTTCATTAAATTCAATTTCAATGAAGAATTCGCTTTTTCTTATTTTTTCAGCTATCTCTGCTCTTTTATTTTCTATGAATTCACCTATTTTCTGGATTTGTTCAGATGCGTCCATAAGCCTCTTCCCCCCGGCTTAGGCAAAAGCAAGGCGTGATAATAAAAAATTTAATAAAAACTCACATTACTTTTTTTAGTTTTGCTATCAGAAGGTCGAGTGCGCTGTTTACTTCTTCTTCTGATTTTGTTCCTGTGCAGACTATTTTTCCGTTGCTGAACAATAGGAATGTTGCTTTTGCGGCGGGCAGTTTGTATACCAGCCCCGGAAACTGTTCTGGCTCGTATTCTGTGTTGTCCAGCTTCATTGCGAGGATGTTTAAGTTTAAGTCCATTCCAACGCTTCCTGCTGCAACTATGTTTTGTATTGTTATTTTTGGGTTTATTTTTATTTTTATGTTGATTTTTTCAAGGCTCTTTATGATTTTTTTTATTGATTCATCAACCTTTTCCATGGTTCTTGCGCCGGTGCATACGACTTTTCCGCTTGAGAATATTAGCGCTGATGTTTTCGGGTCTTTTATTCTTATTACAAGCCCCGGGAATTGTTCGGGGTTGTATTCTGTGTTTGAGAGTGTTGCTGCCATTCTTTCAAGAGGAATGTCGTGCTCTAATGATGTTGAAACAACAATGTTCACAATTGAAATCTCTTTTTTGCCTTCAGGTGTGTTTTTTTTGGCCATTTTTTTGCGCCTCCAGTTTTTTGGGTGCTGAACAGAGGCAACGATGTTCTATTTATAAATGCTTTCTTTTTAAATGTTTATGTACTTAAAGAGGGAAAGCCCCCTTCGTTTCCTGTGGAATTTCGCGTTTAAACGGTTCCTCGAACGCCAAATCTGTATTTTGCTCAAAATCTAACCCCTTTTACCCCTTCGTTTCCTATGGACATTGCGTCGTTTTATGTTAAACAATGCCGAAAACTCAGCATTTTAATGCTGAGATGAAGGCATTTGTTTGACATTCAAAAATTCGTAGTTAGTGCGAAAGCCGTAAAACTCCGCACTTCAGTGCGGAGATGAGGCTTGAGCGCGAATTTTTGTTATGTAAAAACTACCATCGGGCTAAAGCTCGAAGTGTTTTGTAGTTTATATTCGGGAATTATCCCGTTTATCACCATTTCTACAAAACATTTATATAGTTAACGCTGTTAACAATATTATGATTCATCAGGAGATTGAGGCAAATCATCTTCTTCCGGCAATACGGCGGGAGATTGCAAAGCTTCTTTTTGCGCAGGGCGTGAAGAAGAGTAGGATAGCTCTGCTTCTTCGCATTACAAAGGCAGCGGTTTCCCAGTATATTTCAGGCAAAAGAGGCAGTGATTTTGTGCTTGAGCCTTCTGTTGTGAAGAGCTGTTCTTCAATGATTCTTGGCGGAAAGGAGAGCACTATTGAAATTCAGAAGCTTATTTCCTCGCTTAAGGATTCGAAGAAGGTTTGTGGGATTTACAAAAAGAACAATATTGTTCCTGATGACTGCGAGTTCTGCAGGAAGGGGTGCTGAAATGAATGTTTATCTTGATAATGGCGCGACAACAAAAGCTGATGATGCTGTTGTGAGAGAAATGAGCACTGCTCTTTCTGTTGATTACGGCAATCCGAGCTCTCTTCATGTTCTTGGAAGAAATGCTTCTGAGATAATTGACAAGGCGAGGTCGGCCATTGCAAAAGAGCTTAACTGTGCGCCGGATGAGATTATTTTTACTTCGGGAGGCACAGAGGCGAATAATCTTGCGTTGAATATTCTTTCTCAAGGAGACCACTTGATTACTTCGGTTATTGAGCATCCTTCTGTTTTGGGCAAGGCGGGCGAGCTTGAGAAAAAAGGTGTTAAAGTTACTTATCTTAAGGTTGACAATAAGGGATTTATCAGCCCGGGCGAGCTTAAGAAAGCCATCAATGATAAAACTCGGCTTGTCTCGATCATGCATGCGAATAATGAAATCGGCGTGGTTCAGAACATTACTGAAATAGGTGATATTTGCCGTGCAAAAAATGTTTTTTTTCATTCTGATTGTGTTCAGAGTTTTAAGAAGGAGCTTATTGATGTCAATAAGATGAATCTTTCAATGGCTTCTCTTTCAGCCCATAAGATTCACGGTCCGAAGGGTGCCGGCGCTCTTTTCGTTAGAAAAGGGGTTCGTATTAATCCTTTGTTTTTCGGAGGCGCCCAGGAGTCAAAGAGGCGCTCCGGGTCTGAGAATGTTCCAGGTATTGCTGGCTTTGGGAAAGCCGTTTCCTTGAAGTTTGATTCTGAAAAGATACGGGTGTTGAGAGATTATTTTATTGCGCGCGTTGAAAAAGAGATTGAGAATGTCAAACTTAATGGGTCTAGGGAAAAACGGCTGTGCAATAATGTTAATTTTTCGTTTGCAGGCATTGAGGGTGAGTCTTTGCTTATGCATCTTGACTTGAATGGCATTTGCGTCTCAACAGGCTCTGCGTGTTCCTCCCGCTCTCTTGAGCCGTCCCATGTTCTTATGGCTCTCGGATTGAAGCATGAAGTCGCGCACGGCAGTATTCGTTTTACTCTCTCAAAGTATACTTCAAAGGAAGAGCTTGATTATGTTGTTGTAAAGCTTAAAGAGGCTGTTAAAAGGCTTAGAGAGGTGAGCGCGTTAAGATGAGCTTAAACTATACTGACAAAGTGATGAAGCATTTTAAGAACCCGAAATTTTTGGGCGAGATAAAGAATCCTGACGGCATAGGGATGGTTGGAAACCCTCGTTGCGGTGATGTTATGCATATTTACATAAAAGTAAAAGAGGGCAGAATAGCAGATATTAAAGTAAAGACTTTTGGCTGTGTTGCTGCCATTTCAACTTCTGATGTTGTGTGCGGGCTTGCTCTTGGAAAGACTCTTGATGAAGCAGTGCGCATAACAAAAGATGATGTCATAAAGAAGCTCGGCATGCTTCCTCCTGAAAAGATTCATTGCTCTCTTCTCGGCCTGGATGCCTTAAAAATGGCTGTGGATGATTATGGGCGCAGGAAGCCAGCCAAACATTAGTGTTGCTCAACTTTCTAAGAAAAATGGCTACTGCGAATCTTTGTGATACAATGCGAGAATATAAACAACATCTTCTTCCAGCTTGTATGATAATCTAAATGGATGAATGTATAGCTCTCGGGTTCCTTTTCTATCGTATCTCATCGGCTTTCCAATTTCCGGGTTATCTCTGATTTTGGAAATTTGTGCTATTATTTTTTCTTTAAGGAGTGAATCTTTAATTTTCCTGAAATTTTTTTCAAATGCTTGGTCAAAAATTACAGCTACCACTTTTTCATTTCTCTGATGAAATCATCAAAATCCATTTTGACGCCCTTGCCCTCCTCAATTCTTTTCCAAGCTTCTTCTGTTCTTTTGGCAAATTCTATATCTTCAGCCATATTTTTATCCAAATCGCTTGCTTTTTTCATAATCAGCTGTTTATCATTCTGAATTATCAGAAGTTTTTCTCCTTCCAAAAAATCGTTTCTCATTTTAACAGGTATTACAATCTGCCCTTTTGAGCTCATTCTGGTTATAGCAACATTCATCTTTATCACCCAAGTAAGACAAGTCTTACCTAATATATAAATGTTTTGGTTTAATACTGCTATTCCGTCCGTCTTTCTGACTGATGGTAGATGTAATTGTAGAGGTGAGAATAGCAGTATTCTCAGATAACGAAAATTTCCTAAACGATTGATGCAGGAATTTTCGGAATGTAAACTGCCTTCGGGCTTTAGCCCGAAGTAGTTTACAAATCCGGCCGAGCGTTAGCGAGCAATCCTCCAGTCTAATGGCTGGGGGTGTCGGATTTCTGTTGAATGCTCGCTGTAAGCCTCGCACTTTGGTGGTGGCATATGTCCGGGCCTAGCAGATTTTTTTCAACCGCAACATTTATATATTTCAAAAATTTGAACTATTTATTACAAGGAGATATACCAATTGGTTCAAATAATTGAACTATTAGGCAACCGGAAAACTTTTGAGATAGTGCTTTTTTTTCTTGAGTCGCCGGCAGAG
>Ga0233425_10001093_pt1 | contig 63664 bp, 54 predicted proteins | sample Watercolumn_Towu_2_FD_181712 | JGI IMG/M metagenome (GOLD analysis project Ga0233425, IMG submission 181712) | Freshwater microbial communities from Lake Towuti, South Sulawesi, Indonesia - Watercolumn_Towuti2014_140_MG | ecosystem: Environmental > Aquatic > Freshwater > Lake | place...
CCCTCGAACTGCTCGATCAGCTCGGCGGCACGCCAGGCGAGAGATGAATCGTGAATCGAGCTCCGAGGCCGCGAAGCACGGAGCGGTTGACCGGCGATCCGCGGCACCATACGCTCAGGGAACGCATTCGAGGGCGACCATGACGGACACGGAGCTCGGCCCTGGGGCACTCAGCCGGATCAGGGACATGTTACGCCCGGCCTTCGGTGAACGGTTGCGAGGTGTCGTGCTCTACGGCTCGGAAGCCAGAGGAGAAGCCTCGCCGGAGAGCGATCTCGACGTCCTCGTGCTGCTCGACGGGCCGTTGGCGCTGGCGTGTGACCTGAAGACCGCCATCCAGGCCGTTTACCCTTTGCAACTCGAGCTCTCGCGTCCCATCCATCTCATGCCGGTGGACATCGAAGTGTACGAGGCAGGACATTTCGCGCTCTACCGCAACGCGCGGGCCGAGGGGATCGTCGCGTGAACGTCGAGGCAGAGGATTTCTGGGCGAGGGGTGTAAGAGCCCTCGCAACGGCTCGACTTCTCGTTGCCAGCGACTCCGATGCCTCTGCCTCACGCGCCTACTACGCGGCATTCTACGCAGTCTCCGCCGTGTTCGCCCTCGAGGGGAGAACCTTCACCAGGCACACCGCGCTGGAAGCGGCAGTCCATCGCGACCTGGTCAAGACAGGTCGATGGGCGACAGAGCTTGGAGCTGACTTCAGTTTGCTCCGTGGACTCCGGTCCACCGCGGACTATGGCGGCGGCACCCACGTTTCGCCCGAAGAAGCCGTGGTCGCGCTGGAAGCCGCCGATCGCATCGTCGCGATGGCCCGGGCGAGTGGTCCCTTCGTCATGGAATAGGGAGGGATTTTCGTCCACCTCGACAATGCCCCGCGCTGGCTCGAGTAGGTTTCCTGTCCGGAGGGGACAGGCGTCTGGCAACTCGATTGTCACCTGAGACAACGCCGTTGGCAGTTGCACCCATCCCTCCACCGATGTCTTCTCCCGATCCCATGGTTCTCGGGGCTGAGAGCCCGGTCGGAGCGGAGTGATCGCCTGCTCCGGGACGGTGGTGCGGCCACGGAGCGTTTCCAGCACCAGAAGCCTGAAGGTCAGGGCTCCTGAAAGGCACCATGACACCAGACCAGGTGATGTCTGTGCGAGCTGTCGGATGCTCACCGCAGCCAGGGGAAACAAGCCCGCGCTTCAGGCGGGCGGAACCCCGCGGATGACGAGCGGCGACCCCGGCAGACCGACCAACACATCGGCCGATACCGTGCTGCGGTAGCCCTCGGCGCGAAGCCGCGTCTCCACACGGCCCGTCACCTCGACGCGGTCGCCGTCGCGGAGCAGCGCCTCGTCGAGCTCGGCGTGTTTCGCGGCAAAGCCTCGTGGGCGCAGGAAATCCCCGAGCGCTCCCCCGAGCGCCGCGGACCGGCTCGCCCCGGACAGCGGCAGGTCGAGCCACGCCTGTCCGACCTCGACGGGGAGGGGATCGCCGGTGTCGGCGACGAGGGTGAAGGAGAGGCACCGGCCGTCGTCGATCGGACCCAGAGCGTGCTCGCCGGCGATCCGGAAGCCGACGCAGCGCTCGCCCGAGAGCGGCGCCTCCAGCGTCTCCACGGCCTGGACCCGTCCCGGCATCGTGCGGGTCGCACCGTCATTGGTTGCCGGCGGCCCGGGAAGCCGGAGGACGGCGGGCTTCGCTGCATCCTCCGTGATCTGGATGTGGAGCAACCGGCAGAGGTCGGTCAGGAGCACGCCGGCTGCGCTCACCCCGAGCACCACGAGCACGCGGTGGACCAACCGCGACCAGTCGCCCGACACGCTCATCAGGAGCGCCTCGTACCCGAGCCAGGCGAGCGCCGCGAGGACCAGGAACACCACGAATCCACGGTCACGGAAGAGCACGTCCTGGAACAACCAGACGACGGCCAGTGTGGACGGTACGCCCCAGACGACCCAGGTCGCCCCCAGGAGGATCGACTCCCCCCACCCGCTCCCGCCTGCGCGGAGCCAGGAGGCGAGCCCGACTACCACCGGGGCGATCGGCAGGAGGAGCTGGACGAGGAGCCGTCCGGGCCCGGCCTTCGTCGGCACCCAGACCTCGTGCAGGCGGCGCCAGAGGGATGGCGTGGAGCGGGACGCCCTGCGGAGAACCACGGGCGGGGTGTTGACGCTGCACCAGGCGAACAGGGCGATCCCAGGTGCCGCGATGCCCCAGAGCGTCAGGAAGCGTGTGCCCCATGCCAGCAGTCCGAGCCCGAGCTCGACCAGACAGAGCAGCAGGAAGAACAGCAGGTCGCCCCACTTCGAGACGAAGTCCGGGAGCCGGCTCGACATCGAACGGCTCTCGAGGCGGGCATTCACCAGCGCCGAGGTCTCCGGCTCCCCGAAGCTCGCCACGGTCTGCCGCCCGCATGCCGGGCAACACGTGGACGGCGGGACCCGGGTCAGGCAGAGCAGGCAGACGTGAGTGAGGTCTGTGTGGGCCGGCACGGCGGCCATGCTACCATCGGCAGCAGCGGTGTCACGAGGTGGTGTGATAAGTGGATGGGCGGTCGCGATCCTCTGTGGGGTCGGCATGCTCGTGGCGAACGTGGTCTCATTGATCCTCGCGGTCCTGGCGCTCCGGCGCCGGGACGGCGAAGGGCGCGGCCTGGCCGTGGCGGGCCTCGTCATGTCGGTCCTGGGAGTGCTCGGAGGCCTCGGGGTGCTCGTGTTCGGCGTTCTCCTGGTCATGGCATGGGGCATGGTGGCAGCAGCGGCTGCATCGCTGTGAAGACCGCGGAGTGCCCGGGCCGCGGACGGCTCCGCGCGTTCAGTCCGAGAAGATCCGGGCACAACCCGCCGCCGGCTGCGAGACCAGGTCGGGCAGGACACGCGCCAGTTGCGGGGGGATGGCAAGGTCCGAGCAGGTGATGGCATGCGCGTAGCCGCCCCAGTCATCCAGGCAGCCGCCCGTGCCATCGAAGGCATGGAAGGGATCGGTCCCCGACGTGTCCGGGCCGGGCTCGAAGAGGTCCTCGGAGAGGAAAGTCAGGCGCCCCTCGCCGTTGGCCACCACCACGGTTCTCTGAGCTCCACAACCAGCCAGAGACAACGACCGAACCCCCGTACCGACCCCCGATGGCGCCCCCACTCCGACCTCGTGCCGGCAGTGTCCCAGAGCAATGGGGCACCGCCGCACCGTTCCATATGCCTCGAGCGCCCCCCCGGGGTAGCCTCCGGCATACCCGACGTACACGGCCGAGTCGTCATCGTCCCAGGCCACCGCCTGAGGACGCGCGCTCGGCAGCCAGGGGATCGGGACGTCGAGCTCGCTGGGCGGACCATCGCCACCCACGTCCAGGTTGCGTTCGGTCCGGGTGGAGATGATCCTGACCGTGCCGTGGCTGACCACGGTCACGGCGACCATCTCGCCATTGTGTGACATGGCCAGGAACTGGAAATTCCCTCCCATCGGATAGATCCGGTTCGTCACGACCGAGGAATCGAAGGTGCCGCCGAGAAGGCGGGCCACATCGAGCACCAGGACCTCCCCTTCGTTCGAGTCCTGATGGATCGGGTCGTAGATGGAAACATAGGCCTTGGTTTCATCCGGGGTGAGCACGATGTCGTAGGGCCGCGTCAGCGGGCTCAAGCTCATGGTCGCGTTGGTCAGCACGCCCAGCGTGGCCGTGGAGCTCTGGTCGAAGAGCACCACTCCGTCCGCCGTCGCCACCAGGCCTCGGGGGCGGGTGAGCAGGACAGCGATCCCTCGGGGCTCGGAGCGATCGCCGAGCTGGAGCCGGCTCATCCCCGCCGGCAGGCCAGGGTCGCCCGTGGCCGGGTTCCCGTCCCAATCGATCTCCCGTTCCGAGCCGCGACGGGTTTCGACCTTGCTGACCCAACCGTAGGCTTGCGAGACGAACACCTGCGAGCCGCCTCCGGGGGCCACGAAGTGCGGCACTCCATCGAGTGAGACGAGGTCCGGGCTGGCCATGGTCACCGAACGCTGTACTGGCTCTCCCGGGGGAGCAGGCACATCGAACAGGGCCAGACCGCCGATCCAGCGGTCCCGCCCCAGCACTGCGATCGACTCCCGCGGACGATCCACATGGAGGATCACCCGGACGTCGCTCTCCGGCCCCCCTTCGCCGACGTTGGCCAGCACCACCACCAGCTCCCCCTCGGTGGCCATTTCCTCGGGAATGAGCCTGAAGCTCAGGGCCTGCTCGTTGGTGGAGATCTGGTTCGCTCGCCAGACAGTCTCGGCCCGGGGCAGGTCCGTGCGCGCGTCCCGGTGATGGATCAATCGGAGCGCCACGTGCGATCGCCGATCGCTCAGGCTGTTCTGGGCCTCGACCCGCAGGCGGACGCACGAGCGGTCGCCACCCGAGAAGAGGTCCGAAAGCATGAGGTCCACCATGTTGGCGGTGCCCTGGCGGAGCTCGACGGTCAGTGGCGGGTCCGAACGATCCGGCACCTTGGTGGGATTCCAGGTCGTGGCACGGGTGTAGCTGTCGAGGCTCGGCTGGACTCCCACGTCCCAGCTCCCCCACATCTGGCCCTGACCCTCTTCCGAAGCCATTATTCCGTGGATGTCCGGAGTGCGGTCAAAGCTGGCCGGGTCCGAAGGGTCGCCTTCGCCGGTGAAGCGCTCGAAGTCGTGGAAGTAGAGGTAGCTCGCCGCGAAGTCGGCAAAGAGCTGGTCGCGGTCGTAGCTCGGCCGTTCGGAGAACATCTCTGAGAGGATCTCGTCGAACGCCGTCCAGGAAATATCGCTCAGGGGCGAGCCAGGGGAAGAATAATCCCAGAGGTACTGCAACATTCGCTGCAAGACCGAGGGGCCGAAAGGATCGGACTGGGTCCAGTCGATGAACCGCCACAGCGGGTGGGCAGTGTAGTTGATGTCCCAGATCGACGGGCCACCGGCCGCCGGATCCGGTGCCACCATATTCAGCAGCAGCGGATTGTTTCCGCTGCCGGGCGTGTCGTAGGCGGCCTCGGCCGCGGCAACGGCCCCTCCTTCGGTCAGGGCGTTGTCGTGAAGGCTCAACGAAGCAAACTGCCCGGCTTGCCGGTCGGCCCAGTCGTGGACGAAATGAAAGACCTCGTGAGCGACGACGGACTCGAGGTTGTCCGCCACGGTGTCATAGCTTTCCCCCACGGAGAAAGGAACGTTCCACCCGGACGTGCCGCTGCTCGGAGCGCCGCTCCAGGGGACGGCATCGTAGAAACCGAGGTAGTCCTCGGAGCACCCGTGGTTGAAGTAGATCACGACCCCGAAGCCGTTGGCCCGGCCTGCAATGTCGCCGCAGATCCCGATGCCCGCCCGCTCCTCCCATGACAGGGTGATGTGCATCCATGCCCGCGGAAAAGGCAGCTCCATCTCGTTGCGGTAGAACTCGAGCGACTGGTAGGCAGCCCAGCAGACCCGCAAGTGGAAACGGTTGACGGCCTCGACGAAGCTCATGGAGTCGCCGCCAGCCAGCTCCGAGAGGCGATCGGTCACCTCGTCGTTCATTGCCGAGAACACCGCCAGAGTGCGGGAGAGCTCGATGGGATCGATGGGAGCGCCCGCGTCCTGGAGCACACGCGCACAGCTCTGCCCCAGGGTCGTGCCCGCGGGGGGTGGGCCCTTGAGCCCGCCCGTTCCCGGCACCGGCGGCTCGGAGCCCAGGAAGGAGGTCTCGATCAGGGGCTGGAGCAACGCCGCGGAGGCGGTGCTCACCTGCCGGAAGCTCGCTCCGCTCTCGTCGCTCTCCTCGGGAAACCAGACCGGGTGAATGCGGGACAGGCCGCCATGGCCCGGGCCGTCCGTGCTGCCTTCGGAGGACGGGATCAACCGGATGTCCTCGCCGCTCGCCCCGTCGGGGAGGCCATCGGCCGGTATCCAGAAGACGAAGCCCTCCTCGTGGAAGAGCTCCGGCTCGACGCGGAAGGCGCACAGGTGTCGCAACCATCCCTCGTCTTCCCAGGGCGAGCGCTCGCGGTAGACGGGCACCAGTGTGATCTCGGTATCCTCGGCGACTGCCCCGGGGGGAACCGTCAGTGTGATGCCGTTCTCGAGCGAGACCTCTCCGCCGGCGGCACCGATGATGGCCGAAGCCGGCGGCGGCAGCACCTCCTCCGGCTCGATGTCGGCGTCGGCTTCCCATTCATCGGCGTCGAGCTCGACATCCGAGGCGGAGTCCATGTCGAGGTCAGCGTCGCCATCCACCGGGCCTCCGCCGTCGCTCTCCAGATCCGCGTCATCGTTCGCGTCCGGCAGACCCGACGTATCCGGATCTCCATCGACATCGGGCTCGCCGTCCGCGTCATCGGCGACGTCGATGTCCGAATCCGGACCGCCTCCGCCGTTGGGGCAACCGAGCACCCCGGCCAGCGCGATGATGACCCAGCCTGGCCAGCGTCCGAAGGTCGAAATGCTCTCCATGCTTCCTCCGTCGTCTCGAGCCACCCCGAGCAGTCCGTGGTCATTACTTCAGTCAGGTATCGGCCGCTCGTGCGAACACTTGCGACCTCGGCAGCGACAACCACGTCTCCCGTGCGCGGTACCTTCTCGAGATCGTTACCCGGGGAGATGACGTCAGACTTCGTGCGACGCATCAGGGGGATTGCAGTATCCCGGCGATCGAGGGATGGTGGCCCATGTTCGTTGCGGGACGTTCGCCCGCGAACGGGAGTCCCGGGATCGATCGGAAGGAGGCGGCGATGGCCGGTGCGGACGGAGAATCAGCATCGAAGAAAGGCGAGGTGTCCGCAGGAGTCGTTCGATCGCACGGCAGATCGACCGCGGTCAAGGCCGTGTTCCTGGGGTTACACGCCGTGTCGGTCGCCCTCTGCGCGTGGATCGTCTTCGGCGGGGGGCTCTCCGTCGTGGGCGGTTGGTTCGGGCGTGCCTGGCAGGTCGCCGATCCGGAACGCGCGGCGCTGGTCTTCTGTGCCGCGGCCTTGTACTTCGTCCGACACGCGATCACGCTGTTCTACCTGGCCGAACGGCGAGTGATCTGGTCCGAGGGGATGGGGCTGGGTGGGTTCATCCTGCTGACGGAGGTGGGGTTCTGTCTGCTGGCGACGGGCGTGACGCGCTCCGCTCCCGCGGGGCTCGGCCCGCTCGACTTCGCCGCGGCGGGCCTGGTGCTGCTCGGGTCGTACCTGAACTCGGCCTCGGAGATAGCACGCAAGTGGTGGAAGCTCGATCCGGCGAACAAGGGGAAGTGCTACACGGAGGGCCTGTTCGCCTGGTCGATGCACATCAACTACTTCGGGGACACGGTGATGTTCACGGGGTGGTGCCTGCTCACCGCGGTCTGGTGGACGCTCGCCGTGGCGGTCCTGATGACCGTGCTGTTTCTCTTCGTGCACATCCCGGGGCTCGACTCGTACTTGGAGAACCGCTACGGCGACTCGTTCCGGGAGTACGCGCGGCGGACGAAGAAGCTCGTTCCCTGGATCTACTGACGGCGCCGTCGCCAGGTCCCGGAACGGTCGCGGCTCAGGTCCGCTGCTCGAACGAACCCCCCGCCACAGCCCCCCAACTCATTGCGTTCATGGGCACGCTGACGCCACCGGCCAGACCCAGGCACGTGGCGCAGTAGAGCGCCACGCCGCGTTTCCAGGTGGGAGATGTGCCGTTGGTGTCGGGGGCTCCCATCGCCGCTCGCTCTCACCGGAGCATGGCGTGTCACCCGCTCGGTGGTCAATCCGGCAGTGCCAACGAGGAGGGACGCCAAGGCCACGAGGTGTCGCGCGGATCGATTGACCGTAAAGACGGTGCTGACCCAGCGGGTGACGTGGCCGCTGCGCCAATGATCACGACCTGGGCGAAGTGACGACTCTCGACCGCCGTAGCCAGACAACTCCTGATGGAGGCGCACGTCCATCGATGATGTTCACGCGACAACGAAAAGAGTGGATGATATGAAATGGATGGACCTTCACGAGGAGCTGAGCCGGCTCGTCGTGCTGTTCGAGCGCGATCGCGGGGACTTCACCCTCTGCGGTGGTCACGGAGGATAATGGCATCCATGCATTCGACTCGCATCTCGCTTCCCGCGCTCCTATGCCTGCTGCTCGTCTCGTGTGGCGAGGAGCGGACCTCGACTGACGCAGGACCCGGGCCAGAGCCCCCCGTCCCGTGCACCGAGGCCGAGTGCGCCTCCTACTGCGACCTCGTGGGCGCCGAGGCTGGGAGCTGCGTCGAGGACACCTGCGAGTGCGTAGGTTGCGACCTCGCCGGGTGCGAAGGCTTCTGCTTCTGGTGGCGCGGCGGGCAGATGGGTCGATGCCAGGACGGTTCGTGCCGGTGCGATGTCTGCCTGGACGACGGCGACTGTGCATGCGGCGATGTCCAGACCTATCAGGGTCCGGACGGCCAGCTCGCCGAGTACCGGGACCACGCCGAATGCGTCGACGGTGCGTGTCGATGTCTCTGCGATGCGGCCGCGTGTGACACCTACTGCGGAATCGCAGCCGAGGGCCCTGCCATCATTGCGTCCTGCGACGAGCTCAACGAGAGCTGCACGTGCGTCTGTGACCCTACGGCGTGCCAGGAATACTGCGACGAGCAGGTCCAGGACATCGGGCGCTGCGAGCCGGACGGGTGTACCTGCCGCTCGTGGGAAGCGGAGCAGATCCTCCAGACGAGCGGGATGGTGGACCTCCTCTTCCTGGTGGACAACTCGAACTCCATGCAGCAGGAACAGGATGTGCTGGCTCGTCAGATCCGCGTCCTCGCCGAGGAGCTGATCCACCCCACGCCCGATCCCGTGACGGGCCGCACGCCGCCGGCCGCGGAAGACCTGCACCTCGGTGTGGTGACGAGCGACATGGGAACCGGCGGGTTCTCCGTGGCGACGTGCTACAACTCATCCGTCGGTGACGACGGGCGGCTCCAGGGGACCGGCCGCCTCCCGGGGTGCGCGCCGCTGTACAGCGCGACCGATTGCGACCGGGAGACGTGCCCCTGGCTCGACCACTCGGACGAGCACCCAGACGACGGCACCGACCCGGCGAATCCGCCTCTGTGGGATGACTTCGGTTGCATTGCCACGCTGGGCACGGGCGGGTGCGGCTTCGAGCAGCCGCTCGATGCGGTCCTCGTGGCGCTCCGCGACCGGACCGCGCCGGGCGAGCCGAACGAGGGGTTCCTGCGCGACGCGTCGGTGCTCGGTGTGGTCCTGGTGACCGACGAGGACGACTGCTCGGCTCGCGACGCCGACATCTTCGATCCCTTGCGCGGAGACCTCGGGGAAATGAATGTACGCTGTGCGTTGCAGGCGGCGATGCTCCGCCCGGTGCGGTACTACTTCGACGAGCTCCGCGCGCTGCGCGCTTCCCCGGAGAACCAGCTCGTCTTCGCCGCGATCACGGGCGTGCCCATCGATGGGTCGTGGAACGCGGGTGATCCCATCGAGGACCTGCGGGCTCTCCAGCGGGTCCGTCCCGAGGACCCGAATGAGCTCATGCCGAGCTGCTCGACCGCCATGGGGGTCGCGTATCCACCGGTCCGCATCGCCGAGCTCGCATACATGTTCGGTGACAACGGGCTCCTGCATTCGATCTGTTACGACGACTGGACCGCGGCGCTCGGTGTCATCACTCCGCACATCCAGCGTGGGCTCAATAGCTGCCTGGGAGACGAGCCGCTCGCGACCGACGCCGCATCCTGCCGCGTGGTGGAGACGCTGGGCGACGGACGTGCGTGCCCCTTTCCGGTCGAGCCGCCCGGTGCAGGAGCGTCGAGGGTCGCGGGCTGGCACGAGGACCTCGGCCTCGACGAACGAGGACGGCGCGAGTGTGAGATCGCCCCGGCCGACTCCGACGGCAATCACTGCCCGGACGGGACGTGCGCCTGCGAGCGCTGGCAGTTCGACGGCTGTCTCGAAGGCTGGTTCTTCGTCCCGTACGACCCGACCGATCCCATCGCTTTCCGGTGCCCGCGGGGCCAGGTGGCTTTCACACACCCCGACCGCATCCCCGAGGACAGCCTGGTGCGCTTCGAGTGCCTCGGTGATCCTTGGGTCGGTGGTGACGGCGATGCCGATGCCGATGCGGACGTCGATGCCGATGCGGACGCCGATGCCGATGCGGACGCCGATGCCGATGGTGATGGCGACGGTGATACAGACGGGGACTCGGACTCCGACGGTGACTCCGATGGCGACGAGGATCCGGACGAGTGCATCCCCGTCTGCGACGGACGGGTCTGCGGCGACGACGGGTGTGGTGGCATCTGCCCCCCCGGCTGCACGGACACAGAAGCATGCTGCGCGGACCGCTGTGCCGATGTCTCGAGCGACCCGGCCAACTGTGGCGGGTGCGGTGTCGTCTGTCCCGCAAGCCACGAGTGCAGCGAACGGTCGTGTGTGTGCCCCCACCACTCGCCTCCGATGAGGTGCTCACCCGGCCTGACGTGCTGCGATCACGAGACACCCGAGCTGGCCGGTTGTGTGGACACCACGACCAGCAACATCCACTGCGGCGCGTGCAACAACACGTGCGTCGGCGCCGTGTGTTTCTTCGGGTTCTGCTTCTAGGGGAAGGGCCGTCCCGTCGCGGGCCGTGTGCTACGCTGGCCCCGGAGCTGATGTTCTCCGAAGTTGCATCGCGCATGCTCCCGGAAGGTGGTGATGAATGTCGAGATCCGCTGGGCTCGCCCTCGTGCTCGCCGCGGTGGCGCTCGGTCAGTGCGGTTCCTGTCGCGAGGAGGACCGCATCGACGGCGTCATCGACTCGCCCACTCCGATGAAGACGCCGATCGGCAACCTGGACGCGTGCGCGGTCCGCGTCCGAGTGGAGTACTTCCGTCGGATCAGCAGCTCTGGCACCTCGCCGTCCAACCGATCCTGGGGCGAGTTGTCGGAGACGCGCTACGCGCCTGGGGCGACTTTCACCGTCAGGGGGAAGCGGCTCGTCATCCACGGTTCGGGGGGCACCCCGTCCTTCCTCGCGATCCGTGAAGGAGGGACGTGGGGCTGGGGCAGAGGACCCGTCCCTCCCGCCCTGCGAGGTTGGGGGCCGGAGCACGACCGCATGCTGGCCATCGCCGGCGGCGAGGCTCCGCCCGGAAATGTCGAGCGGATCAATTTCAACGAGGAGCTCATCCCGTGCGGTGCAGACATGAGCCTGCGCGGAGTCGTCGGCGGAGACCACTTCGTGCTGGTCCCCGAGAAGCTCCCCCCGGGCGCTCGACGCAACCGGTGAAATCACCTATCGGAGTCCCTCGGGCACTGCCCCATGTGGACCAGGCAGGGGCTGTAGTCAGTGAAGCATCCCGCGCAGAGCTGCTCGGCGCAGGCGTAGTAGGCCTCGATCTCGGCGAGACAGTCGTCCTCGGCGTCCAGCTCCTCGCAGTACTTGAGGTAGCAGCCGTCGCCCGAGATCCCACGCGGACATTTGTCGTACTGCGCGTCGCACCACCTCGCGCACGCATGGACGGCATCGTTCAGGCAGCCGCCGAGGGCCGTGGCCAGCACGACCGCCGCGACCGCCCCCGCAACCCGTGCGTCCCCCAAGAACGACCTCATGCAGATGTTGTACGCTCGGGACCGGCTCGCTCTTCTCGGGCCGGTCACCCGTCCCTCATCCGGTAGCCCACGCCGGGCTCGGTGACCAGCAGCCGCGGTCGCGCGGGATCCTGCTCGATCTTCCGGCGGAGCTGGGCCATGAAGACCCGGAGGTAGTGCGTCTCGTTGACGTAGGGCGGCCCCCAGACCTCCTTGAGGATCTGACGGTGAGTGAGGACCTTTCCGCCGTTCTTGGCGAGCAGCACGAGGAGCCGGTACTCGATGGGCGTCAGGTGGACCTCGCGACCACCCACCATGACCTCGCGGCGAACCTGATCGATGCGCAACGAGCCGATCTCGAGCACGATCGACGAGGTGTCCTTTCCCACCAACGCGGCGTGCCGCAGCGCCACCCGCATCCGCGCCAGGAGCTCGTTCACCCCGAAGGGTTTCGTCAGGTAGTCGTCGGCCCCGGCGTCGAGCGCCGCCACCTTGTCGCCTTCCCGTCCGCGCGCCGAGATCACGATGATCGGGACCTGGCTCCAATCCCGGATCTGACGAGTGAGATCGATCCCGTCGCCGTCCGGCAGGCCGAGATCGAGCAGGACCAGCTCCGGGTTGTGGGTCGTGGCGGCGACGAGCGCGTCCCTGCAGGACCCGGCCTCGACGACTCGGTATCCCTGCGCGGTGAGCGCTGTGCGCAGGAACCGCAACATCTGCGTCTCGTCCTCGACGAGGAGCACCAGCGGGCCGAGGTCGCTCACCGGGGAGAGTCCTCCGGGGGAGAGTCCGGCTCCCCGCCGGGCACCCGAGGCGGCGCCTCCGGGACCGGCAACGTGATGCGGAACAGAGCCCCGCCGCTCGCGCGGTTCCCGGCGGAGATCGTCCCGTCGTGAGCGGCGACGATGCCGCGGCAGATGGACAGGCCCAGGCCGACGCCACCCGCGCGAACGCCGGGACCGCGGTAGAACTTCTCGAACACCTGATCCTCCGCGCCGGCCGGGAGCCCCGGCCCGCCATCGGCGACCTCGATCTCCAGGGTCCTTCCCTCGACCCGCGCCGCGATCTCGATCGGCGCGTCGGGGTCGCAATGTTTGATCACGTTCTCGAAGAGGTTGACGAAGACCTGCTCGAAGAGCACGGGGTCCACCGACAGCAGCGGCGTCGTCGGCGGCAGGTCCACGCGGACCTCTCTCTCTCCGAGCCTGGTCTCCAGCCTGGAGAGCGCCGCGCCGATCGTCTCTTCCAGTGGCACCCACTCCCGCTTCGGGACGATGCCCCCGGACTCGAGCCGTACCATGTCCAGGATGTTCCCGACGAGACGCTCCATCCGTTCGGCCTCGGTGCAGATCGTGTCACAGAGCTCCAGGCGCTGCTCCGGACCGAGCCTGCCCTGGTCTTCCCGGAGTGCGCTCCCCGCACCGGTGATCGCGCCGAGCGGCGTGCGCAAGTCGTGAGACACGGCGCCGAGGAGCGCGCTCCGTGTCTCCTCGGTCCGGATACGCAGCGTGGAGACCTTGGCCTCCTCGGTGAGCCGGACTCGCTCGATGGTGAGCGCCACCTGCCTGACGAACGCGTCCAGGAAACCTCTGTGCTCGACCTCGAGCAGGTCGAGCGACGGCGTGGCCACCGCGAGGGCGCCGAGCAAGGCCGCGCCCGCGTGCACCGGGAAGCAGGTCACGCGCGATCCGGGCAGGGTGTCCGTGCCCCTGCCCGCCGGCCGGCCGTGCTCGGTGACCCACCGTGCGACGGCGTGCTCCTCCTCGCTCAACCGGAGCCCGACATGGCTCGCGCCTCTGATCGAGAGCGCGGCCGAGGCATCGAGCAGCAGCAGGGCGGCCTCGCCGCCGAAGACCCTGGCGGCGTGCACGGCGCTGATCTCGGACGCCTCCGCCTCGTCTTGCCCCGCCGCCAGCTCGCGGCTCAACGAGTAGAGCGCGGCCGTCCGGCTCTCCCGCGTGTGGGCCTCGCGCTCCTGGCGACGGAGCCGCGTGGCGAGCCTGGCCACGACGAGGCCCACCGTGAACATCATCGCGAAGGTCAGCAGGTGCCGTCCGTGCTCGACGTTGAACGTGTAGAAGGGCGGCACGAAGAAGAAGTCGTATGCCGCGACCGACAGCGCCGCGGCCGCCACCGACGGGCCTCGTCCGTACCTGAAGGCCACCACCATGATCACCAGGAGGAACATCACCACGAAGTCCGCCTGCGACAGCCAGCTCCTGGCGAGCATCCCGACGCCGGTCGCGAGCGCGACCAGCACGGCGGACGCCCCGTAGGCGAGCCATGCGACCCTCGCTGGAGCCCGCGGCGGACGCGGCCCGTCCCGCGCGGGCAACGTGTCGCCGGCAATGAAGTGGACCTCGATGTCGCCGCTGCCGCGCACGATCTGGCTGACGAGCGAGCCCCTGAGCCGGTCGCGCCAGCGGGAATGAGTGGGCTTGCCGATGACGATACGGGTGACGTTGTGCTCGCGAGCGTATCGGAGGACCTCGTCGGCGACCTGATGGCCCGAGAGACGCACGACCTCTGCGCCCAGGGACTCAGCCAGGCGGAGGTGACCCTGGAGGCGCTCCCGGTCCGTCGGAGTCATCGGGAACGCGCCCGGCGCATCGACGTACACGGCGACCCACGGCGCGCGGAGCCCCGCGGCCATCCGCCTCGCGCCCCGCATGATCTTCGCCGACGACGGGCTCGGGCCGACGCACACCAGGACGCGCTCCGCCGCGGGCCAGGTGGTCTTGATGTCGTAGTCTTGCCGGTAGGCGCGCACGTCCTCGTCGATCTTCTCGGCCGCTCGACGAAGGGTGAGCTCCCGCAGGGCGAGCAGGTTCCCTCGACGGAAGAAGTGATCGACTGCCGTTCTCGCCTGCTCGGGGACGTAGACCTTCCCGGCACGGAGCCGCTCGAGAAGCTCGTCGGGCGGCAGGTCGACGAGCTCGATCTCGTCCGCCCGTTCCAGCATCGAATCCGGAACCGTCTCGCGGACGCGGACGAAGGTGATCTGCGACACGACGTCGTTCAGGCTCTCGACGTGCTGGACGTTGAGGGTCGTGTGGACCTCGATGCCGGCCTCGAGCAGCTCGACGACGTCTTGCCAGCGCTTCCGATGCCGGCTGCCAGCGGCGTTCGTATGTGCCAGCTCATCGAGCAAGAGGATCTGAGGGTGGCGGGCGAGGGCTCGATCCAGGTCGAAATCGGACTGACGCGTGCCCCGATAGCTGATCTGGCAAGGCGGGATGGACTCCAGGTCCTCGAGGAGCTCCGCGGTCTCCTCGCGCCCGTGGGTCTCGACCCAGCCGGCGACGACGTCCAGTCCTTGGGCCTTCAGGTGCCGGGCCGACTCCAGCATGGTGTAGGTCTTGCCCACGCCGGGGGCATAGCCGAAGAAGATCTTCAGCATCGCCCGGGAATCCCGTTCTTCCACGGCTTGCACGCACCGCAACAGGGCGTCCGGGTCTGGTCGCTCACGCTCCGTCACGATCGCAACCGCTCTCCCAGGCGATCGAGCGCGAGGTTGAGGAGCAGAACATTGACTCTCGGCTCGCCCAGGAACCCGAGAGTCCGGCCCTCGATGTGCTCCTCGACCAGTTGTCGCACCCGCGCTTCGGGCAGACCTCGGGCGCGGGCGACGCGCTCGACCTGATAATAGGCCGCTTCGGGCGAGATGTGCGGGTCCAACCTGCTGCCGGAAGCCGTCACGAGGTCGATCGGCACCGGCCGGGTGTTGCCCGGGTCAGCCGCGCGCAACGCCGCGACTCGCTCGCGGACCGCCTGGCGCAATGCCGGGTTCGACGTTCCGAGGTTCGATCCCGTCGAGGCCCCGGCGTTGTAGGGGGTGGGTGCCGTGGCCGAAGGGCGTGACCAGAAGTACCCCGGCTGCGCATAAGATTGTCCGATCAGCGACGACCCCACGGCGTGCTGGTCCACCTCGACGAGGCTGCCGCCGGCGGCGGCGGGGAAGACGAGCTGCGCCACGACCGTCACCGCCGCAGGGTAGATCAGACCGAGCACCACGGTGAAGACGAGTATGAGCGTCAGCGCGGGTCTCAGCAACGTGTCCATCTCACACTCCCAATATCCCCAGCCCGAGGTCGATCAGCTTGATGCAGGGAAACGGCAGCAACAGGCCGCCGAGGCCATTGTCCTGTGCGGTGCCCGAGCACGGAAAAAGCAGCGGGGAGGTCTTCCTCCGGCGTCTTCGGGACGTCGAGACCGTTCATCGAGTGTCCTGTGCGGTGCCCGGAAAAAGCAGCGGGGAGGTCTTCCTCCGGCGTCTTCGGGACGTCGAGACCGCTCACCCGGGTTCTTTTCTGTGGAGCCGGAGCCGGACGAGATCCTCGAGCCCACGGCACCAGCTCCCGCTGCGACCATCGACTGAAGCACACCTGAAATCAAGAGCGTCAGCCGGGCGCGAAGACGCGGAGTGCCAGCAGGCTGGCGGCGCTCGCCATCCGCTCGTCGTAGGTCACGATCCCCTCGAGGTCCGGGCCCAGCGCCCGGGCCGACGCGAGGTGGAGGGCGTCGAGGCTGCGGAGGACCCCCGGATCGAGCGTCGCCGCGTCATTCAGCAGATCGTCGTCGATTCGGATCAGGTTGACCCGCGCCAGGACGTCGTTCGCGCGGGAGACGGCGCGAGGTCCCTGCGCGCGGACCGCGCGCACCACCTCGACCCTGGCCAGCGCACTCGAGACCCGGCCCTCGCGCCGCCCGAGGAACCGCCGGAGTGCCGCCGATTCCGGCTCTCTCACGACCAGCTTCACGAGAGCCGAGGAGTCCAGGTAGACGACCTTCATCGCTCCGTGTCCCGTTGGCGCGCGAGCACCTGGCTCGGGAGCGGCTCTCCGTCCCCGGGCTCGAGCGGAGCCCCGAGATCGAGCAGGTCTCCCTCCGCGGGGGAGAGACGGCCGAGACGCTCCAGGCGCTCGATCGCACCTCCGACCGGAAGCGCGGAGAGGATGGCCACCGGGGTGCTGCGTTCGCAGATCTCCACGCTCTCTCCGGCCCGAGCCAGGCGGATGTACTCGCTGGCGTTCTGCCGGAGCTCTCGCACGCCGATCCGTTTCATGTGCTACATGTAGCACAACTCGGGTGTCCGTTCAAGATCGGGACGGGCCGGACGCAGGGCGATCGAGCTCTACTGCACGCGTCCCCACCTCCGTCGTCCCCGCGGAGAGCCTGCCCAGGCCGTCTCCATGCGCGGCGCGCGCTACAGCCCCCGGAGGGCGAGGTCCACGACCCGGTTCGCGAACGTCTCGAGCGACTCCCGGTCCGGGAACCGGTAGTAGGGTGGAGTGAGGAACTCGAAAAGGTCGGCGAGGAGGTGCCCCGCCTCCTCCGGGTCCGCGGTCTTGAACGCGCCCGCTTCCACCCCCTCCCGGACGATGCGGCCGAGGATCTCGCCGTGGCGCCGTACGTAGTGATCGAGCCGCGCGACGACCTCCGGCATCATCTTCGCGATCACGTCCTGGCTGTGGGGGTACCGGTCGACGATGTCGTACAGCGCCATCACCCGATGGAGGAGGCAGGCGCGGAGCCGCTCCTCGGGCGGTGCCGCCGTGGCGGCGAGCTCCACGAGCCGGGCGTCGATCCGCTCGTTCGTGCGATCGGTGAGGGTGAGCATGATCTCCGCCTTGGAGCTGAAGTGCAGGTACAGGCTCCCCTTGGCGACGCCGGCGCGCTTCGCGATGTCGTCCATGGTGGTCTTGTTGTACCCGTAGTGACGGATGAGGCTCCACGCGGCCTGCAGGATCGCCTCCCGCTTGGTGCCCGCCCTCTCGATCCCGTCCCCGTCGCTGCTGGTCCTGGGCATGGGAAAGCCGCCTCTCATGCCCGCTTCGGGAACGCGAGCGCCTCGGTCAAGACGAACGCCGCCTGGAGGTACGACGTCGGGCAGAGCGGGAAGCACTCCTGGCAGGCGTGGCACTCCCTCGCCGCGATCTCGGGCACGAAGCTGATCTCCTTCCAGATGCCGCGGTCGACGAACCCCACGGCGTGCTTCCTGGCGACCTCGTCGCAGTACCGCACGCACAGACCGCAGTGGACGCAGAACGACGGCTCCTTCTCGAAGCGGTCGCGGTCCGCGCCGTACTCGCGCGCGAGGTCATGGAGGTCACGGGAGTCGGGCGCATGGGCGAGGAGGAGCTCGAGGATCGTCTTGCGGATCCGGTCCACCTTGTCGCTCCGCGTCCGGACCTCGAGCCCCGGCTCCACCGGGTAGACGCAGGCGGCGACGAGCCGCGAGCTCTCGCCGGCCTGCGCCTCGACGACGCACAGCCGGCAGCAACCGACCGGCTTCAGACGCTCGTGGTGGCACAGCGTGGGGATGGCGGCGCCGGCGCGCCTCGCCGCGTCGAGGACCGTCGTACCCTCCTCCGCGAGGACCTCCACCCCGTCGATCTTCAGGGAAATGCCGCTCATGGCTCGGCCCCCTTCTTCACAAACGCCCGTCGCTCCTCGGGGGGCGGGGGCGGCACGGGCACGCCCGACAGCTTCTTCACCGCCCCGAACTTGGCGGGGCACTCCTCGAGGCACGTCCCGCAGTTCGTGCACTTCTCCTGGACGATGACGTGGACGCGCTTCCGGCCGCCGTCGATGGCGTCTGCCGGGCATTTCTTCATGCAGCGCAAGCACGCCGTGCAACGCTCGGGATCGATCCAGTAGTGAATGAGCGCCTTGCACGAGAGCGCCGGACACCGCTTCTCCCGGATGTGCGCCTCGTACTCGTCCCGGAAGTAGCGGAACGTGCTCAGGAACGGGTTGGGCGCGGTCTTGCCGAGCGCGCAGAGCGACGCCTCGATCGCCGTCTCGGCGAGCCCCTGCAGCGTCCGGAGGTCCTCCTCCCGGCCCTTCCCCTGGGTGATCCGGGTGAGGATCTTGTGCATCTGCCTCAGACCCTCGCGGCACGGGACGCACTTGCCGCACGACTCGCCGGTGAGGAAGTCGACGAAGTACCGCGCCACGTCGACCATGCACGTGCTCTCGTCCATCACGATCATGCCGCCCGAGCCCATCATCGAGCCTGCCCGGGTCAGCTCGTCGAACCCGACCCTGAGGTCGAGCTGCGACTCCGGGATGCAGCCGCCGGACGGCCCGCCGGTCTGCACCGCCTTGAACCGCTTCCCGCCGGGGATGCCGCCGCCGATCTTATGAATGACGTCGCGGAGCGTGATCCCCATCGGCACCTCGACGAGGCCGGTGTTGGCGATCTTGCCGACGAGCGAGAAGATCTTCGTCCCCTTGCTCGTGTCGGTGCCCATCGACGCGAACGCCGCGGCGCCCTTCTCGATGATGAGCGGGACGTTCGCCCACGTCTCGACGTTGTTGATGTTCGTCGGCCGGTCCCACAGCCCCTTGATCGCGGGGTAGGGCGGCCGCGGCTTCGGCTCGCCGACCTTCCCCTCGAGCGACGTGAGCAGCGCCGTCTCCTCTCCGCAGACGAACGCGCCCGCGCCGCGGTGCACCTCGACCCTGAACGCGAAATCCGAGCCGAGGATGCCTGTGCCGAGGAGCCCGTGCTCCGTGGCGCGCGCGAGGGCGACGCCGAGGTTCTCCAGCGCGAGGGGATACTCCTGCCGGACGTACACGTACCCTTCGTCCGCGCCGATCGCGTAGGCGCCGATCATGAGGCCTTCGAGGACGCAGAACGGGTTCCCCTCGAGGATCGAGCGGTCCATGTACGCGCCGGGGTCGCCCTCGTCGCAGTTGACCACGACGTACTTCTTCTCGCCCGGCGCGTTGCGCGCGATCTCCCACTTGCGCCCGGTGGGGAACCCCGCGCCGCCTCGGCCTCGGAGGCCCGCCGCCTTCACCTCCTCGATCACGTGCTCTGGCGTCATCCGGTGGAGCGCCTTCGCCAGCGCGCGGAACCCGCCGATCGCGAGGTAGTCCTCGAGGCTGCGCGGGTCGATCTTCTTGTTCGCTCCGAAGACGAGCCGTTCCTGGTGACGGTAGAAGGGGATGTCCTGCTCCCGTACCGTCGTCTCGCCCGTGCTCGGATCGACGTACAGGAGCCGCTCGATGACCTCCTTCTTCTTCAGCGTCCGCTCGGCGATCTCCGGGACGTCCGAGGGCTTCACCTGGAGGTAGCAGGTGTCCTCCGGGCCGATGATGACGAGCGGCCCCTTCTCGCAGAACCCGTGGCAGCCAGTCGTCCGGAGCGCCACGCTGCCCTCGAGCCCCTGCCGGTCGAGCTCGGCCGCGAAGGCCGCGACCACGTCGCGGGCACCCGTCGCCACACAGCCGGTCCCGGCGCAGATCGTCAGGCATGGCGCGTCGGGCTTCCGCTCGGCGAGCACCGCCTCCCGGAGGGACTCGAGCGCCTCCGGCGAATTCACGCGCTCCATGCTCATCCCCTACTCGTAGCCTTTCAACACGTCCGCCGCGTCGGCGGGCGACAGCTTGCCGTGCGTCTTGCCGTCGATCTCCATCACCGGACCGAGGGCGCAGCAGCCCAGGCAGTTCACGGACTCGAGGCTGAACTTCAGATCCAGGTCTGTCTCGCCGGGCTGGATGCCCATCCGGTCCCGGAGCGTGTCGAGGATGCGGTCCGCGCCGCGGACGTGGCACGCCGTGCCGAGGCATACGTGCACCCGGTGACGCCCCTTCGGCATCACGCTGAACGTCTTGTAGAACGTGGCGACGTGGCGCACGCGAGTGAGGGGCACCCCCAGCTTGTCGCTCACCCGCTGGAGCATCTCCGCCGGCAGCCAGCGGTTGTCCTGCTGGAGCTCGAGCAGCACCTGGATGAGCGAGCTCTCCACGCCGCCGTGCTTCGCGATGATCTCGTCGATCCGGTTGCTGTCCATGGCCGCCTTTCCGACTCACGAGGCGAGCGAGTAGCGCTTGCGCTCCACGTCGTACCGCACCAGTCCGTGCCGCGACGAGCTGCCCAGGTGCCTCGACACCTCGGACGGGCTGAGCCCGAGCGTCGTGGCGATCTCCCCGGTCGACAGCGGCCCCCGCTCGAGGAGCAGCATGATCTGGCTCACCGCGAGCTTCTCCGCCACGACGCCGTCGAGGAGCTTCTTCCCCTCTTCGCCGCCGAAGAAGGCCTCGTACGCCTCCCTGGATTTGACCGGCACCCGCAGCCGCTCCCGCTCCACGAGCCGCAGGAATGGCGCGAGCCGCTCGAGCGCGCGGAGCTTCAGCCCGAGCAACTCGGCATCGACGCCTTCGCCCGCGCCGAGCGGGCCGAGCTCGCGGATCCTCTGCGAGAACGACGTTGCCGCCTCGGCGAGGAGGTTGCCGTCGCCGCCGGACATGAAGGAGATCCGGAGCCGGTCCGGGTGGAGGCCGACGCGAGCGAGCAGGTGCCGGCCGATGAGCGTGACCGCGAGGGCGTCGTAGTTCCCCTGCGTCGCGTAGTTGCACTCGTTCAAGCGGCAGCCGCCGATGAGCACGCCGTCGCACCCGTTGGCGAACGCCCGGAACACGAACTTGAGATCGACCCGCCCGGAGCACATGACCCGGATGAATCGGACGTCACTCGAATACTGTAGCCGGGAAACTCCGGCCATATCGGCAGCGCCGTACGCTCACCAGTGACAGACGAAGCCCAGTATTCTCGGCTTGAACTCGAGAGCTGCGCTCATGGTCTGACCTCCTTGGTCAATGCCTCGATCTGGCTCAGGATCGCCTCGTCCGTGAAGTGCTTCAGCTCGATCGCCTGCGTCGGGCACTTGGCGTTGCACAGGCCGTCGCCCTTGCACAGGACCGGGTTCACGAACGCCTTCTTCCCCTTCGGCGTGTCGCGGAGCTCGATCGCGTCGTACGCGCACGCCGTGATGCAGGCACCGCACGCCACGCAGTCGCGCTCCTCCACCTCGCAGATCGCGCCCGAGGCGACGACGGTGTCGTGGCTGAGGAGCGTGAGCACCCGACCGGCAGCGCCGTACGCCTGGCTGATCGTCTCGTCGATGTGCTTCGGGTAGTGCGCCGTGCCGCACAGGAACACGCCGTCCGCCGCGAAGTCGACAGGGCGGAGCTTGACGTGCGCTTCCTTGAAGAAACCGTCCGGGTTGAGCGTGACCTTGTACCGCGATGCGATCTCGGCGGCGGCCGGAGACGGCACGACCGCCGCGGCGAGCGACAGCACGTCGGCGTCGAGCTCGAGGACCTGCCCGAGCACCGGGTCCGGCACGGCCACCTTGAGCACGGTCCGGCCGCCCTCCCTCGCCTCCCTCACCAGCGGCTTGGTCTCGGGCGTGTACCGGATGAACACCACCCCTCGGTCGGCCGCCTCGCGGTAGTAGTCCTCCTTGAGCCCGTAGGTGCGCATGTCCCGGAACAGGACGTACACGTTCACCGCCGGGTTGTGCCGCTTGAGCTCGAGCGCGTTCTTCACCGCGTGGCTGCAGCAGACACGACTGCAGTAGTTGCGCTCCTCGTTCCGGGAGCCCACGCACTGGATCATCACGACGTTCCCGGCGCCGTGGACCCGCTCGTCGCCCGCCGCCAGCAGCTCCCCGAGCTCGAGGTGGGTGACCACCCGGTCGTTCTGCCCGTAAAGGAGCTCGGTGGGCCGGTACACGTCGGCGCCGATGGCGATCACCGCCGCGCCGTGGTGGATGGCGCGGACACGGCCCCCGGACCGCACGGTCGTGACGAAGTTCCCCACGTAGCCGGCAGCGCCCTCGATCTCCGTCCCGTGCAGGACGTGGATGCCGGGGTGTCGGTACACTCTCCCGATCAGGTCTGCCAGATGGGCCTGGACGTCGAGCCCTTCCAGGGTCGCATGGATCCGCCGCGCCATCCCGCCGAGCTGCCGCTCCCGTTCGAGCAGGACCACCTCGAAACCCTGCTCGGCGATCGCGAGCGCGCAGGTCATTCCCGCGATCCCGCCGCCCACGACGAGCGTCGTCTTGTTCACCGGGAGATCGAACTCGCGGAGCGGCTGGAGCCGACACGCGCGGGCGACCGACATCCGCACGAGGTCCTGTGCCTTCCGGGTCGCCTCCTCCTTCTCCTTGGCGTGGACCCAGGAGCAGTGCTCGCGGATGTTCGCCATCTCGAGGTAGTACTGGTTCAGCCCCGCCTCGCGCAGCGTGTCGCGGAACAGGGGCTCGAGCGTCCGCGGCGAGCAGGCGGCGATGACGACCCGGTTGAGCCCCTTCTCCCTGGTGAGGTCCGTGATCTCCTTGGCGGCGTTCGTCGCGCACGAGAAGACCTGGTTCGTGGCGAACACCACCCCCGGCAGCTCGGCGGCGGCGCTGACCGTGGACGGGATATCGACCACGCCGCTGATGTTCGCGCCGCAGTGGCAGACGAACACCCCGACGCGTGGCTCCTCCCGCGCCACGTCCTGCTCATCCGGGTACACGCGCTCCACGGTGAGCTTGCCCCGCCGGTATCCGAGCAGCTCACCGCACCGTGCCCCGGCCCCGCTCGCCGAGAAGACGGACTCCGGGATGTCCATGGGCCCCCGGAACGCGCCGCTGACGAAGATCCCCCGGCGGCTCGTCTCGAGGGGGGTGGCCTGCGAGGTCCGGCAGAACCCGTGCCCGTCGAGCTCGAGCCCGAAGGTGCGCGCGAGCTCCACGTGGTCCGCCGGCGGGTCGAGCCCCACCGACAGCACCACCATGTCGAACTCCTCCTCCTTCACCCCTTCGTCGGAGGTCGCGTACCGGACGACGACGTTCCGGTTCGACGGGTTCTCGCGCGCAATGGTCGGATAGCTCCGGATGAACCGGACCCCGGGGAGCCGCTCCGCCCGCTGGTAGTAGCGCTCGAAGTCCTTGCCGTGGGCGCGGATGTCGTTGTGGAAGACCGTGCACTCCGCGCTCGGCTCGTGGTCCTTCGTCAGGATCACCTGCTTCTGCGTGTACGTGCAGCAGACGCCCGAGCAGTAGCTGTGCTCGCCGTCGGTCACCTTCCGCGAGCCGACGCACTGGAGCCACGCGAGCGACTTCGGGTGCTTCCGGTCCGAGGCGCGCAGGATCTCGCCCTCGTACGGCCCCGTCGCGGACAGGAGCCGCTCGAAGTCCAGGCTCGTGATCACGTTCGGCATGCGGCCGTAGCCGTATTCCTCCACGAGCGAGGGATCGAACGGCTCGATGCCGGACGCGAGGACGATTGCGCCGACCCCGATCTCCCGCCGCTGCTCCGTCTGCCGGAAGTCGATAGCGCCGGTCTTACACACGCCGCGGCAGATGTCGCACTTCCCCTCCTCGAGGAACAGGCAGCTCTCGTCCACGTACGCGACGAGCGGGATCGCCTGGGAGAAGTAAACGTGGATCGCCTTGTTGCTGGAGATCCCCTGGTTGTATCTGTCCGGGTACTGCTTGGGGCAGTACTTGACGCACGTGCCGCAGCCCGTGCACAGCTCCTCGACGATGTACCGCGGTCGAGTGTTGAGACCGACGCGGAAGTCCCCCGCCGCGCCATCCACGCGCTCGACCTCGGTGAACGTCAGGACCTCGATATTCGGATGCCGGCCGACCTCGACCAGTTTCGGTGAAAGAATTCACATCGAGCAGTCGTTGGTCGGGAACGTCTTGTCGAGCTGGGCCATGTGCCCGCCGATGCTCGGCCCTTTCTCCACCAGGTGGACCTTGAAACCCGCCGTGGCGAGGTCGAGCGCGGCCTGTATGCCGCTGATCCCGCCGCCAACGACCATGACGTCTGCAAAGCTCCGGTTCTCCATTCCGCGTTTCCTTCCGCTGGTCACTCGATCAGACGCGCCCGAGGCGCCGCTCTTCAGATCACCTCGGCGATGATCTCGGAGATGTCCTTGATCTCGATCGTCTCCTCGCATTCGAGGCTCAACCGCGAATCCTCGAACATGGTGATGCAGTACGGACAGGCCGTCGCGAGCACCGACGCGCCCGCGTCGCGTGCCTGGACGAGCCTGATGTTGGAGAACCGCTCGCCCTTCGGCGTGTCCATCCACACCCGACCGCCGCCGCCGCCGCAACAGAGGCTGTCGTGGCGCGCGTTCGCCAGCTCCACGAGCTCGAGCCCGCGGACCCGCCGCAGCACCTCGCGCGGCTCGTCGAAGACCCCGTTGTGCCGGCCGAGGTAGCAGGGGTCGTGATAGGCGACGCGTTTCCCGTACTCCCGGTGCGGCACGATCCGGCCCTCACGGACGAGGTCGGCCAGGAGCTGGGCCATGTGCACGACCTCGAACCGCACCATGAGCTCGGCGTAGTCCTTCTTGAACACCTCGTAGCAATGGGGCGACGAGACGACGATCCGCTTCACGCCCGCGTCGATGAAGGTCTTGATGTTCTCCCGCGCGAGCCCTTTGTACACGTCCTCGGCGCCGGTCTTGCGGACGCTCTCGCCGCAGCAGCTCTCCCGCGTGCCGAGGATCCCGAAATCCACCCCGGCCTTCTGCAGGACCGCGACCGTCGCCCGCGCGACGTTCTGCATGCGCGAGTCGTAGGCGGAGGTGCAGCAGCCGAAGTAGAGCACCTCCGTCCCCTCGGTGAAGGGTTTCACGCCGAGGCCCTTGGCCCAGTCCGCCCGTCTGGCGCGCGGCTCGTTGAGCGGGTTGCCTTCGGTGGTGAGGCTCCCCCGGACCGCGCGCGCGGGCCTGGCCGACGCCGGGAACACGTCGTACCTGGAGGCGATGCGCCGCAACGAGACGCCCAGCTCGATCTGCTTGACGCCGCGCGGGCACTTCTCCGGGCAATTCCCGCACGTCGTGCAGCGCCAGAGGTCCTCGCCCTCGATCTCGGTCAAGCCGAAGGTCGCCTCGCGGATGATCCGCCGGATGCTGAAGTCGCGCACCCGGTTCCAGGGGCACACGGCATCGCACTTCCCGCACTGGTAGCAGAGCTTGTGTGCGACCCCTCCTGCCTCCCTGATCTCGGCGATGACCTCGGCGAAAGGTGCGACGGGTTGCACGGCTCAACCTCTCCTCGAGAGCCTGGCGACCGCGGCGAGCGTCTCCTGCACGCCGAACCGGTCGATCAGCGACTCGAGCCCGAGGTCCAGCTCCGCCGGCTTCGCCGCCTCGTCCTCCTCGACCTCCTCCTCGCGCTCCTCGTACTTCAGCGCGCCCGTCAGGCACCACTGGACGCAGAGCGGCTCGGTGATGGTCGGGTCGACCTCGCACATGTCGCATTTGAGCGACAAGGCCGAGTCAGGCTCCTTGAACAGTCCCCGGGAGGGGCACGACGCGCGGCAAAAGGCGCACTCGTCGTACTCCTTCCCGCCGATCACGTACACGTCGCGCCCCGCGCACTCGGCCGACGTGTACTCCCCGCCGTAGACCGGGACGTAGATGTCGGCCAGCGGGTCGCGGACGACGCGGATGCGCGCGCGCTCCGGGTTGTTGCTGCTGTACTTCGGGGTCGAGTGCAGGGCCGAGCAGATGACCTCGCACGCCTGGCAGCCGTTGCACTTGTCGGTATCGATCTTGATCGTCTTGATGATCTTCCTTCTCACGGCGTTCACGGCTCGGTCCCTTCTCTCGAGGTGTCCGCGTCAGGGCCCGTCGCTCCCTCGACCAGTATCCCGCGCTCGACGAGGTCCTCGGCCACGTCATCCAGAGACAGCGCGTGCAGCGTCTCGCGGGTGGGGATGCCGTCGGAGGTCCAGCCTTTGAACTTGTAATACTCATCGAGGAGCTTCTGCTCGAGCTCCGGGAACCGTCGCTTCCAGTGGTCCTCGGGCGGCTTCTCGTCGGCGCGCCGCAGACCCCGCCGCACGTTGATGGCCCGGACGAGGTTGCGGACTCGTGCGGCGATCGTGTCGAGCGTGCCCTCGTCGAGGTCCAGCCCGGCGCCCGCTCCGATCAGCGCCGGGAGGTTGTGCATGTGGAACGGCGGCTTCAGCGGGAACGACGACAGCCCGGCGCACATCCCGGTCGAGTCGTCGATGTAGTGCATCTTCTCCTGCCAGTGCACGATCTCGCAGGTCGCCTCGGCCGGCGGGTAGAACGGGATCGACTTCTCGCCGCGCGTCTCCCACTCGAGGAACCACTGCTTGAACCGCTCATCGGGGACGTGGACCCAGTCCTTGACGAAGGCCTCGCGCTCCTCGCGGGTCTCGAAGGGAGCTTGCGGGAAGTTCCCCTCGATCTGGGTTATGTTGCTCTTCTCTCCGGTGCAGTACATGAGGAAGTAGATCGGGTTCAGCATGCCGAGCTTCAGCGGGAGTTGTTCGGTCTTCTTGATGTTGTTGTGGGCGTACTCCTCGGCGCCTTTACCGATCCGCTTCGCGGCCCAGTAGGTCCCGTCGGCCAGCACGTCGCCGATGCCCTCGCGCCGCACGATGTGGTCCAGGAGCCAGTAAAACCGCCCCTCGTTGTCGAGCGGGAACCCTGGCATGTCCCCGGGGGTGAGGATGCCGGCCTCGTAGAGCTCGACGGCGAAGGCCATGGTCTGCGGCGCTGAGAAGGCGTCGACTCCGTGCTCGGTGGCCTTCTGGGCGATGCGCAGCCCGAACTCGAGGTCCGACATCGCGCCCATCGTGTACGTGAGCTTGGAGAAGCACTTCATCATGTACGAGCAGAAGCGCTTGTCCACGGAGATGGCCGCGCCGCACTTCATGGGGCAGTTGTGACAGCTCAGGAGGCGCGTGCGCATCGACTCCATCGTGCCCGTCCACCGCTCCTGGACATCGGATGTCCAGAAGCCCTTCCGACGGTGGCGAGCATTGCCCCACATGAAGTTCTCGGTGTGCCACTTCTCGTCGTGGACGACCATCTCCTGCGGAGAGCCGAGCCCGGCGAGGATCGGCATGACGCCGGGGATGGGGTTCTTCTCCCGGACCTTGATGTACTGCAGCGCCTCCTTGCACAGCTCGATGAACTCGGCCGGCCGCGCGATGTTGATGTCCTTGGACCCGCGGACGGCGATGGCCTTCAGGTTCTTGCCGCCCATGACGCCGCCGACGCCCATCCGGCTGGCGCTCGACTTGCCCTGCTCGATCGACGCGAAGAACACCCTGTTCTCGCCCGCGAGCCCGATCGAGGACACCTGCACCTTCGGGTCGTCAAGCTCCTGGCGTATGAGCTCCGCGGTCTCGAGCGTGCCCAGCCCCTTGAGGTGCGAGGCGTCGCGGATCTCGACCGCGTCGTCGTGGATCCAGAGATACACGAGGCTCGGCGACCTGCCACGGATGACCACCTTGTCGTAACCGGCGTGCTTCAGCTCGGGACCGAAGAACCCGCCCATCATGGAGAAGGCGAACAGCCGGGTCTGCGGCGAGATGCACGAGACGATGGTGCGGTTGCAACCCGGCGCAGGCGTCCCGGCGAGGAGACCGGCGCCGAACACCAGCAGGTTATCGGGCGAGAAGGGCTCCACGTCGTGTGGCACCTCGTCCCAGATCAACCGGGCGTTCGTGCCGAGCCCGCCGAGGAAGAGCTCGACCAGCCCGGGGTCGGTCGGCACCCGCTCGATGTTGCCGAGGGTCAAATCGACTTCCAGGTTGTAACCAGTCTCCGCGTACCGCATGCAGCGTTCCTCTTCTCGTCGCCGTGTCTCGGCTCGCCTTCGGCACCCCCTGCCGCTTCAACTGCCACACTTCCTCCATCCACTCCAGAAGGCGCGCGAAGGTGCGTTCGTCCATCTCGCTCTCGCAGCCGTTGCCGATCTGTTGAGTGAGTAGCAGGTGCTGCGGCGCCGCGTGCACCTGTAGGAGAGGAAGAGGAGGATGAAATGACCAAAAAACAACTTTGGTCAGTCTTGCACGTCTCGTCGGGTCCCGCAAGAGGGGCACGGATGCCAGGGGGTGGTGCTGCTCGGTTCGGCGATCTCCGAGTCGCGCTCGGCGAGCTGCGCTTCGAGCTGGGCGATGAGCACTGAACGCCTACGACATCCCGGGCTTGGTGATCTCGTCGGTCCAGGGGCCGCGGAGGCCGAGGACGTTGAAGACGCGCAGCGGCTCGCGCTTGCCCTTGACGTGGGTCGGCGGGAGCGCCGTCACGTCGAAGTAGTCGCGCACCCGGTGGAACGTGCTCTCGCTGATGATCACCTCGCCGGGCTTGGCGAGCTGGCAGAGCCGCGCGGCGACGTTCACCGTGTCGCCGATGACCGAGTACTCCATCGTGTGCGACGAGCCGAGGTACCCCGCGACCACCGGCCCGGTGGAGATGCCGATGCCGATCCTGATCGGGTCCGCGCCCTCCGCTTCCCGCATGTGGTTGAAGTCGACGAGCATCTGCTGCATCTCGATGCCCGCGGTGACGGCGCGCACCGGGTCGTCGGTGTGCTGCACGGGTGCGCCCCAGATGGACATGATCTCGTCGCCCATGAACTTGTCGAGCGTGCCCTCGTGCTTGAACACCACGTCCACCGCGAGCTCGAAGTACTCGTTGAGCATCTCGACGATCTGCTGCGCGTCCTGGTTCTCGCTCATCGAGGTGAAGCCGCGGATGTCGGCGAAGACCACCGTGGCGTCGAGGGACCGGCCGCCCTTCTCGACCTCCAGCTCGCCGGCGAGCACCTTCTCGGCCAGGTTCGGGGACATCATGCGCTGGAACTTCTGGCGGTTGATGGCCTCGGTCTCGACCTGCTGGGCGAGCTTCATGTTCTCCATGAAGTAAGCGACCTGGCTGGCGATGTTGCTGAGGATCTGGAGGTCCTTCTCGCCGAACGCGCCCGTGGCCACCTGCGAGTCCAGGATCATCATGCCGAGCATCTCGCCCTTGTGCAGGATGGGGACGGCCATGGACGACCGGATGCCCTGCATGATGATCGAGTGCGAGCCGGAGAAGCGGCTGTCGATCATGGCGTCGCTCGACAGGACCGCCGCCTTCTCCTTGAGCGCCTCGCGGATGATGCTGTTCGACAGGACGATCTCCTCGTTCGGCTTCTCGGAGCGGGTCCTGACCGCGCGGGGGCGGAGCTCGGCGTCCTGGTCGAAGAGCAAGATGACCCCGCGGTCCGCGGGGAGGAAATCGAACGAGAGCTCGAGGATGCGGTTGAGCAGGCGGTCGAGGTCCAGCTCGAGGCCGATGGCCCGCTGCAGCTCGTAGGCCGTCCGGAGCTTCTCGTAGTCCTGCCGGAGCTGCTCGGCGTCCGTGATCTGGACTTCCGGGAGGAACCGGTCCTCGAGGGTCGTGGAGATCTTCTTGTGGATGTGCGACTCGACCTCGCCGGGGCCGATGGTCACCCGCTGGAGCGCCGGGTTGACGGTCGACTGGTCGTGGAACACGATGCGCGTGTTGCCGAGCTTCATCTCGTCCCAGTCGCGCAGCGCCCACTCCTGGACCCTCTGGCCGTTCACGAGGGTGCCGTTCAAGCTCCCGAGGTCGCGGAGGATGAAGTGCCTGTCGCGGCGCTCGATCACGCAGTGTTCCTTCGACACGATCCGATCAAGGATCTGGATGGTGTTCCTGGGGTGACGGCCCAGGCTGTTCCAGTCCTTGAGATCGACCTCCCGAGGCCCTTCGGTGGTATGGATGATGAGCTTCGCCACCAGGAGGTGCATCATACCCGCGAGCTGGAAGGCAGTAAAGGTGTGCCAGCCACGATCGGGGCCTCGGACGCAGCCCTCGGCAGGCTTCAGGCTCCGGACTACAGGCGCCAGGAAAGAGCCCCTCGTGTTTCCCCGAAGCTCGAAGCCTTCTTCCCTACTTCATGTCCGCGAGGCCGGCGAGGATGCCCTCGGACACGGCGCCGATGGACCGGGTGCCGTCGACCTTCACGTACCTCGGAGCCGCGCTGTCGCCCGACTCGGCCATCTTCCCGTAGAACCGGACGAGCACCTCGGTCTGCGCGTGATACGCCTCGAGACGCTTGCGGACCGTCTCTTCCCTGTCGTCGTCGCGCTGGATCAGGTCCTCGCCCGTCACGTCGTCCTTGCCCTGCGCCTTCGGCGGGTTGTACGTGACGTGGTACGTGCGGCCCGACGCCAGGTGCACGCGGCGGCCGGACATCCGGTCCACGATGACGTCGTCGGGCACATCGATCTCGACGATCGCGCCGATGACCACGCCCGCGGCGCGCGTGGCCTCGGCCTGAGCCAGCGTCCGCGGAAAGCCGTCGAACAGGAAGCCCCTCGCGCAGTCGGGCTGGGCGATGCGCTCCTTGACGAGGCCGATGATGAGCTCGTCGCTCACGAGGCCTCCCGAGTCCATGACGGCCTTGGCCTTCTTGCCGAGGTCAGTCCCCGCCTTGACCGCGGCGCGCAGCATGTCGCCGGTCGAGATCTGCGGGACGCCGTACTTCTCGCAGATGAACTTGGCCTGAGTTCCCTTGCCCGCGCCGGGCGGTCCCAGAAGGATGGCTTGCATGGGGCGGCATCCTAGCGGGGAGCCGGGCACGTGACAAGCGGCCCGATCCGGTCCATAATCGTCGGCTCCAGGCTCCAGGCTCCAGGCTCCAGGGCCTGCAGGCTGCGGCGGGGCGATCATTCTGTGGTGTCCTGGGGACCACCCGCGAGGCGAAGAGTCAGAGGCTGAGCCATGCCAGGTTTTCGCACTGAAGCCTGTAGTCTGTAGCCTGCAGCCTGTCGGCGAAGCCGACGATCAGGGTCCGGTCGTGGCGTGGGCTGTGATAAAGCCGAAAAGAGCCCGCGAGAGGGCTGGCGAACGAAACCCGGGTCGGTTAGGCTTGATTCCCATGCAGGACGACTACGAGCGCGTGCTCTGCGGACCGGAGGCGCGGGGTCTGTACGAGAGCAACTACCTCAAGGCGAACGACCCCAGGGGAAGCGGCGCGTTCTGGATCAAATACAACCTTCTCGCTCCCCGCGATCGGTCGATCCCCCGGTTCGGCGAGCTGTGGGCCGTGGTGTGGCGCGGCCCGGGGCAGCGGCCCATGGTCGTCAAGCAGGTCGTTCCCGGCTCGCTCGTGCAGACCGCCGCGGACAGCATCCGGCTGGACCTGGGACCGGCCTCCCTCGAGCCGGGGAGGGCTCGGGGCGTCATCGAGGACGACGGGCACCGCGTCGCATGGGACCTCGCCCTCACGGACGGCGATCGGCCCCTGATCCACTTCCCCCACCCCGTGCTCTACCGCATCGGGTTCCCGAAGAAGAAGCTCCTGACGCCGCGGCCGCGGCAGGTCTTCTCGGGGCGGATCGAGATCGACGACATCGCGGTCCCCGTCGAGCGCTGGGTCGGGCTCCGCGGCCACAACTGGGGGACCGAGCACGCCCACAGCTATGCGTACGGCAACGCGAACCTCTGGGACCAGCCCGGCGAGTGGGCGATCGACGCGTTCAGCGCGAGGATCCTGCTCGGCCGGAGGCTCAGCCCGTGGCTCAGCGTCGGGGTGCTGCGCCGCTCGCGCGGCGAGCTCCGGTTCAACGCTCCGTGCCGGTGGGTCAACCGGAGCGCCAAGGTCGGCTTCCCCGCGTGGAGCGTCACGTTCGAGCGGGACGGGGCGACCGCGAGCACGCGCTGGACGCTGGACCCGGAGGACGTCGCGGGCCTCCGCTACCTGCACCCCGACGGCCGGGTCTCCTACTGCTACAACACCAAGTTCGCCCGCCTCGAGGTCGACGTGCGGCACGCCGGCCGCCAGGACCGCCGGACCACGTCGAAAGCCGAGCTGGAGTTCCTGACGCCGGTCCCGATCCCGGGCATCCCGCTCCACGGAAACGACCGGCTCGAGTAGTTGCAGGGGGGGGCAGGGCCACTCAGATATCCCCGATCCGCGTGACCCAGGGACCCCCATGGCCTTCCCAGTCCCCTTCCTGATGCGCGACAACAATTATTTGCGTGAACACCACCCACCGTCCAAGATGCTGTCGATGGAAGACCGCCAGGAGTTGATCGATCAGATGGTCGCGGTGATCGTGCGCAGGTTCGAGCCGGAGCGGATCATCCTCTTCGGTTCCCATGCCCGTGGTGACTGGGGACCGGACAGCGACATCGATCTCCTCGTCGTCATGCGTTTCGCTGGACCGAAGCGCGAACAACAGGTCCGGATCAGGGCCGCCCTCCGCCAGTTCCGTGCACCGAAGGACATCATCGTCACGACGCCTGATGACTTCGCCTGGCGAAAAGACGTCGTGGGCACGATCGAGTGGCCAGCGACGCGAGAGGGGAAGGTGCTCTATGCCCGAGCGTGACAAGGTCATCGAAGCGGTCGGCGAGTGGGTCGCCAAGGCGGAGAACGACCTCAAGAACGCCGCTCACACGCTGAAGCTCGGTGAAGTCTGCCCTACCGATACTGTGTGCTTTCACGCCCAGCAATGTGCCGAGAAGTACATCAAGGCCAGGCTCGTGCTCGAGGGGATCGCCTTTCCGAAGACGCACGACCTCGAAGAGCTCGTTTCCCTTCTCCCGGCCGGTGTCGAGCCCGGCATGACCCCGGAAGAACGGGATGGGTTGACGGATTATGCGACTGGTGCGCGGTATCCTGGCTGGGATGCTATCCCGCTGACCGAGGCCCGCGGTGCCGTTTCCGTGGCACGCCGCGTACGCCGGGAGATCCGCAGGCAGTTGCCGAAAGCAGCGTTGCGGAAAAAGTAGCCGCTCCTGCATCACGAGCGTCATCGTGCGATCTCTCCGAGCCCGACCTCAGAGCGCTCCTCTCCGGCCATGGGGCGGCACGTATAAAGCCCCAGCACGAGGCGTTCCGGCCCTGAAAGGGCCAAACATACCAGGGCGAAGCCCTGGATTTTCGGCGGGTACTCAACCCTGCCCTGGTGGACGGAGTGGACGTGGTGGACGTGGTGGACATCGCCCCATCGTTCACTCTGTCCACGGTGTCCACACAGTCCACCTCGTCCACTTCTGCGCCATTTTTCCCTTCGCCCTGGGCTGGTATTTCGCGCCCCTCCGGGGCTTCGAGCTGCCCCCAATGCCGGGAACCGCACCCAAAGCCTCGGCGGGCGGTTGTCCTCTGGTCACAGGCCGTGAAATAGGACTCGACCAACTCCCTGGGGGAACACGGGGGCTCGGAGAAAAGGAAGGAAGCCGATACCAGAGGAAGCAGCAGGTTTCGTCTTCAACGCAAAGGTCGCCGGGCGCACGAGGATGACGGTGGAGCTGCAAAAAACCGCGTACGCCGAGGACCTCGCCGATGCCGGGATCGTGGTGGACGAGCTACGGACCATCGAGCAGCAGGGAAAGCTCGCCGAGGAGTACGACCGTAAGCAGCGGGCAGACCTCGCCGCCAAGGCGGAGGAGCAGACGGCGAAGCTCAAGAGGCGAAACCAGGTCGAGAAGGACGACGAGCAGTTGCGCAACCGTCTCCCTGCCGTCATCACGGCGCTCCTGAGCGGTCCGACGACCGTCGAGGTCGGGCGGTGGTTGTCAGGGGTGTCCTTCGACCGGTACCGCATCAAGGTGACGGTCACGCCCCCCTCCAGCAGCGAGACCGGCACAACGGGTACCTCGGGGGGGCGAGACCCCTCCGCGGGAGGAGCACCGTGAGCGAGTTGCCCGGACCGATCTCAACGCCCGGTTCCTTTCGACCGCACAGTTCGTCGAGTCCCTCCTCGAGCCGGGGCGGGAGCCCATCGTCGAAGCCCTGGCCACCCGTCACATGGACCGGGACCGTCTCACCACCCTGGCTCACCCCGCCTGGAGCTCGTCAGGTGAGTGGAAGTCGATGCACGCGAACCCCGGCGTCGTACACGGTGACGACCGCTCCGGCGCGCAGTTCCTCCTCGGTCGCTCGCACGACGGTGACGATCGCCCGGACGAGCTGCTCCGTCTCTACCGAGGAGGTCCGGAGGTTGATGAGCGACGGGGCACTCGCGCCGCTTATCGCCAGGATCGCGCTGAAGTCCTGATCGTGGCTGATCAGGACCGCTCTGCGGCTCCGCGCTTCGGAGAGGATCTCTTGGTCGGGTGATCGCCCGTCCATGATATCGGTCACCCGGATCGCCTCGAAGCCGGCCACCTGGAGTTGTTCCACCACACGGCGGGAGACGTTGACGTCTGCCAGGAATTTCATGTCATGTCAGGTCACGCCCTGCTACGCCGCAGGCTCGAGCTCGACGACGTGACCGGAAGCCAACCACGCCGCGTAACGTAAACACTCCCCAATATCCTCCACCTCGAGCTCGGGGAATTCATCGATCACTTCGACCGATGTCTTGCCTGCCGCCAGATATTTCAGGACGAGCGCGACGGGGAGGCGCAGGCCGCGGACACAGGGCTGGCCCCCGCAAACCAGGGGATCGACGGTGATACGGGAGAGGGGGAGGTTCATGCTGATCACCCTAGCTCGTTCTGTCTACTGGAGCAACCGTATCTACGGCCCGATCAAACCCCTTTGAGGGAATCCGCGACCGGGTCGATGCCCCGATCAAACCCCTTTGAGGGAATCCGCGACCGGGTCGACGCTCCGATCAAACCCCTTTGAGGGAATCCGCGACCGGGTCGACGCTCCGATCAAACCCCTCGCTGAGAATTCGCGGCCGGGTTGCCCTCCGATCAGACCCCCTTTTCCACACCTTCAAGTGACATTTTAGCAATCACGGAGGGGTCTACGGAAATTCGAAACCTGTCTACGGTTTCGGACGACCGGTTTTCAGGATCACGAGACCGGTCGGCGAAAAATCCAGACCGGGTGGGAGGTCACCGCCGAGGGGGTAGCGGGATAGATGAACTGGTTTGTAAAAGAACCATACAACGAACAGTCCCGCGCTCAGCCCGCGTATTCGAACGCGATGAAAAACGGGCGGCCGTCGCGGATGACGCGGAGGCGGACGACCTGGCCCGACCGCAAGCGGGCGGCGAGCTGGTCGAAGTGCTCCACCGAGCTCACGTCCTGGCCGTCGATGCTCGTGATGATGTCTCCCGGTTGCACACCGGCCCTGGCGGCCTGGCCCTCGGGGTCGATCCGCGCCACGACCACGCCTCCGCCCGAGGCCGGCGCGCCGGGCACCATCATGGGGTTGAGCGCGCTGACCATCACGCCCAGGCCGGAGCGCGGGGCGGCGGGCGCGCCGGTGACCACCGGCGGACGCCCTGGTTGCGACGGCATCTCGGTCAACGTCATCTCGACCGTCGAACGGCGGCGGTCGCGCCAGAGCGCGATCTGCACGGACCGGCCGACCCCGGCGGTCGAGGCGATCCACGGGAGGTCGTCGGAGCGGTCGATCTGTCGCCCGTCGAACTCGAGGACGATGTCGCCGGGCCGGAGCCCGGCGCGCGCCGCGGGGCTCCCCGTGACGACCTCGGAGATCAAGGCGCCGCGAGGCTGGCCCGTCAGCCCGAATGACCGGGCAAGTGGCTGGTCCACCGGCTGCGTGGCGACGCCCATCCAGGAGCGCCTGACCACTCCGTCGGCGTCCATCATGGTCATCATCGTCTTCGCCATGTTGATCGGGATGGCGAACCCGATGCCCTGCCCCGCCGCGTTGATGGCGCCGTTGATGCCGACGACCTCGCCGCGAAGGTTGAAGAGCGGGCCGCCGGAGTTGCCCGGGTTGATGGACGCGTCGGTCTGGATGTAGTTGTGGTACCCGCCCCTCCCCTCCGGGTTGACCTCCCGTCGCTCGAGGGCGCTGACGATGCCGGCCGTCACCGTGTACTCCAGGCCGAAGGGGTTGCCGATCGCGACGACCCAGTCGCCGATCCGGAGCGAGTCGGAGTCGCCGAGCACGGCCTCGGGGAGCTGTCGTCCGCCCGGGGCGATGCGGAGCAGCGCGATGTCTGTCGGCGGATCGATCGCCGCCACGGTGGCCGGGAGCTCGGCGCCGTCGTGGAGGCGGACCGTGATCTGCTGCGCGTTTTCGACCACGTGACTGTTGGTCAGGATGTGTCCCTGGTCGTTGATGAGGAACCCGGTCCCGATGCCGCGTTGCCGGTACGGCTCCGGGATGCCGCCGAAGAAGTGGCGGAAGAAGTCGTCCATCGGGGTGCCGCGCGGGATCGGCCGGCTCTGGACCACGTTGATCGAGACCACAGACGGGCTCAGGCGATCGACCATGTCGGCGAGCGTGGGCATGGCGACGGCGGCTCCCGGCGTCCCGGCCGAGGGCTCGGTCCACAGGCGGCGCCGCACCTGCTCGGCCAGCGCCTCGCCGGCCGGGCCGAACGCCAGGCCGAGGACGAGGAGCCCGCCGAGCACCACGGTCGCGACCGCGATCCAGGTCCGCGTGTTTGTTCGTTCTCTCGCCATGCTCGAGTCCTCCAGATCTGTCAGGGATGGTCGGTCAGGAGACGTCCGTCCCACGGGGTCTGTTCATGGTCGTAACGTCAAATGGGCGGGCCACATTCCCGACTCGAGGTCGGGCTCTCGACCCGCGGGAAGGCGCGCCTATGGTTTGGCGTCGTCTCTGTCCGTCGGAGCCGGAGGCGTCTCGGGCCCCCTGGTCCTCGGCTCGGCGGGATGCTTGTCCTTGCCCTCCAGCCCTTCCTTGAACGCGTTGATGCCCTCCCCGATGGAGCGGAACGCCGCGGGGATCCGGGTGGCTCCGAAGAGGATGAAGACCACCCCCGCGACGACGAGGACCTCGGTCCATCCGATCTGACCAAACAGCGGGATCACGGCGACCACCTCCGACCTCGGACATATAGCAACGCCCGACTTCCCTGGCAATCGAGCGACAGGTCGGGCTAGATGAGGACCTCTTGCCCCTCGGGCGGCACGATGATGTAGACGTGCCGCTCGTCGAGCCGGGCCACCCCGTTGCCCACCACGATGATCAGGGCCTCGTAGATGCGCGAGGTCTCGCGGGGTCCGACGAAGTCGTTCTGGAAGACCACCTCGAACTCGACGTCGGTCCCGGGGATCACACCGCGGAACGTGGTCTCGTCCATTCCCCCGAGGAGCCCGTCCGCGGGGTTGGCGCGCAGCGGCCGGATGGCCTTGATGAAGCCCCGGGCGTCGATCTCCGGCTCACCGCGTCCGAGGTACTCGGCCCGGTCGGGCATGTCCTCGGTCGCCGTGGACACGTCCTGCGGCGTGTTGCCCGCGAGCTCGGCGATCGCGTCCACGACGTCGGCGGTCACCGCGGCGCCGCTCTCGTACACGAGCGGCGCGCCGTCGGCGTTGACGGTGCCCGTGGCGCGGGCCACGTGCTCGAGGTGCGGGACTACATCGGTATCCCACTCGCTCATCACGTCGGAGGCCACGCCGATGACCCTGGCGCCGATGGAGCTCAGGGCATCGGTGGCCTGGTCGATCGTGTGGCCACGCCCCGGGACGGCGTCGGTGTACGGGTCGTACGACCCTGGGCCGTTGTGCATCGGCGCGTCGGTGATCAGCACGACGATGGGGAGCGCGCCGACTCGGAAGCAGGGGTAGCCCTGGGGCACGCCGGGCTCGTCGGGCACGGCCTCGCAGTGCTGCGGCGGCAACCCGAACGCGGGGAATCCTTCGCCCGTGGCCGTCTGGTACAGGGCCTCGACGTGGGCTTCCGAGCCATCGTACCCGCCTCCGATTGTCCGGAGGTACTCGACCGCCTGCTGGATCTCGGCGAGCTGCGTCTGGGGGTCGCGCACCACGGAGTGGAGGAAGAAGGGCACGTCGTCCGCGGGCAGGCCCGGGACCGAGCCGCCCCAGTGCGTCCCCGTGCTGCCGTAGGGCGCGACCGGGAAGTCCTCGAACCTGCCGACCCCGATCCATGCGTGCTCGATGGCCTCGCGGATGCCCGGGACGATGACCGACGAGAGGCTGGTCGCCACGTCGTTGATGGTGTCGCCCATGGACCCCGTGGTATCGACGAGGAAGAACACGTCGGCGACCTCGATGTCGGTCCCGAACAGGAGCTGCCGGGTCACAGGGGGGTCGCCCGAGGGCAGCACGACGAAGAAGTCGTCGGGCGGGATGCCGACCCGCGCATCGTTGGGGTCTGTGCCCGCGGCCATCTCGGCGAGGTCCGTGTAGGAGTCGCCATCGCTGTCCGGGTTGATCGGATCGGTGCCGTACGTCGAGACCTCCTCGGCGTCGCTCAAGCCGTCGTTGTCCGAGTCCCGGTCGAGCATGTCGGGCCAGTCATCGCCGTCGTGGTCCATCGGAGGGGTGCACAGGTCGTCGTCGCCCGACTCCTCGCGGTCAGGTATCCCGTCGCCGTCGCTGTCGTCATCGAGCATGTTCGGAATGCCGTCGGCGTCGAAGTCGGCCGTGTCGCCGCCCTCGTGGAAGTCCGAGACGCCATCGCCGTCGGAGTCGGTGAAGGTGTGGCACGGGGGATCGGAGTCTCCGTCGGAGTCCCCGTCCCCATCTCCGTCGGCCCAGCGGTTTTCGCCCTCCGGTCGGCACGCACCGAACAGCATGGCGACTCCAGCCAGGACGAGCATCACGGTGACACACCACAAGGCATGGAGCCCCGCTGCCCTGGTGGACGAAGTGGACGTGGTGGACATCGCCCCTTCGTTTTCTGTCCACAGTGTCCACACCGTCCACTTCGTCCACGCTGAACGGAGCTTCATGCCTGGACACGCGGTGACACGATGTCTCATGAGTCCTCCCTCGACGACGCGGCTGAATCACGGCGTATCACAAGCATACCGATCTCGAGGCCCCCTGCGAACCCGGCTGATGATCACACGGGAACCCACCGCGAGCCAGCACGCACCCGAGGCGAGCCAGCCGCCAGCGGCTGGCGAGACGAGCCCTGCCTCCGATGCCGCCTCGCCCGTCCGGACGAGGATGTGGTAGCCGAGGACGAGGAGCGCTCCCAGCACGATCGCCAGCGGGCGTCCGGTTACCGGGCGCCAGAGCACGAGGAGCAGGGTCAGGATGCAGAGCCCGACCGTCCCGGGCGCCACGGAGAGGCGGCGGTGCAGGACAAGGGCGGCGGTGCGCGCGCCGGGCGCGTCCGACCGCGCGTCGTCGATGAGCTGCCACGGCGACCGGCCAAGGTGACGCGGGACGAGGGATGCGAGCGAGCGCGACGCTCCCTCGAGCTCGACCACGGTCTCCAGGCGCGAGAAGGTCGCCCGCGTCAGCGTCCCGTCTGGCGCACGCGCCTGGAGCTCGCCGTCCTCCAGGACCAGTCGGACGGCCGGACGCTCCGCCAGCGGTCCGAACGAAGCGGCTGCCGCGAAGAGCTGGACCGGGGGATCCGAGTGTCGATCCTCGATGAACACGCCATTCAAGCGATTGCCTCGCCGCGCCTGGCTCCACACCGTGATCGCCTCGGTCGGCTCGCAGATCACGCCGGGCCTGACACGGCTCATCGCCGCGCGCGACAGGAGCTCCCCGAGCCGGCGGTGCATCGCCGTGTACGCGCCGGGCTCGCCGAAGATCGACACGGCGCCCGACGTCAACGCGACCGCGGCGCACACGACGACGGGGGCGACCGCGAGGCCACCCGACCCGACGCCGGAGGCGCGCAGCGCCACGAGCTCGCCGTCGCCCGCGAGACGGCCGAAGGCCACGAGGAGGGAGATCACCGCCGCGGCGGGCAGCACTGCCGAGACGAGCGGCACGAGCAGGAGCCCGATGAGGCGAGCGGCTTCGAGGCCGGCGATGTCCGCCCCGGCGACCACGGGGGCCAGGCGCATGCCCTGCAGCAACGCGACGAGGAGGCAGATCGCAGGCGCCGCCACGATCAGCACGCCGCCGATCTCCTTGGCGAGGTATCGATTCAGAAGCAGCACCGCTCTCCCGTCACGGCCGCGCACCCCCAGCGGCCGCTGATGCTACGAGCCTGTTGCACCCGCTGGCAAGACACGGCATTCTCTCGTGAGCTTGAACGGGTCTCACTACCTGTACGGAGGGGTGGCGCTGGCAGCGGTGTCGACCGTCTCCTGCCTGCTCGGTGTGCGCTCGGAGACGGTCGAGACCCCGCCTGGCGAGTTCTGCCCCGCCCGCTGGGCGGCCACGCACGATCCCGACGGAGCGAACGCGGACGCCGCGAGGGTCGAGCTCGAGACGACCCTCCCCGCCAGCGTGCGTCCCCTCCTCCCGGCCCGCGCGTTGAGGATGTCGCAGGGGTGCCCGTTGTCGCTGCCCATCAGGATCCAGCGGGGTTCTTGTTACCTCTACGCCATGCAGGTCGTCCCGCGCGCTGGCCGTCCACGGGCGCGGGTCCGGTTCCCGGACGCCGTCATGGACGAGGCCAGGGAGGTCACGATCGACCACGGGATGGTCGAGACCATCGGAGAGGGCGCCGACCCGATCTGCTACGACGACACATTCGAGGGGGTGGTCGAGGTCGCCGTCGGGGGCACGGCGACGATGGTGTGGGTCCAGGTCTACGAGATCGCGCCCCAGGATGCCCGGGAATGGTCGTCGTTACGACGCTCGCAGCTCGCCGCCATCCACGTCGAGACCGTGGAGAACGCCGAGGCGCGGTCCGCCGTGGAGTGGCTCGCGGAGGTCGGCGCTCCCGACGGGGGCGTGCCCGACGGCGGGGATGGCGCCGCTCTGCCGGCCACGGCCGCTGATGCGGGGGCGTCCGACGGCGGGGCGTCCGACGCGGGCCCGGGAGACGGCGCGGCGTGCCCGCCGGACGGGGACGTGGCCGACGCGGAGGCCGGAGCCTGCGCGCCCGCACCCCCGGCACCCCCAGAGCCTCCGCCTCCGCCCCCGCCGGTACCGGAGGGGCCGCTCGCCGTCGAGCTCCGGGACCAGTGCGAGGACGGGCAGGACAACGATCTCGACGGGAGGCCCGACTGCGAGGACCCGGACTGCGCCGGGCAGTGCCGGAGCTTCCGGAGCCAGCGAGCGCCATGGTTGAGGGTCCTGGACGTGCGACTCGGCGGGGCCTACCGCTTCGGGGGCGCGAACATCAGCCCGACCGACGCTTACGCCGCGGACTACGAGCACCTCGAGATGGACGGAGGCGGGGTCGGACAGGTCGCGGCGGTCTGGCGCCCGAACCGGTTCCTCGGCATCTCGCTCGACCTCGGTGCAGGCTCGTCGCGGCTCGGGTCCGTGAGCACGCAGACGGCCGAGTACAGCGAGATCAGGGTGTCGCTCCTCGAGGTCGCGCTCGGGCTCTCGTTCAACGTATCGGTCCCCGTCTGGATCATGGAGATCGGCGGCTCGGTCGGGTTCGGATGGCTGTACCTGAGGGCCGATGCCGAGTGGCGGCCGCTCTCGGGCGACGACACGGCGTGGCGCGACGACGAGCAGAACGACCGGAGCTCGAGCCATCCGTACGGCGCCGGGTGGGCATGGGTGGACTTCTGGGTGACGGACTACCTCGCCGTCGGAGCGATCGGCGGGGTGCTCGTCTCGCTCGACGGCGTCGAGGGGCTCCCGGCGCAGGACTATCAGGTCGGGCTCCGGACCACGCTGCGCCTGGGTCTGTAGGCGAGGATCGTTGAAGAGGGCATGAGATACGAGACCACACGGCACGGCAGCTTCACCGGGGACGCCGGGAGGGTCCGGGGTCCGGCGCGGGCGTTCGCCGTGGCGGCCTCCCTCGCCGTCGTGCTGTCGCTCCCGGCGACGGTCTCGGCCTACCGCAGAGGGCTCGGGTCATCGATCGGCGGCTCCACGCTCGACCGGGGACACGTGATTTGGATCGCGGGGGGGTACCCCTCGCTCGGCCTCGGCTGGGGCATGGCCGTGCATCCGCTGGTGGACCTGATGGTCCACGCCGAGCTGCTCTACGGCTCTCCGAACGAGGTCGATGACACCATCGTGGGCGGGGGAGGGGGCGTCCGGGCGCGTGTGGCGCTGCTGCGGGGGCGGACGAGCGCCGCCGTGACCGTGGACCTCGCCGCGGACGCGTACGGCGAAGGCGGCGGCGCCGCAGCGCTCCTCGACCTCGTCTCACCGGGCGCCGAGCTCTCGTTCCGGCTCTCCCCGGCGATCGCGATCCACACGCGCATCCAGGTCGCGCTGGCATATGCCACCCAGCCGAACACGTTCTTCGGAGGCTTCGAGGTGGGCGCGGGCGTCACGGTCGGGCTCACCTCGCACCTCGCGTTCTTCGGGACCGCCAGCACGGGCGCGACCTTGAGCACATCGAGCGGCCACGGCGCCGTCCGCCTGGAGACCCTGGTGGGGCTCGAGTACCGGCTCGGGCATCGCTGAGCCCGGCTGGGCCGGGTGCCATCCTGGGGGCTCCTCTGCAACCCCCTACGCTCCCGTTGGTCGCTACCCCCGTGAACGCCTGTGTGAGTCGCGGTCACCGGACCCAGCGGTCTACGTCACCCGTGAGGTCCTTGGTCATGTTCTTCTGGTGCGCCTCGAGGGTGCCGCCGCCGATCTCGAGCAGCTTGGCGTCGCGCCACAGGCGCTCGACAACATACTCGCCCATGTACCCGTACCCGCCGAGCACCTGCATGGCCGCGTCCGCGACCTCCTTGGCCGCCACCGAGGCAAAGAGCTTGACGCCGTCGGCATCCACGCGGTGGCCGCCTGACGCCAGATCGAGGTGGCGCGCGGTGTCGTACACGTAGCACCGCGCGGCCTTGTACTTGGCATACGACTCGGCGATGTAGCGCTGGATCTGGCCGAACCTGTTGATCGGCTGGCCGAACGCCTTGCGTTCCGCCGCGTAGTCGACCATGACCTTGACGCTCCGCTGCGCGATCCCGAGGCTCATCGCGGCCAGGGTCAGGCGTTCGATCTCGAGGTTGCGCATCATGTGGTAGAGAGAGTCGCCCTCGTGGCCGATGATGTTCTCGACCGGGACCTTGCAGCCGTCGAAGACCAGCTCCGCCGTGCTGGATGAGCGTGTGCCGCACTTGTCGTGCAGCCGCTGCCCGACGCTGAACCCCTCGAAGCCCTTCTCCACGATGAAGGTCGAGATGCCGTTGTCGGTCTTGGCGTACACGAGGAAGATGTCGCCCGGGGTCTCGTCGTCGAGGGCGCCGTTTGTGATGAACATCTTGGCGCCGTCGATGACGTAGTGCTCGCCGGCCCGCCGGGCCGTCGTCCTCATCCGCATGACGTCGGTGCCGACCTCGGGCTCCGTCAGGCACATCCCGCCCACCCACTCGCCCGAGCAGACCTTCGAGAGGTAGCGGGACCGCTGCTCGTCGCTCGCGTTCTGGTAGAAGTTGTTCACGAAGAGCATGGAGTGCGCGAGGTACGCCAGCGCGAAGCCCGGGTCGGACGTGCTCAGGACCTCATGCGCGATGACCGCCGCCACCGCGTCCATGCCGCCGCCGCCGTGCTCGTCCGGCACGGTGATCCCGAGCAGGCCCATCTCGCCCAGCTTGTCGAAGAGCCCGCGGTTGAACCGCTCGGCGCGGTCGTGCTCCGCCGCCTGGGGCTCGACCTCGTCTTGCACGAACCGGATCAACGTGTCGCGCAGGAGCTTGTGCTCCTCCGTGGGGTTGAAGAGGTCGAAGGTCTTCATGGTGTCGGCATCGAGGAACCTCGGCATGTCTCAACCTCGCTCGCATGGCCGGCCTCACCCGGCGTGGAGCACAGCGTGCGAGACTTCCGCCCGCGGGTCAATCCCCGTACCATCGGGACGTGACGGAGCGTCTGCTGCTCGTCGAGCTCGCCGCGGTGGACCGGTTCCACCGGAGCTCGGTCTTTCCCTTCATGAAAGGGTTTGCCACGGATGCGGGGGTGCCCGTGCAGTGGCTCCGCTTCGGCGTACGCGCCGCGACGAGGTACGAGCGCCGCGAGGACGGGATCGGGCTCGACGACGACGATCTGGCGAGCCTCCGGTGCGAGGTCGCGAGATTCTCGCCCACCGTGGTCGTGATCGGCGCCCGACCATCCCTGTCGCTCCTCGGCGCAATCCGCGAGACCGCGCCGCGGGCGCGGATCGGTCGGCTCGGTTGGTGGTCTGTCGACGCCACGGCACAGGAGCTCCTCATCGACATCGGCGAGAGGGTCCGGGACTGGGCAGAGCTGCTGGGAGTGCCGAGCTCGGCACTCCGTGAGCACCCGTACTGGACAGACGTGACACCCGATTTCGGATACGTCCCCGCGAACCGCGCCGCGCGGCTCATGCACCCGTTACCCTTCGTCCTGCTGGGCCGGGAGTGTACCTACGACCGCCCGCTGGCCCGGAACCCGCACTTCGAGGGGATCGACCTCTCCGGCTGCGTGCGGCGCGGAGGTTGCTCGTTCTGTGCGAGGATGCCCAACGCGCCGGTTCCGAGTGTTGACTTCGGCCAGCTCGCGCGCAGGCAACTCGACGCCGTGGCCTCCACTCTCCCCGAGGACCCCGGCAGGTTGTGGATCCGGATCGCGGGCGAGCCTGCCTTCGGACGGGTCGTCGAGCTGGCGCGAGTCTGCTGTGAGAGCGAGCTCCCGCCTGCCGACCTCTTGCTCGACGCACGGGCCAGCGCGCTTGTTCGGCGACAGGGCGACCTGGCCGCGGCCGCAGAGCTGCTCGACGGCTCCGGCCACCGGCTCCACATAGCGCTCGTGGGCGTCGAGAGCTTCTCGCGCATAGAGCTCGAGCGGATGAACAAGGGGGTCACGCCGCTCGAGAACCTCGACGCGGTGCTCGCGCTCCTCCGGCTCGAGGAGCAGTACCCCCGGACCTTTGCGTTCCGCGAGCACGGCGGGCTGAGCCTGATCACGTTCACGCCGTGGACCACGCTCGACGACCTCTCGACCACCCTGTGCCTGGTCCGCGACAGCGGCCTGGCCTCGATGTGCGGCAAGATGTTCACGTCGCGGCTTCGGCTGGAGCCGGACCTCCCGATCACGGCCCTGGCCCGCCGCGACGGGCTCGTGGTGGACAGATACGAGGACGCCGCGCTGGACACCTCGGCGCGGAACCTCTACGAGCCCGAGGTCCCCTGGCGGTTCCGGGACCCGCGGCTCGAGCCGCTGTGCCGCGTGCTCGTGCGGCTCGGCACCGACACGCCGCTGGATGACGACGACCTCGCCGTGCGGCTCACGCGGAGCCGGGACCTCGCCTCCGCGGCCGGCTGGAGCGAGCTCGACTTGGCCGTGGCGCTCGTGGACTTGGTGAGGACGCGTGGCGACCCGGCTGGTGATCCGTTCGAGCTGCTCGACGTGCTCGATGCGTCTCGTGCAGTATCCCCCGCACGACGAGCCAGTGCTCCCGAGGTCTGGGTGAGGCCCGGACGCGGCCCGGGGGCGAAGGGGCGCTTCCGGATCGATCTCCTCGCCGCGCTCTGCCGCGAGGGGATCAAGCCCGTCGCCAAGGTCGAGCCGGTGCGCCTGGCGGATGTCGAGGCCATCGTCGCCGCTATCGGCCTGCCAGTGGTCCGTGTCCGGCGACGTGCGGGACAGACCGAGTGCTACGAGGTCTTCTTCGGGCGGCGACAGTCCGACGTGGAGCGCGCCGTCGAGCTGAATGACCTCGCCGAGACCACGCGCGACCCCGAGGCCGAGTCACGGGTGCTCGTCGAGCTCGGCCTGCTGCTCGGGTATCCCGAATGCTGCGTCCAGGCGTTCGTGGCTGGCTCGCATGCACGCGAGCGAGAGAGCTACACCTGGCTCCAGCTCGCGCGCCGGATGGCGCTGGGCACGACCGTTCCGCCCGCCATGAACCCGTGGGCCGGCCCGATGGCGGATCAGTACGTCCCTTGCGGACTGGGCTGCGCCGAGTCCGTGCGACTCGCCGAGGACGCGATGCGCGTCGCCCTCGCGTTGGAGGACGTGGCGTCGGCCAGGCATCTCGAGCGACGGATGCGCAGCCCGTGGCTGGTCCTGCTCCGTGGCCAGATGACGGCGATCGAGCTGATCCCCGAATCCCCGGTCGGCGAGCGCTTCGGCTTCCGCTCGGGCTCGTCTTCGGGCGACGAGTGGGAGCTGGCACAGGCGGCCGAGGCCGACGAGGTCGTCATGGACGACGAGCGGCTCGTCCTGCTGCGGCGCGGCCGCCCCCACCTGGACCTCACCGCGCGGGCGTACGTGTGGTGGCACGAGCGCCCGCTCCAGGCCGGACTCTGGACACGCGTGCTGGCCCTGCGAGACCTCACGGCCGCTGGGGACGGGCCGGGTGCTGCGAGCCGGACGCTCCCGCCCAACCTCGCGGTCCTTCGAAGCGGGCTCGAGGAGGCGCTCTCGGCAGTGACGGGGCAGGGACATCGGTTCGGCGGCCTCGAGAAGTGGTCACTCCGCACTGATGCGCAGGGGCGGCTCGTGCTCTCGCTCGGTCAGGACCCCGAGGTCGTGGAGCTCTTCGTCACGGACGCGCGGGAGAGCGAGCGCCACCTCTTCAGGATAGGTCCGCTGGCGTTCAGCTCGCCCAGCGGCAAACCGCTCGACTCCCGGCACCGGCGCGCGGTGGTCGCCGACCTCGCACGTCACCTCAAGACGCGGCTGAGAGCCCGCCTCCCGTCGCCGCGCACCGGGCGCACGAGGCACGGCACGGACGCAGGGGGTTGACATGCCGGCCCGTGCGAGCCTTGTATCCATTTTCCACGGAGCCTGGTGAGAGAGGTGTCGAGACGCAGGACACAGCGCGCGAGCACGGCGCCCACTGTCTGGATGACCTTTCCACCGCTCCTCACGAACAGCACCCACCCCGAGATCGGGATGCCCGAGCTGACGGGGAACCTCCGTGCCCGGGGGATCGCGGTCGTCCAGCGCGACCTCAACATCGAGCTGATGTACGACGAGCTCGTCCGGGGCGAGCGGCTCGCGGAGCTCGCGCGATGGATCTGTGAGCGGGCGCCCGGCAGCGGCAACGACCCGATGGATGCTCGGACGTGGAGCGACCGCATGATCGCGGCTGCCGGGCGGTCGGGAACCGGACCGCGCACCGCGTCGCTCCACGAGCTCCTCGAACGTGAACGCTTCCGGACGAACAGGACGAGCCAGGCCGACACGTCGTGGATGGCCTCGCATCCGCCAGTTCTGGAGCCGCCAGCGCTGGCCGGCTGGCCGGCTCGCCTCGCGGAGCAGGCATCGGGGTTCGTCGACCTCTGCGCGAGCCTCGACGGGTTCTGGCAGACCGTGATCGACTGGCTCCAGTACTTCGTCTTCGCCCCGCGGACCTTCGCGCTCTCCGACGTCCTGAAGGCCGCGTCGTCCGAGCCGCCGCTGCTGCCCCGGTTCCTCGCCGGCCGCGTCGAGGCCATGGCCGTCGATGCACCCCCTCCCGACGTCTTCGGTGTCTCGCTCCACGCGCAGGACCAGCTCGTCCCGGCCCTGGTCCTGCTCCACGAGGTCAAGCGGCGGTGGCCCAGCGCAATGCTGGTCGCCGGCGGTCCGTGGTGCACGGCGGCGGCCGAGGTGCTCGAACGGGCTGATCCGCTCTTCGACCACCTCGACGTGGTCGTGTTGGGCAAGGGGCTGGAGCCGGTGCTCGCGCTCGTCGAGCGCGGGCGAGGGACGCGGTCCGTGGTCGGGATACCCGGGACCGTCGCACGTCGAGGCACCCGGCTCGAGCTGTCACCGCCCAATCTGGGGCTCGCGCTCGCCGACCTCGCCCTGCCCGACTTCGACGGCCTGCCGCTGCGGCTCTACCCTCACGCCCGCCTCCCCGTGCGGCTCCACGATGGCTGCCCCTGGGGGCGTTGCCTGTTCTGCTACCACTTCTTCCCGGGCGCTCACCGGGCCGGTGAGCCTCCGATCGCCGGGGAGCACCTTCATCGCGTGGTCTCGCACGTCGCGGATCTCCGGCGGAGGTCCGGCGTGCGGTGGTTCTCGCTCATCGACCACGCGGTGCCCTTCGCAACCCTTCGTGGATTCGCTCGACGCGTGCTCGATGCCGGGCTCGACATCGAGTGGGACGCCATGTCGCGGTTCGAGCCCGGGCTCTCCGCCGACGGGTGTCGCATCCTGCGCGACAGTGGGTGCCGGGACGTCTTCCTCGGGCTCGAGACCGTCGATCCCGAGGGGCTCAGGTTCCTCGGAAAAGGGATCTCGATCGGAGACATCGAGCGCGGGGTCTCCGCGTGCGCAGATGCCGGGCTCCGAATCCGGGTGTTCCTCATCGCCTATCCGGGCCAGGGGCTCGAGGCGCTGCAGCGCACGATCGACTGGGTGCTCGACCGGTTCCCGGCCGTGTCAGACGTCATGCTGAGCCGTTTCACCCTCGCTCGCGGCACGAGGAGCTGGGAGAACCGCGAGGCCCTCCGCGTGCTCCCCACCGGTTTGGACGGCGAGCCTGACCTCGACGTGTTCCAGGTCCCCTACGACGCGCCTCACACGCTCGCGCTCGCGCGGTTCGGGCGAATCTGGACCGAGACCAGGGACAGGTTCCAAGAGGCCCGCACGCGGGCCGACCTCTCCGCGCTGGACGCTCGATCGGACACCCAGCCCTCACACGCCGAGCCCCGGCGGCGCACGAGGCGCCGCCGCACCCGCGTCACGCTCCTCGGGACCGGGCTCGACGCGGACCACGCGCGCGGCGAGAGCCGGCGGTACAACCTGGCCACGGCCGCGTTACACGCGGCCCTCCGGGCTCATCCCGTCGTTGGTGACCGGATCAATGTCCGGCACCTGAGCGTGCCCTTCGACCTCGACTCGCCCGAGCTCGACGACGGAGTGCTCACGACCGTGCTCGAGACCGAACCCGACATTCTGGGTCTGTCCTGCTACGCCTGGGACCTCGAGGCGCAGCTCTCCCTCGCCGCGAGAGTGAAGCGGACCAGACCCGATGTCCGCGTGGTCGTGGGCGGTCCGTCGGCGACGTTCCACACACGGGCGCTCCTCGCCGCCAACCCCGCGGTGGATGCCGCGGTCCGCGGCGAGGGCGAGGAGACTCTCGCCGCGTTGCTCGGCGCCTCGTGGGACGACTTCTCGGGGCTCAGGAGCGTGGCGTGGCGAGACCCTGACGGAGCGGTCCACGAGGAGCCGATGGGACCGCCGGTCGCCGACCTGTCGACGCTGCGGTCGCCGTTGCTCGACGGTCTGCTCGAGCCGCCGCGCGATAACCTGCTCCTCGAGTTCTCCCGCGGGTGCGTGGCCCGGTGCAGGCACTGCGCGTGGCAGACCCACGGCAGGGGCGTCCGTCGCGTGCCTCGAGAACGCGTGCGGGCAGAGATCGCCTGGGCCCGCGACCACGGGTATCGACACGGGTTCATCATCGACAGCTCGATCAACTCAGACGACAGGTGGCTGGCCGTCCTGACCGATGCCGTGGTCGAGGCAGACCCCGGGGGCGCTCTCGCCTTGTCCTACTTCATCGACTTCCGGTTCGTGACGCCGGCGCAGGCTCGAGCGCTCTCGAGGCTCCGGACACACGAGGTCCTCGTCGGGTTGGAGAGCGTCAACCCCGAGGCGCTGCGCACCACGGGCCGCCGGGCCGCTGTCAGGGAGCCTTTCACCCGCGCCGTCGACCTGCTCGCAGAGGCGGTCGGACCGGTGACCCCCAACATCATGTTCGGCATGCCGGGTGATGACATCGATGGTTTCTCCCGGACCCTCGACTTCATTGCGGAGCTCGCCGAGCGCCCCGGTCCGCGCCGCATACGTCAAGCGAGGGTCCACTGGACCATCGTCGCCCCCGGATCTCACTTCTCCGAGCACGCTTCGAAGTTCGGGCTCCGCGTGCATCCGCGGGGCATTCCCTACGTCCTGGGCTCCGAGACGTTTCCCGACCTGCTCCACGGCTTACGCCTGATCCGCGACCACCCTCGCGCGGACCTGTTCATCTGGGAAGACGCGGAGCCGGTACGTATCCTCGGTGGCGAGGCGCCCGACATGCTGTCGCCTGGCGGAGGACGGGTCGGCGGTCCGGCTCCGGTCCGGATCTCCGACGAAGCCATGCTGCGCGCCATCGCTCCGCTCGAGCCCGGGCGGACGATCCGCGCGTGGCGGGTGGCGCCGCTCGAACGACATCACGGGCAGCCCGAGGTCGTGCTCATCGGGCCAGAGGATCGGACCGTCCGGCTCCGGTTCCGTCCTCGGGATACCGATCCGAACCCGCGTGCCCGGACGCGCTCGTTCGATCTGAGTCTCGACCGCGATCACGCGGCCCGCGACGAACGGCAGATCGTGGAAGCCATGGTCCGGCTGGTCCGGAAGAACGACCCATGAGATCATGACCCGCCCTCGTCAGCCACCCTTTCTCGCCGTCCCTGGGCCCTGTGACCTCCGCTGTGTCTGGTGCAACCACGGCGGCTCGGCACCCGTCACGGTCGGTCACGAGACCGGCGAGCTCGCCGCCCGGCTCGAAGCGCTCGCCGCGACCGATCCGGCTGCCGTCGGATTCGGGCTGCACCACACCGAGCCCACGACCTACCCCGACCTCCTGTGGCTCGTGCGGCGTGCGCGAGATCTCGGGTTTCGCCGGATCACGCTCTCGACGAGCGGGATGAAGCTCGCGGATCGTGCCTATGCTCGGGAGGTTGCGGCCGCTGGGGTCACCGACGTGATCCTGTCCTTCGCCGGGCTCGCCCCCGATCGCGCCGACCTCCTGCTCGGGATCGGTGGCGCCACGCGAGCCAAGCTCGACGCCCTCGAGGCATGTCTGGACGCGGGCATCTCGGCCACGGCGGTCCTGATGTTCCTGCGCCCGGCGTTGCAAGACATGCCCGGCGCAGTGCAACGTCTCGCCGGGCTCGAATCGAACGCCCCCGGCACCTTCGGTTTCAAGGGGTGCCTCCCGGACCTCATGCCCGGGACGACGCCTCGGCAGCACGATCTCCTCCAGCCGTCGATCGGCGAGCTGGCCTGGACCCTGGCGCGCGTCCGCGCCGACGTCCCCGACTTCGAGCTCCAGTCCCACGGTTCGCCACCGGCGTCGGCGAAGCCAGCCCACCTCGAGGAGCCGCCGATGTGGGAACCGGAAGACCTCGAGCAGGCGCTCTGCGAAGCGGAGCTGCGCCCCGCCGGACGGTGTGTGGCCCCGGCGGACCGGACGAGCGATCCAGCGTGGCAGGCGGCCGTGGTCGAGACCCTCGCATCGATCGCCCGGCGGCGGTGCGGCGTGCTGGGCCTCGAGATTGGCCCGATCACTCGAGAGGATCGAGCGGTCAGGGTCGTGCTCGGCTCGGACGATCGGCTCATCGAGGCGATCATCGAGCCGCGTTCCGGGACCGAGCGGTTCCTGCTTGCCGGTGAACATCTCGCCGTTTCGTACTCCTCGGCCTCTCGTTCGAGCTCGGCTCGCGTCCACGACGTCCTGAGGGTCCTGCTCGGGGTGCTCGAACGGGCGACGCGAGAGCGGTGATGCACCGTCGGCGGAGCGCGGGGAAACGATCCCCAAAAAACGGCGAGAACCAGGATATGAGACACGACGTACAAGGCCAGATGTCCAGTGCGCGAGCCGTCATGATGGCGACCGTGGTGCTCCTGCTCCCAGGAACGGTGCCATCCCGGGCCGAGGCACAGGAACGAACGGTCGCGGACGTGCTCGCGGAGCTCGCGGCAGACCCGACCATCGAGGAGGTCCAGGAGGCGGCGCTCCGCCAGTCCGCCCTCGAGCCGGAGAAGACCAGGTCGCTCCTCCGGCGCGTGCGCTGGGCTGGCGTGCTCCCGCGCGTCGAGGCCTCTTTCAGCCGCGGCTACGGCCGCGACGAGGACCTCGACCGCGAGTACGAGGAGATGGACGACCTCAGCTTGGCGACCGACCAGGACCTCGAGCTCAGAGTGGCCGTCCAGTGGGACCTCGATCGCCTCATCTTCGATCCCGAGGAGCTGCGGGCTCACCGGGAGACTGCATACCTGACTCAGCGGAGACGCGAGCTCCTTTTATCGGTGACCGGTGTCTACTACGAGCTCGTGCGCCTGAGGGCCGAGGCGTTACGAGGAGGACCTGCAACCGCAGAGGACACCCTCGCCAGGGCGCTCCGTACGGCCGAGCTCGAGGCGCTGCTCGATGGGCTGACGGGCGGGCTCGTGTCTCGATACCGGCGGGACCGCGCTGGGGAGGGGCGCTCGCCCTAGTCGTCGTAGAAAATGGTGTCCTTCGTGGCGATGAACTTCTCGATGTCCGCCCTGTCGCTCTCCGAGAGGTCGATGAACCTGACTCCCATGCCCGGGATCATGTCGGGATTGCTGGGGTTGTACTCCCTCAACCAGCGGACCTCGCCGATGATGGACACCGGACCGCTCCTGTCCGGGATGGTGAACTCGAGATGGATCCTCTCGCCCATCGGACGGATGTCGTAGGTCGCGATGAACAACCCTCCGCTGCTGATATTCTCTGTGAAACCGTTGTAGAAGTTCGACTCGCTCTCGAGAGTCACCTCGACCCGGTAACGCGTCCGGACGTGCTGCCGGCGGTTGTCGTGGGGGATCGAAGGCGCCTTGGTCGCGCCCGGGGTCGCTGGGTTCGTTGACATGGCACTCCTTCCAGTTCGCATCGATCACTCTCCTCGACGAGCATCCGGCCCTGCGCCACGCCGCACAGGAGCCACGGGAGAAGAACCGACCACGCCCATCCTACCAGCAAGCCCGGGAGCGGATCTATACCGGATCGCAACGACTTGTCAGCTTCAGCGGCACGGGGTGTGACGGTGCTGTGCCTGAGCCGACTGCGCTGTCCGCCGGTCGTGTGCGGCGACCGATGCTCGCCTCCGTCGGAGGAGCGCGGAGAGCGCAAGGGAGATGGAGACGAGGGGAGCGCCCGTCGGCCGACCTTCTGCCGCACACCCCTGCATGTCGGCTCGGCCGAGCGCGGGGGGCGTGCCGTACGCCGCGGTCAACGCCTGGAGATCGTCGTCATCCAGGGTCCTTCGCTCGGTGGAGCCGGGCGGCCCGGACACATACATGGTCGCCTCGGGGTCATCGCTGTGCTCGAAGCCCAGGAGGTGGCCCACTTCGTGGGTTGCGACGTCCAGCAGGTCCAGCTCTCTCGCGTCGGGATCGCCGGAGGTGTTCCATCGGCGCTGGGCGTTGAACACCACGTCCGCGTCGATCATGGTGCCGGTATCGGCATCGTACGTCGAAATGGTCACGGCCGAGTACTCGGCCGGGAAGGGCCAGTCCTCGGTCAACGCGATCACGTCGTTGCTGTCCTCGCGGCCGGACTCATGCCCGTAGTCCGCGCCTTCGACCGAGGAGAGCGAGAAACCCGCGGGGAGCAGGCCGCTCTCTTCCCATGTGTTGAAAGCCTCGATCAAAGTCGAGACCACCTCGTTCTCGTCTCCGAGGGCTCGAAGCGACGAGTCGAGCCGGACGGGAATGGAATCCTCGTGCCACCTGACCACCACTCCCGCTTCCGAGTACCGAAGAGTGTAGGCGAGGCTGTTCCGGGGCCCTACCGTGGCGACGAACGCCAGGAGCGCGACCGTCGCTTTCAACCACGTCGAGCATGACGTCGCGTTGCTCCAGGTTTCATGTCCCTGATTCGTCATGCACGTCCTCCGCGACACGACGGGAACCAGGAACCATGCCAAGGAACGATACGACACAATTCGTTGAAATCTCACGAGGCCGGGGCGGGGTCGTGAGTCACGAACGACCTGGCTCCAGCCCGGGGACACCACCTCTCGGCAGGTCTTGCACAACCTCTGGGTGCAAGACGACCCTGGCCGGCGGGCTCATGAACCGTGGAGGTCTCGCCGCGTGCTTCACCCACAACGGCAGGACCCAGAAGACGGCGGCGGTCCCGGCGATCCAGGCTCCCGCTGTCCCGGTCCAGTCCGGGACCGGAAAGACCATGAGGGCGAGAGCGCCGGCCCCGGCGAGCAACGCCAACGGCACGGCGAAGAGAAAGCGCACGCGGCCTCCGCTGGCCAGGCACAGTCCAACCGTCCAGCTCTTGATCGCGAAGACGATCTGTCCGAACAGCGGGTGACCGAGGCTCCAGCCGCCGAGGAACACCGCCGCCACGAGCGCTCCGGACAACCCCCGGAAGAGCGTGGCCGACGGTCCCATGCTCTCGCCCTCCCTGGCGCACGTGACGACCATGATCAGGACGAAGAGGGCGAGGCATGCCGGGTCCGACAGTGCGTTCCAGGCCCACGGCACGGCCCCCTGGAACGACACGACGGTATCGAGGTCGATCGAGGCCGCACGAGCCGCGGCCACCGCGCACCCAGCCACGAGCGGGACGCCCCGCCAGACGCCCCGCCACGCCGCCTCCAACCGCTGCCAGCCGCGGCTGGAATGGAGTGCCTCGATGATCGATGTGAGGAGCACGACCCCTGCCACCACGACGAGACCGGAGCCGGCCATGGACATCACCACGAAAGGCGCCGCGGCGAAGACCAGGAGCACGGTCGCCGTCCGCGCGGGCCTCCCTTGATTGTCGTCGCAGAGCCGGCGCAGGACGTCTCTCGGACCGGTCGCACCTGCCAGCAGCGTGTCACCGACGGCGCGGAAAAGGCCGCGAAGCGGGCCGGCCGCGACGAGCAGGACCAGCATGGCGCACCCTCCGATGGCCAGCGAAGCGATGCGATCCGAGTCGGGCGCCACTCGAGTCTGTCCCAGGCGACACGACACGCGACGGAACCGACCCTCGAGGTCGCGGACACCAAGGAGCACATGTCGGCTCCTCTGCGGCGGCGCGAGGTCCGCCACGCTGGCCACCGTCAGCGTCCCGCTGGACACGACGACCTCCCCGGCTCTCAGCCCGGCGACCTCTGCCGATGATCCGCTGGCGACACGCTCGATGAGCAGCCCGCGACCATCGGGAAGGATGGCCACGGCAATACCGAGATCCTCGAGGACAGCCTCTCCGCGCTCCTGGATTCGCCAGGCACCGGCCCGGCGCACCGACGGATCGGCGAAGAGCTCCAGGCGCACCGAGTCGAGAGAGGCCGTGATGTGAGGCGTGTGCTCCCCCGCGGACGTTGGGAAGCGGAGGACCGCTCTTCCGACGAACGTCGTGTGACCTGCGCCAAGCTCTTCCAGGTGATGACGCCCGATCCTGGCCACCGCCGAGGTCGAGCTGTTCACGAGCACCGGTAACACGATCTCCCTCTGGCCGAGCCGGGGCTGGCTCCGACCCGGGGCCGAGAGTGTCCCGCTCAGGACGAGATCAGCTCGGCCCTGGATGAACCCGCTCCCGGTCAGGACCAGCTCCTCGCCAGGCTCGAGCTCCGCCGGCGCGAGGCTCTCGAGGGATGCGAGGTCGGGCGGGCTCGCGGGCTCGCACCCGATCGCCAGGACCAACGCGGCGAGCAGGACGCCCCACTCGTGTGTGGTCAGCGGACCTCCGTGGAGGGTTCGATCAGCGCGGATACGTGTACTCGTCTGGCCGGCACACCCTGACGTCGCCGACCCACTCGCAGACTTCGCCACCGTCGCAGGAGCTGCCGTGATCACACTCGCGCCAGCAGGTCCCCCAGCATTCGTCGCCGTTGCAGGAGAGGATCTCGCTGGCACAGAGGAGACCGTCGTCGCAGTCCTCGTGCTGATCGCAGAGAGCGCCTTCGGCTCCCTCGCCGGAACACCCTCCGACGGCGAGGACGGAGATACAAACAAAACCACCGACCAGCCTCCACATCTCGGCCTCCTCAGATACAAGCTGGAGCGCGCTCGGACGTCCAGTTTTGAGCAGGGGTTTTGTAGCGCAGCCTCGGACTCCGTGGCAAGAGTGAGCTGGGACGCGGGTCCCACAGCGACGGCCAACGGACCTGGACGAACAGGAATGAGCACGAAATCCGCGCCGCATGGTATCCTTTTCCCGGGTCGTGTGTGGTGAGGGATAGCGCGGTGCGTGCGAGACCACGGGTGGCGGCGTTCCTCGTGATGCAGGCGGTGCTGGGCGCCGCGACAACTGCACGAGCCGAGCACGAGTCACAGGAGATGCATCGGCTGGCGGAGGAGGGGAGACGTCTCTTCGACGACGGCCAGTATCCCGAGGCCGTCGCGCTCCTGCGAGAAGGGTACGACCGCTTCCACGAACCCATCTTCCTGCAGTACATCGGGAGGTGCTACCAGGAGATGGACGATCCGTGCCAGGCAGCCGAGTTCTACCAGCGTTTCCTCGACGAAGGAGAGCCCAGCCCGCAGGTCCGGTCCGGCATCGAGGCGCGGCTCGACGTGCTCGACGACGTGTGCCGTGCCGAGTCGCGACCCCCGCCAGTCGAGCCGGAGGAGCCTCAGGGGCCTCCACCGGAAGGCCCTCCACGGACCTTCGGTGTCGACCCGGAGCCCGAGCCTCCGAGCCACAGGAGCACCGATGTCGCGGGCTCGGTCATCCTCGGCCTCGGCGGCGTCACGGCCGTCGTGGCGGCGGTCTTGTGGTGGCTCTCTTACAACGACATGCAGAGCCGTGACGACATCTGCCCATACCAGATCCGCGACGAGGAAAGTGGGACGTACTGCCCGATGGAGCCGGAAGCCGTCAGCCTCAACCCGGAGCGCGTGGCGGCGTGGGAAGACCTCGAGAGATCACGGGACCGGCGAGGCGTGGCGGGCGACGTCATGATGTTCGGTGTAGGGCCGACCCTCATCGTGGTCGGAGCCCTGGTCCTCGGGCTCGGGCGCCGCACCACGCGGTCGCACGTCGCGCTCGCCCCGGGTCCGGCGGGAGGCTTCAGCCTCTCCGTGGTCTGGCAATGACGGCTCGACCTCCACCCGGGAACGGCGGTTCCATCGCAAATTCATTGGTCTTTGACAGGCTTGGCTGTCCTTCCTAGTATTGAGGATGAGATGGCAGGTCCGGCGAATCAGCCTACCGCGGACTGGGTGAGCTCGTGTCCGAGCTGTGGTCGACTGTACCCGGACGGTGTGGATTTCTGCTCGACCGACGCCGCGAAGCTCGTGACCACGGATCGGTCCGCGGCGGATCGGATCGGGACCGTCATCTCCGGCCGCTATCACGTCAAGAGCATCCTCGGGACCGGGGGCATGGGCACCGTCTACAGGGCGGTCCAGGAGCCGATCGGCTGGGGCGTGGCGATCAAGGTCCTCCACCGCGACCTGGCCAGAGACAAGACATTCGTCAACCGGTTCTGCACAGAGGCCAAGGCGGCGAGCGTGCTGGTCAATCCCTACACCGTCAAGATCCACGACTTCGGACAGACGGACGACGGGACGATGTTCATCGCCATGGAGCACCTCCGGGGCATCAGCCTGGCCGACAGGTTGAGCCGCGGCGCTCTGCCGTGGAACCACGGCGTCGCGATCGGCATCCAGGTGTGCCGAGGCCTCGCCGAGGCCCATCGCAAGGGCATCGTCCATCGAGACCTCAAGCCCGAGAACATCATGATCACGGCAGCCGACGACGGCTCGCTCCTCGTCAAGGTCCTGGACTTCGGCATCGCCAAGGTGCTCGACGCCCCGGGGCGGAAGCTCACGGGTGTTCCCGTGACCCAGGTGGGCGTGATCATCGGGACGCCCCAGTACATGTCTCCGGAACAGGCGCGTGGAGGCGAGCCCAGCCCCGCGTCGGACCTGTACGCGCTCGGGATCATCCTCTTCGAGTGCATCTCGGGGTCGGCTCCGTTCAACGACGACGAAGCCATCGTGACGCTCAGCCTCCACATGCGCTCACCGGTCCCCGCGCTGGCATCACCCTTCGGCGCGGTGCCGTACGCGTTGAGCAACCTCATCGGGGCGCTCCTGCGCAAGGACCCGAAGACGAGGCCAGGCCCCACGGACCTGATCGGGACCATGCTCCGTCAGATCGCCAGCGAGGTCGATGTGTCCGCCAAGGACGTGACCAACGGCCCCGCGGCTCGGATCAGGCTGGCCGTCGCGCCCGACGACGAGGAGGAGATCGACCTGACGGCGGCTGTCGAAACCGAGGCCGAGAGCGACACCGCCGACATCGCGATCACCCGTCTCGACCGACAGCTCCCCGACATCTCGCGGCAGCGCAGGGGGCCGGGAATCGATGATGATCCCACGATCCTGACCGAGCTGCCGCCGCGCGGCGCTGCGGGCACGGGGTACGATGATTTCGACGATGAGACGCCGCCGCAGGAGGTGAGCCGGCGGGCCTTCTTCTCGCAGGACGGAGCCGACGAGGACTCCGGCGACGAGCCTCGATCTCGAGACGACGATGCGACCTCGCGCATCCCGTTGCCGGCAGAGCCAATTGCCAGCCCCGTGCCGCCTTCGGTGCGGGTGGTCTCGCCCCCGCGACAGCCCGCGGTGGCCGTGAAGTCCCTCGGAGATGTTCCCCCGGTAGCGACGCTGTCCGACGACATGCTCGACGACGTGGAAGAAGTGACGAAGGTCCCCGTCGGACGCTACCGATTCCTGGTCGTCCTGGTCGCCGTGATCCTCGTCGTCATCGCTGGTGCCGCGACAGGGGTCCTGGTCCTGGACGACGTCCCGGTCTTTGGCCGTCGGGACCACGAACCGAGGACGCCGGTCACCGTTCGGACTCTGGCGGCAGATGCGCACGAGGCTCCGTCCCGAGGTCTCGGTGCATTCTCGGATGGGTCCGCGCTCGCGAAGACCGAGGTGGTCCCGCTGCCGCCGGTCCCGGTACCGACCGTGACTCCTGACGGTGCGACCACCGACACGGGTCCCGTCGCGTCCGGCGAAGCACCGACCCCGGAGTCTGCGGCGGAGCCGGAGGGACCGATCCGGGCGCTGGCGGACTCCTCGGAGCCCACGACCGCCGTGTTGCTCGTCACGAGACCGACCGGAGCCAAGGTCTATGATCGAGACGGAGTCATCTGCGACGAGACCCCATGCGAGGTCTCGCTCCCGACGGGCAAGACGATCAGGTTGCGGTTCGTGCGCGCCGACGGCTCCTCGGCGACCAGGACCCTCGTGCCCGGACGACAGACAGGCCTCAACGTGGACCTGTCCCGGCGCCGGCGGCCCCCTCCGGCGACTCCGCCGCAAGAGACCGACCTGCAGCCCTGGCTCGATTGAGTCGGATCAGAGCGCCTCGATCGCGGCCTCGGCGGCCTCGAGCAGCACCCGGCTCGAAACGGGCTCGCCCACGGCCAGCTCCATCCATACGTCGGGTGCGATCCGCCCGAGCCGGCACATCCGCTCCATCTCGGCAGCCAGGTCGCGGGACCTCACGTACTCCTCGACCTGCGAGGTGATGATGAACCCCAGGGGGTAGTCCGGCGTGTAGAGCCCGTACGCCACGATATGCGAGTAGATCGCGGGCAGCACGACGTCCCGGACCCCGAAGACCGGGGCGTAGTACCGGTTCCACACACCCCGGGCGAGCTCGAGCACGGCCTCGCGGAGCTCGGCCGGGGTCGCTTCGGGGTGATCGTACATCCAGTGCCAGATCTCGATGTCCAGCATGGCGACTCCCGCGATCTCGTATGTGGACCAGAAGCGGTCCAGGGTGCGCATCGCCTCGACGTCCGACCCGGCCGGCGACGTCTGGCCCAGCAGCTCGAGGTCGCGGGCCTGGAACAGGAACGCGAACGCCTCGGTGAAGCCGGTGTTGGGTACGCCCATCAGCAGGGTGTGGTCGACGAGCGACATCGAGACGACCTGCTCAACGTTGTGTCCGAGCTCATGGATGGCGATGTTGAACCCCTTGTAGTCCATGCCCTCGGGGCCCACGCGCGTTCGGAGGTGGGCGGCGTCGTCGCGGCGTTCGGCGCCGATGGCGTGTCCCGCGCCGCGCGCCGGGTCCACGACGATGTGGTCCGCGAGGAACCGCGCGCGTTCTGGAGAGAAGCCGAGCTGCTCGAGGAGCCGGGGGACGTCCCGCTGGAACGCCGCCGCGTCGGGGTAGCGCTCGCGGGTGATGCGGTCCAGCGCCGTCGCGTCCAGCTCGCTGCCCGGCCGGAAGCCGGTGTACCAGAGGTCGAAGGGCTCGAGCGGACGCCCGAGGCGCTCGGCGATCGCCTGGCCCACGAGCCGCGCCGTGTCCGAGGTGAGCACGCTCTCGAGGAGCGCGCGCACGCGCTGCTCGGGCATCTCGCGCTCCAGGGCGAAGGACCGCTCGATATGAGTGGGCAGCGCCGGGAAGTGCGGGTCCGCGAGCCGCCGGGCGCGGAACACGTCGAGCAGGACCTGGTAGCGCCGATCGTCTTCCCGCGCGGCCTCGCGCCACGCTCCGGTGCCGGTCGCGCGCACCAGGTTGCGCCCGGGGTCCCAGTCGAGCTCGCCGGAGTCGATCGCCGCCGCCGGGACCTCCTGCCGGATGATGCGCTCCATGACCTTCACGATGAGCCGCTGCCGCTCCAGGCCGCCCGCCTTGCCGTACTGCGCCTTGATCTCGTCGCGGAGGCCCCAGTGGGAGATGAGCTTCATGTCCGTGGGGAAGCCCGCTGGCGACCCGTCCGGGCCGACGAGGCGGTCCATTCGGATGTTGTACCCGTCGATGTACCGGTCCGCGGCCGAGCTGGCGAGCTCGATGCCCTGGAGGACGTCGGCGGGGAGCCGGTTCTCGAACCTGCCTGTCAAACGCGCCTCGGCCCAGCGCTCGCGAGACCAGGTCTTCCCTTCCCCGACCCGTTGTTCGAGGGTCGTGATGGGGAAGTTGAGCAACGCGACGAACGCCGCGCGGTTCCCGAACAGGTCCTCGCTGTAGTGCGACGAGGGCGAGTAGGCCGCGAGGATCGCGTCCACCGGACGCATGGGACCCTCGTCGAGCTCCTGGAACCGCGAGAGCTCGCGTTCGATCTCGAGGGCGTGGCCGTCGAGCATCTCGAGGGCGTACTCGAGGTGCGCGAAGGTGTCGCGGAGCGCCTCGGGTTCCGAGACGAAGTGCTCGTCGGCAAAGGCCCCGAGCGCCGAAGCGTCGCCGTCCTCGGCCCGCCATCGCTCCGACACCTGGGCAAGCCCTTGCCGGATGCGCTGGGCCTGGTTCGCCCCATGCTTCTCCACGAGCGCCCGTTCGATGCCGGCGACGTCCTCGACGGTGACCGCCGGCGGTCGTCCGTCGGCCGCCACCCCCGCGGTGGGCTCCCGAGGGGCTCCTCCGCATCCTGTGGTCACCACCAACACGGTCATGATCGTGCTCTCCCTGAAGTGTCTCATCTGGCCTCGTTTCGGCTTTCAATTCATGGGGAGGATGTCGAGCAGGTACCAGAGGTCGTCCTGGCAGAACCGGGCTCCGGGATTGCCGTCGATCATGCCTCGCTCCTCGAACGGGCGGTCGCCGCCGGCGTCCATGAGGCATCCTTCCCCGGGCGACGCGCTGTGGAACGCACCGTCGGGGATGTACGGTTGTGCGAGCCCGAGGCTGTGGCCGAACTCGTGAGCCGCGGTGTCGGCGGTCAAGTTCGCCAGGGCGGAGATCGCTGTCTCGATCTCGGCGGTCCGTTCCGGGCTGGCGCCGGAGGGGTACTCGCCGGCCACCACCTCGTCCTCCCGGACGGGATCGAAGATCTGGTCGAACCTGGGGTGCGGCGGCGGAGCCCCGGACGGGCGGTCGCTGAACGGCGGGTGGTTGCTGAAGAAGAGGAAGGACTCGATGAAGACTCCGCCGTACGCGTGGCCGTCGAGCGCACCGAGGGCGTTCTCGCCGCCCACGTGGTCCCAGAGCCTGAGGTTCATGACGTCCTTGCCCACCGTGTTGTCGTACCCGAAGAGCCCCATGCCGTTCGGGTCGGGGCCGCCGATGTCGAGGATGGCGTATCCCCCTGGGTAGAAGTCCGTGGGCTCGACGTCGCGGAACTCGACGTTGACGTGGGCATCGGGCCGGTCCGGCGGCCAGTAGATCTCCTGCATCCTGACGATGACCCGTCGCCTGATCTCGTCGTCCACCGCACCAAGCCCGAAGTAGTCCAGGCTGTCCGAGAAGCCGGGCAGGAACCGGACCCAGCAGATCTGTCGGATCGGGCCGAGGGTGAGCTCCATCCCCGGTACTGGGATGCCGTCGCGCTGCTCGGTCCCGAGGTACAGGACCGGCGTGACGGTCCCCACGAACCTGCCGCGGGGCGCGTTGAAGTCCACGGCCTTGAGGGCGCCGTCGGCGTTGGTCACGGTCACGGGGTACCTGATCTCGGCCCCGGAGATGAAATCACCCCCGACCTCCTTGATGACCTTCTGGGGCTCGAAGGAGCAACGGATCGGCACGCCGTTGCACGGGTAGAACTCGCCATGCAGCCTGATGCGGGTCGAGCCCTCGCCCTCCGCCGGCGCGTCCGTCGGGGCGCCGATGAAGCCCCGCCCCGTGATGCTCGCGATCTGCCCGAGGCTCACGGTGGTCGGATCGATGGCGAAGAGCACCGTCTCCTGCTGGGTCATGCGCACCGTGATCGGCGGTCCGGTCAGGGTCGCGCCGGTGCTCGCGTGGGTGTTCCACGGAGTCACGGTGCCCTCGAACGTCCCGGGCACGATGCCTCCGATCCGCGGGGTCCAGTGGAATGTCACGCGGGTGCGATCCTCGGCGGTGACCAGCCTGGCTCGCACCCGTACATCCGTCGCCCTGACCGTCGTTCCGTCGCCTCGCGTGAGCGCACCCGTGATGAGGACGTCGGTGGACCCCTCGTTCCCGTCGATGAATCCGGTCCCGTCGAGGGCGACCTGGTCATTGAGGTAGACGACGTCCTGCCCGACCCGCGAGATCGTGGGGCTCAGGGTCTCCGCGAGCTCGAGCGTGAGGGGAAGCTCGGCCTGGAACGTGCCCCCCCCCTGCACCGGAACGAACCTGACCCGCAGGACGCCGTTGAAGGACCCCGGACCGCCCAGCGCAGCGATGCCCCCTGGCGGGATGGCGGCTTCGAGCTCGTTGGCCGACAGGACCGTCGGTGTGAGCGCGACCTCCGCGGGGTAGCCGCCGCCCACGCTCCCCGCCAGCGTCACCTGGGGCGTCACGCACGAGGTCTCGGGGATGAAGCTCTCCCCCCGCACCCGGAGCACCGTGCCGGTCACGGCGGGCGTAGGGCTGCGGACGTTGTCCACGCGGAGGAACCGGAGCAGGTCGAACGTCAGGTCGCACGGCCCGGGGTTGTCCACCCCGCCCGTACAGCCCGCCGCTGCCCCGCATGTCAGCAGAAAAGCCAGAAATACACCTGGACCCTTGCGCATCGTCCTGCCCCCTGGCAGTGGACACATTCTATCAGATCACCTCGACGCCAATCGAAGCGTGGAGGCTCCCCAGGCTCCTCCCCTCGACGTCGAACGACCCGCTGCGGCTCCCCAGGCTCCTCCCCTCGACGTCGAACGACCCGCTGCGGCTTCCCAGGCTCCTTCCCTCGACGTCGAACGACCCGTTGCGTCTTCCCAGTCTCCTCCCCTCGACGTCGAACGACCCCCTGCGTCTTCCCAAGTCTCTTCCTTTGGCGTGAGACGGCCTTCGGAGACGGCCCTGCCGCCAGACACTGGAAACAAGAAGCGGTATTCCGGCCGCCGACATACGCGCACGAGGGTGCGGAAGCCGGCGATTGCAGTGCCCCGCGGGAAGCGTTCAGGGCGAGAGCGCAGAGCCGTGCCTGCCCGAGGTCGCAGCCGAGCTCAGGCATGGGCCGCGGAGCTCTGAACGCGGCGGTCATGGGGGCCTCCAGGGCGAGCGCGCCGGCCGAGGGATCTGAGCGAGGACGAAGAGCGTGACGTCGCAGTGCGGGCAACAGCGCTCGCGCCAGACAGGGAACAGTTCGACGTCAGGGGTGGGCTCGGTCGGCTCGGCGTTGCTCGCGGAGGGCTCGGCCTTGGGCGGCAAGGCGGTGAGGGCGAGGGCGCGCTGCTTGAAGCCGCTGGCGTAGAGGCCGTAGTGCCGGATCTTCTTGAACCCGTGGGGCAAGACGTGTTGGAGGAAGCGCCGCGCGAGCTCGCGGTGCGACGTGTGGAGCACCACGGTCACGCCGA